>Ga0187893_10015138_pt1 | contig 10382 bp, 8 predicted proteins | sample MA1701074metaG_FD_139574 | JGI IMG/M metagenome (GOLD analysis project Ga0187893, IMG submission 139574) | White microbial mat communities from a basaltic lava cave in the Kipuka Kanohina Cave System on the Island of Hawaii, USA - MA170107-4 metaG ...
GTCGGCGTGCCACCGCCGCCGGACGGGGGAGCCCCGGCGGGGGGCAGGGGGTCGATCGTCATCGCCACGCCCTGGAACTCCGACCCGGTGCCGTCCGTCGTCGTCAGGACGCCCTTCCCCTCCCAGTCGCCGGCCGCCAGTTCGTCCTTGCTCCCCGAGTCGTCCGCCGCGGCGAGCGGCGCCAGTGCGGCCGCCGCCAGGAGCGCCGGGAAGAAGAGCCTCGACTTCGCGCGCATGGTGCACCCCCTCGTGTCCCGGGCGAGCCGGGACGGTCCTTCCCCCGGTCGCCGGGCGGGCGACGCGCCCGCCGCGCCGGGGGTCGGCCCGATCGGGACGCCCCGGGAGGCCGGGGCCGGGCTCTGGCCGGAGACAGGACGCCGGGCTGTTACGCGGGCGCCTTCTGGAGGACCTTCCGCAGGTCGGACGCGAGCTCGTCGGGGGCCTGGTACCGCTCGGCGGGGTTCTTCCGGAGGCACCGCGAGACGACGACGTCCAGGGCCTCCGGGGACTCCGGCACGAGCGAGGAGAGGAGGGGCGGCTCCTTCGTGCGGATGTCCATGAGGAGCGCGATCGCGGACTTGGCCTCCAGCGGGGGCCGCCCGGAGACGAGGTGGAACAGCGTGGCGCCGAGCGAGTAGATGTCGGCCCGCTGGTCGCTGCCCTTGCTCGAGATGATCTGCTCCGGGGGCATGTAGAGCATCGTCCCGAGCACCTGCCCCGTCCGCGTGAGGCCGCCGAGTTCGCCGTCCTTCAGGTTCTTGGCGAGCCCGAAGTCGGTCACCTTCACGGCGTCGCCGCCCGCCAGGAGGATGTTCTCCGGCTTGATGTCGCGGTGGATGTAGCCGAGGCGGAACGCGGCCGCCAGGGCGTCGGCGATCTGGACGGCGAACTTCAGGGCGCGGGCGACGGGGAAACGCTTCTCGCGCCGGAGCGCGTCGGAGAGGTTCTCCCCCTTGACGAACTCCATGACGACGTAGGCGACGTTGTCCTGCTCGCCCGTGTCGTGCACCGCCACGATCGCGGGGTGCTGGATGCGACCGCCGGCGGTCGCCTCGCGGAGCAGGCGCTTGACCATCGTCGGGTCCGCGCTGTCGAGGACGCGGAGGGTCTTGAGGGCGACCTTCCGTCCCATGACCGTGTGAGAGCCGCGGTAGACGACGCCCATGCCGCCCGCGCCCAGCACCTTCTCGCAGAGGTGGTTCGCGAGGATGCGCCCGAGGAGGGGGTACTGCTGCCGGCAGGAGCCGCAGTAGGTGCGGGAGGCCGGACCGTCGGGGCCGGGGCCCGCCCCGGAGTCCCCGGGGCCGACCGTCTTCCCGCAGTTGAAGCAGGTGCCCGGGGCGACGCGGTCCTCGGGGTCCTCCTCGGTGTCGCGCTCGTCGGCGCGCGCGGCCTCCAGGGGGGTCGCCGCGGGCGCCGAGGGGATCGCGTCGTCGTCCACGGCCGGCTCCGCGGTCGGCGGCAGGTCGGCGACGACGGGGGCCGCGATCGGCGCGCTGGGGGTGGGGATGACCCCGGCGACGACGGGACCCGAGGGGGTGGCGGTGGGGATCTCCTCCTCGATCACCTGGAACAGGAGCAGGTGGTTACCGACCCGGATCCGGTCCCCGTCGCGGAGCGGGTGGGCCCGGACCTTCACCCCGTTGACGAAGGTTCCCCAGGTCGAGCCGACGTCCTCGAGGCGGTAGCCGTCGCCGTCCCAGAGGATCCGCGCGTGGCGGCGCGAGAGGGAGCGGTCGTCGAGCCGGAGGTTCCCCTCGCGCCCGAGCTCCAGGGCCTTGTCGGGGCGGATGGGCACGACGCGCCCCTTCTCCGCGCCCTCTTCGATGAGAATCTCCGCCCTGGGACCGTCCAATCCGTCGTCCCCCGTGGCCTCCTGCCGGCTCCCCCCACGGTACCGCAGGCGGGGAGCGGCGGGGAGGACCGATCGCCGGGGACGGCCGGACCCTAGTTCCCGGGCTTGTAGACGTCCACGGCCCACTCGCGCCAGGCCTCGTCTAGGTCCTTCCAGGTGGGGAACTCCTCGAAGTACTCCTTCACCACCTTCTCGTCCTTGGACATCTCGCCGGTCCCGCCCTGCCCCGCGCGGAGGAAGTACTCCCGCGCCTGGGTCCGGTCGCGCTCGAGGAGGTACATGACGACGCTCCAGGCCTTCGCGATGTCGGCGGGCTTCATCGCGTCCGCGGGGAGCTTCACGAACTCGTGGATGTGCGGGTCCTTCTTCCGCAGGACGAGGTCCCGGAGGAGCGCCGGCGCCTGCTCGAGGTCCATGTTCTCCAGGTGGGTCCCGCCGACGGTCCCGTCCCCCGAGAAGCAGACCTTGAGGCGGGCCTTCATGACCGCCGCGGCGACGGAGTTCGCGAGCGCCTCGAAGAGCCACGGGGCGTGGTTCCCGAGCGATCCGCGGCCGAAGCTGTGAGTCGCCGCGTGGACGAGGTTCGCCTTCGCCGACTCGGCGTCCGGGAACCGCCCCAGGAACAGCTTGTCGGTGACGGTGTCCCCCGCGAACCGCTTCTTGAAGGACTTCATGTCGGCGGGGATCCCGTCGCAGGCGTCGATGAGCTTGTCCTTCTCCTCGTCCTTCAGGCCGTACACGAACACCGACGGGTCCAGGGAGTAGTCCACGAACCGCTCCGGCACCTCGTAGAGGTCGAGGAAGAACTGCCGGGCCCGCTCGAGCGTGATGAGGGTCTCGCGGATCGACACGTCGGGGTGGTTCGACTCGATCCGGAAGTTCTTCGTCTTGTACTTCCGCACCGGCGTGATGCCGGCCTTCTCCATGAGCCCGGTGCTCTCGTCGCAGCCGACCACGGCCACGGGGAGCGCCTGGGCCTTCTTCAGCGCCGCGTCGTAGACCTTGAGGAAGTCGCGGTGGCGGATCGCGCGGTCCGTGAGCCACTTCCCGTCGACGAGCTTGTTCCCCATCCGCTGGTTGGCCGTCGCGTTCTGGTCGTCGAGGAAGAGCGCCTTCTTCCAGAACCGGATCGAGTCCTCGTGCTTCGAGGCCTGGTCGGCGAGATCGCCGAGCTCCGCGAGCAGCTTCCCGGCCGCCTGGTTCGCGTCCTTGAGCTTGCGCTCGTACTCCGCCCGCTTCTTCTCGCTCTCGTCCTCGAGCTCGTTGAGGGACTCCTGCTTGCGCTCGTTGGCCACCCACTCGTCGCCCTTCCGGTCCCAGCCGAGCTCGCGGCGGGCGCGGGCGTTGTCCGGGTCGTAGTCCTCGAGGATCGCCTTGTAGAGGTCGAGGCCCGTGCGCTTCAGCTTGTTGCCCATGGCGAAGGTCGCCACGGACTCGAACTTGGCGCCGATCTGGCCGAGCGCGATGGGGCGCTGCGTCTCGTAGCGCGCCTCGGGGCCGGGGGCGTCCGCGGCGGGGGACCTGGCGCCCCCGCCGGCGCGGGGCGCCTCCTGGGCGGCGGCGCCGCCCGGGAGCGCGAGGGCGGCCATCAGGGCGATCGGGACGGCGACGGGGCGCGATCGGGCGTTCATGGGCTCCTCCGGGGACGGGCGGTCCCCGCGTCGCATTCTACCGGGGGCGGGCGGACCCCCGGGAAAGTCGCTACGACAGTCCCCCGACGAAGAGCCCGATCCTCTCGATGCCCTTGCGGATCCGCTCCTCCGAGGTGGCGTAGGAGAGCCGGACGTACCGGTCGTCGCCGAAGGCGGAGCCGGGGACGCAGGCGACGCGCCTCTCCTCGAGGAGCGCCTCGCAGAACGCCACGGAGCCCTCGACCCCCTTCCGCTTCCCGTAGAACCCGTCCACGCGGACGAAGACGTAGAACGCCCCGCGGGGCGCCGCGAGGCGGATCCCCGGGATCCCGTTCAGGAGGGTCGTCACGAGCCGCCGCCGGGCGTCGAACTTCCCGACCATGGAGCCGACCTCGGCCTGGTCCCCGGTGAGCGCGGCGAGCGCCGCCTTCTGGCTCGCCGCGGCGGCGTTGCTCGATAGGTGGGACTGGAGGTTCCCGAGCGGCCCCATGACGGCCGACGGCCCCGCCGCCCAGCCGATGCGCCAGCCGGTCATCGCGTAGGTCTTCGACACGCCGCTGACCGTGACCGTGCGGGAGCGCGCGTCCTCGGAGAGGGACGCGAAGCAGGTGTTCCGCGCGCCGTCGTAGACCATGCGGTCGTAGATCTCGTCGGAGACGACGGCGAGGTCCCGGCGGCGGCAGACCTCGGCGACCTCGGCGAGGTCCGAGCGCTCGAGAACCGCGCCCGTCGGGTTGTTCGGGCTGTTGAGGACGAGGACGCGCGCGCGCGGCCCCGCGGCGCGGTCGACCGCGTCGGCCCGCAGGCGCCACCCTTCCTCCTCGCGGCAGGGGACGGGGACCGGGACGCCGCCGAGGGCGCGGACCATCTCCGGGTAGGAGAGCCAGTACGGGGCGGGGACGAGGACCTCGTCCCCCTCGTCGAGGAGCACCGCGAGCGCCTCGTACACGGCCTGTTTGGCGCCGCTGGTGACCACGACCTCGCCGGGCGCGTAGCGGACGCCGGAGTCGCGCTCGATGGCGGCGGCGACGGCCTTGCGCAGTTCGGGGATCCCGGAGGACGGCGTGTACTTCGTGAACCCGTCCCGGATGGAGCGGATGCCGGCCTCGCAGATCGGCGCCGGCGTCGGGAAGTCCGGCTCGCCCGTGCCGAAGGAGACGGCGTCCTCGCCGGCCTGGACGAGCGCCTTGTAGCGCGCGTCGATGGCGAGGGTGAGGGAGTCCGAGAGGGACGCCGCCTTCTTCCCGATCCGGACCGCCATCCGGTCTCCTCCGACGGGTTCCTTCCGCCCGGGCCCACGCTATCACTCCGCCCGAGGGCGTGTCGTCTAAGATCCCGTGTCCCGCATGACCGTCGCCGCCCCCTCCCCCGGCGCGTCCGCCCCTCCCGCCGCCCCGTCGCGCGCGCGCCGCATCGCCGTGCGCGCCGCGTGGGTCGTCGGCATCCTCCTCGTCGCGCTCTGGGGGATCTTCTCCTGGCTGTTCCACGACCCGTTCGAGGGGACGGTCCCGGCCCTCGACCGCTGCATCCCCTCCTGGTCGGGGTTCGCGCTCCGCGGCTCCGCCGAGGAGCTCCTGCGATCGCAGTTCGTGCGGGAGCGGATCCTCGGCCGCCCGGACGTCGACCGGTCGCTGGCCGACGCCGGCGCCGGGGACGGGCTCCGGAGGATCGCCGAGGAGCAGGAACGGCTGAACGAGCGGCTGCCGGGGTTCCTCGGCGGCGTGGACCTGCGCGCGGACCTCTTCGGCCGCGAGACGGTCGTCTTCGGCACGCTCGGCTCCGGTCCCGACGACCCGCCCGTGGCGAAGTGGGCCGTGGCGACGCGGCTCACGCGCAAGGCCCGCCTGATCCTCTCCCCGCTCAAGCACGAGTGGGCGCGCCGGCGCGTCGAGGAGGGGGCGCCGATCCGGATCACGCGCTACCCGCTCCTCTACGAGGTCGACCTCTCCTCGGTGGCCACGGACCCGGGCTGGAACACGCTCTGGGTCGCGAAGGTGCGCGACGTCCTGATCGCGGGGAACGACCGCACCCTCGTGCAGGACGCGGCCCACCTCGCGCAGGCGGGCGGGAGTTCGCTCCCCGACCGGCCGGACGCGGTGGCGTCGTTCTCCTCGCAGGAGGCCGCGCCGCTGCGCGCGTTCCTCGACCTGTCGAGGCTCGCGGAGGACCGCAGGACAGCGGAACGCCCCACCCTCGGCGAGGAGATCGTCGCCACCGGCGGCGCCGGGGGGTTCCTCGGCCTCCTCCTCGACCCCGACGCCCTCTCCTCCGCCGCGGCCCTGGTCCGGTTCCCCGCCGCCGACGAGGCGTCGGTCGATGTCTCCGCGGTCCGCAACGCGGCGTCGCTCCCCACGCTCCCCGAGGCTCTCTCCGACGCGGCGACGCGCCCGGCCCCCGAGTCGCTGCGCGAGGCGGCCCTGCTGGCGCCGGCCGAGGGGGCGATCCTCGCGGGACGGCTCGAGTGCCGGCCCGGCGCGGTCCTCCTGGCCCTCTTCGGGACGCTCGACGCCAAGGTGCGCGAGGCTCTCGAGAAGGAGGTCCGCGATCGGAGCGGGACCGACCTGAACACGGTCGCGCGGGAGTTCGACGACTACCTCGAGCCAGGGCTCTCGGTCGTCCTGGAGCGGCTCCCCGAGTGCGACGGCCTCTCCCTCGACCGGTACGGCGGGGAGGAGTTCGTCCTCCCGCTGCCGGGGCTCCTCCTGGTCCTCCGGCAGCGGGAGGCGTCGGGCGCGGCGTCCGCGGAGTCGTTCCTCCGGCGCCGGCTCGAGGGGGAGTGGAAGGAGGCGTTCGAGGGCGTCGAAGGCCTGGTCGGGCTCCCCGAGGGCGTTCGCGGGTTCCGGTTCCGGCCGAAGGGGCTGACGGCCGAGAAGGCGCTGGTGCAGCCGCTCGCCGCGTTCGAGGGGGACCTCGTCCTCCTCGCCACGAACGAGGGGACGCTCCGCAGGGCGCTCGAGTGCCGCGCCGGGAAGCGGCCGGCCCTCTCCGACGACCCGGAGTTCGCCCCCGCGGCGGCCGCCGCCGGCGAGGGGCAGGCCTGCGCCGTCGCCAACCTGCGCGGCCTCCGCGCCTTCGTCCGCGACCAGCGCCGCGAGGCGGCGTCCGCCGCGCCGAGCGTCGCCAAGGACTGGGTGAGGGAGCGGCGGCGGGTGATGGCCGCGGTGGTGGCCGAGAAGATGCGGGGCAGCGGCGAGATCTCGCCGAGGGAGGTCGAGGCCGAGACCGACCGGCGCATGGAGGAGGAGATCCGCGTCGCGCGGGAGGTCAACTTCCCGAACGAGGTGCAGGCGTACCTCCGCCGCTCGGAGTGGCTCGCGGAGGTCCGCTCCGCGGGCGCCGCGCTCTCCTGGGACGCGTCGGGCTTCCGCCTGCGGCTGCGCCTGCGGCTCGCGGGGAGCCCGTGACCGCGCCGGGCCGCGAGGTGCGGGTGCGGCCGGGGCTCGTCATCCCCCCGGCGGCCCTCGCGATCCGCTTCTCGCGGTCCGGCGGGCCCGGCGGCCAGAACGTGAACAAGGTGGAGACCCGCGCCGAGGTCCTCTTCGACCTGGCCGGGACGGGCCTGCTGGCGCCGGCGGAGAAGGCCCGCGCCCTCGCCCGGCTCGCGTCCCGGCTGACGGGCGACGGGATCCTCGCCGTCGCCTGCGACCGCACGCGCCACCGGGAGCGCAACCTCCGCGAGGCGCTGGAGCGCATGGGGGAGATCCTCCTGGCGGCGATCCTCCCGCCGCGCGTCCGCCGTCCGACCCGCCCGACCCGCTCCTCGCGGGAGCGCCGTCTCGAGGACAAGCGCCGCCGCTCGCACGTGAAGCGGCTCCGTCGCGGGTGACGCCCGTTGCCTCTCCTCCTCCCCGCCGTCTCTCCCCGCGTGCACCGCCCCGTCGTGCTCGCCCTCGCCGCCGCCCCGGCGCTCCTCCTCCCCTGCCGTCCCGCGGCGGCCGAGGGGTGAATCACGACGCGCTCCGCGGCGCCCGGTGCGGGCGCCGGCGCCTCCCCCTACCTCGAACGGGGGGAGATCGACCTCTCGCTCACCGCCAAGGTCTCGAAGGCGGACGAGAACTGGTCCGGCACGAAGCACGACCTCGATCGCGAGCGGGCCGGGAACAACGTCATCAACCGGCAGACCGTGCTCGACCTCCGGGCGACGGTCGGGATCTCCGAACGATGGAGCGCGAGCGCGAGCGTGCCCTGGTTCCGCGGCTCCTGGGCGGTGCCCCTCCCTCTCGTCCCTGCCGGGACCCGCCACGAGCAGGACGCCGAGGGGTTCGGGGACGCGGTGCTCGCCGCGCGCTTCTGGACGCTCTCCCCGTCGGAGAACCCCGCCGGGAACCTCCAGGTCGCTCTCGGGATCAAGGTCCCCACGGGCGAGGAGGGCGCGCGCCACGACTATCCCGACCTCCAGGGGGACGACTTCCGGCGGCGGTTCGTGGACGTCTCGATCCAGCCCGGCGACGGCGGGTGGGGGGCGCTTCTCGACCTGAACGCGTTCCGGGACGCGGGCCCGGTGCGCCTCTTCGCGCAGGGCTCGTACCTTGCCAACCCGCGCGAGCAGAACCGCACGCTCTCGACGGCGTCGGAGCTCGTCGGGGCCTCGCTCCTCCCGCCGCACCTGCGGTTCAACTCCGTCCCCGACCAGTACTTCGTCCAGGCGGGCGCCGCCCTGGGGCTCGGCTCGGGGTTCGGCGCCGGGGCGGCGGTGCGCTGGGAGGGAGTGACCCAGCGGGACCTCTTCGGCGGGGAGGACGGCTTCCGCCGACCGGGCTACACCGTCTCCGTCGCCCCTTCGCTCTCGTGGACCTCCGGGAAGTGGACGCTCGCCCTGTCCGTCCCGATCACGACGATGCGCAACCGCATGGAGAACGCGCGCGGAGAGCCCGGGGACGCGACCTTCGCCGACTGGGCGCTGCTCCTCGGCCTCTCGGTGAGGTTCTAGCCCGGCGCGCGAAGTCGGGTAATTCGGGTCGGGTTCCGTACAGCGCGGTACCATCGCCGCCCCTCGCGGCCTCCTGCGGAGGTGGCGGAATTGGCAGACGCGCCAGGTTGAGGGCCTGGTGGGGGTTACACCTCATGCGGGTTCAAGTCCCGCCCTCCGCACCACTCCCCGGAATCCCGTGACCCCGCCCCCCTCGTCCGTCGGCCGCGTCGTCGCGATCCACCTCTGCGTCGGCCCCCGGGTCCCGATGGCCTCCCCCGGTTCCGTGGTGGCGATCTCCGGCCGCGGTCTCGAGGGGGATCGCCACGCCCGCGCCGGAAGCGGGCGCCAGGTGCTCCTCCTCGACGCCGCCGTGCTCGCGGCCGAGGGGCTCGCCCCGGGGGTCCTCCGCGAGAACCTCACCCTCGAGGGGATCGGGGTGGACGGGCTCGCCGCGGGCACGCGGCTCCGCGTCGGCGACGGGGTCGTGCTCCGGGTCGAGGGCCCCTGCGAGCCCTGCGCGTTCGTGGAGGGGGTGCGGCCGGGACTCCGGGCGCGGCTCGAGGGCCGGCGGGGGACGCTCGCCACGGTCGAGGCCGGCGGGACGCTCCGCGTCGGCGACCCGGTCGCCCCGGGCTGACGGGCCCGTGCCTCTCCGGCAGTCCCTCGCGGTCCTGCGCGGGATGCCGCGCCCGGTCAAGGTGCTCCTGGCGGGCGTCGTGGTCAACCGGGTCGCGACCTTCATCCTCCCGTTCCTGAGCGTCCTGCTGCAGCGCGACTACGGGCTCACGGACGCCGAGACCGGGGTCTGCATCCTCGCGTTCGGGCTCGGGACGGTGGCGGCGATCCTGACGGGCGGGCTCCTGACGGACCGGTTCGGCCGCCGCCCCGTGATGGCGGCGAGCCTCCTCGGCGGGGGCGCCCTGGCGGCGGCGGTCCCGTTCTCCGGGACGGGTCCCGCGTTCCTCGGACTGCTCCTCCTCTACGGGTTCGTCGGCGAGCTGTACCGGCCCGCGGTGCACGCCGCGATCGCCGACCTCCTGCCGCCGGAGCGGCGGGCGCACGGGTTCGGGGCGCTCCGCATCGCCATCAACGTCGGATGGGCCATCGGAGTCACCCTCGGGGGGTGGGTCGCCCGGTTCGGGCCCGTCGCGATGTTCGTCGGCGACGGCGCCACCACCCTCCTGTTCGGGGTGATGGTCCTCCTCTGGCTGCCCGAGACGCGCTCGCCGGAGACCGCGGTCCGGGCGGCGGCGTCCGCGGACGGCCCGCTCGCGCTCGCGCGGACCTGGTTCGCCGACCGCGTGCTCCTCGCCGTCCTCGGCGCCTCCCTCGCGTTCTCCGCGTGGATGGTCTCCTGGATGACGGTGTTCCCCATCCTCGTGGACGAGGGCACGGGGGGCTCCCTCGAGGTCTACGGCCTGGTGCAGGGGCTGAACGGCCTGCTCGTCGCCCTCCTCCAGATCCCCGTCGTCGAGGCGGTGCGCGGCAGGCGGCTGCGGATCGCGGCCTGGGGGATGGCGGCCGGCGGCGCGTCGGTCGCGCTCCTCGGCGCGGCCCCCTGGCCCTTCGCCTGGGCCCTCCTGATGGGGGCGTACACCCTGGGCGAGATGCTCCTCATGCCGCAGCTCATGGCGTTCGTCGCGGACTGGGCCCCGCCGGAGCGGCGCGGCGCCTACGTGGGGTCGAGCCAGTCCGTGTTCTCCCTCGCGTTCGCCTTCGGCCCCATCCTCCTGCTGCCGCTCCGCCGCGCCCTCGGCGACGGGGCGTACTGGCCGCTGCTCGCGCTCACGGCCGTTCCGGGGATCCTGATCCTGCTGTGGCTGGATCGGACCGCCGATCGGCGGGAGCGCCTGCGCGGCGCGTGACCGCGACCGTTAGGCGCCGTGCAGGAATAAGTGGGTCGCACCGAGGCCGAGCGAGGATGGCCCAGATCAAGGCGGACCGAGGAGCCGGGTCAATGGAAAGACCCGGCGACGAGGTCCAA
>Ga0187893_10015139_pt1 | contig 10382 bp, 10 predicted proteins | sample MA1701074metaG_FD_139574 | JGI IMG/M metagenome (GOLD analysis project Ga0187893, IMG submission 139574) | White microbial mat communities from a basaltic lava cave in the Kipuka Kanohina Cave System on the Island of Hawaii, USA - MA170107-4 metaG ...
CCCCGATACAGCGCCACTCGCTTTGCGCTCAACGTAACCAAGTAAAACCCTGGTTCGCCGGAAAACGCAGGAACTAAAGGCTTCAGGTGGCACCGGCTGGAAACGACGCACAACTCCGGCACGGACCAAGGCAACTGGTACAAATGATGCGTTCCCGGAAGGGAGAATGCCGCCAGCCCGTCTTTCTGGTGCTGCCAAAAATAGGAGTCGCCGAGACGATCATGGAAGGCCTCAAGACGCTGCCGGATTTCCGGAGTCCGCAAACCTGCAGCCTGCAATTCGTTCTCCGCCTGCCGGAGAAGGTTCTTGAACCGGATCGGGGCCTGCATGGTCTCTCTTCCGGCCCGGTGCGTCGGCATATAAATCGATACGCAAGGACCATCGGAAACGTCGAGCAAGGCGTGAATATCTGTCTGGGTGAGTAAAGGCATGATTGACTTTTGGGTTTCTCTAATATAAGTGTAAACCTTAGGCCGTGTAGGCGCAGAATTGTCTTGGCAGGCTGCTGGCTGTCCGTGATCCGCGAATCATGCAGACCGTACTGAAGTTCGTTTATTGATTCGTTTGTTGCGGAAAGCCCGGCGATTCGATTACCCGCCGGGCTTGGTAAAGATGCCGCCGGTCATGCGCCACCGCTACCGCAAGAACTACGCCCAGCGACCACTTCCAGACCGGCAGGATCGGTGAATTCACGCGGACCCTGGCCCAGTCGAGGTCCTGCGCCTGCTCCACCAGTCGCGCCAGGCGGCGGTTAAGCTCGCGAAAATCGTCGAGAGACTGCCGCGCGTCAAGATTGCCGGCTGGCGCGGGGACGAAAGCTTTTGGCGCTTTCACCCTCAGTTTCGGGGGCGGCTCGGTGTTTCGCAGAAAGTAGCTTTCGATTGGGCCATAGCGAAAAGGTGGCTGACCGAACATTTTTCGCTGCCGTCCTTGGTCCACGGCGTGCGCAATTTTTTCCGCGTACATGCGGTCCACGCAGATGAGATGATTCAGACACTCGCCCACCGACCACATCCCGGGGGCCTGCGCCCAGTTGAATTGCTCCCGATTGAGCATCCCCACCATCGCTTCGGCATCGCTGAGGACGCGGTCGTATTGTTCGATCAATCCGGCGGCCAGCGCCGCCGCAGGTTCCGCAACTTGCATGGTTCTCTCCTCGTTTTCCCGCCCTTTGACATCTTCCTCATGGAGAGTCACGATTGTTGCCCCCCATCCCCCTGCTTCCGGCGGCGCGCCCGCATAGGATTTAACAAATGATGTCTCCGAGAGAAGGGTTGTGACCATGGCTCGCTGGAATCCGGTTCCTTTACCGTGGATGATACGCAACGCAGTAATACGGCGGCGGCGCGCTTCTTCAAGGTAGGCCTGAAGGGCCGCTTTCGCTTCCCTGGGCGCAAAAGTGTGCAAATCGAGCACGCCGTCGAAGGGAACTTCCACAGGACCTGAGAAAGGGCTTTCCGGATCCATGGCTGGAGGCCATGGTAGCAGACTCCTATTAGCGATGTATGATAGGACACGTTAAGAGCCCTACTATCAGCCATACGGGTGGTTTGAGAGTCAGGTAAACGTCTTAAGCCTCTCTATCGTTTAATGTAGTTCTCACCTAGGCCACACGAATGGACGCCATAAGAGAATAGTACTAGCCAAGCTTGTCTACCCCAGCAGAACACCCTGATTTGAGCGCTCATTACCCCTAGTCCGGCTCAATTTGAATGGATGCTTGGTAGGATGGTATCGGCCTCATTTGAACGGACTGCTTATGCGCTGTCGATACTGCCGCCGACCAATAGGCGCCTTAAGGTGCCTTGTAGACCGGGAGTTTTGCAGCTCGGACCACAAGAAACGGTTCCGGAGCTCAAGTGCCCGTGCCTTGCGGGATGCCGGCGAATTGCTGCCGGATTATGAGGATTATCTTGCAGTATTGGAGCAGCCGGAAAGAAAGCATGCTAAGGCAGGCGGCCGGCTCGGCCTCGCGGCAGCCAGTATCGTCGGACTTTCCTTAGGGTTAGGTCTGTGGTTTCTCCCTTCGGCCCCGGTGCCGATTCCCGCGGCGGAATTGCGTTATTCGTTAGGATCCAATCCCGTGAGCCGTTACTTGCAATCGATGCTGCGCGAGACGCCGAAGATCAATCTCAAGCAGGACTTTCGCATTGGGCTGGGTGAATGGCTTGGAGCCCCGAGCGCTACTGACATCCTGCCAGGCTCATTGCGAACGGATCATCTACGGATTTGGAAACCAACGCTAAAGCTGTCGGACTATCAAATGGATTTTCAGGCCAGCATTGAAAAGCGCGCCATGGGGTGGGCATTTCGGGCTGGAGACCTGAACAACTACTACGGAACGAAGTTGTCGGTGAGCAAAGAGGGTGAGCGCGCCGAGATCGAGCGATTTGTGGTCGTCGCGGGCCAGCAGATGGACCGCGTGAGGCTGCCGATTCCCTTATCGATCCGGCCCGAGACTTTATATCGCGTGCGGGTCAGAGTGAAAGGGGATCAATTCAGCACGTCCGTGGACGGGCAGGTCATCGACACCTGGCGCGACCGCCGGTTGAACAAAGGCGGCGTGGGCTTTTTCGCCGAAAAGGGCGAACAGGCCAGCGTGAGGTGGGTAAGCCTTTCCGAGCCGGACGGATTCTTCAGCCGCCTGCTCGCTCTGGGCTTCATCATCCATCCTCTGTATGGAGCGCCGGGCTTTGTTGGAGCGAATGTCCCTTAGAGCCAGCCACTAGCGAGGCCTCTCGGCCCCGGACTGTTTCAAGTAAGGACCCTTGGTCCCGTTGGGCAGAATTGTATAGGAATCGGTCAGCGCCTGAGACATCTGCTCCTGCGTTAACTCACGTGCCCCCTTGAGGTCGGCCCCGCGGAAATCCGCGGTAAACGTATCGGTTCCTCCCATCCGCGCGCCATGCAAGACGGCGTCCCGGAAGGTAGCGCCGCGCAGAGTGGCTTCCCTGAGATCGGCGTAGGAAATAGTCGCGCGGAGGAACTGGCTTCGGCTCAGGTCCGCTTTCGGAAGGCGTGCCTCACTGAGGTCGGCGTTAGTGAAATCGCAAGTGTCCAGCCGCGCCTGGGCGAACACGCTGTTGCTGAGCGAGGCGCCGCGGAATCGGCACATTTGCAGCCGGGCGTGGTAGAACACCGCTGCAGTCAGATCCGCCTCCTGAAAGACGGCTTCAAACCCGCGAACCTGGTGAAAGCTCGCCCGTGGCGCCTTTGCCCAACTGAAATCCGAGTTTCGGATCACGGCATCGAGCAAACGCGCTTCACCCAGAAAAGCCTTGCGCAAGGAGGTATCGCGCAGCTTCGCCTCGCACAGCACGGCGCCGGAAAGCCAGGCCATGTCCAGTTGCGCCTCCGATAAATCGGCTCCCGTCAGATCGGCCCCGCTCAAGTTGGCCTTGCGAAAATCGACTCTCTCCAGAGATGCGCCGGACAGATCCGAGCCGCTCAAGTCCGCCTCAAGCAGCGTCGCCCCGCGCAACAACGCCCTTTTGAGCGTCATTCCGTCCAGTTTGGCCTCGTTCAAGGTCATCCCGCTCAGGTCCGCCCGAACGCCGCCCGCCTGCTGGTTCAGCCAAGCTTCATGTTGCTCCAAAACCCTTTGCAACGGCTGCCCAGTGGTGCTTAACATGTAATCCGTCCCCAATCTTGCTTATCGGAAAGCAGGTACGGATCTTGAGCCTACTGCTATTCGACTTCCGGAATCGGCCCTTTGAGGCCGCGGCTGCGCCGCGGCCATTCCTTAATCGAGTCCCACCTGGTTTGCGCAACCGAAAGCCCCAGCATGGCCACTATCACCGCCGTCGCCATCCAGAACGTCCGGCCCAGGCTCAGGTTGTCTTTCCAGGCGCCCAGCCAGCGCCCGTATACCAGCTCCGTGTGAACCCAATAAATCAATAGGGAAGTCGTTCCCAACTGGCGCACCCAGCTCCATCCGGTCGATACGTACGTGCACCACAGGTAGGCGAAGGACAGCATCATCAGGATCACGCCCGTTTTGATCAGGATCAGCCACGGACCGTTCAGCCAGAATTCCGACTTCGGGTACACCGAGTAGGGAACATTGGAGAAATATTGAGCCCCCACCACCAGCGCCAGCCCGAACCAGGCTCCCCATTGCGCCGCTTTTTGCAGATCCTGCTTTCCGATCAGCCGCAAGACGCTTCCGGCGCTCAATCCGAACGCCACAAACGCGGCCCAAGGGAAGAAGCCGAAGCTCTCGGCGTGCGGCACGAAATAGTTGCGCAGAAACGGATGAATCCCACTGGTATCGAGAAGAGATACCAGCGGAGATAGCCCCGCGATTGCCAGACCCAGGATGGCGCATAACCTCACACGCTCGATGGTCGTAAACACCGCCATCAGCGACATCACGACAATCGCCAGACCCATCGAGTTCAAAATGTCTACACGGAACAGCGATTCCCAGCCGCTTTGCGGAAACCCGAAAGCCCACAATTGGAGCCGGAACAGCAAAGCCAGCCCGAACAGATACCCCGCACGTCTCATCGACGCCCAAACGCGGTCCCAGGCCCCAAAGCCCTGCCGCTCCCGGCTCTCCATCAAAAACGCCAGCGTGACGCCGGTGAGAAACAGGAAGATCGCCGGCGGCATCCCCCCTATAAACTGGGACAGAATATAGGTGTCCTGCTGGCGCAGGTCCGTTCGCGTAAACGAATGAAACGCATGGCCTTGCAGCATGATTACGGCCGCAAGACCGCGTGTCCAGTCAAGAAAAGCCAACCGCCCGCCCGCTGCTGGTTTGGCCGGAGCCGGTTGTGCCGGTACAGAAGAAGAGTCCAATCTGGATGACATTATTTTTGGGGATACTCCCGTTTTACGTTCCTAGGGAGCGCCAGTCGCACCGCCGATTCCGGCAGATTCGGATTCAGTTTGGCTTCGGTATAACTCACAAGCACATAATCGCCGGAACCAAGATAAAACTTTTGTTGCGCAGGGTAGCCGCTGTCGAGCGGAAACCAGATTTCAACTCGTTTCAAGTGCTCGAGCGCCTCGGCCGACCGGGGCGTCAGGTCCAGTTTCGTCGTCGCAATTCCGTTTACCGTTTCCTTGCCCGATAGCTTCAACACGTAGTTTTTCTCCAGTTCCCTGCTGGTGGAACCGAAGCCAAGCAGCAGGAACTGATCGATCAGCCGGGCATGTTTGCCAAGGTCGTATTCCTGCACTGTGTTGATTTTCGGAATGTATAGTTCGGCTTTTCGCCCCCGGAAGGACCAGCTTTTCTCATCCGGGCTTGACAAATCCACTCTCAACTCAAGATTGCGCCCCTTTGCCAGCCTCATGATGATCGATCCGCGCTCTTCGGTGGTGTCCTTGATCACCGCCGTATAGCTGATTCGTTTCAAATGAGCGCTCATGCCGGAGAAGGCCGCCGAGGCCTGATCAAGCCGCGACAACAGATCCTTCAGTGATTCGGCAAGAACCGTCGGCGGCGCCATACACGCCAAACACAACAAAAGCGGGCCGGGGGTGCGTCTCATCCTAAACGTTTGCGAAATTACCTCAATTATTCCGTTGCGTAAGCCAGGTAGCCGCGAATATCCTGCTCGGAATCGAAGATCGGCTCGATCCGGGTAACGCGGTGGTGCTTTCCCGTTCTCTTCTTCAGTAATTCATTGGCTCGGGCAAATCGCTGCGCCTCATCGAGGCCGGCAACCAGATCCGGCTCGATCCAAAACTGCGCGATTCCGCCTGCGGCGGGCAACATGACGACGCTGCTGGCCCGCGGCTGGTCACGGAACAACTCGCGTGGCGCAAAGAAAATGAAAGCAAGAATCAATCCGACCATCACATCGTACTGCCAGGATGCCCGTGGATACTCCCAAAACAGAAATTTGCGCAAACTGATGTCCAAGACACACCTGCCCGGCTCTAGCCAACTCTCCTAATCTTAGCATGCATTTGGGTAGTCATCGCAGCCGCGGCGAGTCTGGAAATGCGGCATTTCCCCTCTTCATGGCGAACGTACCTAAGGCCGGTCAGCCATCTCCTTCAAAACGTCGCGAACGATGACCCATCGGAACTGGACAAAATTCCTGACCGCTTCGACGGCCTCTTCAAACTGCTCGTTATCGGCGCCCTTCGTAGGATCCGCCAGGGCGGCCGAATGCATCAGCCGGAAGGCGCGCTCGATCTCCGTTGCCAGGAACCCGCCTTCTCCACCGGCCTCGTTCTGCGCCGCAGCCAGTTCTTCATAATATGTACGGCGGAACGCGGGGACCGACATCAGCCGTTTGGCCAGGACGTTTTGATCCTTGTTGTAATCCAGGGGCAGGTCATAGTAAGTCATGGTGACGTCTTTATCCCATGGGATCCACCGGTAGAGCCCACCGGGCGCCCGGAACAGGTAGAAATTGTTCATCCCCTCGCTGCCCAGGAAACCATCCCACTCGCCGATGTAGCTTTCAATGGCCAGGTATTTCAGCAACCACTCTACGTCCAGAAACCTGCCGACTCCCGCCTCAAATTCCACATCGGTGGCTGTGTTAACGAAGCGAATGAAGTCGATCAGGTTGGGGAGGTTGTTCGTAGCCGCGTTGTTCTCGGCTTTGAATATCTGAGCATACGGTTCCGGGTCGTCTCCGAGATACCCGAATCGATAAACACCAATCCACCTGAATTCGTAAAGATCCCCTGTAGTGTTGAAGTTGGCTCGCGAAAAATCGGCGTTTACCTCTTCGACGATCGAGTACAGTCCAAAATAGCGATTGTTGAGGAAGAGCCGCGCATAAGCTTCGCGAGGCGCCGCGATGCCTCTTTTTCGAAACAGCAGCATGCTCAGCCGCTCGGCCAGGAACGAATTATCCTGGGCGCTGTTATCGAGGATGATGGAGGTGAGCCCAAGAAACCTTTGATTGGAATCGTACCGGTTGAAATCTACTTTGAGGCCGGGTTTGCGGGGATTGCGGCTGCCGCCGCCCCTGGCCCGAATACCTATGTTGGAGACATTCAGGCCTCGCCACGACATCTCCGCCGGATAATAGGTGTTGAGCCAGAAATTGTCGATCAGCGTTTGCCAGTCCACCGGATGGACGTACAAATGAACATCGTGTAGCACTGTGTCGTCGAATAGCTGATTCGCATTTTGCGCCCAGATGCCGCAAGAAAACGTAAGGGCTAGAACTGCAACGCGCACTGGTACTATTATACCCCCGGAAGATTCAGGAACATCGTTAAAATTATTAAATCACGAACTGAATGCGCGCGATACGATTCCAGTAGATCTGACGCGGCAAACCCGGCGCCTCAATTTGCGGCACAGGCGTTTCTCTCAAGAAGTTTATCTGGATCTTCACGTACCGGTTCCAATACCAGTTCACACCGAATGTCCAGGCACGATCGCTGGCTGGCAGGAGATGATCGGAGCGCGGGTTCGAACTGGGCGGGCCTGTCGCTCCCGGCGTCGAGAAGCCGGTAAACTCCTTTCGGATGGCGAGCTCAACGGCGCCAAATCCCCAGCCTTGGAGAAAGGGCCGCCGCGGCTGCAGCCCCCCTTGCTTTTCCTCGCCGGTAAGAAGCCACGTTCCGGTTAAGAACCAAGAACGAATCGCGAGATCGGAGAGGTTGGCGAGGCGAATCGACTGCTCGCGCCGCTGTTCGGTTATCCTTGCGTATTCGCCTATCAGTCCAACTGGGCCATGGCTCCACTCGGCTTCGACGCCCGTGCGTACGCGGGCGCCCTTGACGTTTGCCCGTGGAAAAAAGTTAGTTCGGAACGTGGTTCTTCCGCGCAGGCTGTTGCGGCCATCTGGAACGTCGCTGCGCGTGAAAGCGGCGCCGAGTTCCAGTTTCCTCAGCCATGGAGGCAGAGCGGCCCACTGCGCAGGCTCACTGCGCAGCCGCCCGGCCCATGTGAGATTCGCCGAGGGCTGATTGTCGGCGGCATAGGAGTTCTGACCGTCGTGTCGAAACGCCCCGGCTTCATAGCGGAATCGCCGGTTGAGCAACGGACCATGCAACATAACGCCTATCTCGCGCCCCGGAGAGAGCTCCGCGCCGAGCCGCGAGCGAAGCACAAAATCGAGATTGGTAGGACTCGATAGCTGCTCCCGCCCGAATGGTATCTTGAACCGGCCTCCTTGTACTTGCAGCCACCGCAGCCGGCGCCAGGTCACGAATGCGTCCTGCAATAAAGGATTGCCTACCGCCGTTTCGGGGTTCAGTTGCGACAGCTCCGCTTCCAGCTCATACTCAAAATCCCGCAGGAAATTCCCTTCGATCCCGACGCGGCGGCGCCGGAAGCGGAACAAATCGTAATCGGGCGGCGAATCGGGCTCCACGGCGCGAAAATCAAAATGGAGCTTGGTCCGAACATCTACGCGTAAAGAACGTCCGTAGCGCAGCGAAGGGCGCGGCAGCATATCGAAGGTCCAGCCTTTGCGCTCGGCTTTTTTCTTCGATGCTTTCTTGGAGCCTTTCTTTGAAGACTTCTTCCCGGGGACCTCCTGTTCGGCGCCCGCGCCGCAGCAAAACAAAACAGCCACCAACAAGATTCTGGAATGCAAAGGCTTACTCGTTCTTCTTTCGCGCTCTTTCCCACACGACGGACTTGATCCCCTCCGGAGTGGTTCGCCGCAGCTCGTCACTCAGATCCTCCAGTGACAGACCCGGCTGCACAACGACCCTGTACTTGACCACGGCTTCCGGCCCATGCGCAACTTCCCGCTGCTCGAAGGTGACTCCATTGCGGTCCAGCACTTCCTGGATCTGAGAAATCGGCAGTTCCTCACCCGCCGCCGCAACCGCAAGCACCATCCGCCGGGGCTGACGTTCCGGCTGGCGCGCAAGATAAACCATCGCGACGCAAAGGAAAACCATACCTAGTCCGGCCAAAGCGAATGCTCCCAGCCCGCACGCCATTCCGAAGCCCAACGACAGGAAGAGGATGATCGCGTCTTTTGGATCGTCCACGGGAGTCCGGAAGCGGATGATGCTGGCGGCGCCCGCAATTCCAAAAGCGCGCGCGAGCGAATCGCCGATAATGATCATCATGAGCGCCCCGGAGACGCAAAGCAGAATCTGCGCATGCTCCATCGAAGTGCTCCATTCCCGCTCGCCTCGCGTGTGTTTATGCACGGACGTTACGACCAGACCTATGGCGAACGCGGCCGTGAGTTTCAGCAGCTCAATGAAGGGATTATGCAGGGTTGGGGCGGCCTTGGCGGCCGCGGTCAGGATCGCGCGCCAGTAGAGCCCGCCGGCCACCAGCACAACACAGAGCCCAAGCGCTCTCGCGAGGTGCCTTGATGGTATGCCGCCCAATTCAAGGGAAAATCTCATGCGCTCCTTCTCAGTGCGGCCGGCTCCACCCACACTTTTCGCGCGGCCGATTGGCCCAGTTGCACGGTGCGGCCAACCACACGCAGCGTCAACGTCTCGTCGTAATTCCGGCGCACGGCTTGTAGCTTAGCACCCGGCCGGATGCCGAGGCCATCGAAATACTCAAGCAACTGGCGGTCGCGTTCAAAGACGCTCACGACGAAACCTTCGTTATCGGCCGGCAACTCGTCAAGCGGCATCCAGCCGCGGCGCCGCCGTACTTCGGGCGAGTCCAGGCCGATGAAATTGCCGTGCGGACATGCCTCGCCGGGGCCCAGTTTCTCAAGCAGCTTTCGCTCAAAATCGGCTGAGACGGCATGCTCGAGTTGCTCGGCTTCCTCGTGAACTTTGTACCATTCCATCCCAAAAATCTCGGTCAACATGCGCTCGATCAGGTGATGGCGGTTAAGCAGCCCGGTAGCAATGGCGTGGCCTTCGGGTGTAAGCGTGATTTGGCCTTCTTTTTCCACGCGGATAAGGCCGTCGCGCTTCAGCCGTTTGATCGCCATGGTGACTGCCGGCGGCGATACATTGAGCCATCGCGCCAAAGTGGCGGCGATCACCGTTAGCCCTTCGCTTTCGGCCTCGGCGATTGCTTTGAGGTAATTCTCTTTGGAGATGGTGATTCGCACGCTCATTACAATTCTAACCCTCCCTTTGTGTCCGATGCCCCATCCTGATATCCTGAGGCGCATGAGAACCCGCGTTTCTTTCCTGCTCGCCGCTCTGGCAACCCCCTGGCTCGCTTCAGCGGGAGAGACGGTGGACCTGACCATGGTCCATCGAATCCGCCAGGAGGCCCTTCAGAATTCCAAAGTCATGGACCACATGTTCTGGCTTACCGATGCCAACGGCCCGAGACTTACTGGTTCGGCAGGCTACAGGAGAGCAGCCGAATGGGTGGTGAAGCAGGCCGGCGAGTATGGGATCGCGAGCGCGAAACTCGATAAGTGGGGGCCATTTGGCCGCGGCTGGGAATTCTCCCGCTTTTCCGTGCATTTGATCGAGCCCGTCTACACTCCGCTGATCGGATTCCCTCTGGC
>Ga0187893_10015140_pt1 | contig 10381 bp, 10 predicted proteins | sample MA1701074metaG_FD_139574 | JGI IMG/M metagenome (GOLD analysis project Ga0187893, IMG submission 139574) | White microbial mat communities from a basaltic lava cave in the Kipuka Kanohina Cave System on the Island of Hawaii, USA - MA170107-4 metaG ...
CACGTGAACTCCGTTCTCATGGCGATCTCGAAGTGCCCGAACCCGACGATCTTCCAGAAGACTCTCGGAGTGAACGACTACTACGTCCCGACGAGAGAGTGGGACTACCCGATGGGCCACATCTCGTTCGTGGGAAAGCTCGACGGTGTCACGCTCTCGGCGGGAGCTCCTGCCATCGCACCCGGATTCACCCTCGAGCTCATGGCCAAGCACTCCCTCGACTTCTGGCTCACCTCGGAGGACCTTCCCGATCCCGAGAGCCGGGTGACCTTGAATGGAGAGGGAAACATCGTTCTCTCTTACAAGCCGAACAACGAGGAGGGGCACAAGCGCCTCATCGAGAAGCTCAAGTCGTTGATGAAGGCCCAGAGGAAGTGCTCCGTCCACGGCACTGACTGCCACGTGGGGCTCTTCTCGCGGAACCTCTTCGTCGGCCAGAGGATTCCCCTCGCGGGGGTCGCGCACCAGTGCGGGACTCTCCGGTTCGGCCACGACCCGAAGACCTCGGTTCTCGACGAGAACTGCAAGGCGCACGAGCTCGAGAACCTCTACGCCGTCGACGCGAGCTTCTTCCCGTCGAGCGGCGCCGTGAACCCGGCCCTCACCATCATGGCCAACGCCCTCCGGGTGGGCGATCACCTCCTGGAGAAGATGAAATGAAAGCAGTCGCGGTATTCCCTGGAAAGGCCGGGAGCATCCACCTGACGGAGCTCGAGCGGCCCCGGGTGTCGGACGTCCCGAACGGGCGCGGGGTGCTCGTGCGCATCGTCCGCGTCGGTGTCGACGGCACGGACAAGGAGATCAACGCCGCCGAGTACGGCCAGGCCCCCCCCGGCTACGACTTCCTCGTCACCGGCCACGAGTGCATGGGACAGGTCGAGGAGCTGGGAGAGAACGTGACCGAGCTCTCTCTCGGGGACTACGTCGTTCCGACCGTGCGCCGCCCGGGGAAGAGCTTCTACGACGGCATCGGCCAGTACGACATGACGACGGACGACGTGTACTTCGAGCGCGGAATCAACCTGCGCCACGGGTACCTGACGGAGTACTTCGTCGACGACCCGGAGTACATCGTGAAGCTCCCGAAGGGGCTCCGGCACGTGGGGGTCCTCCTCGAGCCCACATCGGTCATCGAGAAGGGAATCGTGCAAGCGTACGAGCTCCAGAGGCGGCTCAAGGTCTGGAGGCCGAAGCGGGCGGCGGTCCTGGGGGCGGGGACCATCGGGCTTCTCGCGGCGATGTCGCTCAGGATGCGGGGCCTCGAAGTCACGAGCTTCGGGCGCACGCGCGCGCCATACAAGAACTCCGAGCTCCTCTCCGAGATCGGCGCCCGCTACGTGTCCACCCAGGAAAAGAGCCTTGCCCTGGCGTCGAAGGAGCTGGGGCCCTTCGACATCATCTTCGAAGCGACGGGCTTCGCCCCCATCGTGTTCGAGGCGATGGAGCACCTCGGGAAGAACGGCGTCCTCATTCTTTCGAGCGTGACCGGAGGCGGACGCAACATCGACGTCCCCGCGGACATGATCAACCTCGGCTTCGTGCTCGGAAACAAGGTGGTCGTGGGAACGGTGAACGCGAACCGCGAGTACTTCGAGGCGGGAATCTACGACCTCGCCCGGGCAGAGATGGAGTTCCCCGGCTGGCTTCCGAAGCTCCTCACCCATCCGGTCGAGGGGCTCGATCGCTATGAAGAGATGATGCGCCTTCTCACCACCGCCAAAGACGCGATCAAGGTGTTCGTCAACGTTTCTCCGGAGTAAACGATGAGACCGCTCTCCATCCCCGTAATTCTGGGAACCACTCGCCGCGGGCGACTGAGCGCCCACGTCGCGCGATTCGTCGCGGGCGAGCTCGTGAAGCGTCCCGACGTCGTGACCGAGGTCATCGACCTCGCCGAGATGCCGCTTCCCATCGACGGGGCCGGCGACGAGATCAAGGACCCCGCCTTCTCGGAAAAGATGGAGAAGGCGGACGGTCTCGTGATCGTGGCCCCCGAGTACAACCACAGCTTCCCCGGCCTCCTGAAGCACCTTCTCGACACCTGCCTTGCGGAGTACATCCACAAGGCGTCGGGAATCGTCGGGGTGGCAGCGGGACCCTTTGGAGGCACCCGCGTCGTCCAGAGCATGCTGCCGGTGTGCCGGGAGCTCGGGCTCATGAACATCTTCACGGATCTGAATTTCTCCAAGGTCGGAGAGGTCTTCGACGACGAGGGAAGGATCAAGAACGAGGAAGCCTGGAGCCGGCGGGCGGCGAACTTCCTCGACGAGCTCATCTGGATGTCGACCGTCCTGCGCTATGGACGCGAGAACATCCCTCAGGAGTAACCCCGATGACTTGTCCCGACTGCGGCGTCGAGATGACGCAACACGCGAAGAAGGTGATCTACCCGCGCAGCGAGAAGGAGGCCGCCCTCGTCGACGACGACCTCGGCGGGGTCGTTCTCGAACGGCACACCTGCCCTGGCTGCGGGCAGGGCGCGAGTCAGGTTCAAGATCCGCGATGATGATTCGCGTTCACTACCCGCTCGTCGCGGGACGGATGGCTCTGCGCACCGACCTCGACTGGGACAAGAACATCGAGGCGGTGGACGCGAGCGCTGACCGCTTCGATTTCAAGTTCTCTGCCGATCGGCCGTTCTTCTACTTCAAGCCCGTGATCCTGGAGGAGGGAAAGGAACCCCGATGGGCGGTGGGCGAGAACTACCTCGGTCTCTCTTCCCAGAAGGAGCCTCGCGAGCTCTATCCCTACTTCGAGGCGGACCAGAGGTGCAGCGCCTGCGACCTGAGAAAGCTGGCTTCACCCTTCGGAAGGTTCGACTACCGCGTGTTCTATCCTCCCGGCTATCACGAGAACGTTCTCAAACGGTATCCGGTCCTGTACATGCAGGACGCGCAGAACCTGTTCTTTCCCGAGGAGGCATTCCAGGGGAGGCACTGGCGGATCGCAGAGACTCTCGGCCTTCTCGACTCGATGAACCTCGTCGACAAGGTACTCGTGGTCGGCATCTACCCGAACGCCCGCGAGGAGAACTACACCAAGCCCGGCTACGAGACCTACGGCAAGTTTCTGGTGGAGGCGCTCAAGCCCGAGATCGACCGCTCGTTCCGGACGCTCTCCGACCCGAAGAGGACGGCGGTGATGGGCTCGTCTCTCGGAGGCGTCGTTTCGTTCTACCTCGCCTGGCAGTGGCCGGAGGTATTCGGCATGGCGGCGTGCCTCTCGAGCACGTTCGGATTCCGGGACGATCTCAGGGAGCGCGTCGCATCCGAGCCCCGGCGGGACTTGCGCCTTTACCTCGATTCCGGCTGGCCCCGCGACAACTACGAGGCGACGCGCAATATGCGGACTCTCCTCCTCCGCCGCGGGTACCGGGAGTGCGACGACCTTCTCTATCTTGGGTTCCCCGAAGCCCTCCACAACGAGTCCCACTGGGCGATGAGGGCCCACGTGCCCTTCCAGTACTTCTTCGGGAGGGGGTGAGTTACCGCCACCTCAGATTCTCGGTGACCTCATTCGAACGGGAAGGCCGCGCTCTCCGCCACCGCGGGATGGTACATCACCGTGGTCTTCGGCTACACTGCCCCAGAACGCATCACGGAGAGAGGAGAGCGCACCATGCACGCTCGCTTGAGTCTCCTGTTCGCGGCCAGCCTCTGGTTGGCCGCCGCCACGAGTCACGCTCAGCCGCCCCCGGAAGCCTCGAACGAGGACCTCGTGCTTGGAGTGTGGACTCTCGACGTCGAGAAGTCCTCCTACGACCCGGGGCCTCCGCCCCGGAGCCAGACGCGAACGTACGAGAAGGTCCCCGAAGGGATCAAGGCGACGATCGTCACCGTGGACACGAAGGGACAATCGTTGACGGCACGCTACACCGCGAACTACGACAGCCTCGAGTATCCCCTCATGGGGTCCGCAACCGTCGACGCCATCGCCCTCAAGAGGATCAACGCCACCACGGCGGAGGCGACCCTGACCCACGCCCGGAAGCTCATCGGGACCGCTCGCCGCGTCATCAGCAAGGACGGCAAGAGCATGACCATCACCTTCCGCGGCACCGACGAGAGCGGAAGAGCGGTTGCGAACGTGTCCGTCTACAAGAAGGAGTAATCGACACGGCGGTCACGGCGCCGCAACGTGCCAGCAAACGCCCGCGAGGTCGATGAAGTGGACCTCACGGCCCCAGGGAAAATCGCTCGGCGGTTTGATGCGAAACCCGGGATAGACCCGCTCGAGTTGCTTCGCTGCGACCACTGCCCACCACCGATCGAGGTCCGGCACCTCGATCCGAATCATCAGGTTCGACGCGAAGGCTTCGTTCGCGAAGTCCTGAAGGATGAACTCAGCGCCCCCATTTCGAAATCCCGCGTAGCCACCGTTTTCCCAGATTTCCTCGAAGCCGAGCTCGGCGAAAAGACGGCGGCTTGCCTCAAAGTCCCGTCCGCTGGGAACGAACGGCGCGAGAGAGGTCACGCGCGGATCTTCCATGCTCAGTACCCGATGGCGTGGCTTCTCCCGCGAGGGTCGGCGCCTCCCTGGAGAGCGCCCGTTCGCGGATCGCGCGTGATGCCGTTGACCATGCCCCCTTCCTCGGGCACGAGCTCGATGCGGTGTCCCATGCGCCTCAGCTCGCCGACGACGGCGGGGGGAATGCGATCCTCGACCCGCCACACGGGCTCGATCGAGGTCCCCGTCTCCTGAAGCCCGCCGTAGCTGAACCGGGGAATGGAGACAGCGTCCTGGACGCTCATTCCGAAATCGAGGACGTTCACGATGACTTGCGCGACCCTCTGCCAGATGCCGTCGTTTCCCGGCGAGCCCACCGCGACTACAGGCTCACCGTCCCGGAGCACGATGGTCGGGGACTGATTCGAGCGCGGTCTCATTCCGCCACGGACCTGCGACGGGCTTCCCGGCTCGAGGTGCATGTGGCGCATCTGATTGACCTCCGGGCCGAAAAGGAGTGCTGCGACGCCGAGATAAGAAGCCCAGCTCATGCGAGTCCCTTTCTCGAGATCGCCTCGATCGCTTCGGCGAAGAAATCCACTTCCTCGAGGGTGGTGAAGACGTTCGGCGTCACCCGGATGCAGTCGAACTCTCTCTCGACGAATCGTGGGCGAACGTGAATCCGGTACTTCCTCTCGAGGTGGTCCGTGAGAGCGCCGGCATCGATCCCCTCGAGGCTCATCGCTCCGATGCCGCAGCTCTCCCGGGGCTCCTCGGAGTTGAGCACGCGGACCCCGGGGAGATCGCGCACGCGATCGGACCACCTTCGTCGCAAGAAGCGCAGCCGCTCCGCCTTCCGTTCGGCGCCGAGCCCGTCGTGAAACGTCAGAGCTTCGGTGATGGCGCCTCGGAGCGCGATCGGGTTGGTCCCGATCTCCTCGAACTTCCGGATATCCTCCCGCATCGAGAGCGGCGCGGCCATGAGAGGCCAGAGGTCCCGGATCTTCTCTCGCCGGACATAGAGAAATCCGGTGCCCACGGGGGCGTAGAGCCATTTGTGGAGGCTGGTGGCGTAGTAGTCGCAGTCGAGATCATCCCGCGTGAAGGGGAAGTGAGCGAAGCCGTGAGCGCCGTCGACGAGAGTCTCGATTCCCCGCTCGCGCGCCATGGCGCAAAGCGCCTTCACCGGGAAGATGTGCCCGGTGGTATAGGTCACGTGGCAGATGAGCAGTACGCGAGTGCGCGGGGTGATGGCCTCCCGGATCTGCGACACCAGCTCTTCCGGATCCGGCGGCGGCGTCGGGAACGAGACCGTCTTGAGAACGATTCCGTTCCGGGCCTCGCGCTGGCGCCACGCGGTGAGCATCCGGGGATAGTCCTGGGTCGTGGTCAGGACTTCGTCGCCCGGCTTGAGGTCGAGGCCCATCTGGATGATCTCCATCGACTCGGACGTGTTCCGGGTGATGGCCATCTCCTCGGGATCGCAGCCGAAAGCGTCGGCGAGTCGCCGCCTCACGACTTCGATCCGGGGACCGAGCATCTCGTCGACGTAATAGGACGGGCTCATGTTGGTCACGTCCCAGTACTGGTGCATCGCCGTCTGCACCGAGCGCGGAGCCGGGCTCACGCTTCCGCTGTTGAGGTTCACCGAGTTCCGGTCGATGGTGAAGGACTCGCGGACGCGGAACCAGAAATCCTCGTCCTGGGCAGCGGCTTCGGGGCTCGTCGACGGAAGCGTCCGGAGCCGCGCAAATGCCTCGCTCGAGAGCGCGGTGAGACCGCCTCCGGCGGCGGCGAGAAAAGCGCGCCGGCTCCGTTCCATGACACGGACAACGTATCAGAGGAGCCAAGGAAGATGCGAGCTTCCCCTCAGGTCCGACCGAACCGCCTCCGCATCGCTCGTACCGTTCCTCCGGCTAGAAAACCCGACACTGATGTGGCCCCTCGGCCTTACTCCGTCGCGAGCGCCCGGACCGGCTGGATGCGGGACGCTCGCCGCGCGGGCAGGTACGTCGCGAGGAACGCCACGCTCGCGAGCACGAAAACGACCGCGAGAACCATCTGCGGCGTCGCGCCGCTCGTCGTGACGAACGTGGAGCCCACGAGCCGCGTGAGGAAGAAGGCGAACGGCGCTCCCAGGATGAGCCCGAAAGCGGCGAGACGCATCCCCTGCCGGGTGACGAGCCCGACGACGTCTCCCGCGGCGGCCCCGAGCGCCATGCGGATCCCGATCTCCCGGGTCTTCTGGGCCACTCCGTGGGCCATGACGCCGTAGATGCCGATGGCCGAGAGCAGGAGCGCCGCCACGGCGAAGGTGGTGAGCACGACGGAAATGATCTTGGGTCCGGCGAGCTCCGTCGAGATGTGTTGCTCGAGGCTCTGGACGTTCGAGACGGGCTGTACGGGGTCGACGGCCCAGACGGCGGCCCGGAGCGCGGGTGCCATCGCCATGGGGTCGCCCTTCACGCGGAGGGCGAAGGCCTTGCTCCTCACGGGCTGCTGCTCCATCGGGAGATAGACGACGGGTCCGATCTTTCCGCTGTCCTCAGGCATCCGGTCCTGGTAGATGTTCTTCGAGACCCCGACGATGCGCCGCGATCTCCCCATCAACGTAATGCCCTTTCCCAGAGGGTCCTCTTCGGGAAAGAACGTTTCGACGAAGCTCTCGTTGACGATGGCGACCGCCGCCGTGTCCTCTCGGTCCCCTTCCGTGATGTCGCGACCCTGCCGGATCGGCACTCCGAGGGTCGTGAAGTAGGAGGAGTTCACCGCCTGGATGCCGGTGACGGGCTCTTCGTTCCGGCGCGGCGCCGCTCGTCCGTCGATCGTGAACTCCGTCGTGCTCGAGCCGCGGCTTCGCGGAAGCTCGTTCATCGCCGCCACTCCCGTGGTCCCGGGGAGCTCGGTAAGCTTGCGCACCACCTCACGATGAAATCGCCTTACGTCGGCGTCCTCGGGATGGCGATCCTCCGAAACCGTGAGCTGCGCGGTCAGCAAACCCTCCACCTCGAACCCGGGGTCGGGCATGATGTACTCCCGGAAGAGGTTGAGGAGAGCGCCGGAGGCGATGAGCAGAGCGAGCGCGGCCCCGATCTCGGCGACGACAAAGGCGTTTCGGAGGCGGTTGCGCTTCCGCGTGGCCGTCCCGCCGCGCGTCGATTCTCCGAGGGCATCCCGCAGGTCATCCGCGAACGTATGGAGGGCGGGCGCGATTCCGAACATCATCCCCGCGAGCATCGAAGTCGCGAGCGTGTACAGGAGCACCGTCCCGTCCATTTCGGGGAGGAACGAGAGAGGAAGCTGAGCGGGCATCGACTGCCTCACCCAGCGGACGCTGTAGAAAGAAAGAAGAGCGCCGAGCCCTCCGCCCATGAGAGCGAGAAGCACGCTTTCCGTGAGGAGCTGCCGCAGAATGCGCGTACGCGCGGCGCCGAGGGCGGTGCGCACCGCCACCTCCCGCTGCCGCACCTCCGCGCGCGCGAGAAGGAGGTTCGCGATGTTGGCGCAGGCGATGAGAAGCACGAACGCGGAAACGGTGAGCAGGATGTACATGAGAAGCGTGTCGGTCCGCCCGGGGAAGTAGTCGCGAAGGGGCATGGTGAGCGACCGGTAGCCTTCGTTCTCTTCCGGGTGCTCGGCGGCGAGCTGATTCGAGATTGTCGAAATCTCCGCTTCGGCCTCCTCGGGAGTGCGGCCTTCCTTCAAACGACCCATGACGAGGACGCCGCGCACGCGGTCGGAGCTCTTCTCTTCCCAGTTCGAGGGGACGAACACGTCCACGTTCGCCGGGAGGAAGTCGAAGTCCTCGGGCATGACGCCGACGACGTCGAAGCGCTTGCCGTCGATGTGGACGCTCTTTCCCACGACCGAACGATCGGCAGCAAAGTACCTCTGCCAGAACGGATGGGACAGGATCGCGACCGTTCCCGCTCCCGCGACACCCTCTCTTTCCTCGAACTCTCGGCCGAGAAGCGGGCTCCGGCCGAGGACGGAGAACGTCTCGGGGCTCATCTTCACGAGGCGGATTCTTTCGGGCTCGTCGCCGCCCGTGAGGTTCGCCGGAAGCACGTCGTACGCGATGAGGTGCTCGAAGACCGTCGAACGGGCGCGGTAATCGAGGAAGTTCGCCGGGGATGGCCACTCGTCATCCGTGTTCTTCGTGTGAACTTCCGAGACCAGGACGAGCCGATCCTGGTCCTGATACGGAAAGGGAGCGAAGAGGAACCCGTTCGCTACCGCGAACGTCGTGGTATTGGCGGCGATTCCCACGGCGAGGGAAGCTGCCGCGACCGCCGCGACCACCGGAGTCTTGAGGAGCATGCGGACGCCATAGCGCACGTCGAGCAGAAAGTCGCGCATAGAAGCGATTACGCGCGCGGGCGCTTCAAGGTTCCCGCCGAGATGAGCCCGTCAGCCGTTGAAGATTTCGCGGAAGTAGCGGAGCCAGTTGCCGCCCAGGAGCCCCAGGATGTCCCCGTGGGCGTAGCCGCGCCGCTCGAGCCCCCGGGCGACGTTCCGGAATCGCTCGGGCTCGTCCAGGCCCTCGATCCAGGGAGGCCAGCGGACGTTGTAGGTGGGTTTGAAGCTCTTGAGGCGCGGCTCGTACCACGTCTCGCGGGTCGCCCACGCCTTGATCCCTCGAATCTCGTAGTCGGTCGCGAGGCCGACGTGGTCGATGCCGCCCACCTTCACCGCGTGGTCGACGTGGTTCAGGTAGTCTTCGATGCTGGTGTCCGGGCTCGCGCCGATGAAGTAGCCGAGGGCCGCGATCCCGGTCATCCCGCCCCGATCGGACATGGCCCTGATGAGCTCATCGGTCTTGGCCCGGGGATGGTCCCGATACAACGCCTCGCAGAACGTGTGGGTGAACGCGGGCGGTTTGCGCGAGACCTCGATCCCATCCGAGGAGGTCCTTCGCCCGCAGTGCGAGAGGTCGACGATGATGCCGAGCTCGTTCATGCGCTCGACGACGCCCACCCCGAAATCCGAGAGGCCGGCGTTCGTCCTCTCGGTGCATCCGTCCCCGAGGAGGTTTCTCGAGTTATACGTGAGCTGGATGCAGCGCGTCCCGAGCTCGAAGAGCGGGTCGAGGTTCTCGACTTGCCCCCCGAGCATGGTTGCGTTTTGGAATCCGAAGATGACCGCCATCTTCCCTTCAGATTTTGCCTGCCCGATGTGGGCCGCCCGCGTCGCCCGGAGGAGCTTGTCGGGGTTCTCGCGGATCCTCCGGTTCCACTCGGCGAGTGAGCGAATGGCCATCTCGAGGCTCTCGCTCGAAAGCGTCGTCTGGATACCGGTGTAACCCGACCGCTTCACCGCCGCGTACTCGACAGAGTCCCACTCGTGTCCCACGGCGAGAGAGTCGATGACGATGGCCGCGTCGAAGAGCTGGTCGATCTTCGAGCCCTGGGCGAGCGCTCCTCGCGGAAAGAGGGCCCCGGCCGCCATCGCCTTCAAGAACTGGCGTCTTTCGACCAAAACCGTACCCTCCCACGCAGAGCCCGCTTGCGCCACGTCATCTTACGGCCACTTGCCGGTGTGAAACAACTGGATCGCTTTGGGGCGATGCCTATATGCTGCGTCGCGAGGAGAGCCGCGTGAGCAATCGAGGCTGGGCCCGTTTCGTCGCCCGCGGAATCGTGGGGATCCTGTTCTTCATGGCGGGATGGTGGAAGTGCTTCGAGCTCACCCCCGTCGGCCACACCCGGAGGTTCTTCCTCGAGGCTTACGCAGACACCTGGATTCCCGAAGCACTTCTCTGGGCCTTCGGTCTTTCGATTCCTGTCGTGGAGCTCGTCGCGGGCGGGCTCGTCGTCATCGGCTTCCGCACCCGGGAGGCACTCATCGCCCTCGGATTCATCCTCTTGATCGTGGCCTACGGTCACACGTTGATCGAACCCCTCTTCAGCACAGAGGGACACATCTTCCCGCGCGG
>Ga0187893_10015141_pt1 | contig 10381 bp, 4 predicted proteins | sample MA1701074metaG_FD_139574 | JGI IMG/M metagenome (GOLD analysis project Ga0187893, IMG submission 139574) | White microbial mat communities from a basaltic lava cave in the Kipuka Kanohina Cave System on the Island of Hawaii, USA - MA170107-4 metaG ...
ACGGAGGCTTCGCCGTGGTCACCGTCAGCCCGGAGAGCCAGCAGGCCAGCGGGCTGCAGACCGCGCCGCTGCAAGCTGCGCGCTCGCAGGCGGCGGTCGAGGTGTTCGGCGTGGTGGTCGATCCACGCCCGCTGGTGGAGGGGCGCGCGCGCCTGATGGCGCTGGCCGGCGAGCGCGAGGTGCTGCGCGTGGCGGCGGCCAATGCCCAGGGAGAGTATCAGCGGCTCAAGCGCCTGTACGAGGACGAGCGCAACGTGGCCGAGCGCGCGGTGCTGGCGGCGCAGGCGCAGTGGCTGGGCGAGCAGGCGCGCATGACCGCGCTCGACCAGCAGGCGGGAGCGATTCGCGACGAGCTGCGCGCGAGCTGGGGGCCGGTGCTCGCCGGCTGGGCGCAGGCGCCCAACGCACGGGTGCTCGATGCGCTGGTGCAGCAGCAGCAGGCGCTGGTGCAGCTGGTTCTCCCCTACGACGTCCAGGCGAGCACGGCGCGCGATCAGATCGCGCTGGCGCCGGTGGGGGCGCGCGAGGCCCAGCGGCCGGCGCGCTTCGTCTCGCCCTCGCCGCGTACCGACGGCTCGTTGCCCGGTGCCACCTACTTCTACCTGGCCGGGGGCCGCGATCTGCGCGTGGGCGTGCGCGTGGCGGGTCAGTTGCGCCTGCCGGGCCAGGCGCGCGACGGCGTGCTGGTGCCCGACACGGCGGTGGTGTGGCACGGTGGCAAGGCCTGGGCCTACGTCAAGGACGGCGATGCGCGCTTCGTGCGCCGCGAGGTGTCCACCGCGCAGGAACTGCCCGGCGGCTGGTTCGCCGCCGATGGCTTCGCCGCCGGCGACGAGGTGGTGGTGAGCGGCGCCCAGCTGCTGCTGTCCGAGGAGTTCAAGTTCCAGATCCGGAACGAGAACGAGGACTAGTAGTTGATCGCCTTCATCGTCCGCCAGTCGATACGCTACCCGGGCGTGATCGTCACCCTGGCGTTGACCGTCGTCGTGTACGGCCTCTACGTGCTCACGCGCGCGAACCTGGACGTATTCCCGGAGTTCTCGCCGAGCCAGGTGGTGATCCAGACCGAGGCGCCCGGCTTGTCGGCGGAACTGGTCGAGCGCCAGGTCACCCAGCCGATCGAGAACGCGCTGTCGGGAACGGCGGGCGTCGAGGTGGTGCGCTCGCAGTCGATTCCCGGTCTGTCGGTGGTGACCGTGGTGTTCCGCGACGGCTCCGACGTGTTTCGCAACCGCCAGGTGGTGGGCGAGCGCTTGACGATGCTGGCCAACCAACTCCCGCGCGCGGTGGCGCAGCCGATCATGACGCCGCTCACCTCCTCGGCGAGCACCGTGCTCGGCGTGGGCCTCACGTCGCAGGCGCGCTCGCTGATGGAGATCCGCACGCTGGTGGATTGGACCGTGCGCCCGCACCTGATGGCGGTGGAGGGCGTGGCCGACGTCAACGTGTTCGGCGGCGAAGTGCGCCAGTGGCAGATCCAGGTCGAGCCGGACAAGCTGATGCGTTACGGCTTGGCGCTGGAGGACGTGGTCGCCGCGGCGCGGCGCGCGAGCGGCGTGGTCTCGGCGGGGTTCCTGAAGACCCCCAACCAGCACATCTTCGTCAACGCCGAGGGCCAGCCGGCGTCCGCAGCGGAGCTCTCGCGCGTCATGCTCGCCTTCAAGGACGGCACCCCGCTGCGGCTTGGCGATGTCGCACGGGTGGTCGAGGCGCCAGCCGCCTCGATCAGCGCCGCGGCGATCGACGGCGTTCCCGGCGTGTTCCTGATGATCCAGGGACACCTGGGCAGCAACACGCGCGCCGTCACCGAGGACCTGGAGCGCGCATTGCAGGAGCTGGCGCCGGTCGTCGCCGCGGAGCAGGTGGACGTGCACCCGCGCATGTTCCGGCCGGCGAACTTCATCGAGACGGCGGTGCGCAACGTGCAGCGCGACCTGCTGGCGGGTTCGGTGCTGGTGGTGGTGGTGCTGTTCCTGTTCCTGTTCAACGCGCGTACCGCCTTCATCTGCACCACCGCCATCCCGGTGTCGCTGCTGGGCGCGGTGATCGTGCTGGACTACTTCGGAGTCGGCCTGAACATCATGGTGCTGGGCGGGCTGGCCATCGCGCTCGGCGAAGTGGTGGACGACGCCATCATCGACACCGAGAACATCTTCCGGCGCCTGCGCGAGAACCGCCTGGCGGCCCGGCCATCGCCGGTGCACGAGGTGGTGCTGAACGCCGCGGTGGAAGTGCGCAGCTCCGTGGTGTACGCCACCTTCATCGTCGCGCTGGTGTTCGTGCCGCTGCTCACGCTGGGCGGCATCGCCGGCAAGCTGTTCTCCCCGCTCGGGCTCGCCTACATCCTGGCGATCCTCGGCTCGCTGATCGTGGCGCTGACGCTTACACCGGCGCTGTGCTACCTGCTGCTTGCGCGCGGCGAGCTGAGCAGCCGCGACCCGCCCGCCGTGGCCTGGATCAAGCCGCGCTACCGGGCGCTGCTCGAGCGCATCGAGCGCTATCCGGGCCGGGTGGTGGCCGCCGTGTTCGCGCTCATCGCCGGCGGCATCGCCCTGCTGCCGTTGTTCTCCGGCGAGTTCATCCCGGCATTGCGCGAGGGGCACTACATCATCCACATGACGGCGGTGCCGGGCACCGCCGAGTCGGAATCGCTGCGGCTCGGCCAGCGCGTGTCCGGTGCGATCGGCGCGATCGAGGGCGTGCAGTCGGTGGCGCAGTGGGTGGGGCGCGCGCCCGGCGGCGCCGACACCTTCGGCACGCACTACAGCGAGTTCGAGGTGGAGATCGGCGCGGTGCGCGGGCGCGAGCAGGTGCGCATCCTGCGCGAGATCCGCGCCACGCTCGCCGGCGAGCGCGGCGCACAGTTCCCCGGCGTCACCTTCGCCGTGAACACTTTCCTCACCGAGCGCATCGAGGAGACCATCACCGGCTTCGCGGCGCCCCTGGTGATCAACATCTACGGCACCGATCTCGACCTGCTCGACCGCGACGCCCAGGCGGTGGCCACCGCCGTGACCGGTGTGCCGGGCGCGCGTGATGTGCAGCTGCAGGCGCCGCCCGGCACCGCGCAGCTCGCCATTCGGCTGCGCCACGAGCGCATGGCGGCCCTGGGGGTGCAGCCTGGCCCGGCGCTGGAAGCGATCCAGACCGCCTTCGCGGGGGCGCAGGTCGGACAGGTGTACGAGGGCAGCCGCGTGGTGGACCTGGTCGTGGTGCTCGCGCCGGAGGTGCGCGAGCGGGTGCACACGGTCGGCGATCTGCGCCTGCACGCGGCCGACGGGCGCTTGATCCGGCTGCGGGACGTGGCCGACGTCGCCCTGACCGGCGGGCGCTACAAGATCCTGCACGCGAGCGGGCGGCGGCTGCAGACGGTCACCGCCGGTTTCGAAGGCCGCGACCTGACGAGCTTCGACACCGCGGTGCGCGATCGCATCGCCGCGCAGGTGCGCTTGTCGCCCGGCAACTACCTGGTGTATGCAGGCACGGCGCGCGCCCAGGCGCAGGCACGCGAGGACCTGATCGTGCACTCCGCGATCGCCGGCATCGGCATTTTTCTCTTGCTGTACGTGGCGTTCAACAACCTGCGCAACCTGGCCGTCACCTTCCTCAACCTGCCGTTCGCGCTGATCGGCGGCGTGCTCGCGGTCCTGCTCGCGAGCGGCGGCTGGATGTCGCTCGGCTCGCTGGTGGGCTTCGTCACGTTGTTCGGCATCACGCTGCGCAACTCGATCATGCTGGTGTCGCACTACCAGTATCTGGTCGAGGTGGAAGGGATGCCCTGGGACGTCGAGACCGCGCTGCGCGGCGCCGGCGAGCGGTTGCCGTCGATCCTGATGACGGCGCTGGTCACGGCGCTGGCATTGCTGCCCCTGGCGCTCGGCACCGGCGAGCCGGGGCGCGAGATCGAGGGACCGATGGCCACCATCATCGTCGGCGGGCTGATCACCTCGACCATCCTCAATCTGCTGATCCTGCCCACCATCCTGCTGCAGTTCGGACGCTTCGACAGGACGCGGCCGGCCTAGCCGAGCGTCGCCGCCGCGAGGGTCACGCCAGCAGCCGCTCGCGCACCCCGGGCTCCTCGAGCTTCGCCACCCACCACTTGAGCGCCTTGCCCGCGTCCCGCGGGCGCCAGGCGCAGTACAGGCGCGTCTTGGGCTTCGGCTCTTCGACCGCGAGCGCGAGCAGCCGGCCCTCGGCGAGCGCTTTCGCCGCCGCGCGCGCCGGCACGAAACCCACGCCCAGCCCGGCGATCTGCGCCTCGAGCTTCCCCTGCAGGGTGGAGACGGTGAGCGCGTCGGGGCCCGGCGCGATGCCCGAGCTGCGCGGCGGCAGATTCCGGGAGCTGTCGGCCACCAGCACCACGCGCTGCTCTATGATCGCCGTCGTCGGCAGCGGTTGCTGCACCTGCGCCAGCGGATGCTCGGGCGCCACCGCGAACACCCAGTCGATGTCGCCGAGGGGACGCACCGTGTAGCCGGCCTCGAGCGGCGGTTCGGCCGGCGCGCCGATGCACAGGTCCGCGCGTCCGGACATCAGCGCGTCCCAGCAGCCGCCCAGCACCTCGGCGCCGATGCGCACGCGCGTGCCCGACCCTTCCGCGTAAAAGGCGGCGATCAGCGGGCATAACCGCGTAGCCGGGATCACGTCGTCGTAGGCGATGCGCAGCTCCGTCTCCCAGCCCTTGGCCACGCGCTGCACGCGGCACTCTATGTCCACCGCGGCGCGCAGCAGGTGGCGGCCGTCCTTGAGCAGTTCCTCGCCCGCGGGCGTGAGGCGGGCGCGGTGCCCGCTGCGGTCGAAGAGCTGGACCCCCAGGTCCTGCTCCAGCTTCTGCACCGTATAAGTGATCGCCGAGGGCACGCGGTGCAGCTCCTCCGCCGCGGCGGCAAAACTGCCCTTGCGGGCGATGGCATCCAGCACCAGCAGACCGTCCAGAGAGAGCTTCATGTAAACAAGACGCAGCGTTCGGTAATTGTGGCCAGCGACCCGTAAATCGGGCTAAAATCCCCGGTTCATCGCTCCATAAGGCCAAAAGAGCGTCCGGAACAGCCCCCGCCTCCCGGAGCGGCTACCCGAGGTACCCGGCATTGAATACATCCGTGATCCGTACTGTAGCGCTACTCGCGACGCTGGTCATCGCCGCCTCGACCGCGGCCTGCGGCAAGAAGGAGGAGCCCGCGGCCGCCGCGCCGCCCAAGCCCCTATCCTCCGGCGCGGGTCCCGCGGCAGGCACGGGTGGGCCGCCCCCGGGGCTGCCGGTCAAGGCCGTGCAGGTCAGGCTCGGCGAGGTGCAGGCCGACGTGTACGCGGTCGGCAGCCTGCTGGCCGAGGAATCGGTCGTCATCCGGCCCGAGCTGGATGGTCGCGTGGTGGACATTCACTTCGCCGAAGGCCAGCACGTGGCCAAGGGCGCCAAGCTGGTGACGCTCGACCCGGCGGAGTACCGGGCGCAGCTCGCGCAAGCCGAGGCGCAGGCGCGCACCGAGGCCCAGCGCTACGAGCGCGCCAAGGAGTTGCTGGCCCAGAAGTTCATCAGCCAGGAAGCGCTCGACGTGGCGCGCAACAACGTCGACCGCTCGGAGGCCCTGCGTCGCGAGGCCGAAGTACGCCTGTCCAAGACCGTCATCAGCGCGCCCTTTCCCGGCACCGTCGGCCTGCGCCTGATCAGCCCCGGCGCCTACGTGGAGAAGGGCGACGACATCGTGCGCCTGGACAACATCAGCTCGATCAAGCTCGACTTCCGCGTGCCGGAACTGTACGCGGCGCAGGTGCGTCCGGGCCAGCAGGTGGCAGTGCGCCTGGACGCCTTCCCCGGCGAGCAGTTCACCGGCCGCATTTTCGCCATGGAGCCGGTGGTCGACGAGAAGACCCGCACCATCCTGCTGCGCGCCCGCGTGCCCAATCAGGGCTTCAAGCTCAAGCCCGGCATGTTCGTGCGCGTCGCCCTGACGCTGGAGACGCGCAAGAACGCGATCCTGGTGCCCGAGCCCGCCATCTGGCCGCAGGGCCAGGACAGCTTCGTGTTCCGGGTGGAGGGCGGCAAGGCGATGCTCACCAAGGTGGAGATCGGCGCCCGCCGGCCGGGCGAGGTCGAGATCGTGGCCGGTCTGTCGCCCAACGACACCGTGGTGACCGAAGGCCAGATGAAGCTTCGCGACGGCGCGCCGGTCATGGTGCTGCCGTCGCAGCCGCCGCCCACGGCCGGCGGATCTTCCGGCGTCTCGCCGGCGCGATCCGGCGCGGGTGCGGTGAAGCCCGCAGCCAACCCCGCTAGCCCCGCAGGCCAGCTGGCCGCAAAGAAGGGCGGCTGAGCAGCCGCCCGTTTCCTTCTATCCCCGTGACGGGGAGGTAACCCATGGTCCTGTCCGATATCTCCATCCAGCGCCCGGTGCTGGCCACGGTGATGAGCTTGCTGATCGTGCTGCTCGGCGCCATCTGCTTCGAGCGCCTGTCGGTGCGCGAGTATCCCAGCATCGATCCGCCCACGGTGTCGGTGCGCACCGTGTACAAGGGCGCCACCGCGCAGGTGGTGGAGAGCGTGATCACGGTGCCGATCGAGGACGCGCTGTCCGGCATCGAGGGCATCAAGACCATCAAGTCGCAGAGCCGCGAGGAAGTCAGCCAGATCACGGTCACCTTCCTCACCGGCCGCGACGTCGACGCGGCCGCGGCCGACGTGCGCGACCGCGTCTCGCGCGTCGCTTATCTGCTGCCGGAGGCGGCGCTCGACCCGGTGGTGGCCAAGATCGAGGCCGACGCCTTTCCGATCATGTGGATCGCGCTGGTCAGCGACCGCCACAGCGCGATGGAGCTGACCGACTACGCCGACCGCTACCTGACCGATCCGATGAAGGCGTTGCCGGGCGTCGCGACCGTGATCATCGGCGGCGAACGCAAGTACTCGATGCGCGTGTGGCTCGACCGGGAGCGGCTCGCGGCGCAGGGCCTGACCGCGCAGGACGTGGAGGACGCGCTGCGGCGACAGAACCTGGATTCGCCCGGCGGGCGCATCGAGAGCACGGACCGCGAGTTCACCGTGCTGGCCGAGACCGACCTGAAGAGCGCCGAGCAGTTCAACCAGATGATCATCTCGGAGGTCAACGGCTACCCGGTCCGGCTCAAGGACGTGGGCTTTGCGCGCCCAGGGCCGTACGAGAACCGCAAGATCATCCGCGTGAACGGCATCGACGGGCTGGGGCTGGGCGTGGTGAAGCAGTCCACCGCCAACACGCTGGAAGTCGCCCAGGGCGTCAAGACCATCATCCCGCGCCTCAAGGCCGGCCTGCCCGAAGGCATGAACATGTGGCTGGCGGTGGACACCTCGGAGTTCGTCGAGGCCTCCATCGACGCGGTGTACAGGACGCTGGGCGAGGCGCTGGTCCTGGTGGTGCTGGTCATCTTCCTGTTCCTGCGCAGCCCGCGCGCGACCCTGATCCCGGCGGTCACCATCCCGGTGTCGCTGATCGGCGCGTTCTTCTTCGTGTACTTGATGGGCTTCTCGATCAACGTGCTCACCATGCTCGGCATCGTGCTGGCGGTGGGGCTGGTGGTGGACGACGCCATCGTGGTGCTGGAGAACATCCACCGCCACATCGAGGACGGCATGTCGCCCTACCGAGCGGCGCTCCAGGGCAGCAAGGAGATCGGCTTCGCGGTCGTGGCGATGACGCTCACGCTCGCCACCGTGTTCACGCCGCTGGTGTTCATGACCGGGCGTACCGGACAGCTGTTCACCGAGTTCGCGATGACGGTGGCTGCGGCGGTGCTGGTGTCGGGGTTCGTGGCGCTGACCTTGACCCCGATGATGTGCTCCAAACTGCTCAAGCACCACGACAGCCACAGCCCGTTCTACAACATCAGCGAGCGCTTCTTCGAGGGCATGAACGACGGCTACCGCGGCCTGCTGCGCGCGACGCTGCACGCGCGCTGGGTGGTGGGCATCGTCTTCGCCGGCGCGGTCGCGCTGCTGGGGTACCTGGGCTGGCAGATCAGGGACAAGGCCGAGCTGTCGCCGATCGAGGACCGCGGCATGTTCATGATGTTCGCGATCGCGCCGGAGGGCGCCACCATGCACTACACCGACCGCTACATGTACGCGGTCGAGGAGATCGCCAAGGGCGTGCCCGAGATCGAGACCATTTTCGCGGTGGTGGCGCCCGGCCTGGAGCGGCCCAACCCGGTGAACATCGGTATCGGCTTCTCCGTGCTCAAGCATTGGGACGAACGCGATCGCGCGCAGATGCAGATCACCAAGGAGCTCACGCCCAAGCTGTTCGGCGGCCTGCCGGGCGTGATCGCCTTCACCAAGGACCCGCCCTCGCTCGGCGGCAGCTTCCTGGACAAGAAGCTCAACTACGTGCTCTACGGCAACACCTACGAGGAGCTGCAGGGCAAGGTCGTCAAGATGATGGGCAAGCTGTCCCAGTACAAGGGCATCACCGGCCTGGACACCGACTTGAAGCTCAACAAGCCGCAGCTCAAGGTGGACATCGACCGCGAGAAGGCGGCGGCGCTCGGCGTGTCGATGGAGACCATCGGCCACACGCTGGAAACGCTGATGGGCGGCCGCGACGTCACGCGCTACAAGCGCGAAGGCAAGCAGTACGACGTGGTGGTGCAGGTGGAGGACGACAAGCGCCGCCAGCCGAGCGACCTCACTTCGATCTACGTGCGCGGCACCGGCGGCGAGCTGAACCAGCTGTCCAACCTGGTCACCGTGCGCGAGACGGTGGCGCCCAAGGAGCTGAACCACTACAACAAGCTGCGCGCCGCCATCATCAACGGCAACGTGGCCGAGGGCTACAGCCTGGGCGAGGTGCTCGACTTCGTGGACAAGACGGCCAAGGAGGAACTGCCGGCGAACCAGGTCACCGATCTCGACGGCGAGTCGCGCGAGTTCCGCGAGGCCGGGGCGGAAGCCACCGTGGTGCTGATCCTGGCGGTGATCTTCATCTACCTGGTGCTGTCCGCGCAGTTCGAGAGCTTCATGAGCCCGCTGGTGATCATGTTCACGGTGCCGCTCGCCTGGGCCGGCGCCATGCTCGCGATGTGGATCAACCTCAAGTTCGGCACCGGCGGCACGCTCAACATCTACAGCCGCATCGGGCTGGTGATGCTGGTCGGCCTGATCACCAAGCACGGCATCCTGATCGTGGAGTTCGCCAACCAGCTGCGCCGCCGAGGCATGGAGCGGTTCGAGGCGGTGATCGAGGCGTCGGCGCTGCGCCTGCGCCCGATCCTGATGACCACCGCGGCGATGGTGCTCGGCGCGTTGCCGCTGGCGCTGTCCACCGGCGCGGGCGCCGAAGCGCGCCGGGCGATTGGCTGGGTGATCGTCGGGGGGCTGCTGCTCGGGACGCTGCTCACCCTGTTCGTGATCCCGACCGTGTATTCGCTGCTGGTGCGCAAGGTGCACGTGCCCGGCGAAGAGCCGGCCGAGAAGAAGCCGAAGCTGGCGCCCGGTCCCGCGCACTGAGCTGGGCGCACTGAGCTGGGCGCACTGAGCGCAGCGATCCCCCCTCTCCCCTCGCGGGAGAGGGGCAGGGGCGAGGGGGATTGCCGGGGTGACGGGCAACACTCGCTCTCCCGCCGACAGAAAAGTCCCTCTCCCCTTGCTGGAGGGGTAGGGTGAGGGGAGGTGGAAGCGCGAAGCGCCGGAGTGATCTCCCCTCCTTACCAAGGAGGGGTGGCGCGAAGCGCCGGGGTGGTTCGCGCGCACGCATCCCATGCGGTGCAATGCATCGGATGACGCTCATTGCACCCGGCATATCCTGTGGTACAGTTCCGCCCGGGTCGTAACAATCGGCCCCGGCGAAGATTCAGACAAGACCGGGACAAACAACAAGGCTCTCGGTGGCGCGGTTCTGCGCACCACCAGCCGGCGCAGCAGCGGCAGCCGGCAAGAGCCGACGTCTGCTCAAACCTCCTCCGGGCCGGCAAGCCGACCTGCCCACTTGCCGTCTCGAAAGGGGGAGGCGCAGTTGAAGGCGCGGGATCTCGGCGTGCTGAGCGCCGACGAGCTGCTCTGGGGTGTGGCCGCCTTGGCCGCCCTCTTCCGCGTTCCCTTCGACGCCAAGCTGCTGCTGCAGCAATTCCCGCCGCCCTACTCCCTGGAGACGCTGATCCTGGCGGCGCAAGGGCTGGGACTCGAAGGCACGCAGAGCAGCTGGCAGAGTCTCGAGCGCGAGCACCTGCGACCGCCGTGCCTGGTGCTGCTGCCCCCGCTTCAGGAAGGCACGGAGCCCGAGCCGGAGGCGAGGGAGACACTCCCTCTCCCCTCGCGGGAGAGGGCCGGGGTGAGGGAAACACTCCCTCTCCCCTCGCGGGAGAGGGCCGGGGTGAGGGGGCAGCACAGCGCAGATGACGACGTAAACTCCAC
>Ga0187893_10015142_pt1 | contig 10381 bp, 8 predicted proteins | sample MA1701074metaG_FD_139574 | JGI IMG/M metagenome (GOLD analysis project Ga0187893, IMG submission 139574) | White microbial mat communities from a basaltic lava cave in the Kipuka Kanohina Cave System on the Island of Hawaii, USA - MA170107-4 metaG ...
CCCACTAGAACCCCAGCACTCGACATCATCTATTATCGTCGCTGGGCGGTCGCAGATGGTGGATGGGCCCTTGCACGACAAGGGCTTCAGCGACCTATGTCAGGAGTCCTGGAATCGGCACCGCAAGCTGGTGCCGACGAACCCGGAGCGGATGGTCTGGGGGATGGGCGACGGCAGCGGCCTGGTGGTCCTCGACACAGCGGTCGGGCGGCTCGGCGGGCTCATCTGCTGGGAGAACTACATGCCGCTGGCTCGGTACGCGCTCTACGCGCAGGGCGTCGAGGTGTACGTCGCGTCGACGTGGGACTCCGGCGACACCTGGATCGCCACCATGCGCCACATCGCGGCGGAGGGCCGCTGCTGGGTGATCGGATCGGGCTGCTCGTTGCGCCGCGACGACGTCCCGAGCTCGTTCCCCGGGCGGGACGGGCTCTGGAGCGAGACGGACTGGATCAACCCCGGGGATTCGGTCGTCGTCGCGCCGGGAGGCAGGATCGTCGCAGGGCCCCTGCACCAGGAGCACGGCATCCTTCGGGCCGAGATCGAACCGGCTCAGGCCGCTGCCGACCATCGAACCCTCGACGTCGCCGGCCACTATGCGAGACCGGACATCTTCGACCTCCGCGTGGACCGGAGAGGTCGAAGGCCGGCGACGATGCAGGATGACTGCCCCTGATATTGCAGCCATACGCTCCGGCGGCGCGATGCGAGCCGCTCGACTGCCTGGGCCTTGTCGGGCTGGGCGATCATCACCGTTCGCGCCGCCTCGGCCTGGATTCCCATGACGCTCGCATGGTGGGCCACCACGTCGCTGGCAAGTCCACGACCGCTGCGGGTCTACCAGGCCAGCGCAGCGTCGCTCACTTTCTTGGATCGGGAGCAGCTCCTGCACTGGGACCTGCACTACTTCAACATCCTGGCACCACACGCGGCCGGCCAGCGAGAGCCCTGGCTGGCCATCGATCCCGAGCCGCTGGCCGGCGATCCCGGCTTCCGTGCCGCTGACCCTCAATACATACACTTGAGTTACCAAGCGTATGAAAGGTGGGCCGTGGAGCCTGCAGGCGTCGAGGTCCCGATCCAGTGGCGAGGGCGGCGAGCGAAGGCGTTCGTGCCCACTCGCCTGGCAGAGCGTGACCTCACGCTCGCCGCGGAGACCGTTGCTCGGGCGGCGCGGGCGCAGGCCGCGGTGGAGCACGGCGCCGAGACGATGCCGGAGGACTACGCCGCGCTCGCTCGACTGCTCCTGCGCGCCGAGGGCGTGGCGTCGTCGTTCATCGAGGGCGTCACGGCGCCGGTCGTCGACATCGTTCTCGCGGAGGCCGACGACTCGGCGGCACCGTCAGCCGCGGCGTGGGTCGCCGCCAACCTCGCCGCGGTCACGGATGCGATCGAGGAGGCGCATGCAGGGGCCCTTGAGGTCGGGAGCCTTTGTCGTTGGCACGCAACGCTGATGACCGGCAGCCCGACCCCCGCCGAGCACGTCGGGACCGTGCGTACCGAGCAGGGATGGATCGGTGGCACATCACCCCTCGACGCCCACCTCGTCACGCCGCCGCCGGGCGAGGTGCCGGCGTTGCTCGACGACCTCGTCGCCTACGTGAACCGCGACGACGTCGACCCGGTGAGCCAGGCTGCGATCGCGCATGCGCAGTTCGAGATCGTCCACCCCTTCGCCGATGGCAACGGGCGCGTCGGGCGCGTCCTCATCGCGTGGATCCTCGTTCGTCGACTCTCGCTCATGACGCCTCCGCCGGTGAGCACGCTCATCGCGGCCGACGTCGGCGGCTACGCCTCAGGGCTCGTGCTGTTCCGCATGAGCGATCACAACACGTGGGTGCGGTGGTTCGCCGACGCGGTCTCGGGCGCGGGCCGGGCCCAACAGGAGCTTGTCGCGTCAGTCGACCAGCTCCAGCGCGCGTGGAACGAGCGGCTCGGCGCGCCCCGAGAGGGCGCCAGGCGACTGCGGAGCAACGCGGCCGCGTGGCGCGTGCTCGAGCTGTTGCCGCGACAGCTCGTGCTCACAGGCCCGAACGTCGCGTCCGAACTCGCGATCCCGTTGAAGTCGGCGAACGCCGCGCTGCACGATCTCGTCGACGCCGGAGTGCTCGTCGAGCACGGCACCGTTCAGTCGACGGGGCGCGGACGGCGCAGCCGTCTCTACACGAGCCAGGAGCTGCTCGGCCTCACCGGCTCCAACCCGCTGCGAGCATGACCGTGCGCCCCAGATCCGCGCCTGTTCCGGGTCACCCGTAACAGGCCAGTTTCCCGGAACACCGACGCACCTTGACGGTGGTGGTCACCGCGCCAGGCGAACACCTCGACCACCGTCCCCTGCGCGGTGGGTTCCGAGTACTGACCCTCACCCCCTACTTTCCCGCTGCGGGAACGCGTCGTGTCGACGACATTCCTGTCGAGGTATGCCACCGGAAGTCACGACCCCAGCGCTGTCGAGGCGACGCCGAGCGTGTTGACGAGGACGTGGAGAACGATCCCGGGATAGATGCTTGCGGTGCGGAAGCGCAGGTAGGCCAGTCCGAGACCGAAGGCGGCGGCCGCCGGCAACAGCTCGACGAGGCCGTGGCTCAAGGCGAAGGTGCAGGCTGTGACCACGATGGCGACGGTGGCCCCGAAGCGCTGGAGGAGCGTGAGGCCCAGACCTCGGAACCAGAGCTCCTCGACCACGGGGGCGATGAGGGCGATCACCGTGGCGTTGATCGCGAACGGGACCACCCGGGTCGGGTCCCACTCGGAGGCCAGGTTCTGAGCATCGCCTGAGTGCAGGAGTGGGTCGAGGATGGCCAGCAGGGCGATCATGCCCACGAAAAGGAGCAGCCCGATCGCCGCGGCGCGCTTCCAGGACGCTGGGGGCCTGAGCGCGAGCGTCTCTCGTAGCCCGCCGGGTCGGGCGATCACCAGGACGACGACGAGGATGACGCCGAATTGAAGAAGCGCCAGTGCGGCGTTGGAGTAGGTGTAGATGCGATCCTAGGGTGCGGGCCAGAGGCGGGGGCCACCGAAGTTCACGACCGTTTGCACGGCAACCAGACCCGACCAGGCAAGCAACGCCCGGTCGCGGCGGACGATCGGGGTTTCCGCGATCGTCCCGGGGCTCCGGGCTCCTGAGCTGGACAGGTCTGCTCCCTGGATGGTCACCGTGTGTCAGGACCCTGTCACGAGGAACGCGACGCCGATCGCCACATGCGGGAGCCACAGGATGGCGAAGCTCACGCCCAGGGCGACCCACAGCGGACGGCTTCGCGCCCGGCGAGCAACGGAGCCGGCCGCGCCGAACAGGATGGCGTAGGCGATCCAGTCGAAGCCGACCGTGACCTGCCAGGTCCGCAGCGCACTGCCGAACGGGTAGCGCTCGTCCACCGCATAGGGCCCGCTGGTCGGGTCCATCGAAGCGGCGAAGAACAATCCGATGACCGCCGTGACCGCGGTGGCGACCACGAAGGCACGCCACCCCCAACGCTTCGGGCCGACCCGTGAAGGCGAGTCGTCGACCCGTGCGGATGTCGGCGACGGCGTTCTGGCGATGGTTTCCATGGATGTCCTTCCGAGAGCGTTGACGTACGTGCGACGGTACGTAGACGGCAGCGATGGAGCATCGGGGTCAACCCTGATTCAGGGTTCACCCCGTAGCCGCGACGTCCCCGGGGTGCGACGATCATCGCCATGAGGCCGACCGTCTTGATCGTCGATGACCATGCCGGGTTCCGGGACATGGCTCGCCGCATGCTGGAGATCGACGGCTTCGAGGTGGTGGCCGAGGCGGTCGACGCCGCCGGGGCGCTGGCGGCGGCGCAGGAGCATCGGCCGCAGCTGGTCCTGCTCGACGTGCAGCTGCCCGACCTCGACGGCTTCGCCGTGGCCGAGGAGCTGGCCCTCGGCGCCTTCCCCCCGGTGGTGGTCCTGACATCCAGTCGCAGCGCCTCTGAGTACGGCAGCCGGGTAGGTCGCAGCCCCGCCCACGGTTTCGTGCCCAAGGCCGAGCTCTCCGGGCCGGCCTTGGCGGAGCTGTTCGACGCCACCCCATGAACCTGCATCGCCCACCGCAAGGGGTCGGACTGGCGGTGCTGGCCCTCATGCTGGTCGGCATCGCCGCCCGGCCGGCGGTGGTCGAGGGCGCGCCTCTGTACCCGATCGGCAAGGAGCTGCTGGTCGGCGGTCTCTTCGTGATCGCCGGCCTCGCCGGCTGGGCCCGGCGACCCGACAGCCGCACGGGGCCGCTCATGACCGCGGCCGGCCTCGTCTGGCTGCTGGCACGGGCGCTGGCGTTCACCAGCGACAGCTCAACCGTGTTCACCGTCGGGCTGGTCCTCGTCCTCGCCCCCATTGCCCTGATCGTCCACATGGCGGTCGCCTTCCCCAGCGGCCGGGTCTCCTCGACGTTCGAACGGGGCGTCGTGATCAGCGCCTACGTGGTGATCCTGGCGGGCGTTTCGTTCCTCGACATCGCCCGCTGCGACGGGTGCCCGGAGAACCTGCTCGCCCTCAGCAGCCGCAGCGGCCCCGGCCAGTGGGCCGAACGGGCCGTGCAGATCTCGACGCTCCTGTCGATCGCGGCCTTCGTCGTCGCCCTCGCCGTCCACTGGCAGCGCGGGGCCCCAGCGACGCGGCGCATGTTCGTCCCGGTGCTCCCCACCGCGTGGCTGTACGCCGCGGTCTCGGCCGGGTTCTACGTGGTCGAGCTGGGTGTCCCGCTGACACCGACCCGCTCGTGGGCGACCGTCGAGTACCTCGCCATCCTGGCCGTGCCGATTGCCTTCCTCGCGGGGTTGCTGCGCAGTCGCCTGGCCCGCGCCGACGTGGGAACGCTGGTGGTCGAGCTCGGCGGGCGCCCCGGCGGCGAACTGCGTGGGGCCCTGGCCAAGGCGCTGCGCGACCCCACCGTCGACGTCGCCTACTGGAACGACGATCTGGGCGGGTACCGGGACGTCGGCGGGAACACCATGCTCCTGCCTCCCGCTGGCGGCGATCGGGCGACGACGACGATCGAACGCAACGGCCTGCGGGTGGGTGCCCTCGTTCATGACCGAGCCCTGCTGGAGGACCCCGCCCTCCTCGATGCGGTGAGCGCCGCCGCCGGCCTGGCACTGGAGAACCAACGCCTTCATGCGGAGGTTCTGGCTCGGCTGGAAGAGGTGCGGAGCTCCCGGGCCCGCATCGTCGAGGCCGGCGACGCCGAACGGCAGCGGGTGGAACGCAACCTCCACGACGGTGCCCAGCAGCGCCTCGTCACCCTCGCGATGGCACTGCGCATGGCCCGCGACCGCATCGGCACCGACGGCGACCTCTCGCTGGCCGCGCTGCTGGCCGACGCCGCCGAGGAGCTCAATCAGGCCCTCGGCGAGCTGCGGGAGCTGGCCGCCGGGCTCCATCCGCCCATCCTGGCGGACGAGGGCCTCGAGGCCGCCCTGGAATCGCTGGCCGACCGATCGCTCCTACCCGTCGAGCTGCGCCTGGCCGCGCCGCGCCGCCTGGCCGCACCCGTCGAGGTGGCCGCCTACTACGTGGTCTCCGAGGCGTTGACCAATGCGGCCAAGCACGCGAAGGCGTCGCACGCCGTGGTCCGGACCTGTCGGGCCGACCATCGACTCGACGTCGAGGTGGCTGACGACGGTGTCGGAGGGGCCGCCATGCGACCCGGGTCCGGGTTGGAGGGCCTCACCGACCGAGTCGAGGCGCTCGGCGGGACGCTGATCGTCCAGAGCCCACCCGGTGAAGGAACCCGACTCGTGGCCCACATCCCATGCGAGTGATCCTGGCCGACGACGCCGCCCTGGTCCGCCAAGGCCTGGCCCGCCTCCTCGAAGACAACGGTTTCGAGGTCGTGGCCGAGCTGGGCGACGCCGACCAGCTCGTCGAATGCGTATCCCGACTCGATCCCGACGTAGTCGTCGTGGACGTCCGCATGCCCCCCACCCACACCGTCGAAGGCCTCCGCGCCGCCATCGAGATCAAACACCACCACCCCCACGTCGGCGTCATGGTCCTCTCCCAACACCTCGAGACCCGCTACGCCGTCCAGCTCCTCTCGTCCGAAACGGGCGGCGTCGGCTACCTCCTCAAGGAACGCGTCTCCGACATCGCCGAGTTCGCCGACGCTCTTCGCCGAGTGGCCGGCGGCGGCTCAGCCGTCGACCCCGAGATGGTCCACCGGCTCCTCGAACGCCGGTTGCACCGCAGCCCCGTCGACCCGTTGTCCCCCCGAGAACGCGAAGTCCTGGCCCTTCTCGCCGAGGGACGCTCGAATCAGGCCATCGCCCAGGACCTGTACATCAACGCCAAGACCGTCGAATCCCACGTCGCCGCCATATTCACCAAGCTCGGGCTTCTCCCACAGCCCGCCGACCACCGCCGCGTACTCGCAGCCCTCACCCACCTCCAATCCCGCGACCGCGACCTCGGCCCCCACGACGAGCAGTAGAGGTCGACGGTCCAGCAGCCACACTTGGTGCGACGGTGTGGTCACGTGCCGGTCGCGGCGAGGCAGAACAGCACAGCCCCGACCGGCAGGGCGGCACAACGTACGTTGGGGGGCGGTGAGCAAGGCGCGATCGGGGACCGTGGCGCATGACGAGTGACGCCTACCTGACCGCGGAGGCGCGCGCCCGGGTGGAGATCGACCGCCAGCTCGGGGCGTGTGGGTGGTTGGTCCAGGACCGCCGCGCGACGAACCTGTACGCCGGCCCGGGGGTTGCCGTCCGGGAGTTCGTCATGGCGCCGGGCCACGGCCGGGCCGACTACCTGTTGTTCGTGGACGGCAAGGCCGTGGGCGCGGTCGAGGCAAAGCCGTCGGGCACCCCGCTGGCCGGGGTGGAGCCGCAGTCGGCCAAGTACGCGGCGGGGCTGCCCAAGGACCTCACCGCGCCGGTGGCGCCGCTGCCCTTCCTCTACGAGTCGACCGGCGACGAGACGATGTTCACCGACGGGTTCGATCCCGACCCCCGGTCGCGGCCGGTACTCACGTTCCATCGGCCCGAGACGCTGGCCCGGCGGCTGCGCCACTGGATGGACGACGCCGAGGGCGGGTCGCTGCGGGCCCGCCTCTTGCGCCTCGGTCCCGTCGGCCCCGAGGGGCTGCGGCACATCCAGGTGAAGGCGATCCGCCGCGTCGAGGCCTCGATGGTCCACAACCATCCCCGGGCCCTGGCCCAGATGGCGACCGGCTCGGGCAAGACGTTCATGGCCGCCAACCTCGCCTACCGGCTGGTGCTGAACGCCGGCGCGGAGCGGGTGCTGTTCCTGGTCGACCGGGCCAACCTGGGTCGCCAGACGCTGCGGGAGTTCCAGCAGTTCGCCACGCCCGGGGACGGCCGCAGGTTCACCGACCTCTACAACGTCCAGTGGCTGACCTCGAACCGCATCGACCCGGCGGCGAGGGTCGTCATCACCACGGTGCAGCGCCTCTACTCGATGCTGCGGGGCGAGGAGGAGCTGCCCACCGACGTCGACGAGAAGTCCGGGCCCGAGATCGAGCCCGACCGGCCCGTGGAGGTGACCTACAACCCGGCGATCCCGATCGAGACCTTCGACGTGGTGATCGTCGACGAGTGCCACCGGTCGATCTACGGCGTCTGGCGCCAGGTCATCGAGTACTTCGACGCCTTCCTCGTCGGGCTCACCGCCACCCCGGCCAAGCAGACGTTCGGGTTCTTCAACCAGAACCTGGTCGTGGAGTACGGCCACGCCGAGGCCGTGGCCGACGGCGTGAACGTCGACTTCGACGTCTACCGGATCCGCACCAGGATCACCGAGCGGGGCTCGACCGTCGAAGCCGGCTTCGTCACCAGGTTCCGCGAGCGGGAGACCCGCAAGGTCCGGCTCGAGAAGCTCGACGAGGACGTCGTCTACGACGCCCGCCGACTCGACCGCGACGTGGTGGCCGTCGACCAGATCCGCACCGTCATCCGTACCTTCCGCGACAACCTGTTCGCGCCGCTCCACGAGGGCGGGATCTTTCCCGGCCGCCGCGAGGTCCCCAAGACGCTGATCTTCGCCAAGGACGACAGCCACGCCGATGACATCGTGCGCATCTGTCGCGAGGAGTTCGGCCGCGGCAACGACTTCGCCGTGAAGATCACCTACCGCACGACCGGAGCCAAGCCCGAGGACCTGCTCAACCAGTTTCGCAACAGCTTCAACCCGCGCATCGCGGTCACCGTCGACATGATCGCCACCGGCACCGACGTGCGCCCCCTGGAGTGCGTGATGTTCATGCGCCAGGTGCGCTCCCGGAACTTCTTCGAGCAGATGAAGGGCCGCGGCGTGCGGGTCATCGACCCCAACGACCTTCAGGCCGTCTCCGCCGACGCCACCGCCAAGACGCATTTCGTGATCGTCGACGCCGTCGGCGTGACCGAGGCCGAGTTCAACGACACCAGCCCGCTGGAGCGCCGCAAGACCGAGTCGCTCCGCAAGCTCCTCGATCAGGTCGCGGCCGGCGGGCGCGACCCCGACGTCGTGTCGAGCATCGCCGGCCGTCTCGCCCGCCTCGACCGGGTCATCTCCACCGAGGACCGGGCCGAGCTGGCCGAGGCCGCCGACGGAGTCGACCTGACGGACCTGGTGAGGGTGCTCGCCGATGCCGTGGACATCGACAAGGCATGGGACCAGGCCAGCGCGGCGATCGGAGGCGGTGAACCCACGGAAGAGCAGGTCCAGAGTGCCAAGGCCGAGCTGGTGGAGCGGGCCTGTCGGGTCCTGGCCGAACGACCGACGCTGCGAACGAAGCTGCTCGACGTCCGCCGCAGCTACACCCAGGTGCTCGACGAGACCTCCAAGGACGAGATCCTCGACGCCGGATTCTCGCGCGACGCCACCGACCGGGCCCGCCAGACCGTCGAGTCGTGGCAGGCGTTCGTGGCCGCGCACCGCGACGACATCGACGCCCTCCAGATCCTCTACTCGCGCCCGTACGGCAAGCGTCTCACCCTCAAGGCGATCAAGGAGCTGGCGGCCACGATCGGACGTCCGCCGTACCACTGGACGCCCGAACGGCTCTGGTCGGCGTACGAGGCCCTCGAAGCGTCACGGGTGCGGGGGTCGGCGGGCAAGCAGTTCACCAACCTCATCTCCCTCGTGCGCAAGGCGCTCGACCCCGACCGCGACCTCGTCGCCTACCCGCTGACGGTCGACGAGCGGTTCCAGGGCTGGCTCGCCCAGCAGGGCCAGGCCGGCACCACGTTCACCGACGAGCAGCTCGCCTGGCTCACGAGGATCAAGGACCACCTCGCCACCAGCCTGACCATCGCCCCCGACGACTTCGAGCTCGAACCCTTCGTCGGCCACGGCGGCTACGGCCGCGCCAACGGCGCCTTCGCCGGCCAACTCGCCCCCCTCCTCGAAGAGCTAACCCAGGAACTTGTCGCATGACCGACCTACCGAAGGGCTGGATGCAGGTCGAGCTCGATGAGGTGGTGCAGGAGATCCGAAACGGAGTCTTCGTTTCCCGGCCGGCTGAGAAGCCGCCCGGGGACCCGATCCTTCGCATCAGCGCAGTAAGGCCGATGCGGCTCGATGCCACGGACCGTCGCTACGCCCCGACGGCGCCACCGAATGCTGAGAGGGCCCGACTGGCGGCCGGCGATGTGCTGTTCACTCGTTACAGCGGGACTCGTGAGTTCGTCGGCGCAAGCGCAGTCGTCGGCGTTGACGCTGTGGGCGTCCTCCACCCGGACAAGCTCATCCGCGTACGGGTCGACCGGTCGGTTGTATCGCCCGAGTACTTGGTCGCGGCGGCGTCTTCGCCGCACAGCCGCGGTTGGATCGAGGGTGTCATTAAGACAACCGCGGGACAGACGGGTCTCGCTGGTGGAGACCTGAGACGCCTTCCGCTGCCCCTCCCGCCGCTGGCTGAGCAGGAGCGGATCGTCGAAGCGATTGAGGAGGCCTTCTCCAAGCTCGACGCCGGCGAGGCTGGCCTGCGGACCGTCCGCCGACTCGTCAAGCGCATGCGAGACTCCGTCCTCGCCGCCGCCGTGACCGGCCGCCTCGTCCCCCAAGACCCCATCGACACCCCCGCCACCAAGCTCCTCGCCGACCTCGACATCAAAGCGCTCGACCTCGAGAACGAGGACTCGACTCTGCAGAAGAGCTGGGCAGTGGCGCGAGTGGCCGATCTGCTACTCGCCCCCCTGGCGAACGGCCGCTCCGTGCGGACGCGTGCTGGGGGATTCCCAGTCCTGAGGCTCACGTGCCTTCGAGATGGGCGCATCGACCTCGGCGAGACGAAGGAAGGGGAGTGGGACGCCGCGGACGCTGCTCGGTATCTCGTGCAACGCGGCGACTTCTTCGTCTCGCGCGGCAACGGTTCACTCGATCTCGTCGGCCGAGGCGGCCTCGTCGACTTAGAGCCCGACCCGGTCGCGTA
>Ga0187893_10015143_pt1 | contig 10381 bp, 7 predicted proteins | sample MA1701074metaG_FD_139574 | JGI IMG/M metagenome (GOLD analysis project Ga0187893, IMG submission 139574) | White microbial mat communities from a basaltic lava cave in the Kipuka Kanohina Cave System on the Island of Hawaii, USA - MA170107-4 metaG ...
CTCCTCGCCCGCGCGCTTCCCGGCCACGAAGAGCTGCGTCGCGATCACGGCGATCCTCTTCTCGTCGGCGAACGGCAGGAACTCGGTCACGAACGCCCCGCGCGCGGGATCGCCCGGGTTCACCGGCACCAGCGCGAGCGCGTAGGGGAAGCGCTCGATCGCCCGCTTGGCGTAGGTCGGGCTCTTGCTGCTCGAGATGCCGATGTGGCGGACCGTCTTGAGGCTCTGCTGGCGCCGCAGCTCGTCGAGCGAGGAGTTGCTCTCGCTCGCCGCCTCGCGATCCTTCACCGCCGGGATCAGGACGGCGTCGACGTAGTCGGTGCCCAGGCGGGCGAGCGACTGCTCGAGCGCCCTCTTCGCGGCGTCGGCGCGGCGGACGTCCATCCGGATCGAGATCCAGAGCTCGTCGCGCCGGACCCCGCGGAACGCGCGGCCGAGCAGCGTCTCGGCGCGCTCCGCGTTCTCGTCGGGAGCCGCGTCGAAGAACCGGACGCCGAGCTCGTGGGCGCGCGCGACGACCGCGATCGCCCGGTCATCGGCCGAGAGGTTCGCGAGCGCCGTGCAGCCCAGCCCGAGGCAGGGCAGCGTGCGGCCGGTCGAGCCGAGCTCGCGCAGCCCGAGACCGCGCGCAGGCGGGGTCGGCCCCGCCGCGGCCTCCTGCGCGAGCGTGCGCCGCGCCGCCGCCGCGAACGCCAGCGCGCCGGTCGCCGCCGTGCGCAGCAGGAACTCCCGTCGATCGATCGCATCCATCGCTGCCGCCTCCTCGGCTCACGGCGCCGGCCCGACCTTGAGGTCGTCGAACGAGCTGTGCGCGTCGGCCTTGGTCCATAGCCCGACCTTGCCGGCCTCGCCGAAGGTGGCGTCGGCGCAGGAGATCTCCCGCTTCCCGTCGAAGGAGATCTCCATCACCCGCCCCTTCATCGTGACGGCCAGCCGGTGCCAGGCGTCGGCCGCGGTCTCGATCGTGACCGACTGGAGCTGCACGCGGCGCCCCTCGCTCACGCGGTAGGCGCGCAGGTTCTTCTCGAGCGGATTCCAGCGGCAGACGTAGTAGTTGCGCTCGTCCTTCGCGCGCCAGACCAGCCCGCCGCCGCGATCCTCGCCCCCGGAGTCGGCGCGAAGCTGCACGGAGAGGGCGAGGTCGACCGGCGCCGCCTCGTCGCGCAGCAGCAGGTTGTAGACCGCGCCCTGGTTCGTCGTCTCGGTCAGCTTCACGACGCGCCGGCCCGACGGCGCCTTCGCGTCCTCCGCCACGGCCCACTTCGCGGGCGTCGCGCGCGCCTTCTCGTCGCCGAGGGTGGAGGCGACGGTGAATCCCTTCGGCAGCCCGCCGGGCGGGGTCGCCTCGAAGTCGTGCAGGTCGGCGGCCATCGGCGCCGGCGCCGGCGCACCGCCCGGTTCCTGGAGGAGCGTCGCCGCGGCGATCGCGAGCAGTGGAGTGCGGTGCATGCTCGATTCTCCTTCGACCGCGGGGTGCGCTGCCCGGGAGCCGCCCCGTGCTCCTCAATGCGCCGGTAGGATCCTGCCGAACGTCATACCTCAATCGTCGGAACGGCAGCAGGGCGGCGGCCGGGACGCGAGAAGGAGCGAGCACGACTTGAACTTCCTGGAGCAGCTCTTCCCCAGCAGCGGCGCCCTCGACACCGTGACCGTGCTCGACCTGGTGCGGTCGACGCTCCTCGCCTTCGTGCTGTCGATGCTGGTCGGGTACGTCTACCGCATCACGCACGCGGGGCCGTCCTACTCCCAGACCACCGTGCACACGATGGTCATCATGTCGGTGGTCGTCGCCCTGGTGATGCTCATCATCGGAACCAACATCGCGCGCGCGTTCAGCCTGGTGGGCGCGCTGTCGATCATCCGGTTCCGCAACGCGGTGAAGGAGAGCCGCGACGTCGCCTTCTTCTTCCTCACCCTCGCGGTCGGGATGGCGTGCGGGACGGGCTTCGGCGTTCAGGCGATCGTCTTCACGCTGATGGCGTGCGCCATCGTCTACTTCCTCGCCCGCTTCAACGTCGGCGCGCGCAGCACGGTCGAGGTGCTGCTCAAGCTCGTGATCGACGAGAAGCTCGACTACCGCAACGCGTTCAACGAGGTGTTCTACAAGCATCTCCAGAGCTCCGATCTGCTCTCGGTCGACAGCGACGGCTCCGGCAGCCTCGAGGTCGTCTGGTCGGTGGTGCCGCGGCGCGGCGGCACCGAGCAGGCGCTCCTCGCCGACCTGCGCGCCTCCCACGCCTCGGTGAGGGCGCAGCTGCTTCACGGCCACTCGCAGGTCGGTCTGTGAATCGGCGCTAGAGATTCCCGCCTTCGCGGGGCGGATCGATGCTCGACGGGATCCGACAGTTCGCCTTCCGACGCCGCCGGCTGCTCGCGGGAGCGTGGCTGGGCGCGCTCGTGCTGCTCGGCGGCGGGCTGTTCGGCTACGCCGCATGGGTGCCCGACGACATCGACACGGGCATCACGATCGCCGCGCGCACCTGGTTCTACCGGCGGACCTTCTCGGAGGTGGAGCGGGCGCGCGGCGAACTCGCCGCCGGGTCGCCCGACGTCGCGCGCGCGCGGCTCGAGCGCTACCTTGCCGGGCACGCGCGCGTGCAGCCGGCGCAGCTCCACACCCACGCGGTGATCGAGGCGGCGACGCTGCACGCGCGGCTCTGCGTGGAGCAGGGCCGGCCGGCGCGCGCCGCAGAGTCGCTCGACCGCGTGGTCGAACGCCTCCCGCTCGAGTACCGCCTCTGGTGGGCCAAGGGGCGGGCGCACGCCGCCGACGGCGACCACCCGGAGGCGGCCAAGGCGCTGCGCGAGGCGTTCAAGCTCACGCTCCACCACGCGGGGGTGATCGAGGACTACCTGGCGAGCCTCGGCGAGATGAACGCCAACGCCGACGCGGCGTGGGTGGCCGACGAGTTCGAGCGCGCGCTCGTGCGCGCCGCGCCGCATCTCCTGCTCAAGGTGGGGATCCCGCGCGAGGAGCTCGCCCGACGCGCGCTCGCCGCCGTCGAGATCGCGGTGGAGCACGGCACCTACTTCCGCCATCTCGAGCGCTTCGACGGCGAGCGCGGCGCAGGGAGGCGCATCGTCTATCCGCCGGAGATGTTCGAGCCGTGGCCGGAGGCGTGGGACGACGAGCTCGTGGTCTCGCTGCGCATGGCGAACGTCTGGGACGGCTTCACCGTCGACGCCGTCGAGATCGTGCGGCGCGACGGGAGCGTCGCGACGCCGGCGCCGCGCGTCGGCTACCTCCATCGCGAGGGCTCGGGCGTCGCCGCCTACGCGGAGGTGTTCACCGGCGAGCCGGGGCGCGACGTGCGGCAGGTGACGCTCATCTGCTCGTCGGCGGCGCCGACGCTCTCGGTCGCGGCGCAGCGCGTCATCGAGAAGGCGCGGCGCAACCTCGCCAGCCTCGCCAGGCCGGAGGGCGGCTGAGATGCGCCGCGTGCCGCACCTGCTGCGCGACGTCGTGCTGCTCACGCTGCCGGCGATGGGGCTGTTCGTCTGGCTGTGGATCGCGGCGCTCGGGAGCTTCTGGAACGCCGAGGTCCGCAGCTTCCACGGCGAGCTGGTGCGCGACCTGCGCGTCGGCACGCTGCGCACCATGATCCAGACCGCGACCCGCGGGCTCTTCCATCCCGAGGCGCGCCGCTTCCTGCCGATCAAGCGCGCTCTCTCCGACAATCCGGCGCAGGGGACGCCCGGGCTGGAGATCTTCGACCTGCGCATCGACGGCGCCGCCCTCGACGCGCTGGAGGCCGACCTGCCCGCCTCGGCGCGCGAGCGGCACAAGGCGCTGCTCGACGTCGGTCCCGAGACGCTGGAGGTCGACGCGTCGTGGCGCGGGCAGCGCATGAGCAACTACTTCTTCGCGCGCAAGTCGTGGAAGCTGCGCACGAAGAAGCGCGAGTTCGTCGACGGGCTGCGCGTCCTCAACCTGACCCCGCTCGACGACCGGCTGCAGAGCCTCGCCACCTTCGTGGCGGCGCGCGCGCTCGGCGTGGCGGCGCCGCAGACGCGCCTCGTGCATCTGTTCGTGAACCTCGAGGACCAGGGCGTCTACCTGCTCGAGGAGCAGGTCGACGAGTCGATGATCCGCCGGCTCGGGTCGATGCCGGGCGACGTCTTCTACGGCGAGCTGTTCGTGCCCGACGTCCCGATCAGCTCGTCGTGGGAGCTGTTCTGGAATCCATACCTCTGGGAGAAGCAGGACCGCTGGAACAAGTACAGCGACGAGTGGCGGCCGTGGCTCTCCGATCTGCTCGACGCGGTGTGCGATCCGGCGCCGGCCGGGCTCGACCGGCTGCACGAGCAGCTCGACCCCTCCTTCGCGCGCTTCTACGCCCTGCTCTGCTTCCAGGGCGACCAGCACGTCGATCACTCGCACAACTGGAAGCTGCACTTCAACCTGCTCTCGAGCCGTTTCGAGGGCATCCCGTGGAACCCGCTCACCAACATGCCCGACGGCGCGGGCGTGGAGACCACGGCCAACCGCATGTTCCGACGCCTCGCGCAGGACGCGCGCTTCCTCGACCGGGTGCAGCGCATCGTCCACGACGAGCTGCTCGCGGCCGACGTGACCCGCCTCGAGCTCGCAGAGCTCGATCGCGTCGAGCGGGTACTGCGCTCGGCCGGCCTGTTCGAGGACGGCCGCCTCCCCGGCGCCGTCGGCGCGATGCGGCGCAAGCTCCAGGCGCGCGCGCGCACGGTGAGGGAGCAGCACGCCGTGGCGCGGGCGTGGTTCCGCCAGGAGGCGGCCGCCGACCACGGCCGCGCTTTCTCGGTCTTCGCCATGAGTGCCGCCTCGTTCCGGCTCGAGGGCGTCGAGCTCGAGGGCGACGCGCGCGGCGTGCGGCTCTACGAGGACCGCGATTCCGACGGCCGCCTCACGCGCGCCGACCGCCTGCTCGTGACGCACGCGGAGGGCGGACGGCTGGTGGTCGACTCGGGCGACGCGCTCGTCCACGTCGGCCGCGACTTCTCCGCCGCCTGGCGCCAGCGCCCCGCGGAGGGGCAGGACACCTTCCAGCAGCACCGCGAGTTCACCCGCCTCGCCGCGCTCGAGAGCCGCTACCTACTCCTTCCCGCCGGGGAAGGCGGGGGCGCGACGCGGCCGCCTGCGGTGAAGTCGATCGGCCTGGCGCGCACCGTCGGCGCCGGCCCGGTCGAGACGCGCGCCGGCGCGCCCGACCGCTTCGTCGCCACCGAGACGATCCACCCCTGGCGCCTGCCGCCGCCGCCCGCCGCGCGTACCGTGGAGCTCTCGGGCGTGGCCGAGCTCACGCAGAGCCTCCACCTCGGCGAGCGCGACGTGCTGCGCGTCGCGCCGGGCAGCCGGCTCCTCCTCGGCCCCGGCGTCTCGATCCGCGTCAAGACGCCCATCGACTGGCGCGACGTCCGCGTCGAGCGCCTCGATCCGGCGCGCCCCTTCGGCGTGATCGCGCTGCAGGACCACGGCTGCGACGGCAGCGTGCTGCAGGGCTGCACGATCGACGGCGGCAGCGAGGCGACGATCGGCCACACCTACTACTCGGGGATGTTCTCGGCCCACCAGGTCGACCGCCTCACCGTGCGCGACACGCGGTTCGCGAACAACGTGATCGGCGACGACACGGTGCGGCTCGGCGCCTGCCGCGGCGTCCGGTTCGAGCGGGTGCGCGTCGAGAACGCGATCGCCGACGCCATCGACTTCGACCTGTGCGAGGGGGAGATCGTCGACAGCTCGGTGCACCGCTCGGGCAACGACGCGATGGACATGATGACGGGCCGGGTCAACCTCCTGCGTTTCGAGGCGACGGGCGCCGGCGACAAGGGCATCTCGATCGGGGAGGGCTCGCACCCCGAGATCGTCGCCTGCGTGCTGCGCGACTGCGTGACCGGGATCGGCATCAAGGACGGCTCCGATCCGCAGGTGCGCGACACCCTGATCGAGGGCTGCCGCACCGGCGTCGCCTCGTACGACAAGAACTGGCGCTACCCCGGCGGCGGGCTCGGGCGGCTGGTGAACTGCACGCTGCGCGGCAACGAGGTCGACGTGAAGCTCGACGCCGAGTCGCGGCTCACGCTCGAGGGCTGCCGGACCGAGGGGAAGTACAAGCTGCCCGGAAAGCTCGCGCCCGGCGCCTTCGTCGAGATCCCGCCGCGCGCGGAACCGGCGGTCGACCAGTGATCGTCGGGCGCTCCGCCGCCGCGCCGGTCCCGGTCGCGTTGCGCCGCAAAGGCGAGGATCGCGACCTCGAGCTCCTGTTCGACCGCTACGAGCTCAAGTACGTGCTGCACCACGCGCAGGCCGCCGCGGTGCTCGAGACGCTCGAGCCGTACCTGCGGCGCGACCCGAACGCCGGCGTCGACGGCTACTACAAGGTGACGTCGCTCTACCTCGACTCGCCCGACTTCTCCTGCTACTGGGAGAAGCTCGACGGCGAGAAGTTCCGCCGCAAGGTGCGGCTGCGCACCTACGGGGCGCGACCGGAGCAGGCCTTCGTCGAGATCAAGCAGCGCTTGAACCTCGGCGTGGGCAAGCGGCGCACGATCCTGCCGGTCGCGCAGGCCGAGCGGCGCATCCGCGACGTCTGCGCCGGCCGCTACGACGGCGGCGACCGCGTCCTCGACGAGGTCTTCCTGCTCACGCAGCGAGAGCGGCTGCGGCCGGTCGTGGTCGTGAGCTACAACCGCAGCGCCTGGTTCGACGCCTGGCGCCGCGACCTGCGCATCACGCTCGATCGCAACCTGAAGTACCGCACCCTCGACCTGTCGCTCGGTGGCGATCCCACGCGAGGCCGCCACTTCCTCCCGCCGCAGTGGTGCATCCTCGAGGTGAAGTTCGACAAGGTGCTGCCGAGCTGGCTCTGCACGGCGCTCAACCGCCACGACCTGCAGGTGCAGCGGGTCAGCAAGTACTGTCTCGCGGTGGATGGCGCCGGGCTGGTCGCGCGCTGAGCGCCCGCCGCGCCGCGGGCGACCTCGGCGCGTTGAACCCGGATTGCTCATGAGCCCCGTAGCGAGGCGACGAACAGACCGGGCCGCAGTAGGGGCTCATGAATGATCCGGGTTAACAGCCGGCTTGCGCGCGCCCTCGTGCTCCGGTCGTCGTGGCGCGCCGCGCGCGCGTCCGGGAGGCGGGAGTCGGCCGATGGAGAGCGCCGTGGTCACTTGGATCGTCGTCGGGGCGTCCTTCGCGGGCGGCGGGGGCGCCGCCTCCGACCACGAGCTGCACGAGGGACTCGTGCACCGGCACGGCGGCGGCCGCGCGCTCGCGATCGACGTCCGCGTGCCGCGAGAGCCGCGCGGCGAGCGACCCTTCGTGGTGCTGCTCGGCGACGGGGCCGCGGGGACGCGACGCGACGACCCGGAGCTGCGCCGGCTCGCCGAAGCGTGCGTCGCGGAAGGGCTCGCCTCCGCGGTCGCGGAGTTCGACCCGGGGAGCGCCGCGCGCGACCTCGAGAGCGCCATCGCCTTCCTCGGCCGCGAAGCGCCCCGCCTGCGACTCGCGCCCGCCTCGTACGGCGTCCACGCGGTCGGCGCCGCGGTGCAGGGGGCGCTCGACGCCTGCATGGAGCACGGGCTGGCGGCCGCGGCGCTCTCGCTGCAATCGGGAGCCGGCTACGTGATCGAGGGCCTGCGCGGCGACCTGCCGCTGCTCCTGCTCGAGTCGGACGGCGACCCCGTCGCGATCCGCCGCGGGCTGCGCGAGCTCGCCCACCAGGCCGAGCTGTGCGGCGAGTCGGCGCGCCGCTGCACGCCGGGCGGGGACGCCCCGCGCGAGGCCGCCGCGTTCCATCGCCGGCGGCTCCTGCCGCCCCCGTCCGACCGCGCGGCGGTCGACGATCCCGACGAAGCGCTCGATCTCGCGCGCGTCGCCTCGGAGCGCGGCGACGAGGCCGGGTCGATCGCGTGGCTGGAGCGCGCCTTCGACCTCGAGGAGATCGACCCCGCCGCGGTGCGGCTCGACGGCGGATTCGCGCGGATCCGCACGCGCGGGAGCTTCCGCGCCTGGATCGGCGACCGCTCGACCGCGAGCCGCGTCGCGCTCGTGCGCGACGAGGAGCCGGGTCGGCGCATCACGATCCGCGGCCGCGTCGTGGAGCGGGGCGCCCCCGTGGCCGGAGCGCGCCTCGACCTGTGGCAGACCGACGACCGCGGGGTCTACGCGCCGGAAGGCGGCGACGACGATGCGCGGATCCACGGCAGCCTCGTGACCGACGCCGACGGGCGGTTCGAGGTCGCCACGATCCGGCCCTCCGGCTACCCGAAGACCATGATCCCGGCGCACATCCACGTGCGCGTCTCGCGCGCGGGCCGACGCGACCGCGCGCTCGAGTTCCTCTTCGACGACGACCCGCGCATGGTCCCCTCCACCTACGAGCTCGCCCGGCGCCTCGACTGGCCGGTCGTGCGGCTCGATGACGAGGGGAAGGGCGAGGTGGAGGTGGCTTTTCCGCGCTGAGCCGGCGCTCTCCGGGAGTCGGCGGCGGTGCACCGTCCCCGGACCGTGAGGTCCGGTGCAACCAACCCGCCGTTCGGTCCGTAGCGTTCCCCGCGCCGCCCGACCTTCCCCGCGGCGCCCGGGAGTCCTCGCATGACGTCGATCGCGCTCCTCGCGCCGGCGCTCCTCGCCGCCGCCGCTTCGCAGGACCCGGCGCCGCCCGCCCCGAGGCCGGCCGACGAGATCGTGCGCGAGTTCGACGCCAACCCGTCGCCCGGGTTCGTGATCGACCGCAGCCCGGAGGAGGGGGAGAAGCTGATCCGCGAACGGCTCACCAAGCAGTGCGAGTGCGCATGGGAGCTGTTCGAGGGCCACCCCGGCCATGCGCGACTGCCGGAGCTGCTGCTCACGCGCTTCATGAACCAGCTCAACTTCTTCGAGGACCTCGCGCGCGTGCGCGACGACGCGCGCACGATCCTGCGCCGCTCGCGCCGGCCCGAGCTGCGTCGGCTCGCCCGCTTCGGCGCGGCGCAGGCGGCGCTGCGCGACGAGAGCGTGCCGGCCGCCGAGGTCGAGCGCGCGGTGGAGGAGGCGCTCGCGGAGCCGGGCGAGCTCGAAGGGTTCGACGGCTGGCGGCCGCTGCTCGTGTGGGAGCTCGCCACCGCGCGGATCGCCGATCCGGAGCGGCAGCGCGCGCTGCTCGAGCGGGCCCGCGCGCAGGCCGGCGGGGGCGAGGTCGAGGAGATGATCGAGCGCGCGCTGCGCCCGCTCGAGCGGATCGGCGAGCCGCTCGAGCTCGAATTCGACGACGCGCTCGGCTCGGGCCGGTTCGACCTCGCCGAGCAGCGCGGCCGGTACGCGCTCGTCCACGTCTCGTTCTTCGTGTGGGGGGATCCGGGCCGGCAGTTCGCGTCGATCCGGGCGGCGCTCCCCCGTCTCGCCGAAACGGGCGTCGCCGTCGCCTCGACCGTGACCGTCTGGGCGGGCGAGGATCCGGCCGAGGAGCTCGCGCGGAGCGCCGGCGTGAGCTGGCCGCTCGAGGTCGCGACCGACTCGACCGAGCGGCCGGCGCGGCGCCCGCTCGGCCTCGATCCTCCCGCCTTCGTCCTCGTCGACGGCGAAGGGCGCGTCGCCGGCATCTACGCCCGCCTCGCGCCGGTCCTCGATCGGATCGCCGCCGCCCCCGCGCGTCCGCGTCGTCGCAGCTTCTGAAGCGCGGGATGCGCGCGGGCTCGCAACGGACGCCCTTGGGCAGTAGCTTTACAGCGCAAAGTAGGACGAAGGCACCGGAGCGGAGGAGACGGCGCATGCGGCAGCACGATCGGAAGGCGGTCCGGATCGGAGCCGCACTCCTGCTCGCCGGCGCGCCGGCGCAGGCCGCCTCGCCCGTGGACGAGACGCCGTGGACGATCCTGATCTACGGCGCGGCCGACAACGACGCCGACGGACACATGCTCGAGTTCCTCAACGGCATCCGTCGGGCGGTGGCCGACGACCCGGCGCTGAACCTCGTCCTCTTCATCGATCGCCACGCGGGCCATTCCGACGACGCCTCGACCCTGGGCGAGAACTTCACGGGGGCGCGCCTCTATCGCCTCGGGGCGAAGACGGCCGAGCGGCTGGCGGGCGGCGAGCACTTCCCCGAGCTCACGCTCGATTCGGAGCACGAGCCCGACTCCGCCGACCCGGAGAACCTGCGCAAGTTCATCGCGTTCGGGAAGGCGCGCTTCCCGGCGCGCCGCCACGCGCTCCTGATCTACAGCCACGCCGACGGCATCACGATGTGCCCCGACGAGCAGTCGCGCCGCCACATGGGGATCCCGGAGCTCACCGAGGTCGTGACCGAGCGCGAGTCGGTCGACTTCGCGGGGCTCGAGCTCTGCAACATGGGCGGCGTCGAGATCGCCTACCAATGGCGCCCCGGCAACGGCGGCTTCTCCACCGACGTCCTGCTCGCGATCC
>Ga0187893_10015144_pt1 | contig 10381 bp, 8 predicted proteins | sample MA1701074metaG_FD_139574 | JGI IMG/M metagenome (GOLD analysis project Ga0187893, IMG submission 139574) | White microbial mat communities from a basaltic lava cave in the Kipuka Kanohina Cave System on the Island of Hawaii, USA - MA170107-4 metaG ...
CCCCATCTCCGTGGTGAAGACCTTTCAGACCCCTCTGCTGATTCTGAACGATTTACCTGCCGCCAATCTCCCGAACTGCGAAAGACGGGCTAGCCAAGCCGCAGCCGCGTTACGCTTTCGATGTGGGCGGTCCGTGGAAACAGGTCCACTATCGTCATGGCCTCCACCTTGTACCCGCCGGCCACCAGCGCCGCCAGATCGCGGGCCAGCGTCGAGACGTCGCAGCTTACGATGGTGATGCCCGGCGGTTTCAGCTCCGCCAGACGACGAACCACCTGCTTGCCTAAACCGGCTCGGGGCGGATCGGCCAGCACGAATTCCGGGCAGGATTCCAGCCTCTCCAGGTATTGTTCGCTCTGCATGCGAACAGCGCCGACATCCACTCCCGCCCGCAGCGCATTGTATTCCAGGTCCGTGATGGCGCTGGCGCCGGACTCCACCGCCGTCACCCGGAAGCCGCGCCGGGCCAGAGCGATCGAGAACAGGCCTACCCCGGCATACAGGTCCAGCGCCTCCGCGCCCTCCGCTCCGTCAAGAGCCGTCTCCACCAGCTTGTCCACCAGAAATCGATTGACCTGAAAGAAGGATTGGTAGCTAACCCTGAACTGGTCGCCGGCGACTGGGTAGTCGAGCGACGGGGACAGCGCGCCGGGCAACTGCCGCTCGCACCACTCGAAGAAACCGCGATTCAGCCGCCGGGCGCCGGAGTCCAGCGCATTCACCTGCACTTCGTTTTCATTGGTGAACAGCTCCAGCGTCTTCAGAAATCGCGGCCACTGCCTTTGGCGCGCCATGCCGCGTACAATCTCCAGGGCCTTGTTCAACGTGGGCGAAGCCACCGGGCAGTAATCGATCCCCCGTACACGGTGTGAGCCCGCCTCATGGAACCCGATGCGCGCTCCGTCAATGTGCAACTGCACGCGATTCCGATATTCCCACTCCGGCCCCCTCACCACGCCGATCAGCCCGGGCGGCTCCAGCTTGCCCACGCGGCGCAATACCTCGCCCAGAATCTCCACCTTACGCGCCACTTCGTAGTCGTATCCGGAGTGCTGGTAGTGACATCCGCCGCAAATGGCAAAGTGGCGGCACTTCGCCTGGATCCGCTCCGGGCTTGGCTCGGCGATCTCCTTCAGGCGTGCGCGCACCAGGCTCGGCTTCTCGCTGACTGGCTCCACGCGCGCCAGCTCGCCCGGCAGCACAAACGGAACCAGCACGACGCGCCCCTCCTCGCGCGCCAGGGCTTCACCGCCGTAAACCCATTTTTCAAAGCGCAGTTCGTTCGAGATTGGAGTGTTCACCCTCCTCTAGGAGAGCACGAGTTCATTGCCTGCCACAAGCAATGATGCGATCCACCTCCGTGAGGGGCTGAGCATGATAGTGGTCGCTTATTCCCGTCGCGCGGTCAGTTTCCGATCGCCTGCGGTAAGATTGAGTCGTGGAGTTCGAATGGGATGCCGATAAGGCAGCCACGAACCTGTCTAAAACACGGCGTTAGTTTTGGAAGCCAATATGAGTCAACAGAGCAGCCCTGAAGGCGGCCAGGACATGTTGCCTGAATACGACTTTGCGCAAGGTGTGCGAGGAAAACACCACGAAGCCTACAAGGCAGGCACTAATGTGGTTTTTCTTGACCCTGATCTTGCTAAGGTTTTCTCGGATTCAGCTTCTGTAAACAAAGTATTGCGGCTGCTTCTAAATCTGGCAAAAGAGAGCACCTCTCCGAATCCGCCGGCCTGAAAAGCACCGGCGATTTCTCCTTCTTTAGCAAGGCACGAGTTCATTTCCTGTCACAAGCAACGGCGCGTCGGGAAGAAACCCCTTGACAGCGGGGAAAAGAGTCGAGTAGACTACCGACTAGTTGGTATGTCACGCGCCCCCGAACCCGCCACCAAGGACAAGCTCCTCGATGCCGCTCGCGAGCTTATTCTCGAAAAAGGCTTTGTCGGCACCACCGTCGACCAGATCTGCGACCGAGCCGGCGTCACCAAGGGCGGATTCTTCCACTACTTCTCGAGCAAGGATGAGCTCGGAAAGCAGACCTTGCAGAAGTTCTGCGAAGCCAACGCCGATTTCATGGCCGTTTCACCGGTCCTGACATCCCGCGAGCCTTTGCAGCGGATTTTCGACTACGTCGATATCATCGTAGCGGCATGTCAGAATCCCGTTACAAACGGTTGTCTTGCCGGCGTGCTGAGCCAGGAGGTGTCCCACAGCCATCCCGAGCTGAGGAAGGGCTGCGAACGCGCGTTTTCCCGCTGGGCGGCGGGGTTGAAAGCGGAAATGGATGCGGCCAAGGCCAGGTATCGGCCGCGGGCGTCCAATATCGACACGCAAAGCCTCGCCGAGCACCTCATTGCCGTATTTGAAGGGGCGCTCATCCTGGCCAAGGCGCGAAATGACGTCGCGCCTGTCCGGGCAAGTCTCGACCATTTCAAGTCCTACATCAGGTCGGTATTCCGCCCAACGGGGACCGGGAAGGGCTAGGGGATCCAATGCGAGCCGGGAAGACCGGAGATTTACGCGCGGCGATCAACATACCAACTGGTTGGTCTAGTCTCGCCCTCCTGCTCCTTTCCCTTCCCGCAAACGCCGAGAATCGAACCCTGCTCTCCGGCAGCGTCGCCGCGGAAACCCGTCTGTTCCCCAGCCCCAGCCTCTCTCCGCGATCCGGCCAGGTCAGCCTTTCCCTCTTCGCCGAGCCGGAGCTCTATCACGAGTGGGCCGGTGGCCGGCAAAGCTTCACCGTCAAAGCCCTCCTCCGCCTCGACCAGACCGACCCGTCCCGCTCCCACTTCGACCTGCGAGAGTTTCACTGGCAGCGCCAGGCCCAAAACTGGAAATTGCGCGCCGGCATCAGCAAGGTCTTCTGGGGTGTCACCGAATTTCTGCACCTGGTTGACATCGTGAACCAGACCGACCTGGTCGAGGAGCCGCGCGGCGAGCAAAAGCTCGGCCAGCCGATGGTCCAGGCCACGTTTCCCCGCTCCTGGGGCACGCTCGACCTCCTGTTTCTTCCCGTGTCCCGCGAACGAACTTTTCCCGGCCCCAAGGGAAGACTCCGGCCCTCGCCGGCGCTCGCGGCAGAACGAGCCTGGCTAAAAGGCAGGCTGCACCCAGGTCTCGCCCTACGATGGGCCCACACTCGCGGCGCAATGGACGTCAGCGTGTCCATTTCCGCGGAGTCGGCCGTGAACCGGATCTGTTGCCGGAGGACAGAGCCGGAACTCCGGTTCTCGCTCCCCGTTACCGGGTCATCCAGCAGACCGGGCTCGACACGCAGGCTACCCTCGGCGCCTGGCTTCTCAAACTTGAGGCGATTTATCGCACCGACGGCCCTCGGGATTTCCTCGCCTCCACCGGAGGCTTCGAGTACACCTTCGTGGGAATCGGCGGCGGCAAGGCCGACCTCGGCATCCTCTCCGAGTACATGATCGACGGCCGGGGCGCTCACGGTGCCACTCCCTTTGCCTCGGACATCTTTACAGGCGTGCGCATCGGCTTTAATGACGTCCAAAGCTCCGAGCTGCTCGCCGGCGCCGTCATCGACTATCGCTCCGGCTCGGCGGCTCTCCTGGCCGAGGGTTCGCGCCGGATCGCCGGGCATTGGAAGCTGAAGGGCCAGTCTTTCATTTTCTTGAGGACGGAGCCCGGAGAACTGCTCCACTCTTTCCGAAAGGATTCCTTCGTTCAGCTCAGCCTGAACTACCACTTTTAACGGAGATTCAAACCATGAGTGCTGTATTCCAACAACCCACCGCCCGAGCCGCGCTGGCTCTGGCGATTCTCACCACCGCGGCCTTCCCGGCGGACGCCCTCGAAGACCGTGGCCTGGCCATCGCCCGGGAGGCGGACCGCCGGGACACCGGCTTCAAGGACCAGACGGCGGAGCTGACCATGCACCTGCGCAACCGGCACGGCGAAGAGAGCATTCGCCAGATACGCCTTCGTGTCCTGGAAACTCCCTCCGACGGTGACAAATCCCTCGTCGTCTTCGATCACCCCGGCGACGTGAAGGGCACGGCCCTGCTTACCTTCAGCCACAAAGTTGGCTCCGATGACCAGTGGCTCTTTCTCCCCTCCCTGAAACGCGTGAAACGCATCGCCTCCGACAACAAGTCCGGCCCCTTCATGGGGAGTGAATTCGCCTATGAGGACCTTACTTCCCAGGAAGTGGAAAAGTACCGCTACAAGTACCTCCGGGAAGAAGCCCTCGGCGGGCTAAGCTGCCATGTCCTCGAGCGCATCCCGGTCGATCCCAAATCCGGGTACTCGCGCCAGGTGGTCTGGATCGACACGGCGGAGTACCGTATCCTCAAAGCCGACTTCTTTGACCGCAAGAGCGAGCTCATGAAGACCCTCACGCTGGACACCTACCAGCAATATGAGGGCCGGTTCTGGCGGGCGGCTCGGATGAAAATGGTCAATCACCAGAACGGCAAGGAGACCCTGCTCGTGTTCCGGAACTACCGTTTTCGCAACGGGCTGTCGGAGGGGGATTTTGACCGCGCGTCTTTGGAGCGGATCAGGTAAGGAGATCGCATTTTATGGCGCTCATCAACATACCAACTGGTTGGTCCAATCTCCCCGCCTGGATCCTCCGCCATCGCCTCGGGGTCCTCCTGCTCTCCCTGCTCGCCGTTCTCGCCGCCGGCTCCGGAGTCCGTTTCCTTCATTTCAGCAACAACTACCGCGGCTTCTTCAGCAAGGAAAACCCCGACCTGCTCGCCTTCGACGCGATGCAGAACACCTACACCAAGGATGACAACCTCGTCCTCATCGTTGCGCCCAGGGACGGCTCCGTCTTCACCCGCAAGACCCTCGACGGCATTCAGTGGCTCACGCGCGAATCCTGGCGCCTTCCCTTCGCCTCCCGCGTCGATTCCCTGACCAATTTCCAATACAGCTCCGCCAGCGGCGACGACCTTCACGTGCGCGATCTGGTGGAAGAGGCGTCCTCCTTGAACGACGAACAGATCGGCCAGGTCCGCAAAATCGCCCTCTCCGAGCCCATGCTGAGGAACCTGATTGTTTCCGACCGCGGCCATGTCGCCGGCGTGAACGTCACCTTCGTCTTCCCCGAGAAGCGCCTCGAGGAGGTGCTCGAAGCCGCCGAAGCCGCAAGGGCGCTCGCCTCCCGCCTGCGCCAGCGGGATCGGAACCTCGAAGTCCGTCTGGCCGGCACGGTCATGATCAACACCGCCTACGCCGAGTACGGCCAGAAGGACTTCGCCACGCTTGTGCCGCTGATGTACGGCATCGTCCTGCTGGCCACGTTCTTCATCCTGAGGTCGCTGATCGGGGCGCTGGCCACCGCGCTCGCCATCGGAGTGTCCATCGTTGCCGCGCTCGGCCTCGCCGGCTGGCTGGGCCTGTCGCTGAGCCCGACCTCGGTCGCCGCCCCAACCATCATCATGACCATTGCCGTGGCCGACAGCATTCACCTGCTCCTGTCCGTCTTTCACGGGATGGGGAACGGCCTGGGCAGGAACGCGGCCATCGCCGAGAGCCTCCAGCTTAACCTCCGGGCATTGTTCATCACCGCCATCGATACCGTCATCGGTTTCCTGACCCTCAATTTCAGCGACGTGCCCCCCTATCGCGACCTCGGCAACATGGTCGCGCTGGGCGTATCCGTGGCGTTCCTGTTCACCGTATTCACCCTGCCCGCGCTGCTTTCCTTCTCCCCGCTGCGCTACAAGGCCTCCCCCCTGGTGGGCGAGATTGCTCTCGGCCGGTTCACTGACTTCGTCATCCGCCGGCGCCGGCGGCTTCTGTGGGCCACCGCTGCCGTGGCGCTCGGCCTTCTGGCTTTCGTGCCGCGCAACGAGTTCTATGACGACTTCAATCGCTACTTCGACCCCCGCACCGAAGTCCGGCAGGACACCGATTTCATGGCCGCCAACCTCACCGGCACCTACTGGATCTTCTATTCCGTCGGCGCCGGCTCGAGCGGGGGCGTCACCGATCCGCGGTATCTCAAGAAACTCGACGAGTTCACCGAGTGGTACCGCCGCCAGCCCGGAGTCGCCCATGTCTACTCCATCACCGACGTCATCAAGCGCATCAACAAAAACATGCACGGCGACGATCCTGCCTACTACAGGATTCCCGAGGACAAGGAGATGGCCGCCCAGCAGCTCCTGCTGTACGAGCTGTCCCTCCCCCTCGGTCTCGACCTCAATGACCGCATCAACGTCGACCGGTCCGCCACCCGCATCACGGCCAGCCTCCGAAGCCCGCATGGCCTGGAAAGCCCCAACGCCAAGGAAGTCATCGCCCTCGAGAACAGCGTTCAGGCATGGCTCAGGGAAAACGCCCCCGAGCACATGCGCGCGCCGGGAACCGGTCCCGGCATCATGTTTCCCCGCATCGGCATTCGCAACACCAAGTCGATGATCTCGGGCGACGTGATGGGCGTCATCGCCATCTCCGTCGTCATGATCATCGCGCTCAAGAGCCTCCGCTTCGGGCTGATTACCATGATTCCCAACCTTCTGCCCGCCGCCATGACGTTCGGCATCTGGGGACTGCTGGTGGGCCGTCTTGGAATGGACGCCGCCCCGGTCACCGGCATGACGCTGGGAATCCTGGTCGACGACACCACTCACAACATGATCAAGTACCTCTATGCCAGGCGAAAGCGTGGCATGAGCCCCGCCGAGGCCGTGCGCTATACCTTCGCCACCGTCGGCAAGGCGACGCTGGCCACCTCGGCGGTGCTGGTGCTCGGATTCTCCGTCCTGGCGCTTTCGCTGTTCAAGTTCAATTCGACGATGGGCCTGCTCACCGCCATCACCATCGCCATTGGAGCCCTGACCGAGTTCTTTCTCATGGGTCCCCTGCTGCTCCGTCTGGAGGAGAAGGAACTCGGCAACCCCGCGCCCTCGATTTCCGGCGCAATCGCATCGCCGGCAACGGCCGATGCGTCCTATTCTTAAGAAGGAGAAAAACATGAACAACCCAATCGAAACTTTCTTCGCGGTTTGGGATCGCGAAGCGGAAAAAACAACGCTAATGCTCACCTCACTGGAGGGGGCCGACTACAATTTTCGTCCGGACCCCGGCGGCCGCTCCCTCGGCGAGCTCGCCTGGCACCTGGCCGAAGGCGATGCTTACATCAGCTTCGCTATTGCCCGCGGCAAATTCGAAACTGGCGTCAAGCCTCCGAACATTCAGCGGCCTTTGACCATCGCCGAGCTGGCCCCGGGCTATCAGCGGATTCACCAGGAGGCCCGTAAGCGGCTCACGGCTCTCACCATGGCCGACCTCGATAAGGAGATGCAATTCTTTGACGGATCAGTGCAGCCCGTTTCGCAACTCCTTTGGGACATGCTCGTGCTTCACGCTGTCCATCACCGCGGGCAGCTTTCGGTCCTTGCCCGCCTGGCCGGGGCAACCATTCCCGGAATGTTCGGCCCCGCCCGTGAGCAGTCCGCGCAGGCAGCCAAGACCTGAAGTTTCCAGCGAGCTTCGGATTCCTCGAAGCGGACGTCCTCGGCGGCGCCATCAAAAGGGGATCTCGGCGGCTCCTGCTGATGGCGAGACTTCAAGGTCAGCCTGCGCAGCCAGTCCCTGCGGGGCTCCGGTCAACTGGCGCAGGCGGTCACCAACACGATCCGGCCGCGCAGGGCTCCTAGAAGAACTGGACCGAATAGCTGAAGCGCACGCCGCGACCCAGCTCGGGGGCAAAGTCCTTGATGAAGGAAAGGTGATTGCGGTAGAGGCGGTCGCCGGCGTTGAACAGGTTCACAGAGAAGATGTGCAAGCGGTGAGTGCGGGCGACGGTGTAGGAGGCAATGAGATTGGCGGCGGTGTAGCCGGCCGTCGGGGTTTCCGTGGGAAAGATCTTGTTTTGCGCGGAGGCCAGGATCAGCTCGGGCCGGAAACTCAGACCCTTGTGGCGTGCATCGAACCCGACGCGGCCTCGAATCGGAGGAATGCGGGGCAGGAAGGATTTGGAATCCAGCAGGCGCGCGTTCACCATGTCGACGCCGAGGTTGATCCACAGGTTCGGGTGCACTCCCAGATCCAGTCGCGCCTCGCCGCCGAGGAACCGACTGTTTTCCTGGAAGTATTCGGCTTCGATCAGGCCATCTTCGATTTCGCCGGTCGGGGCCAGGTAGACGAAGTCGTGGATGTAGTAGTGGAAGAAGTTCAGCTCGCCGCGCCAGCCCGAAGACTGATGGCGCAGCGAAATATCGAGCCCGTTGTTGCGCTCCCGCGTTAAGTTCGGGTTGCCATGCTCAAAGGTAAGATTGCCGGGGTGCGGTCCGTCGTTGTATAGCTCCTCGATCGCCGGAGCGCGATAGGATTGCGAGTAGTTCACCACCATGGCGCCGTCTCTCCAAAGGCGTCTGCTTAGCCCGGCCGAGCCGGAAAAGCCGGTAAACGAGCGCGCTTCCAGGCCGGCGGGTTTGTAGCGGTTGTGCTCCAGGCGGCCGCCGAACTGGAGGCGCCATGTTTCGAAGTCGAAGCTCTCCAGCGCGAATGCCGCGAATGCGTCCTGCGTGGTGGGCGGCGCCAGGCTTTCTTCGCCTTCGACCTTGTAGTCGCGGCGCATCCCCCAGAAGCCGAAACTCCCGCCGAGCCGGCCGCGCTTCTTTTGGTCGAAGACGGTTCTGTAGATGAACTGCCTGTTGAACAGCGTCGTCTCCGCATGGTTGTCGACGATCTCCTGGTGGTTGTAATCGGAGTAGTTCAAACGGGTCTGGATGCCGTCCAGGAATCCGACATTCCTGAGCCCCGCGTTAACGCGATAGCTGTGACGCCGCAGCAGCAGATCGGCCGCCTCCGGATCCTGCTCGTCGGGATCGAGCGGGATGCCGTAGCGGGAATCTGTGAAACCGTAATTGAAGCTGAAGAATCCTTCCTCGCCGTAGCGGCCAAGACCGCCATTAGTGCGGGAAAGCCGCGTCTGCGAGTTCTCGATCGTCCCCAAGCGGGCCTTATAATTGCCTGTCCGCTGGCCGCCGCCCGAGGCCCAGAACTGCCACTGCTTCAAGCCGAACTCGAAGCCGGCGCTGCTGCCGCCGAGTCCGTTGTTGGAGCCGCCGGCGCCGGTGAGATAGCCGCGCAAACCGTCGTGAGCATGCTTGTGGAACATATCGTGGCGTGAGACGGCGTTGACCACGCCGCCGACCGCGTTGGAACCGTACAGCAGAGTCGCGGGGCCGCGCACGACCTCCAGCCGCTCCAGGTTGTTGACGTCCACCGGTTCGCCGTGGTCGCCCGACTGGGACGACAGGGTGCCGGTGCGGATGCCGTCCTCGAGGATGAGCACGCGGTCGCCATCAAAGCCGCGCACCACCGGGCGCGTCGTGCCGGGGCCGAAACTGCGTTTGGCGATTCCGGGCTCGCTTTCGAGCACCTCGCCAAGCGATGGGGCGCTACGCAGCGGCAGTTGGGTTTGCCCGAGGGAGGCGACCGATTGCATCACGTCGAGCGCGATCTCCTCGCGGCCCGTGGCGGTCACCGTGACAGATTCGTGGAGCGGGGCCAGACGGAGGCTGAAGTCCGCCGTTCGGACAGAATCCGCCGCGACGTCTATAGTCTTGCGCTGATCGGACAAGCCGGGGCTGAGCGCGGCCAACACATACGTGCCTGGCGGGAGCTCACGGAATTCATACTCGCCCTCGTCATTGGTCAGCATGCTTTTCCCCACCGGCGACAAAAGAACGTGGGCCGCGTGCATCGGCTTTCCGGTGGACTCCAGCGACACCGTGCCCTTGATGGTTCCTAATTGTGCCACGCAGATACCCGTGCCTCCCAAACCCAGGAGGAGAGTCATGCCAATTCGAAGCGAGTTTCCAGACATGATGGCTAACCTTCAGTGTTGCCTCATTGCTCGGGGAAACCCAGAAACTCCCTACGAACGGGCCGCGATTCGGGCACGAGCGGGCGGTTTTGACCGGTGAGCGGGCCTACCAGCTCAGCAGCTTCTGGACCTCCCGGGCCTTCCGCTTGCTAACAATGAACTCCTGATGGTTGTCCAGAGTCAGCAACCAGCGCTGGCTGCTGAGAGGCGCCATCTTCGCGACATGTTGGAGATTGACGAGCGCGCCCCGGTGAACCCGGGCGAAGTTCAGCCCGCGCACCTTCTCCTCGATCGTCTTGAGCGGCTGCGTCGCCAGGTAGCGCTGCTTCCGCGTAATGATCCACACCAGCTCGCGCTCGGCCTGGAACGCCAGCACCTGGTCGCTATCCAGCAGGTGGAACTCTCCTCCGAACTTGCCGACGATCTTGCGGGGCCGCGGCGCCGGCGCACGCAAAGCTATCTCCTGCAGGTTCGCCACGCTCTCGGCCACCGCGAGCGAATTCCTGCGAAGCCGCCGGACCCTTTCCACGCACTTGGCCAGCCGCTCCTGGCCAACGGGTTTGA
>Ga0187893_10015145_pt1 | contig 10378 bp, 9 predicted proteins | sample MA1701074metaG_FD_139574 | JGI IMG/M metagenome (GOLD analysis project Ga0187893, IMG submission 139574) | White microbial mat communities from a basaltic lava cave in the Kipuka Kanohina Cave System on the Island of Hawaii, USA - MA170107-4 metaG ...
CCTACCCCAACGGCAACATCAGCCACGTCTATGAGGTCATGGGCACCTACGACGTGGTGGTGACGGTGGAGTGGGACGTGGCCTGGCGTATGGGCCCCGCCACCGGGCGCCTCACCGCCCCCACCCAGGGCACCATCGCCGACTTCCCCGTCACCCAGCTCCAGTCGGTGCTGCGCTACTGAGTGAGCCGACGCCCGCTCGCCGTAGGCTCGCCCACATGAGCGAGGCGACGGGGCCGGCCATCGAGTCGTTCCAGCTGGAGGAGCGGGCCTTCCCGCCGCCGGACGGCTTCCGCCAGACCGCCCTGGTCACCGACGCCTCCCTGCACGACGAGGCGGCCGGCGACTGGCAGGGCTTCTGGGCCCGCCAGGCGCTGGCCCTGGACTGGTTCGAGCCCTGGCACACGGTCTGCGACTGGCGCCTGCCCTTCGCCCGCTGGTTCGACGGGGGCACCCTGAACGCCAGCGTCAACTGCCTCGACCGCCACGTCGCCGCGGGGCGGGGCGGCCGGGTCGCCTTCCACTGGGAGGGCGAGCCGGGCGACACCCGCACCGTCACCTACGCCGAGCTGCTGGCCGACGTCCAGCGGTTCGCCAACGTCTTGCGGGAGCTCGGAGTGGGGAAGGGCGACCGGGTGGCCATCTACATGCCGATGGTCCCCGAGCTGCCGGTGGCCATGCTGGCCTGCGCCCGCATCGGCGCGCCCCACTCGGTGGTCTTCGGCGGGTTCTCGGCCGACGCCCTGCGGGATCGCATCATCGACGCCGACGCCCGGGTGGTGGTCACCGCCGACGGCGGCTGGCGCCGGGGCGTGGCGGTGCCCCTCAAGGCCAACGTCGACGCCGCCGTCGCCCAGGTGCCCGGCGTGCGGGCCGTGGTGGTGGTGCGGCGCACCGGGCAGGAGGTCGACGTGGTGCCCGGGCGCGACCACTGGTGGCACGACCGGATGGCTGCCGCCGAGCCGGCCTGCGAGCCCGAGCGCATGGGCGCCGAGGATCTGCTGTACCTGCTCTACACCTCGGGCACCACGGCCAAGCCCAAGGGCATCATGCACAGCACCGGCGGCTACCTCACCCAGGCCGCCTTCACCCACCGATACGTGTTCGACGTCGACGCCGACCGGGACGTGTGGTGGTGCGCGGCCGACATCGGCTGGGTGACCGGCCACAGCTACATCGTCTACGGCCCGCTGGCCAACGGCGTCACCAGCGTGCTGTACGAGGGCACGCCCGACCACCCCAGCCGCGACCGGTGGTGGTCCATCGTGGCGCGCTACGGGGTGACGCTGCTCTACACCGCCCCCACCGCCATCCGCACGTTCATGAAGTGGGGGACCGCCGAGCCGGCCGCCCACGACCTGTCGTCGCTGCGGCTGCTCGGCAGCGTGGGCGAGCCCATCAACCCCGAGGCGTGGGTGTGGTACTGGCAGCACATCGGCGGCGGTCGCTGCCCGGTGGTCGACACCTGGTGGCAGACCGAGACCGGCGCCATCATGATCTCGCCGCTGCCCGGTGCCACCACGCTGAAGCCGGGCTCGGCCACCTTCCCCCTGCCCGGCGTGGCCGCCGAGGTGGTCGACGACGCCGGCCGGCCTGTCGAGCGCGGCGGCGGGTACCTCACCCTGACCCGGCCGTGGCCGTCGATGCTGCGCGGCATCTGGGGCGACCCCGAGCGCTACCACGCCACCTACTGGTCCCGCTTCGAGGGCCGGTACTTCGCCGGCGACGGCGCTCGGGTGGACGACGAGGGCTACTTCTGGCTCCTTGGCCGGGTGGACGACGTGATGAACGTGTCGGGCCACCGGGTCTCCACCACCGAGGTGGAGTCGGCCCTGGTCGACCACCCCAGCGTGGCCGAGGCCGCCGTCGTGGGCGCCGCCGACCCCACCACCGGCCAGGCCATCATCGCCTTCGTCACGTTGAAGACCGGCCACGACCCGGGCGACGAGCACGGCCAGGAGCTGCGCCGCCACGTGACGGCCCGCATCGGCGCCATCGCCCGGCCCCGGACCGTGGTGTTCACCGACGACCTGCCCAAGACCCGAAGCGGCAAGATCATGCGCCGGCTGCTGCGGGACGTGGCCGAGGGGCGGGCGCTGGGGGACACCACCACGCTGGCCGACGCCTCGGTGGTGGAGGAGATCAAGCGCCGAGCCCAGGCCGCCCCCGCCGAGGAGTGACGTGGCGGTGAGCTGGTGCTGGCGGGACGGGCCGGTCGCTCCGGGCCCGGCGGTGGTGTTCGACCTCGACGGGGTGCTGTCCGACGCGGCCGGCCGCCAGCGATTCCTGGCGCCGGGGCGCAAGGACTGGGACGCCTTCTTCGCCGCCTGCGGAGAGGACGAGCTGTTCGAGGACGTGGCCCGGCTGCTGTCACTGCTCGACCCGGCCCTGCGCGTGGTGCTGCTCACCGGGCGCCCGGTGTCTGTGCAGCCGCAGACGCTGGACTGGCTGGCCCGCCACGAGCTGCGCTGGGACCTGCTGATCATGCGCGACGAGGGCGACTACAGCGCCGCCCTGCGGTTCAAGCGGGCCTCGCTGGCCGACCTGCGGGCCCACGGGCTGGAGCTGTGCCTGGCCTTCGAGGACGACCGGCGCAACCTGGAGATGCTCAGGTCCGAGGGGGTGCCGTGCGTCTACATCCACTCGGGCTACTACGAGTAGCAATCGGTCCCCGGCGGCGACACCGGCCTGGAAGACTCGGGGTGCCATGGAGCCTCCCGCCGCGCACCTGACCGAGTCCGTCACCGTCGAGGACGTGCGGGCCGCCGCCGAACGGCTGGCCGGCACAGCCACCCGCACGCCGCTGGAGCGCAACGAGCGGCTCTCGGAGCTGTCGGGCCTGGACGTGTGGCTGAAGCGGGAGGACCTCCAGCCGGTCCGGTCCTACAAGCTGCGGGGCGCCTACAACTTCATCGCCCAGCTCGGCGAGCGGGCCCATACCGCCGGTGTCGTGTGCGCCAGCGCCGGCAACCACGGCCAGGGCGTGGCCTACACCTGCCGCCGGCTCGGCGTCCGCTGCACGATCGTGCTGCCCCGCACCACGCCGCGCCAGAAGCGCGAGCAGATCCGGTCGCTGGGCGGGCCCGGGGCCACCGTGGTCCTGGAGGGCCACACCTACGACGAGGCCCACGACGCCGCCGTGGCGCTGGCCGCCTCGAGCGGTGCCGCGCCGGTCCCGCCCTTCGACGACCCCCACGTGGTCGCCGGCCAGGGCACCGTCGCCCACGAGGTGCTCGACCAGCTCGGCCGCCCGCCCGACCTCCTCCTGGTCCCGGCCGGCGGCGGCGGGCTACTGGCCGGCACCGCCGTGGTGGCGGCGGCCGCCGAACCCCGCCCGGTGGTCATCGGCGTGGAGCCGGCCGGCGCGGCCAGCATGAAGGCGGCGCTCGACGCCGGCGGCCCCGTCACCTTGGCCTCCATCGACACCTTCGTGGACGGGGCGGCCGTCCGTCGCGTCGGTGCCCTCACGCACGCGCTGGTGCAGGGCCGGGTGGAGCGGGTGCTGACCGTGGCCGAGGGCGCCGTCTGCACCGCCATGCTGGAGCTGTACCAGCGGGACGGGATCATCGCCGAGCCGGCCGGGGCCCTGGCCGTCGCCGCCCTGCGCTCGCCGCTGCCGGTGGCGCCGGGGGCCACGGTGGTGTGCATCGTGTCGGGCGGCAACAACGACGTCAGCCGCTATGGCGAGATCGTGGAGCGCTCGCTGGTCCACGAGGGCCTGAAGCACTACTTCCTGGTCGAGTTCACCCAGGAGCCCGGCGCCCTGCGGCGCTTCCTGGACAACGTCCTGGGTCCCTCCGACGACATCACCCTGTTCGAGTACGTGAAGAAGAACAACCGGGAGGTGGGGCCGGCCCTGGTGGGCATCGAGCTGGCCGCCACCACCGACCTGGCCCCCTTGCTGGCCCGTATGGAGGACAGCCCCCTGCACATCGAGCGGCTCGACGCCGACTCGCCGGCCTTCCGGTTCCTGGTGTGACCGTCCCTGGTGTGACCGTCCCTGGTGTGACTGTGAGGTCCCTGTGAGCCGGCTCGGTCCGGGAACGCCGGGATCGCACCCGACGTTGCACCAGTGACTATGCACAAGAACACCGTCAAGACCTTCGTCCTGCTCGCCGGGATCGGCGGGCTCCTCGTGGCCGTCGGGCGGGTGGTCGGAGGCAACACCGGCGCCGTCCTCGGCCTGCTCCTCGGCGTGGGCATCGTCGGCTTCTCCTACTGGAACTCCGACAAGCTGGCCATCCGGGCGGCCCGGGCCGTTCCGGTCACCGAGGCCGAGATGCCCCAGTACTACCGCATCATGCGGGAGCTCACCTCGGCGGCCGGCATGCCGATGCCCAAGCTCTACGTCACGCCGGACCTCCAGCCCAACGCCTTCGCCACCGGCCGCAACCCCGAGCACGCTGCAGTGGCGGTGACGCAGGGGATCTTGAACATCCTGGACTGGGACGAGCTGCGGGGGGTGCTGGCCCACGAGATCAGCCACGTGGGCAACCGGGACATCCTCATCGGCTCGGTGGCCGCCGCCGTGGCCACCGGCATCAGCTTCATCGCCAACATGGCCATGTGGGGCGCCATGTTCGGCGGCGGTCGGAACGACGACCGGGGTGGCAACCCCATCGGCCTGCTGCTCACGGCCCTGCTGGCCCCCATGGCCGCCGGCCTGCTCCAGATGGCCCTCAGCCGCAGCCGGGAGTTCGAGGCCGACCGCAGCGGCGCCCGGCTCATCGGCGACGGCGAACCGCTGGCCCGGGCCCTGCTCAAGCTCCACGAGGGCGCCAAGCGCATCCCGATGGCGGTGCAGCCGGCCCAGGCGCAGGCCTACATCGTCAACCCGCTGACCGGCCGGCGGGTCCAGTTCGCCAACCTGTTCACCACCCACCCGCCCGTTGACCAGCGCGTGAGCCGGCTGCGGGCCGGCGAGTGGGCCCGCAGCTGAACCCGTAGCGGTCCATCACGCCCCGGGGCGGTTGTCGACCAGCCGGTAGCCCACGCCGGGCTCGGTGACCAGCCGGGGCCGCTCGGGGTCGTCGCCCAGCTTGCGGCGCAGCTGGCTGGCGTAGACCCGCAGGTAGTGGGTCTCGGTCCCATAGGCCGGGCCCCACACCTGGCGCAGCAGCGTCCGGTGGGTGAGGACCGAGCCGGGCTGGCGGGCTAGGGCCACCAGGAACCCGAACTCCTTGGGGGTGAGGTCCAGCTCCCGGCCTGCCACCGTGGCCCGGTGGGCCGGGACGTCGATCTCGACGTCGCCCACGCACAGGACGGGCGACGCCCGCTGCTCGGCCGAGCGGTGGTGGCGCAGTGCCACCCGCACCCGGGCCAGCAGCTCGGGCGTGGAGAAGGGCTTGGTGACGTAATCGTCGGCGCCCTCGTCCAGGGCGGCCACCTTGCGCTCCTCGGCCCCCTCGGCGGTGAGGACGACGACGGGCACGTCGCTCCACTGGCGCAGGCGGCGGCACACCTCCAGGCCGTCCAGATCGGGCAGGCCCAGGTCCAAGATGACGGCGGCGGGTCCGTCCTCGGCGGCGCGGCGCAGGGCCTCGTGGCCGCCGCGGGCGGTGGCCACGCGCAGGCCGCGGGCGGCCAGCGCCGCCGAGACCACCTGGAGCAGGCCCGGCTCGTCGTCGACGACCAGGACCAGCGGGCTCGCCTCATCCATCGGGCCGCGCCGGGAGCGAGAAGAGGAAGCGAGCGCCGCCCCGGGGGCTGCTCGCCGCCACGATCCAGCCGCCGTGGGCCTCCACGATGGCCCGGCAGATGGCCAGCCCGATGCCACTGGAACTGCTGCCGCCGGCGGCGCTGCCGCCGGCCCGCGAGAACGGCTCGAAGATGCGCTCGCGGTCGCCCGGACCGACGCCGGCGCCCTCGTCGTCCACCCAGACCTCCACGGCCGGGCCGGACCGGCGGGCGCCGATGGCCACCGTCGACCCGGGCGGCGCGTGGCGGCTGGCGTTCTCCACCAGGTTGGTCACGACCTGGTCGAGCTGGGTATAGTCGCCGTCCACCAGCGGCAGGTCGGCGGGCAGCTCGAGCTCCACGTGCAGGCCCCGGACGAGGCGGTCCAGCCGCCGGACGGTGCACCCCACCAGCTCGTCGACGGCGACGGCCTGGCGGTCGGGGGCCAGGGCGCCCGCCTCGATCCGGCTCAGGCTCAGCAGGTTGGCCACCAGGCGGTCGAGCCGCTCGGCCTCGTCGGCCACCAGGGCCAGTAGCTCGGTCCGCGTCGCGGGCTCGTAGGCCGTCCCCGACAGCAGGTCCGAGGCCACGGCCCGGATGGTCGACAGGGGCGTGCGAAGGTCGTGGCTGACCGAGCGCAGCAGGGCCTGGCGCTCCTCGTCCACCCGGGCCAGCACGGCGGCCCGGGTGGCGTCCTCGGACAGCCGTCGCCGGTCCTCCTCGAGGCTGACCAGCTCGGCGTTGAGGCGGGCCAGCTCGCGGGCCCGGTCCTCGGCGCCTTGGCGCCGCTCGTGCTCGCGGGCGACCAGCGTCCCGACCGTGACGGCCACGACCAGGAACACGCCCAGCGCCACCCCGTCCTCCAGCAGGTCGACGTTCAGCGTCCACTGCGGTGGGATGAAGGCCACGTTGAAGGCCACGGTGGCCGCCACCGCGGAGGCCAGGGCCGCCGCCCGCCCGCCCACCAGGCCGGCCACCACGATGGGAAGCACCAGCGCCAGGGCCGGCGTGGCCCGGGTGACCTCCCCGCGGACGGGGACGAGCGCGGCGGCGGTGGCCACCGCCAGGCCGACCCCAAGGGCGGCCGCCGGCGCGCCCGGCCACCGGCGCCGGGCTTTCCCGAGCACACAGGAATCTTTGCGGGTTCCTGATGCCCCGCGGCCGGTCCTTACGCCTTCTTGACGGCGGCCCGCGCTGAGGTGGGGGGGTGCGGGCCGACTCATGCTGACGATGCTCAAGCGGGTCCTGGTGGGCCGACCCCTGGCCAGCTCCGAGCAGGAGCACCAGCGGATCGGCAAGCTCGTGGGGCTGGCGGTGTTCTCCTCCGACGCCATCTCCTCGACGGCCTACGCCACCGAGGAGATCCTGTTCGTGGTGGCCCTGGGCACCTCCAGCCTGGCCCTGGGGCTGGAGACCCTGGTGCCCATCGCGCTGGCCGTGGCCGCCCTTCTTGCCGTCGTGGTCACCTCCTACCGCCAGACCATCTTCGCCTATCCCAGCGGCGGCGGCTCCTACGTCGTCAGCCGGGAGAACCTCGGCCGGGGCCCCTCGCTGGTGGCGGGCGCCTCACTGCTGGTGGACTACGTGCTGACCGTCGCCGTGTCCATCTCGGCCGGGGTGGCGGCCATCGTGTCGATCCCGTCCCTCCGGGGTCTGGCCGAGCGACGGGTGGCGCTGGGGTTGGTCCTGATCGTGCTGCTGACGACAGCCAACCTGCGAGGCGTGAAGGAGTCGGGCCGGCTGTTCGCGGCGCCCACCTACTTGTACGTCGCCGTCCTGGCCGTGCTGGTGGCCTGGGGCCTCATCGAGTCGTTCGCTGGCGATCTGCCGCGAATCCCCTTCGACGCCGACGAGTTCGAGGGGGCCCGCCAGGCGGGCGGGAGCCTCGGGCTGTTCCTGGTCCTCAAGGGCTTCTCCTCCGGGGCGGTGGCGCTGACCGGTGTGGAGGCCATCTCCAACGGCGTGCCCGCCTTCCGCCGTCCTGCGGCGCGCAACGCGGCGGCCACCATGGCGCTGATGGGCGCCATCCTGGGTTCGCTGTTCTTCGGCGTGTCGGTCCTGGCCCACCGGCTGCACCCGTTCCCGAGCCACCAGGAGACGGTCTTCTCCCAGATGGGCCGGGCCGTGTTCGGGGAGGGCCCGCTCTACCTGGTCCTCCAGGTGGCCACGGCGGCCATCCTCACGCTGGCCGCCAACACCGCCTACGCCGACTTCCCCCGCCTGTGCTCCATCATCGCCCGGGACAGCTACCTGCCCCGCCAGCTGGCCAACCGGGGCGACCGGCTGGTGTTCTCCAACGGCATCGTCTTCCTGGCCGTGGCCGCTGGCGCCCTGCTGGTGGCCTTCGGCGGGCTCACCAACGCCCTCATCCCGCTGTACGCCGTAGGCGTGTTCACCTCCTTCACGCTCAGCCAGTGGGGCATGGTCCGCCACCACCGGCGGGTGCGGGAGCCAGGCTGGCGCCGGGGGGTGGCCGTCAACGCCACCGGTGCCACCGCCACCGGGCTGGTGCTGCTGATCGTGGCCAGCACCAAGTTCACCAGCGGCGCATGGGTCCCGCTGGTGGTCGTGCCGGCCATCATCGCCCTGTTCCTGGCCATCGCCCGCCACTACGTCAGCATCGACCAGGCCCTGGTGATCGAGCCCGCGCAGGTACGGCCCGAGGTGCTCAACCACACCGTGGTCGTCCTGGTGGGGCGGGTCCACCGCGGGGTGGTGAAGGCGCTGCAGTACGCCCGGTCGCTGCGGCCCAACCACCTGGCCGCCCTGTACGTCAGCGAGGACGATCACGACGCGGCGGCCATCCGGGACCAGTGGCGGCGGTTCCGCTTCGACGTGCCCCTTGAGATCGTGGCCTCGCCCTACCGGGAGCTGACCAGCGCCGTCGAGGGCTTCCTGGACGAGCTCGACCGCCGCTGGGATGACGACACCGTGACGGTGATCATCCCCGAGTTCGTGGCCGGGCGCCTGCTGTCGCCCACCCAGCTACTGCACAACCAGAGTGCCGGCGCCCTGAAGCTGGCGCTGCTGTTCCGCAAGAACACCGTGGTCACTTCGGTCCCCTTCCACGTCGGGCGCCCGGGCCCGCAGCGGTGACCGCGCCGCATCGGCCGGGCCTGGTGCTGGTCCTGGTCGGCGCGGCCGACCGGCGGATGCTGCCCGCCCTGCACCTGGTGCCCCAGCTGGACGGCGAGGCCCGGGCGCTCCACGTGGCTGTCGACCCCGAGCAGGCGGCCGCGCTGGCGGCCGCCTGGGTGCAGCTGGGCCTGGCCTGGCTCCCGCTCGAGCTCGCCGAGCCGGGGGGCGCCACGGTGGCCGCCGCCGTGCGCAACCTGGTGGTGCGCGAGGCGGCCGGCCGGCCCCGGGTGACGGTGCTGGTGCCCGAGCTCGACCTGCGGTGGCGGTGGCAGCTGCTGCTCCACCGGGGCTGTGGGCGGGAGATCGCCTGGCACCTCCAGGGTCTCCGTCGGGTGGTGACCGCCGTGCTGCCGGTGCCCGTGGACCTGGCCGGTGTCAGTCCCGGAAGTTGGTGAACTGCAGGGGGATGCCGAAGTCCTCGCCCTTCAGCGCCGCGATCACGGCCTGGAGGTCGTCGCGCTTCTTGCCCGACACCCGGAGCTGGTCGCCCTGGGCCTGGCTGCTCACGCCCTTGCGGCCCAGGTCCTTGATGAAGCGGTTGAGGCGCCGGGCGTGGTCGGCCGAGATCCCGGCGTTCAGGGTGACGGTCTGGCGGGCGGCGCCCTTGGCCCCCTCCTCCACCTGGCCCCGCTCCAGCGCCTTGAGGGAGACGTTGCGCTTCACCAGCTTCTCGTCGACCACCTGCGAGACGGCCCGGAGCCGGTCCTCGGTGCTCGACCGCAGGTGGAGCTCATGGCCGGCCAGCTCGACCGACGAGTCGGTGCCCTTGAAGTCGAAGCGGGTGGCCAGCTCCCGGCTGGCCTGGTCGACGGCGTTGCGGACCTCCTGCATGTCGACCTCGGACACCACGTCGAAGGTGGGCACAGGTCCGCAGGCTATCCTCGGCTCCCCAGGGGTCGGTGCCCGAGCGGCCAAAGGGAGCAGACTGTAAATCTGCCGGCTCAGCCTACGGGGGTTCGAATCCCTCCCGGCCCACTGGCGCGTTGACCGGCGGACTTCTCCGGCTGCGGCGATCCTGCCGCCGCCAGCGAGGTCCGGATCCGCGACCGATTGCTAACGAGCGTCGTCATCGGGCTGGCCCTCGCCGAAGTCAACCTCTACTGCGCGCTCTGATTCCAGCGGTCTGCTACACCGGCGCGATGGCGCGCACGGTCTGGCTCGGCCTGTTCGGGCGGTTCGCTCCGCGACCGGTCGATCCTGACGTCGATGCGTATCAGTTGTTCGTCAGTCGCTCAGTGGCGATGGGATGGCTTACCGACGCCATGGGCCGCGGGGGGCCAGGGCGATGGGGTATGAACGGTGCAGGCCTTGGCGAGCCCCCGCTCGCCGGATGGTTCCAGGTGGAGCTGACCGACGTCTCCGACCTGGCGCTGCAACCGCTGCTCGGATGCGCCGGCGCGGTGATCGACCGTCTTGGCGAACTCGACCTCGACGCGGCGCAGTTCGTGATCCCTCCCATGTCGTCGCCCGCTGCGGTTGGCACCTCGCCCAGACCGCGTCATGGTTCGAGAGCAGCGCGTCGGCCGACCGGACGTCGGTCGTGTTCGTCATCGACTGTGGTCAGG
>Ga0187893_10015146_pt1 | contig 10378 bp, 11 predicted proteins | sample MA1701074metaG_FD_139574 | JGI IMG/M metagenome (GOLD analysis project Ga0187893, IMG submission 139574) | White microbial mat communities from a basaltic lava cave in the Kipuka Kanohina Cave System on the Island of Hawaii, USA - MA170107-4 metaG ...
CAACTGGAAAGTCTCCGGTCGCCTGCAGCTGACCGATGCCGTGGCGGTGCGCGCGTCCGTCAACACAGGCTTCCGTGCCCCGACGCCAGGGCAATCCAACATCTCCGACGTGCAGACCAACATCGATGTCGCCACCGCGCGAGTGTTGCTGACCGCGACGCTGCCACCGACCGATCCGATTGCGCGGTTCTTTGGCGCGCAGGCTTTGCAACCGGAAGAGTCGTTCAATATCGCCGGCAGGCTCGTCTTCACACCGACTGATCGCCTGCTTATCACGCTCGACTACTTCGACATCGAGGTCGAGGACCGCATCGGCGTGACCGGCAACATCGTCATCACAGCCGCCGACCGGGCGGGTCTGGCGGCCGCAGGGATCACCGGTGCCGACAGCTTCGAGCGCATCCGCTTCTTCGGCGATTTCTTCGACACGCGCACCAAGGGCGTCGACCTGGTGAGCTCGTATGCATGGTCGCTGCCCGCCGGCGCCAAGCTCGGTCTGTCGGCCTCGGTAAACTACACCGATACCGAGGTGACGAAGGTGCGGGACACTCGCGCCATCGATCGCGAGCGGCGCACCGAGCTGGAAGACTTCGCCCCGGAGATGCGCGGAGTTCTCTCGCTGGATTATTCGCTGGGGTCCTTCAGTGCGCTGGCGCGGGCCAGCTACTATTCCGAATGGACCGACGCCATTCTGATCGCCGCGAATCCCAGCAACACCTCACTCGACCAGACCTTCGGCGCCGAATGGCTGCTCGACCTGGAGCTCAGTTACGCCTTCACCGACGCCCTCAGCGTGACTATCGGCGGCCAGAACGTCCTGGACGAGTATCCGGACAGGGACCGGCGCCCGGCGCAACAGAATATCGGCGTGCTCTACGGACAATTCTCACCGATCGGCTATAACGGCGGCTTCTGGTATGCGAGAGCAACGGTGAAGTTCTGAGGCAAGCTCGAACGATGCGCACGTGTCGTCGCTCTGCTTCGACGCTGCCGGTCCGCCCCATGGCTGGCAGCGAAGTTCTTCCCAGCGCTATCCTTTCGCGCCGGTACGACGATCCCGTGACCGGCCGGCAGGCCGGCAGCCGATCCTTGCCGTCAAAGGTATCGGTACACGATGAATTTGCGTCAGCTCGAGGCATTCCGTGCTGTCATGATGGCCGGCTCGGTCACCAATGCCGCGGAGTTGCTGCATCTGTCACAGCCAGCCGTTAGCCGGCTCATCGCCGACCTCGAGCGTTCCGTTGGTTTCAAGCTATTCGAACGTGTGAAGGGCACCACGCCGGTCGCCACGCCGGAAGGGGCCGCGTTGTTTCAGGAAGTCGAGCGGTCGTTCGCCGGCCTGCAGATCGTGCGCCAGGCAGCACTGGACATCCGCCACTTTCGGACCGGCAACCTGCGCATCGTCTGTCTGCCCGCGCTCGCCAACAGTTTCATTCCCGCGGTGCTCAAAACCTTCCGGAGCATTTCACCGGGAGTGAAGATCCAGCTGCAGACGCGCAGTTCCTCGACAGTGCGTCTGTGGGTGGCCGCGCAACAGTTCGATCTCGGTCTAGCCACACCGGGCAGCGACGTGCACGGCGTAACAGCGGAGCTGTTCATGAAATCGCGCGGCGTTTGCGTGATGCCGGAGAATCATCCGCTCACAGTCAAGGACAAGATTGTCCCGGCGGATCTGCGCGATGAGCCGTTCATCTCCCTGTCGCTCGAGGATCCGGCTCGGGAGAAAGTCGATCGGGTATTCGCCGATGCGGGCGTCGCTCGCAACATCGTCGTGGAGACACAGTTTGCCATGACCATTTGCGGACTCATCTCACATGGGCTGGGCTGCAGCATCGTGAGCGCCGCGAGCGTGGCGGAACATCTGACGCCAGGCTGCGTCGTCCGCCCGTTCGAGCCTGCCATCGAGTTCCAGTACATGCTCTATTTGCCGTCGCATCGGCCGCCCTCGCGCATAGCGGCAACGTTTGTCGATCATCTACGACAGGCCGCCGATACATGGTCAACGCGCGCGCCGTAGCCGAAGTCATTCGGAGTACGCATAGCCTGCGCGCCGATCCTCATTTTACTTCCACCCAGGCGTTTGATTTCCTGTAGTGGGCGAGCGCAGATCAGACGGACATCGTTGCGCGAGGCGACATCGATGCATTCGAAGGAGACGGTATGAATTTTGAGAATAGGGACGCGCGCGGCGACAAGTCCTCCGCCTCGCCACCGAGATTCGCCACGCTCGCAGCGAGCGGTCCGCACGCTCCCAAAAGCGGCCCGCTCAACACACCGGTTGTGCGTGCTTCGACGATCGTCTACGACTCGGTCGAAGCGTACATGAAGCGCCACGACGGCTTTTACGACGACGTCATCTACGGGTTGTACGGCACCGAAACGACGTACGCCTTGGCGGAAGTCGTGAATGCGCTGGAGGGTGGCCACATGAGCGTGGTCACTTCCTCCGGCACAGCGGCAATCGCGATTGGGTTTACCTCGTTTCTGCGCGCGGGAGACCACGCGCTGGTGTCCGACTGCGTGTACCGATCGACGCGCAAGTTCTGCGAGCAGACGCTGAGCCGACTCGGCGTCGAGGTGACTTACTTCGATCCGCTCGCGATGCACAGGCTCGCTGAGCTCTTCCGGCCGAATACCCGCGTGGTCTACCTCGAATCGCCGGGTTCGCTGACATTCGAGGTGAGCGACATTCGACAAGCCACCCAGATCGCACGCGGCCGCGGCGCAGTCACGCTCATGGACAATACGTGGGCCACGCCGGTCCTGTTTCGTCCGATCGAGCACGGCGTCGACGTGTCGATCGAATCTGCGACGAAATATCTCTCCGGCCATTCGGACGTCATGCTCGGGACACTTACGGCGGGCACGCGCGAAGTGTACGAGCGGCTGAAGGAAACCGCAGGCAGTTGGGGCAACTGCGCCGGGCCGGACGACTGCTACCTCGTGCACCGCGGACTGCGCACTCTCGACGTGCGGCTCGAACGCCACCAGCGCAATGCCGAGCACTTGATCGAATGGCTGCTGCGCCAACCGCAAGTCGAACGCGTTCTCTATCCGGCACATGAGACCGACGCGGGACATGAGCTATGGAAACGCGACTATCGAGGCGCTTCCGGATTGTTCGGCGTGCTGCTTGAGCGCGGTGTCGAGAAGAAAGCGTCAGCGCTATTCGACGGCCTGCAACTGTTCAAACTGGGATCGAGCTGGGGCGGCTACGAAAGCCTGATGGTTCCCGCTTGGCCTCCAGCGGTTCGCACGTGCCGGCCGCCTCCACAGGACGGATATCTGATCCGCGTTCACGCCGGTCTGGAAGATCCCGCGGATCTCATCGACGATCTCGGCGCCGCATTTGGTCGGCTGGCCCGCGCGACCAAGTGATGCCGCGCAACGCTATCCCTACGAGGGCTCACAAGCTGAACTCGGCACTGTTCGGGTTCTCTTGCGTCAGATGCCACTCGGAGCTGCCCATCGGGGACCACCTCGAGGGATGCCCTGCGTGTCTCCGCGCGGGCAACCCGTCGACCGTCAGATCCGAATATCGACGCTGGCCCGCTGCGCTTGCTGACGCAACCAAACGAGGGATGAGCCAGTACGCAGCCTGGATGCCGTATACGTCATGGGTCACTCTCGGTGAGGGAGGGACACCGTGCACCAGCTTTGTTTCGTTGGCGGACGAGCTGAAGGTAGCAAAGGTCTTCATCAAAAACGAAGGTTTGAATCCAAGTGGTTCGCACAAAGACAGAGCGAGCTGCATGGCCGTTACGCGAGCGATTGACGTGGGCGCGACGACGATCGTCGCCGCCTCCAGCGGCAACGGCGGCGTCTCGCTAGCGCTCTATGCCGCGGCCGGCGGGATTCGGTGTTGCATCGTCTCGACCCCTACCTTATCGCCCATCTACACGCGCGCCATCACCATGACAGGGGCCGACCTGGTCACTGTGCCGGAAACCCCGGGTCGCTGGCGATTCGTCGCCGAAATGGTCAAAGAGCGTAACTGGTTTCCTGCTACGAACTATCTCGATCCACCAGTAGGAAGCAACCACTTCGGACTGGATGGGCTGAAGACCGTCGCCTACGAAATCTTCGAGGACATGGGTGGAGAGAACCTGGAGGTCGTGGTCGTTCCGACGTCGCGCGGCGATCTGATCTGGGGACTCTACGAAGGGTTCCGGCAGATCACGGAGCTCGGCCTACTCAAGACAGTTCCACGACTGTTCGCTGTTGAGCCGTTTCCAAGGATCAGTCGAGTGTTGGCCGGAGAAGAGTTCACGGGCTCTTTTCCAGGCAAAACGGCGCTTGTTTCCATCGGCGGCTCGACCGTCACTTACCAAGCGATCGAGGCAATCCGAGCAAGCGGCGGCGGAGCCGTCGTCGTGAATGATGAGGATGTCATTCGCGATCAACTTCGTCTCGCCCAGCACGGCTGCTACACAGAATCGTCCTCGGCGGCAACGCTTACCGGCCTCGATATTCTGCTGAAGCAGGGGCAGGTCTCGAGAGATGCTTCAGTTGCCCTGGTCGCGACCTCCAACGGCTACAAAGAGCTGCCGGAAGAGCGGAGCGCCGCATGAAGCGTTCGATCATTTCCGACTCGCTGCTCAGGCGAGAAATCGGAAAAATAGGCGTCGCGACCATCGCGATGAACGGAGTCATTGGCTCGGGCATTTTTGCGCTGCCAGCCGCGGCCATTGTGCAAACCGGCTACTTCAGTCCGTGGATCTTCGTCCTGTGCGGAGTTTTGATCCTCTCAGTCGCCCTGACGCTTGCCAGAGCAGCCAGCTTCTTCGAGATCACAGGCGGGCCGATCGTCTACACAACGCACGCGTTTGGAAAGTTCGTCGGATTCCAGACCGGATTGTTCATCTACGTAAGTCGCGTCGCGGCAATTGGAGCAAGCGCGAACCTGATTGTCAGCCACGCAGCCGCCGTCTGGAGTCCACTTGAGTCGGGCGTAGCAAGAGCTGTGGCGATTGCCGCTTACGTCTCGCTCGCCACGATATTGAACGCTGTTGGAGTGCGCGCGGGCTTGGCCGCGGTCTACGTGCTCAGCGTCCTGAAGCTGCTGCCGCTCTTCCTGCTGATCCTCGTCGGCTTTCCGTCAATCGAGTGGGGGACAGTGGCCGGCGCACCGCTTCCAGCGCCGGGCGCGCTTGGGCAGACCATGCTTATCATGATGTATGCGTTCATTGGGTTCGAGTTCAGTCTCGTCAACGCAGGCGAGACCCGCAACGCGAAAGCGGAGATACCGAAAACGCTCGTCGGCACCGTCTTGGGGATAGCGCTGGGCTACACCCTCATTCAGCTCGTGGCTGTATCGGTCGCGCCCGACCTAGGGCAGACCGAGACGCCGCTTCTCGAGGTGGCGAGAAGGCTCATGGGTCCATGGGGCGCGCTGCTGCTGGGACTCGGAGTCGTCTTCTCGACCAGTGCATCGAGCTTGACGTCACTACTCACCGCACCACGAGTGACCTTCGCCCTTGCGCGAGATGGCAGCTTACCGGCCTGGTTCGGCAACGTGAATGAAAGGAGCGGCGCTCCCGTCAACTCCATTGTCTTCTGTGGGATCTTGAGCGCAGCCATTGCGCTCAGCCATGGATTCTTGTGGCTCGTGACGATGAGCACCCTCGCCCGTATGCTGACGTACGCACTGTGCATTGCGGCAGTGCCAAGCATAGAGCGGACGCTGCCCTCGCAGCCGGGCCAGTTCAAGCTGCCCGGCGGCTTGGCCATTCCTGCCGTCGCTTTTGTCCTCTCGCTTTGGTTGATCAGTCACTCCACAGTGACTAGCTGGCTGATCGTGGGCGCCCTGTTCATTGCAGGGACCTTCATTTTCTGGTTCACCGGCCGCACGAAGCGAAACTTATTATAGGAAATCAGTCCTCAAGCTCGCTTCAGTGGGTGACGCTAACCCGTCCACGGAAGCGGGGCAGCTCCAGCCTCGTCTGAAGCCAATGAGAGACGCACTCACTTCGTTCCTGGAAAGCGGAAGCGCAGCCGATGGATGTGATCCTTCTCATCCATGTAGAGCGCGGCGTCGAACGCTCCGGTCGAGGGCAAAGGGTCCGTGGTAACTAGCCGTGTGCCCTGATCCTCTTTGCGCAAGGGTATCCGCCTAGCGCGATCCGTGCCGGGGTTCAGCTCCAGACTCAGCGCGTTGTCCGAGGCGAACGGCGAGGGCGCACCTTCGTACGTCTTCGGGATGAACTCTGCGAACGGCTTGCCGTCGCATTCGAACAGCCGCATGTGCAGGAGCCGCGATTTCGTCTTCAGCTCCCAGACATTTGCGCCGGCCGCGGTAATCTCGATCGCTCGATCGTTGGACTGCCGCTCGTCCGTCGCTGGAGCATGCGTATCAGCCTCCTCTCCATGAGTATGCCCGTGAACTTCTTCAGCCGATTGCACGACGTGGCCCGCAAGCAATGCCGTGGACGCCAAGATCCATGTATATCGAGAGCTGCTACGCATGATTGTGCCTCTGATTGATATGTTCGCAAAGTAGCGATCGGCTTCGGCGATCTCGGCAACGGCAAACAGTCCACGTGCCGAGGCGATCAGCCACGGGCACATTCGAGTCGCTCCTAGTCTTGCCGTTGTGATGTACCTAGCGGCCGTGCGAGCAAGAAACCAAAACCGCACGCCGAAGTAAAATGCAAATCGAGGGGAAGGCTATACTGGTTATGCATAACCCCAAAGATCACAGCACGAGCGGCACTTCGACCCGTTCGCGAGTCGTTGCGCGATCCCTCAGCCCTCGGATGCTTGGATGGGATCGAGCTGCACATCGAGAATGGATTTGATCCAGCGCTTCTTCACGCTCGTTGTCTTATGAGGGCCGCTGCCCGCGTGACGAGCACGTGGGCAGCGACCAGGTCTCAATAGCTCGCTGGACCCCGATGACTAACGTTGCTTGCCTCCCGGCACCCAGAACACGTGCGTGATGCTCTTGTATCCGCGGCCGAAATCCAGCTCATATAAGCGCGGCCGCTCGTCAGCGTAGCGCGCGACAACTCGGCCCCACTGGCCTGGCCCGTCCAGTGCCAGCTCCTTCATCGCAGGCGGCGCTTCCGAAGTATCGGCAGCGGCAGACAAGGCGGCGCCGCCATCGCTGTGCGCATAGATGATCTGGAGAACGGAATAGGCTACGGACAACCGCTGCGGTGTAAAGCATGGCCCTTGCTACCAACCTCGGCTTCTGTCGTCTTGGTGCAAATCGGGGCACGCGTGCACCTCTATCGTGATGTGAGACAACCCAGTGAGATTACGCAGACGCGCCTTGTACCGGTCTATCTCCACAGGATGATCGGTAACGAGTGCGGCGATCACCGCGGCGTGCCCTGGACCCACGCCCCAGACGTGCAGATCGGCCACCCGATCAGTTCCGACTTCCAAGCGCTCTCTGATCTGCGCGGTCAGCCGAGTGTCGAGCGCAGCGTCGAGCAGGACTGCTCCTGACGAGCGTAGCAACCCGAATTGACCAGTGCGCGATGACAAGTGCGCCGACCACACCCATCGCTGGATCCATCCAGGTCCAGCCATACAGACGTCCGGCGATGCGCGACGATGACGCGTCGTCATACGTCGCCTGTCCGACGATCGTCCAGCTCGCGCCGTCGAGCCGTTCAATGTAGGCGTTCAGTCTGACCGGATTCGTTCCGACCGCGCGCAGCCTCATCCGGAATGCACCAGTGGAGTCGAGCACCGGATTGATGGCAATGGTGGCCAGCGTGGTGATCGAACCGCCGCCAACCTGACGCCCCAAGACCGCTTCGCCAACGCTATTGTTGATGTGCAGGATGTACCCATCGAGCACCCCGCCGGAAGCGATCGTGCCGGACTGCAGGCGCACGAACAGCTGGGGATATCCAAGCGAACGTAAGCGTCATGCCGAGCTTTCAATTACCCACAAGTCGAGCGCCGAGTTGGAAGCCGATCGCGATATCCGTCAGACGTGCCATGCCGCGCCAGACGACGGTGTTGCCGGGCGGCCGATCGTGGGCACGGTCAAGGTAACCTCCAAGTCGTGCGAGCTGTCGCAAGCACGATTGCAGGGACGGCGTGCGATGCGGATCAGTGAGGTGTCGTTCGGTTGCGAGCTGATTGAGTAGATCGACTTCCAGAGGCGTAAACGCGAGTGTGGGCTTGGCGCGCGGGATCGTGCGGTTGAGCATCGCCAGCCAGAAAATGCGCCAGCTCAAGATGCAGAACATCGCCAGCAGGTTGACGATGCGCTCGGCGGTTCGCAGCTTTGACTGCTCGGCCTGACAGCCGGATTTGAGGATCTTGTGGAACACCTCGATCTTCCAGCGCAGCGCATACCACTGCAGCTTCTCAACGGCTTGCGCGCGGGAGCGGACAGGCAGATTGGTGATCAACTTCCAATCAATCGGATCGCGCCCGCGGGGTTATCTCGTTCGGTGGCGTGCAACACCGTCAGCTCAAGCGGCGGATAGCGGCCTTGCTTGTACAGCGGTGGCTGGACGCGGATCGAGCGGTACTTCAGCTCGAGAACCGCATGCGAGACGTTCCCGCGACGATCGCGCACTTCGACCCGGTGCAGTCCTTTACAAGAAACCTCGGCCATCTGCGCTGCGATCGTGAAAGAGCCGTCCCCGGCGAGCCGATCCACACAGGTGCGCAGAAGAAAGCGGGTGCCCACCTCTTCGGCTTTGCAGAACAGTTCGTAGATGTCACTTTCACGATCGCCGATGTGCACGCAGCGGGCTGGGTCACCGAGCAGATTTGTCGATTGATCAAGGTTCTCGAGCCAGCGGATGCTCTCCTTCTCTTCAATCGGCACCCGCGTCGGGTTGATCTTCCGCTTGAGCGCGTTTGCACCCTTGAACTTCTTGCGCGACCAGAACTTGATCGCTGTCAGTCCAAACGGCAGACCCTCGATCGTCACCGCCAGGCTCGAGTGCATCAAGATGCCGCACGCCGTATAGAAGCGCGGGGTCCCGTCTCGATAGGCTCCTGCGATATTGATACGAGTCTTGCCTACTGCCTCAATGTCTTCGCGCTGGTAGGTAAACTCGGTCGTATCGTGCAGCACCAAGATCGGCCCGCTCGTCGCTGCCGCTCGATCGCGTGTCGCATGGAAATGCCCCGCCAGGATATCCGCTTCGTTCACTCGCTCGTTGTCGAGGAATCGATACGCGGCCTTCGTGTTGGCCCAGTCCTGGCAGACCAGCGGGATCGCATCGCCGGGGCTCGACGACAACTGCTCAAGCAGCGCACGAAATCGCTTGCCCAGTCGTTCATCTGCGAACGTTGCGCCCGCAAATTCTCGATCAACCCAGTCCTCACTCGTCTTTGCGTCGGCAACAGTGCGCCCTCGGCGCGCTCGAACCGGTTTCTCCGGCATGCAGCACCGTGTGGAAGTTGCACACGGAAGTGTTGTATCTCACGCCATCGAATCGAATTCAAGAACCGCCTGCAACTCGCTCAATCAACAAACAGACTTGTGGGTAATTGAAAGCATGCCGAGGCCGACTTGACGGTCAGGGCTTGATGGTAGCGAGGATTTGTGTTTACCGCGACAAGGTCGAACGCGGTCGGATCGAACAGGTAGCCGATCCAGTTGCGCATGTTGGTATGTTCTTCGTGCTTGGGGTCCGCGAGGATCGCGAGGAAGTCGGCGTAACCGGGCACACCACCGACGTCTTCCGGCGGGCAGGCGTTTTCGCCGGCCATGCACACGATCGGCGAGAGCCGGCGTTGGGCGGCACGAGATCCTCGACTTTAATGAGGTGCTCCCAGTGATCGCCGAAGTCGTAGAGGTAAATAAACCGGCGCACGCTGGCCTCGATCAACGGCTGCAGACGCACACGGCGCTCGTCGGTGACGGGCTCGGGTGTTTCCCACTCCTCATCCGGGATGCCGTAATGCCGATGCGCGATCTCGTACTCGTGCAGGTGGCTGTTGGTCCAGCCCATTGTCCCCTGCAAGATCGCGTGCAGCTTCGCGAGCGTGACCGTCTCGGGGACGAGGATGCGTCGCCAGACGAGCGGCGTCACACCGCGCAGCTCGATCCTGAGCTGCGCCCGCATCGCGGTGAGAGAGGCTACGCCGCGAGCGCGACCGACCGCTGGCTTGCGACTCGCCATGGCAGCAACTCGTCGATGCGGTTGATCGGATGCGTCGCGATGGGCTCGAGCACGTGACGCAGGTATAGATGCGGATCGATCCCGTTCAGGCGGCACGTGCCGATCAGGCTGTAGAGCCGCGCCGCGGTTTCCCCGCCGCGATCGGAGCCCGCGAACAAGTAGTTGCGGCGGCCGAGCACGAGCGCGCGGATCGCGCGCTCGGCAGCGTTGTTGTCGATCTCGACGCGGCCGTCGTCGACGTAGCGCGTCAGCGCCGTCCATCGGCTCAGCGTGTA
>Ga0187893_10015147_pt1 | contig 10378 bp, 11 predicted proteins | sample MA1701074metaG_FD_139574 | JGI IMG/M metagenome (GOLD analysis project Ga0187893, IMG submission 139574) | White microbial mat communities from a basaltic lava cave in the Kipuka Kanohina Cave System on the Island of Hawaii, USA - MA170107-4 metaG ...
TCTGGGCAGTATTTCAAGGATAATTGGTTTCTAATACTTTCACTGCAACTTCTGGCTGGTATAATAATAGGCGCCGCTTCTTCCGCGTTGGCTACCCGGCGGTATCTAAAACTCAACCGATAACAAAAGTTCACACTCGGACAAATTAGCCCCCGAAAGTGTGATTTTTTAATTAGTAAATAAGCGGGGGTAGAGGGTCTTGAAATATTCAAGCTAAGGTGCTACAGTGAAACCGTTCATGCTAAAACAAAAACATAAAATTAGGCGGTCGTATAGGCTATTCGCCTTGCTTTTTGTCATGGTCACGGTATTGTCCTGCGGCGGGCTGGTGCTAGCTGACCAATTTGATGAACAGATTCGACAACTCCAGCAGCAGAATAATGAGAATAAGGCCGCTTCCAACTCTCTGGCTGCTCAGGCCAGCAGTTATCAAGATGCTATCAGCAAACTAGATGGCGAAATTAACGGCCTACAACAAGCCATCGTGGCTACCCAGCAAAAAAGCGATGAAGTAAAACTCCAAATTGATGCCAATCAAAAAGAGCTAGACCACCAAAAGTTTGTCCTGGGCCAAAATATCAAGGCTATGTATCTGGAGGGCCAGATATCGACGCTAGAGATTCTAGCTAGCTCCAAAAACCTCAGTGAGTTTGTCGATAAAGAGCAGTACAGGATGAGCGTCCAGAATAAAGTACGTGATACAGTAGATAAAATTACCAAGATTAAGCTGGAACTCGAGTATCAACAGCGTACCCTGCAGGCGTTACTAGCAGATCTTGAAAAACAGCGAGCTGATCTTGCTGCAGCTCGCGATCAGCAAAGCCAACTCCTAGCCTTCACCGAAGGCCAGAAAGCTGCATATGACAGCCAAATCAAGACCAACAATAAGAAGATATCTGATCTTAAGCGCCAGCAGGCCATCGAGAACGCCCGCCTCTTCGGCGGCGGCGCCATTGTTCAAAATAGCCGCTGCGATATCTATCCTCAGGGCTGGTGCTACGCACCGATGGACAGCATCGTTGATACCTGGGGTATGTATAACCGTGAATGTGTCTCGTGGACGGCTTACCGTGTGGCTGCCTCTGGGCGCTACATGCCTTACTGGGGCGGCCGTGGCAATGCCAACTTATGGGACGATAACGCCCGCGCCGCCGGTATCCCGGTGGATGGCAACCCCCAGGTCGGTGACGTAGCGGTCAGCAACGCAGGCTACTACGGCCATACGATGTATGTCGAAGCAGTCTTCGATGATGGGACTTTTGCGGTCAGCCAGTTCAACCATGACTGGGGCGGCACTTACTCCTTTGTGCCGCGCATGAGTAGGGGCAACTTGGTATTCATCCACTTCCCCTAAGGATCGACTCTAATAAGCCTCTTCTCAGCCAACCCTTGCTAAGCTTAGCCGGTATAATAACGCCCATGGGAATTTAGTTTGAAAAAAACAGAACAACTACCATCCACTGATAACTCCGAACCGCTCAAGAAAAGACCCAGCGGCATTATGCGAGTTGCTGCCTACTTCGTAGCCATCCTTTTGATTTTTGGGGTTGGTTTTGCCGCCGGCCGTGGTGATTTGAAAGTGCGAAATGAGCTGGCTAGCTCTGGCAACCAGTCGCTGCCTGCCGATCTGAACTACACTAGCGTAGAGGAAGTTTATGACCTTCTAAAAGCTTCTTATGATGGCAGTATTGATTCTAAAAAACTGGTTGAAGGCCTAAAAAGAGGCCTGGTGGCAGCAGCAAATGACCCCTACACTGAATACTTCAACCCTGAAGAAGCCAAAAGCTTCAACGACTCACTAAAAGGGACCTTCACCGGTATCGGGGCTGAGCTCGGAAAAAATTCAGAGGATCAGATAATAATCGTCGCCCCCTTGAGCGGCTATCCGGCTGAAAAGGCAGGGCTGGAACCAGAAGACATAATCGTTGCCATTGATGGTAAGTCGGCCAGCAACTTATCGTTGACGGAGGCGGTCCGAAAAATCAGGGGGGAAGCTGGTACCAAGGTAACCTTGACCGTTATTCGAGGTAGCGATAAACCATTTGACGTAGAGATAACCAGGGCTAAAATTGAGCTTCCTAGCGTCGAGTACAAGATAGAGGGCGATATCGGCTATCTGAAGATTAACCAATTTAGTGATGATACAGCCGCCAAGGCCCGTGAGGCTGCCCAAGCCTTTAAGGCCAAAGGTGTTAAGGGCGTAATCCTAGACCTTAGAGGTAATCCGGGGGGCTATCTATCGGGGGCGGTTGATGTCTCGAGCCTATGGCTTAAAGAAGGCACCACTGTCGTTTCAGAGCGCCGAAGCGGCAAAGTAGCTAGTACCGAGAAAGCTCATGGTACCAGCCCATTAAATGGGGTCCCAACGATAGTGCTGATCGATAAGGGCAGCGCCAGTGCCAGCGAAATTACCGCTGGTGCCCTGCGTGATCATGGTGCCGCCAAACTAGTTGGTGTGACCAGTTTCGGCAAGGGAAGTGTTCAGCGAATCGACGAACTAGGCGACGGTGGCGAGATTAAGATAACCATCGCGCACTGGTTTACGCCCAAAGGCACCAGCATTGATGAGAAGGGAATCAAGCCCGACTTTGAAGTCAAAGCATCTGAGCAGGCCGGATCTGATCCCCAAAGGGATAAAGCTAGAGAATTACTTAACTAGTCAAGTAATTCAAGTTCTTAGTGTATTGTGGGTAGTGAGTTGTCGCTCTAGGGACTAACTACGAACTTCGAACTACTAACCACGAACTCGGCGTGCTAGTATAGGGTCTAGTTAAAGTGCGGGGAGGCAAAGGTCTTTTAGCGTGGCAAGAAACGCACGTGCTTCTAAGTTCATATTTGTTACCGGCGGTGTTCTATCAGGCGTCGGGAAGGGTATCACCGCCGCTTCTATCGGCGCCATCTTAAAAGCCCGCGGTCTTTCCGTAAACATCCAAAAGTGCGACCCATATCTTAATGTCGACGCTGGGACTTTAAATCCAGCCGAGCACGGTGAGTGTTTCGTAACATTTGACGGTGCCGAAACCGATCTGGACGTCGGGCACTACGAGAGGTTCTTAGATATTGAGTTGACGGCTGCCAGCAGCCTAATGTCAGGCCGGGTTTTGAGCGAAGTTATCGATGGAGAACGCGCGGGTAAATATCTCGGTAAAACCGTTCAGATAATCCCGCATGTAACTGACCATATTCAAAAGACCATTTCGGCCACCGGCCAAGGTTTTGACGTGCATATTGTGGAAATAGGAGGTACGGTCGGTGACTACGAATCACTTAGTTTCATTGAGGGGATCAGAGAGCTGGGAAATAGGCTAGGCCCGGAAAATTGCCTATTCGTGCATGTCGTCTACTTGCCGTATCTTGGAGCCAGTGGTGAATTTAAAACTAAACCAGCCCAGAATGCCGTCCGTGAGCTCAGAAGTCTGGGCATAGTACCGGACATGCTGGTTGCCAGAAGCGAGCTAAAACCACCTCGATCGGTATTGCCTAAGCTAAGCTTGTTTAGCGGTGTTGAGCGGGAAGCCATAGCCCTGCTACCAAACGCGCCAACTATTTATCAGGTGCCTCTTACGCTAGAAGAATCCGGAATCGGCGATGTAATAACCAAGCGTCTGCGCCTTAGGGCCGACCATGCCGATATGGCCAGTTGGCGCCGAGTCGTAAGAAGCGCGTATGCCGCTCGGCGCCGCAAAGTCCGTGTCGGCGTGATTGCCAAGTACACAGACAACCAAGATACATATATGTCGGTTTTTGAAGCAATTCGAGCCGCAGCCTGGGCATTGGAGGTTGAGGTAGAAATTGTCTGGGTCAGTGCGGTTGATCTGGAGAAGAGTAAGAAAACCAAGGACATTTTGCCAACCCTGGATGGCATAATTGTGCCTGGTGGTTTTGGCGCGAGGGGAATTGAGGGTAAAATTTTTGCCGCGACCTACGCTCTAGATAACAAGGTTCCATATCTCGGGCTTTGTTTGGGCCTCCAGATCGGTGTAATTGCTGCTGCCAGGCGTGCCGGGCTGGCACGAGCCAATTCCACAGAATTTGATCCTAAGACTCCGCACCCGGTAATCGCTACCATGGAGGACCAAATAGGCAAAGAAAACACTGGTGGTACCATGCGCCTCGGCGACTATCCTACGCTCCTCGTACCGGGCAGTCTAGCTCGCCGAACTTACGGCCAAGCTCAAATAATAGAGCGCCACCGCCATCGCTATGAAGCCACTAACTCGTATAGAGATCAGTATGAAAAATGGGGACTACGAATAAGTGGCCTTAGCCCCGATGAGCACCTGGTAGAGATGGTGGAAGCAGTTGGCCATCCGTATTTCTTGTCGACCCAGGCTCATCCCGAGTTCCGGTCCCGTCCCGGCCGGCCTCACCCGATGTTCGCCGGACTGATGAGAGCGGTCATTGCCAAGTGACATGCAATCCTTTAGCATAAGCTTGTTATGGATATTGCTGCTTCCGGCAAGAAAGTCCTCCTGGTCGAGGACGATAATAACCTAGCTAGTGTCTACTCAACTCGGCTGGAAGCCGAAGGTTACAGCGTCCGCCGGGTAGCTGACGGCGAGCACGCTCTAACGGAAGCTATGGCCTATCAGCCAGATCTGATTTTGCTTGATTTGATGATGCCAGCGTTGGGCGGTTTTGATGTGCTTGATATTCTTCGTAATACACCCGAGACTGCCAGCACCAAAATTATTGTATTAACGGCCCGCGGCCAGGAAGCCGATAAAGCCCGGGCTCAAAAACTAGGCGCCGATGCTTTCTTGGTAAAATCTCAAGTCGTTATCGCCGATGTTATGGGTATGGTCAAAAAGCTGATGAGTGGTGATGATGGCCCCAAACTCAAGTCTAAAAGTCCTACTGAAAATCCGATAGAGCCTAATTCGACTCAACCCTAACTTCGACTCTCGGTGCGCTGCGGCCTGAAAAAAGTTTGACCCTTCGGTTTACGAATTTGACCACACCGGATCGTTTGGCATGAATGGTATAGTTCTTGCTCATAAAAGTGCCAGTACCAGCACGTTTGGTCATACCAACTTGCCGTACGATAATGTCGCCGGTCTTGACCTGGCTGCCGCCATGCACTTTGATGCCTAGCCGCTGACCGGGGCTATCATGGACATTTTTACTGGTACCGCCAGCCTTAATCTTACTCATTACTTATCCTTCTTCAGTACTATGATTTGCCGGGCAACTATTTGATCTGGCCGATAGTACACCAAATTAGCCTGCCCAACATGCTTAAACTTTAGTTTATTGTATCCCATATCTGTTATTTCGTCAATGACTGGCAGGAATCGGAACCTATCTTTGCTGGTCTGCCAGGCCGGTAAAGCCAGGGCGGCCTTACAGTCGGGCCTCATCTGTTTGTGAAGATTTTTTAGAAACTTTTTTGTTATGGTACTCACATCTTGAATAATCTCTTCAAGCTTAGCCGGTGCAGGCAGCGAGCTAAGCGGCCTGCCTAAATAAGCTTCAGTGGCAACAGCACTGAAGATCTGCCATTGGTGATTGGTGGCATCGGCCAGTTCAACATTTGTGTGTCCTTGAAGTTGAGGGTGTTTGCCATATAGCCAGCGTAAGTTTTGTTGGGTGTAATCAACCATCCGCGGATCCAAGTCCGTGCCTATAACGCTATAGCCCATCAGTAGCGCCTCCTGTATGATCACGCCGGTTCCACAAAAGGGGTCAAGTACCAGACACCGGCTGAGCCTTGGCTTGGCTCCACCCCCTTTAACTGGTTTAAGTTCTGGTGCGCCCATGGCCAGATTAACGATTATCTGGGCTAGCTTAGGTGGCAGCATTCCAACCCTAGCATCACGCTTGGGTCTGGCTTGGTCCCGAGCGGCATAATCTTCAATATCCTGCACGAAAAATGTTTGAGCCAAGATTGTTTCAGGCCCGTTTTTTATCAGCAACAATTCCCAGGCTCCTTGTGTGGTAAGTTTGTTGTGCAGAACCGAGGCACTGTTAAGAGCCAACTCCTTATTCGGTACGATTCGCATCGGCCGCTTAGCCGCTTTTTTTATGATCAGCCCGGCTTTATTAATCTCGCTTGGGCTGGTTGTTAGGCCGTAGGCGCTTAACCCTAATGTGAATTTGCCTTTTTTGGCCTTTAGGTGCGGCGGAACTTTCTCTAGTAAGTACTTTTCAATCTTCGGCCATGAGGTCGTGGGCAGGGTAGCTAAAATCTGCGCGATCTTAATAGCGCCACCGATACGCTTGAAGTTAATCTCACCAGCTTCGATATCGAGCAGCGCTGCACCGAAGATTGGCTGAATATGCCCAGCTCCGTAAACACTCTCAAGCTCCGCTAACCCCAGCTCGGGCTGGCGACCAAGAATCGCAACGCTCTTAGGCTCAAACTTTCTCACACTAAGGTATTATATATCTGTTAAGCCGTATGTCTGAACAGAAAAAATCTAACTGGAGGCTAATTATCACTATCGTCACGCTAGTGGCGTTAGTGGTATTGATTTATGGCCTTCGTGATGAGATTCACGAAGTTATAACCAACTTAGGCAAGGTAAATCTTTTCGCCCTGCTGCTTATGATTCCACTGCAGATTATAAACTACGACGCCTACGTTCGGCTCTACAGGGGCTTCTTTAGGATTTTGGATGAGAAGGTCGCTTACTGGCCGATGTTCAAGGTCACAAACGAGCTTAATTTCGTGAATAGTATTTTACCGAGTGGCGGCGTTAGTGGGATTTCCTACTTTTCGATCAGGATGCGTGCACTTGGTGTCAGCGGCACCAAGGCCACATTGGCACAGGTAATGAAGCTACTACTGTTATTTGTAAGCTTCCAGCCCTTGCTTATCATAGGCGTTTTATTCCTAGCCGCTCGTGACCAAGCTAGCAACTTTGTGATGCTGGTAGCCGGGGCCTTGATAGCTCTTCTGATCGTTGGAACTCTTCTTGGAATTTACATAATGCAGAGCCGCAGCCGTATATCAACAACCTTGCTTTTCGCTACCCGAATTCTCAACGGGTTAATACACCTAGTGAGGCGCAATAATAGTGAAGCCATAAACTTGTCTGGCGCTGAATTGGCCTTTAACAATCTCTATGAAAACTACGTGATTTTAAAGCGCAACTGGCGAAAACTGAAATGGCCTTTCTTTCATACCATGGTCGCTAATGCCACCGAAATCGCTAAACTCTATGTTGTTTATCTGGCTTTCGGTGAAGTGGTCAATATCGGGGCGGTCATACTAGCTTACTCGGTGGCCAACTTTGCCGGCTTGATCTCAGTCCTACCAGCTGGTATTGGAATATATGAGGCTTTGATGACCGGTGTCTTGGCGGCCACCGGAATTCCGGCTTCTTTGTCTATCCCAGTTACCATCATGTACCGAGTACTATCACTTACCATGGTCTTAATCCCTGGCTATTATTTCTACCATAAGGCCGTCAGGGAAGGGCTGGGCCCCAAACCAAAGCCAGAGCAGGCAAGCCGATGATTGCATTTTGGATAGTTCTATTCGTGATTATTTTCATGTTTGGGTTTGTAATACTTTACGGTGCGCCGTATGTTCCCACGCTTAGGCGCCAGCAAAAGACGGCGCTTAAGCTCCTAGGCGCTAAACCAGGACAGGTATTTTATGACCTTGGATGTGGTGATGGCCGATTGCTGAGAGCTGCCGCTCAATCAGGCCTTAGGGCCATAGGCTACGAAATCAACCCGATACTGGCATTCATTGCGTGGGTTCGTACTAGACGCTATAAGGGCCAGGTTAAGGTTGTCTGGGGTAATTTCTGGAATGCCAATATCTCAGATGCCGACGCCGTTTTTGTTTTTCTCATCGAGCGCCATATGAAACGGCTCGACAAATATCTGGCCGGCCAATTCAATAAAAGACCTGTACGGGTGGTCAGCTACGCATTCAAGTTACCTGGTAAAAAGCCAGTCAAAGAGGTGAACGCACTTTATCTATACAGCTATGGCCGCCTTGCGCGCGGCCGCTGACTCGTTTACCATAATCACTATATGGCAATAAAAAACCAACAAGGGTCGGCTTTGTCTGTCATGGTTTTGCTATTGTTGGTGGTTGGTTTACTCGGAGCACTAGGCTTTGGTTTCTGGGCTTACGGCGGGAGGCAGGAGTATAAAAATGATGTTGATAAAAAAGTTGCGGCGGCGGTCGCAATCGCCAAGCAAGCCCAAGCTGTCGAGCTCCAAAAACAGTTCGAGGAAACTAGCAAAAGCCCGAATAAGAATTATCAAAGCCCGGCTAGTTCCGGCAATGTAACTTTCTCATATCCCAAGACTTGGAGCGCCTATGTCGATGAGAGCAGTACCTCTCAGCCGATTAATGGCTACTTTCACCCAGATATAGTTCCTGGCGTACAGAGCAAAGCATCATATGCACTTCGGGTGGAGATGGTAAATACCGATTATTCGCAGGTCGTCACCTCACTGGGCTCTAAGACCAAAGACGGTTCTTTGAAGGCGGCTGCGTATATTCCACCCAAAATGGAAGGGCAGGCCAATGTTGCCCCAGGCACTCGTTTTGACGGTGCCATCGAGCAGGACAAAACCGGCGCCATGGTAGCCATCAAGGTCAGAGACAAAACGCTTAAGATATATACCGAGTCAACCGATTTTATTAGTGACTTCGACAACATTATTCTCCCTAGCCTCACATACCTGCCGTAGGGCATTTTTCATTTTCCAGATATCATTTATCATTTTTCATGGAGCCCAAATGTTGAATATGAACCGGTCAATAATTGTAAAATGTGAAATGCAAATTGCCGCCTCATATGGCGGCGAGTATACTATCATCCAGAGTTAGAGTAAGCGAGGGTATGAGCAGAAGCAGGGCAGAGCGTTCTTCGGATGGTAGAGACCGGCCGGCTTTGCTCGCATCGCTATCGGACGATTTGGCCTTACCGCTGCTTCAAATCAAATCAACACTAGAGTTAATTGGTGAGCGTAACTTATCTGCTAAGAACAACACCAAGCACCTTCGCAGTATGCGGCTGTCATCAGAGACCGGCCTCCAGCTTGTAGAGGCTTACCGCTTAGCTATCCAAGCTGAGAATACCAACTTACCTCTTCAGCCAGTGGCGGTTGGGGCAGTCCTGCAGGAAGCGGCACACCAGCTTAGTGATTACGCTGCCCAGTATAAAACCACCATTGAAGTCGATGTGCAGCCACGACTGAGCCCAGTGCTAGCCCATAAGCCTAGTCTACTGGCCGCTATGCAGTGCCTCGGGGCCAGCTTAATACGAGCTCAAGCCAGTATGAGCGAGAAGAAAAAATATAATCTGATGTTTGGTGCTCACCGTACACCGGATAATGTTATTACCACGGGTGCCTTCAGCGGCGTGACTGGTTTGTCTGACAAAGCTTTGCGTAGTGCCCGGGCGCTGACTGGTCGGGCTCGCCAGCCAATTTCGGTCCTGCCTGCCGGTTCTGCGGGAGGTGTATTGATAGCTGATATCTTATGCGCTGCCATGTGGCAGCCACTCAGAGCCGCCGCCCACCGCAATATGCACGGACTGGCCACGGCAGTTCCCGTCAGCAAGCAACTCAACCTCATTTAAGAATGGTAAAGGTCTTAGTCGTCGAATCCGATCGGGTGCTAGCCGACAATTTGAAGGATTTTTTTCGCCGGGCTGGAATTAGCGCTGTTTGGCGAAGAGATCTACAAAAAGCTATTAATGCTGTCGACGAGCATCAACCTGAAGCTATCGTTATGGATTTGGCTACCGGCGGCCATGGAGGGGTAGAGTTTCTGTACGAGCTTAGAAGTTATCCGGAATGGCAAAATCTACCTGTTGTCATTTACAGCAGCACACCACCGCAGGATCTTGGTGATTTATCGAAGGCCCTTCATGAGCTGAACGTCACAGCTTACCATTACAAACCCAAAGTATCGTTAGCTGAGCTAACAGATGATCTGCGCAAAGTTCTGCCTACCACCAAAGCATGAATCCCGTTAGAAGTAAGTATTTTATAATTAAAATCTGCCGAATCGCTGGTAGCGAATCGGACTTCTAACGGGATGAATTCGTACAAAACCGAAGGAATAATCTTAGCGCGTACTAATTTTGGCGAAGCCGACCGTATCATCACATTTTTGACGCCCGGTCATGGCAAGATTAAAGCCATGGTTAAGGGCGTTCGCAAAAGTAGTAGCAAAATGGCCGGCGGCATAGAGCTTTTCAGCATCAGCTACCTAACAGCCATTAAAGGCAAGGGGGAAATTGACACGCTTATCTCTACACGCCTAAAAGTACATTTTGGCAATATCGTTAAAGATCTAGGCCGCACCAACTTCGCGTATGAGTTTTTAAAAATGATTGATAAAAACACCGAAGCCGGAGCGGACAGCACATACTTTAATTTGCTCAGTAAATCGCTGGAGTCA
>Ga0187893_10015148_pt1 | contig 10378 bp, 11 predicted proteins | sample MA1701074metaG_FD_139574 | JGI IMG/M metagenome (GOLD analysis project Ga0187893, IMG submission 139574) | White microbial mat communities from a basaltic lava cave in the Kipuka Kanohina Cave System on the Island of Hawaii, USA - MA170107-4 metaG ...
CTAGAGTCGGTCAATATGTGTCGTGGCTTTTGGTGTTATTTAGTGGATCGCTTGTCCTTTGAAGCTTGACGCGATCCACCAAATAACACGAAAACGCACGAATGGAAACGGTCTAGCCAATTGAGAGACACACTAGATTCATTGAACTCTATCAATTGCTGGATGAAGTTTCACGAATGACTCTTGCATTAGGCAAGCATCTTCGCGGATCCAAGCTATGAAACACCCTCTGACTCCAGACTCTTATGACGCACTCTTGCTAGTGTCTTTCGGTGGACCTGAAGGAATGGAAGACGTGCTTCCTTTCCTTGAAAACGTCCTGCGAGGGCGGAATGTCCCTCGCGAGAGAATGCTGGCCGTCGCGAAGCATTATGAAATGTTTGGTGGCGTCAGTCCGATCAACGAGCAGAACCGGAAGCTGGCATCAGCATTAAGAGATGAACTTGCGTTGCATGGTCCGAATTTGCCTGTGTACTGGGGCAATCGAAATTGGCATCCGCTTCTTGCCGATGCCATGCGAGAGATGGCAGACGACGGCATCAAGCGCGCGCTCGCCTTTGTGACCTCCGCCTACAGTTCTTATTCAAGCTGCCGGCAGTACCTCGAAAACATTGCCGCCGCGCGCGAGCAAGTGGGCCAAAACGCTTCCCAGGTTGAAAAGCTGCGCGCTTTTTACAACCATCCTTTGTTCATTGAGGCGAACGCTGCGAACATTAAAGCCACCCTGGCGACGCTGCCCGAAGATCGTCGACCACTCGCACGGGTTGTTTTTACCGCGCACAGCATCCCTCAATCAATGGCCGACAATTGCGAGTACGCTTCACAGCTCGAGGAGACCAGCCGGCTGGTTGCCGAAGGCTTGGGCCATGCGTCGTGGCGGCTTGTCTACCAAAGCCGGAGCGGCTCAACTGCCCAGCCATGGTTGGGTCCGGACGTGCTCGAGTATCTCAAAGAGTTAAGAGAGTCAGGGAAGCCTGACGTTGTATTGGCGCCAATCGGTTTTGTTTCCGATCACATGGAAATCATCTACGACCTGGATACCGAGGCGCTCCAGCTTGGCGAGCAGTTAGGTTTGAAGTTGTTGCGGGCGCCCACGGTGGGCGCACACCCGGCATTCGTAAGAATGATTCGCGAGTTGATTCTGGAGCGCGTTGCAGGAGTCGAACCGAGGTTTTTGGGCACGCGGGGGCCGAGCCACGATGTTTGCCCCCCGAGTTGTTGTCTACTGATCCAGAGTCATCAGGCGTGATGAAAAGAATTGTCGTCATTGGTGGCGGGATTACCGGCCTGTCAGCTGCGCACCGGTTGATAGAACTCAGTAGTGTCCACTCGACCCGACTCGAAGTCATGCTCCTCGAGGCCGGAGCAAGGCTGGGCGGAGTTATTCAAACGGAATACCGTGATGGTTTTCTCCTGGAGCGCGGGCCTGATTCTTTCATTTCGGAAAAGCCTGAAGCAATCGAGCTTGTCAAACGGGTTGGCCTTGAATCGCAGCTTATTGAGACAAATAAGGAGCATCGTCGCAGCTTCATAGTTCGAAATGGGCGACTGCGACCGGTGCCGGAAGGTTTTCATCTGCTTGCGCCTGCCCGCCTATGGCCTTTTCTGACTTCTGACATTTTTAGTTGGAGCGGAAAGGCGCGCATGGCGATGGACCTTATCCTGCCCAGAAAAAATGTGGACGGGTCGGCGGATGAGAGTCTGGCCGGCTTTGTCAGGCGACGACTCGGGCGCGAAGCTCTCGAGCGAATGGCCCAACCCATGGTCGGAGGAATCTACACCGCCGATCCCGAGCGTTTGAGTTTGCGTGCGACCATGCCTCGCTTCCTCGACATAGAAAGAGAACATCGCAGCGTGATCCTGGGAATGATGAGACGCGCGCAGACGGAAACCGAAGCCGTGGGAACCAGCGGCGCCCGTTACAGTCTTTTTCTCTCTTTCAATCGCGGGATGCAAACCCTCGTGGATCAGCTTGCAAAACAATTTCCACCGGGTGCTGTAAAACTGAATACTGCCGTAAAGTCGCTTCAGTTTGAACAGGCTTCAGCCAAGTGGAGCATCGGTCCGACAAGAGGAGACGCAATTACCGCCAACGCTGTCTGCCTTGCGGTCTCGGCGTACAAAGCGGCGGACTTGCTTCGTCAGACGGATGCCACGCTTGCCGATGAACTTAATGCAATTCAGTATGCCTCGACCGCAACCGTCAATCTCGCGTACCGGCGCGCGGATATCCCTCATCCGCTGGACGGCTTTGGTTTTGTAGTGCCGTTTATCGAGCAGCGTTCGATCATTGCCTGTAGCTTTAGCAGCGTGAAGTTTGCCGGGCGCGTTCCGGTAGGTCAAGCCTTGTTGCGGGCATTCGTGGGCGGCGCCATGCAGCCGGAGATGTTCGAGCTTGACGAGGCAGAGATGATTAAGCGGGTCCGGACTGATCTGCACGATCTCCTCGGCATCAACGAGCCACCGCTGTTTGCAGAAATCACAAAGTGGTCCCGATCAATGCCCCAGTACGAAGTCGGTCATCTGGATCGCATACGAAGAATTAACGATCGTCTGAAGCACCTGCCGAGTTTGAAACTTGCAGGTAACGCTTTTGCCGGTGCGGGCATCCCCGACTGCATCCGGAACGGTGAGCAAGCGGCAGATTCGATTTGGATCGGTTAGATAAGACCCAGATTTCTGATAGCTACGTAGCCTTCTCAACGCATTAAGGATCTACCCCTTTTTTCGAACGAGCTTTATCTACGTCCCATAAGAGGCTTTCGTAACTGAAACAGCGAAAATCCTCGGCCGCTGCCAGACAAAAAGTCACAACCGCGACGAAAATCAAACCTACAACTACAATAGGCAGCGGTTTAAAGACAGACTTGTTGTTAACGGCCACCTGAAGAGCCATGGGCGCCAATGAGCCAGTGACAAGAGCCAAAGAGGTTGCGTACATAAAATGAATTCTTGCTGACCAGTCGGACACCCACTGGTTGGCATCTGTCGGCGTCGAAAAGCGATGATGGAAATATTCTGCCTCTTCATCGCTCGGCGCAAAATGGTCTTCTATCCGTGTATGATTCCCGCATGCTGGACTCTTGACTTCAAGCAGCGGGCTTTCACTCTTCCAAGAATCCAGCGATGAACGGGAGGGTAGAAGAGCGCGCGATAAAGACTATGAACGACGGCACCGAGGAATAGACTAAGTCCGAGAAGCAATGTTGCGTCAAATAGGCTTGACCGGTTCAACGCATACTGCCGTAAGCCGGGGTATGCGATGACGACTGCCTAGAAAAGACACACCTGGAAGACCATAGCGGAATAAATCACCGAGCTTCAGTTCCTTCACGGTTTATCCTATCGAGGCTTAGCAGTCTTCTTCGCGACCTGCGTGTGCCTTTTCGGCGGGAGGCAGGTGGCGCGAGTGATCCCTTTGAGCCGCCCTGTTATGCCTTTAGTTTTTGATCATGCCAAGATTGACACAGTAGAATAAGGCTGCCGGAAGTTATCCCAGAATCAGCACACATTTTTAGTACCCCATGTTTCTTGCTCATTAGAGGCTCCCAGGGTTAAATTCTATTGCACCTAACCATCTCGATTTGTCTATTATGATACGCAGGGAGGTTATGATCTCATGTTGACAAGCGTCAAGGGTACCTACCGGGATGGTCGAGTTGAACTGCACGAAGCGCCGGATGATGTCCAGGAAGACACACCGGTGATCGTTACTTTTCTCAATTCGAATGGAATAGACCTAGCTACCCACGGTATCAGTGAGAGCGAGGCTGCCGAGCTTAAAGTGGCGCTTGCAACGTTTGAGGATTGGAACTCTCCAGAGATGGAAATCTACGACGACTACGATGCCGCAAAAGCTAAACTATCACCGCGGTGACGTGGTTCTGGTTTTGTTCCCTCACTCAAGTCTTCGCGAGGCCAAAACTCGACCCGCTCTTGTTGTGCAGGCGGACGCTCTATCTACGGGACTCCTCAGGTCATTGTCGCTATGATCACCAGTCAGACATCGCGTGCCGGGCACCGTAGTCGCATTGGAGTTAATGCGAATTCGACGGAGGGTAAACAGTCAGGGTTACTCACAGACTCCGTGGTAATGACAGATAACTTAGCAACGATTGTAGAAAAGGCCATCTATCGTGTAGTTGGATACTTGCCAATGACGGAAGTGGATGATGCTTTGCGACACACACTTGGCCTATGAACTGAAGCGGTAGCCCAAGGACAATTCATACTCGGTGACAGCGTAGAAGATACACGTTGAGTTAACCTGACGAGGAGTCGTTCCGATGTCAGATGAGCAACCCCACCAGGAACTATCGAGAATTGAAACTGAGCAGGAGCTGAGACAGCTTAACGACGAATGGGTCAAGGCCCTCGTGCGTCGCGACGTCGTTACGTTGGACCGCATCATGGCCGACGATTTCGTTTTTGCCTATCCTCTCGAAGGCGATGACAAGGCCCAATTTATCGACGATGTGCTTTCGGGAGACTTGTTTGTCGAACATCTGAGCCGCGAAAACATAGGCGTCCGAATCTGGGGCCAGACCGCCGTTATCACCGGGCGGGATTCAGCAAAGTGGATCTATAAAGGACGAGAGTTTTCCGGTCACTACAAGATCATTCACGTCTATTCCCAGCGGGACAATAACTGGCAATTAGTAGCAGTTCAAGCGTGCCCAATGATTTAAAAGTAAATCACGTAAGAGCGGCGCCAGACTTCGGCTGGAATCGATCCGGGAACAGCCGCTGTGAGCAAAATTGCATAGTCGTCGCTGGAAATCGAACGGGACCGATGGCCGGTTTCAGATACGCTCCCAGACGAAAGAGCTTTGGAGTTCTCCTCCGGACCCTGCGATGTCACCAGCGCGAGACGCCGGAGACACTTATACAGATGTTCCAAGCCAGTGCCGTAAGGGCCGATTTCGGAGCCTAAGATCAAACGCACCTCGGCTCGTTCGTCAATAAAGTGCTTTAAGTGTGAGGCCGCCCGAACCACACCGCGTTCGAATCTTTCCCTGAAACTGCCAAGGTCCGAATCGGGATAGCTAGTCGTATCCAGAATGATGGTTGTGCGCCGCTCGTCCTCTGAAGTGAACTCACGAACGGTCAGCCGTCTTGACCGGGCCGTCGCTTTCCATTCGATATGACGCAAGTCATCCTGCGGCTGGTAGTCACGCAGCGAGAAGAGGTCATGACCGGCGCCTCGGCGCATTGAAGCCATGCGCCCCGCGTACATCGGGAGCAGGTGCAAATCGTCTCCGATCGGCTCTGGTTTGGGATAAATCACCAAATCGACGTTGCGGGCCTTTAATCGCCGCCGGCGTCGCACGAATCCAAACGGAAAACGAGTGGAGAGTTCAAAACCATTAATCAGGACATGGCCACGCTCTGGAAAAAGTTGTTCCACCCGTTGCTCGGCAGCGGCGCGATGTGGAATGTAGGTAAAGTACGCCAGCGGACGTTTGTGATGCTCTGTCCTTTTGAGCTTGCGTTTCTCAAGGTTTGCGGAAGTTTTCGGGCCGCGCGCCTCAACCAGTATTGAGAATGAAGGCAGGGCGCGCTTCTGGTTGCGCAAAGTGACGATTACGGGCGCGGCTTCGCCGGCAAAGATGTGATCTGGAAAGCGGGCTGAAACAACCAAATCACGCAGCGACGTTCTGGCGGCAGCCCAGCCGACAAACAGTGTCGAACAGAGAAGAGAAAAGACCAGAAACAATAAATTGTTCCCGGTGTTCCAGGCGGCGAGACCGACGATGGTCAGGATACCGAGGAAGATGCCGCCGCCCGTGGTTAGTTGGATTGGCAAATCGAATCCGGCGACTTCCAGGCGCGCGGATCGGGCGAGTGGTGGAACGATCAGAATCGCAATTAGTCCGGCAATAATCAGCGACAACAACGCGCCTGCGGTTGCCAGTCGGTTATCGTTGGACCAGCGGGCCAGAACGGTCACGAGCGCTGCCGCGAGTCCCGCAAGCACCAGCAGGGTACCGAGAATTGCACTTCGCCACTTTGAGAAGGATGAAGGCGGAAGGCGGAAGGCGGAAGGGGAGTGGTTATCGCGATCTTGATCGGCTTTCCGTTCTCGGCCTTCCCTCTTCATCCTTCATCCTTCATCCTTCATCCTTCTAAAGCGGGACGCTCACTGTTTTCATGATTTCTTGCAGCACCGCCTCAGCCTCCTCACTCCGGCCAAGGGATGAAGCGAACCTCGAGCTGACGAGAATGCGGTGAGCAAAAACAGGCAGCACCAATCGCTTGATGTCGTCGGGAATACAGTAAGATCGCTCCTCAGTCAGGGCCAGAGCCTGGGCGGCGCGAAACAACGCCAGGGTTCCCCGCGGGCTAACTCCCAGATCCAACATTTCGGAATTGCGCGTAGCCGATACTATGTTCATCAAATACTGAACCAGCGCGTCATCCACGGCGACGGCTGAAACACTCCGTTGCAGCTCACTCACTTCGGAGCCAGTCATCACGGGAACCAGATCCGCAAGTGGATCGGCGGTTTCGCGGTCACGGAGGATCTGCCTTTCATCTTCGAGATCCGGATATCCGATCCGTAGCCGCAGCATGAAACGATCGAGCTGCGACTCTGGCAAGGGGTAGGTGCCGTGATGCTCGATCGGATTCTGGGTTGCGAGCACTATGAAGGGTGCTGGCAAAGGATGAGTCACACCCTCCACGGTAACTTGCCTTTCAGCCATTGCCTCGAGTAAGGCCGACTGGGTCTTGGGAGTCGTTCTGTTAATCTCGTCGGCCAGAACGACATTGGCAAAGACGGGGCCTGGCTTCCACTCGAAAACGCCCAAATGCTGCTTGTAAACCGAAAGCCCGATAACGTCCGCCGGCAACAGGTCAGAGGTAAACTGGATGCGCTGAAAACTGCAATCAAGCGCCCGCGCCAGGGAGTGGGCCAGGGTGGTCTTGCCAACGCCGGGTACATCCTCAACCAACAGGTGTCCGCCGGCAACCAACGTCACAATCGTCAGACGAACGGCTTCAGGTTTACCCTTGATGACGGTTTCGATGGCGCCCTGGAGCCTTTCGATCTTCTCGACGGCTTCGGAGGTAACTAGTGGGGGCTGGCCGTTGACGGTATGCAGTTGTCTCATTTAAGAATTTCCTAGGTCCGAGGTCTCGAGATTCATTCTACATGCTTCACGTAACTGCCGCACCCCAAAAGTTTAGAGTCCAAGCCGTTAGCGTAATTGGCGAAGTGACGCTGACCGGCGGATTGTAGTAGACTAGGCGCGGCTTCACTTACACGGGCCCCCGGGTCTTTCAGCATCAGCAAACTCAAAAGTGATCCCCGGAACCCCTGCTGGGCCAAGACGTGTAATGACGCACAAGGAGTTTTTTCATGAGACACGAAAACAAATATCGACATCGCGAGCAGGGCTTTTCGCTCATCGAGTTGATGATCGTAATTGCCATCATTGGGATTCTAATCGCGGTCGGCGTTACCGGTTGGAAAGCTGCCGTCAAGTCGGCTAACGAGGCTGCCGCAGTCAAAACCCTGAGGACCATCGCTGAGCAGCAGATGCTTTACTACAACTCCCATCAGCGCAGCACCTTTGGCACGTTCGAGGAAATGCTGAAGGAGAACCTCCTTGACACTAGATTTGCCGGAAGCACGCCGGTCGTAGAGGGTTATGTTTTCACGATGAGGGTGGTTCCCAAATCCACGGCCCAGCCGGCAAGCTTCGCCGTTAACGCCGATCCGCAAGTGACTGAAGGCGTGGGCGCCACCGGTAAGAATCATTACTACCTCGACTCGAATACCAACACCATCCATGTGAACGATTCGCAGCCCGCCACGGCTACAGATCCACCGATCGGTCAGTAATTAGCTTAGAAGGAAGGCTGCGCAAAGACTCTCAATTAGGCTACGTGAACGAAACCTGCTCTGTTAATTGATACAGTGTGCGGACGTAACGCAGAGTCATAGGACTCTCGAATTCTAATCGCCCGAATCAGCTTTGATCATTTACGTGTAAGGTTTTGGATCCTCAGGGATCTGTACTCGCTATTCTCGGTGCACCAGGGTACGCCTTCGGCGCAAGGATTCGTCAGCGTGCTTCAACTTCCGTGAAGCGAATGTTAATCTATCGACAGATCCGGCGGTTGTTTACGCTTTAACCATCCAGCTTACTAAAGCCTTAAGCGGAGAATCGCAACGTGCCCGAATTTCTCTCAAACCTCAGCGCCTTGTTAGTATTTCTTATTATTGCCGCTCTCGGCTTTATCTTCCTGCTAGTGTCTTTGGTGGTGGGAGACATTTTCGATGGCCTCGGATTCGAAACGAATCTGGATGGCGGAGCCGATGGACATGCCCTCCTGGACAGCCGCGTGTTGAGTGTATTTGTAACCGCCTTTGGAGGTTTTGGGGCCATCGGAACTCAGATGGGCCTGGGCCTCGTGGGCAGCTCCCTGCTCGGTCTGGCCGGCGGACTCGGGATGGGCGGGGTGGTCTCGCTCTTCGCACGCTTTCTCTACAAGCAACAAGCCACGAGTTCAGTGGGCACGGCGCAAATGGTTGGCCGGACGGCGCAGGTGATTGTCTCAATTGTGCCCGGCAGCCTGGGGCAGGTTAGTTGCCGGATCGGGGAAGAGCGCATTGAGAAACTGGCCTGCTCCAAAGACAATCAGGAGATCAAAGCCGGGTCCATAGTTCGGGTAGAAGGTATCGCCGGAGATTCCGTGATAGTTAGTCCTTACACTGAACCCAAGAGCGTCGAGAAATGGCAGACGTAACCCCTTCTGCTGAATAGCGAGGTAAGATCCATGCTGGAAATTCAAGACCTACTCATCCCCGTTGTCATTCTGGTTGTAGTGCTTGGCTTTTTGATCGCCCTGCTGCTGCTTAGCCGCAACTACATCAAAGTCTCTCCCAACCAGGCCGCGGTCATCTCCGGGCGATCGCGCAAGTTGGGGGATGGCACCGTTGTCGGTTATCGGCTGGTAAGAGGCGGAGCGACTCTGCTGGTGCCGTTTTTGGAAAAGGTCGAGTACCTCAGTTTGAACGTGCTCACTGTCCCGCTGGCCACGTCGCGCGCTTATACCGTGCAAGGCGTTCCCGTGTCTGTCAAAGCGGTCGCCAATGTGAAGATTAAGGGCGATGACGATTCCATGCGCGCCGCTGCCGAGCGTTTCCTCGGCATGCGGCCAGAGGAGTTTCACAAGCTCGTCTTTCAGACACTTGAAGGGCACTTGCGCGCTATTCTGGGAACGCTTACGGTCGAAGAGATTAACAACGACCGGCAGAGCTTTGCTCAGAAACTGACCACCGAAGCCGCCGGAGATCTCGAGAAGATGGGCATTGGCCTCGATGCGCTGACCATTCAGGAAATCTCCGACGAGGAAGGTTATCTGGATGCGCTCGGTCAGCGGCGGACAGCCGAAGTTCAGCGTGATGCAGAGATAGGCAGAGCTGAAGCCCTGCGCGATTCAAAGATCAAGGCAGCGCTCGCAATGCAGGAAGGTGAAAAAGTTCGGCTCGGCTCGGAAGCCGAGATCGCAGCTTCCACCCGAGAGACCGAGGTCAGACGAGCGCAATTTCAAGCCGAGATCAAACGCGAACAAGCCACCGCCGAACAGGCCGGACCGCTGTCGGAGGCAAAGGCTCGGCAGGAAGTGGTGGCTGAAGAGGTGCGCATCGAGCGGATTCGCACGCAGGAGCAGATCGCAGTTCAAGAACAGGAAGTGCTGCGCCGCGAAAAAGAGCTCGAAGCCACAGTCGTAAAAAAAGCTGAGGCCGAACGCCGAGCGGCAGTGCTCCTGGCGCAAGGCCAGCAGGAGGCGGCGATTCTGGAAGCTGAAGGACGCAAGCAGGCCTTGATCGCAACTGCCGAAGCTGAAAGTCAAAAGCTTCAAAGGGAAGGACAGGGGCGCGCCTCAGCAATCGAAGCGGAAGGCCGTGCCGAAGCCGAGAGGATCAGGGCGCTGGGCTTGGCCGAAGCAGAGAAAATACAGGCACAGGGCCTGGCGCACGCGAAGGCGGTGGAAGCGCAGGGTTTGGCCGAAGCTACCGCAATCAAAGAAAAGGCCGCGGCTTGGCGCGAATTCAACGATGCTGCGCGATTACAAACGATCCTTGAAAAACTGCCGGGCATCATTGAAGCGACGGCGCCGGCTCTGAAGGCCATCTCTGAGCCGCTGGGCAACATTGAAAAGGTTGTAATGATCGATCACGGTGGCGACCCTAATGGCCGAGGCTCAGGTGGCCTCAATCGGTTCGCGCAGACCGGGCCAACGATGATTTACGGTTTACTCCAGCAATTACAGGCACTAGGCCTCGACGTACCGGAGATTCTAAAGCAATTAGGGGTGCCGGCGAATGCAGAAACGTCCGACAAACTTTAGTTTGTCGTCTCTTTAA
>Ga0187893_10015149_pt1 | contig 10376 bp, 9 predicted proteins | sample MA1701074metaG_FD_139574 | JGI IMG/M metagenome (GOLD analysis project Ga0187893, IMG submission 139574) | White microbial mat communities from a basaltic lava cave in the Kipuka Kanohina Cave System on the Island of Hawaii, USA - MA170107-4 metaG ...
GCGGTGGACCGCGCACTTGCGTAATCTGCCCTCTCAAGTGTCCCAAGACCTCACGCCGATGACTCTTGATCTCCCCTTGTTGCGCGCGTCGTGGCGCAGCTGGCGGTCGTTCTCGTCGTTCGACCGCGTCGGCCCGGCCTGGCTGCACTACGTTTGGACGTTTTTCTTCAACACGGCGCTCGCGGTCCTGTTTACCCTCGCTGTGCTGGTCGTTGTCGGTCACCGCGTCAACGCGGTTGACGTCTTCCTTGCCAACATGCTCTTTTCGCACTGCATCGGTTACACGATCCATCTGCTGTTGAATTTGAGCGCACACTGGCTCGGCAAGGCGCGTATCGATTCGTTTTCGTGGGTGGCAGCGCGTCGCGTACTACTGCGGCGTGCCGATCGTCGGCCTATACATCGGATACGCGATTGCCTTCGCACTGCGCGGTCGGAGCATCGTCGACGTCGCGCAGCGTTCGCCAAACTTCATCGTCGGCACCCTGTTCTTCGCCGTCCTGATCTCGTCCATCCTGTACCAGTTCTTCAAACAGAAGGCGCTGATCGCCGAGGCCGAAGCGGAGCGCGAACGCGAGCGCGCCCGCGCGCTGGCCGCCGAGAAGCAGTCGCTCGATGCGCAGTTGCGCGCGTTGCAGGCGCAGGTCGAACCGCACTTCCTGTTCAACACGCTGGCCAACGTGGCGAGCCTGATCGATTCGTCGCCGCAATCCGCGCGCCGGATGCTGGCGCGGCTTATCGAACTGCTGCGCGCGCGCCTGGGCGCCAGTCGCGCCGCAACCGCTTCGGTCGGACAGGAAATCGAGCTCGTGCGCGCCTATCTCGATATTCTTTCGATCCGCATGGGCGAGCGCCTGCGTTACTCGATCGATGCGCCGGCGCAGGTTCTATCGCTGCCGCTGCCGCCTCTGCTGCTGCAGCCGCTGGTTGAAAATGCGATCCGCCATGGACTCGAACCGAAAGTCGACGGAGGGCGGGTGGATCTAATCGCAAGAGTCGATGCGGACACGCTGCGCTTTGACCTCATCGATGATGGTCTCGGATTCGCGCAGACGACCGCCGGCAGCCGCGTGGGTCTCGCCAATCTGCGAGAACGTTTGCGCGGACTGTTCGGCGATCGCGGCCGACTCTTGATCGAAGAAATGCAGTCCGGCACGCGCGTGCGGGTGAGCTGCCATTGCCGAGTGCTTGATGCCTACCGCCGTCATCGCCGACGACGAACCGCACTTGATTGACTTCCTGCGAGCGCGGCTCGCAGCCCTGTGGCCCGAGCTCTCGATCGTTGCCGCGGTTGGCAACGGGCCGGATTCACTGCGGGTGATCGATTCGCACGCCCCCGATGTCGCTTTCCTCGACATCCGGATGCCGGGGGAGTCCGGCATCGCGGTCGCGCGCAAACTGCAAGGCACACCGCAGCGCCCGCAGTTCGTGTTCATCACCGCTTTCGACCAGTACGCGGTCGATGCCTTCGACGCCGACGCGATCGATTATTTGCTGAAACCGGTCTCGGACGAGCGGCTCAGCCGCACGATCGACAAGCTGCGCGTCGCGATTGAACGGCACCAGACACCGCCCAATTTGACCGCGCTGCTCGACCGGTTGGCGCAGCACCTGGGCTCCGCCGGTGCAGGGCGGCACTTGCGCTGGGTTCGCGCCAGCCGGCGCAACGTGAATGGTGAGCTGGTCGAGCAGATCGCCGTCAATGACGTGGTGTACTTCCAGGCCGACGACAAGTACACGTGCGTCTACACCCGTGGCGACGCCGCGGGCAGCATGCGTGAGTGGCTGATACGCGTCCCCTTGTCCGAGCTGGCGGCGCAACTTGCGCCGGACGACTTCCAGCAGATTCATCGATCCGTGATCGTCAACCTGCGCGAGATTGCCGGCACGTGTCGCGATCTCGCGGGCAAACTCTATGTGCGGCTGCGCGACAACACGCGCGAATTGCCGGTCGCGCGGCAGTACGTGGGACTGTTCCGGCAAATGTAGTTCCGCTTTCTACAATCCGGGCAATGCGAATCGCTTTCGCCGGAACGCCGGAATTCGCCGCGCGCGCGCTGGCCGCGTTGATCGCGGCATCGCCGCGACTCGGCGCGGAAATTGTTCTCGTTCTAACGCAACCTGATCGCCGCGCCGGACGCGGCATGAGGCCGGCTGCGAGTGCGGTGAAATCGCTCGCGCTATCAAATGGTCTTGAGGTTGCGACCCCAGCGACGCTACACCGCGACAAGGGCGGCGCCGAAACTGCGGCGGCGCTCGAGCAGGTGCGCGACGCGGGTGCCGACGTGCTGGTCGTTGCGGCGTACGGATTGATCCTGCCTCCGACCGTGCTGGAACTGCCGCGCGGCCTGCCGGATGCGGGCTTCGGCCGCGTAACGGCGATCAATATCCATGCGTCGTTGCTGCCGCGGTGGCGCGGCGCGGCGCCGGTAGCACGCGCAATCGAAGCCGGCGATCGCGCAACCGGTATCACGATCATGCAGATGGACTCCGGCCTCGATACCGGTCCGATGCTCTTCACGCGTGAGCTGCCGATCCCCGATGACGCAACGACCACGACGCTGACAGAGCAACTTGCGATGCTCGGGGCGCGCGCAATCGTCGAGGCCCTGGAAGCCGGCAAGCGCGGCAACTGGCGCGCTAACCGACAGGACGAGTCGGCAGCCACCTATGCACGCAAACTGGAAAGACGAGAAGCTCCGCTCGACTGGACACAAAGCGCCGACCTTCTGGCGCGCCGAGTGCGAGCCTTCGATCCGTTTCCGGTCGCCGTAAGCACGCTGCGGGGTGCAACGGTGAGAATTTGGCGCGCTGTTCCGCTTTCCGAACCGGGACACAGTACGCCGGGTACGGTTCTGCGGGCGGATGCGCAGGGCATCGTCGTTGCGGTCCGGTCGGGCTGCCTCGCGATCACCGAGTTGCAGCGGGCCGGCGGCAAGCGACTCGCTGCGCGCGAGTTTCTTGCCGGCTTGCCGATCGCGCCCGGTGAGCGATTCGCCGCTGCTGGGGCCACTGTCGCTTGAACACAAGTTCCGGCGGCCACGAATTCGCGCCGCCGCTGGCCGATGCATTGCGCGTTGCGGCCGCGGCATGGCGGCACCTGCGGACTGGCCGTTCGCTCGAGCTCGCGTTGGCGGACGCGCACGGCGCGCGGCGCTTTCTGTCGCAACCCGATCACCCGCGTCTGGCCGCCGCGGCGAAGGACATCGCCTACGACGCGACGCGCAGGCTCGCGCTGCTCGACGCGTTGATCGCTGAACTGGTGCCGCGCAGGCCGGCGCCTGACATCGCGGCGCTGCTCGCGGTCGCGCTCGCGCAACTACTCGCCGAACGGCACGCGCAGTACGCGGTCGTTGACCAGGCCGTGCTCGCGACGAAAGCCGATCCGCTGACGCGCGGCGCAAGTCGCATGATCAACGCAGTGCTGCGAACGTTTCTGCGCCGGCGCGATGAACTGATGCGCGCCGTGCAAGACGACGATTGCATCCAGACGAACCTGCCGCGCTGGTGGCTGAAGCGCCTGCAAGACGGGCATCCGGGCGAGTGGCGCGCAATCGCCCGCGCGCAGCGGCTGCCGCCGCCACTCGTGCTGCGCGTCAACTCGCGTCGATTGACGGTGCCCGCATATCTCGATCGGCTGGCGCGTGCCGGGATTCGAGCACAGCGAGTCGGTGCGCAGGCCGTGTGGCTGCACGAGCCGAGATCGGCCGATCGTATCCCCGGATTCAGCGACGGCGAGGTGTCGGTGCAGGATGCCGGCGCGCAGCTCGCCGCTCACTTCCTCGCTTTGCGCGACGGCCAACGGGTGCTTGATGCCTGCGCGGCGCCCGGCGGCAAGACCGGTCACATGGCGGAACTCGCCGATGTTTCCATTGAAGCCATCGACAGCGACCCTCGACGCGCGGCACTGATCGAGTCCAACCTGGCGCGCCTGGGCACCGGCCGGTCGCAACGCGTCAGCGTGCGCGTTGCGGACGCGTTGAATCTCACGACAGCAGCTATCGGCATGTTTGACCGCGTCCTGCTGGATGCGCCTTGCACGGCGTCGGGGATCGTCCGGCGGCATCCGGACATCCCTTGGTTGCGCCGGCAGGGCGATGTTGCGAATTTGGCAACGCTTCAATGTCGATTATTCGATGCGCTGTGGCCGCTCGTGAACCCCGCTGGTAGATTGCTTTACGTCGTTTGCTCGTTGTTCGCGGAGGAAGGTGCTGAACGGGTTGCGCGGATAGTGGCGCGCCATGCGGATGCGCGGGCGGTCCCATTGCCCGGCTTGTCGACGCCCACATTGCAACTGTTGCCGAGCGCGCTCGACATCGATTCGGATTGCGCCGACCCCCTACCTAGCGTGCACGACGGATTCCTCTACGCGCTGTTCGAAAAAACCTGAAACAACCCCTTCCATGTCCGGCGCGGTCCATCTCAAGAAATCGCAATCCGCCGTGCGCCGTCGCTGGCTTTTTGCGGCAGCCGCTCTTGCGTTGGCGCCATGGTTCAGCACCGTCGCTGCGGATCGAATCGCCGTGCGCACCGCGGAACTGCAGCTGATCGAAGACGGCACCGGCTCGGTGGCGCTCGATGCCTTGTTCGAGTTCGACTTGCCGCCGGTGCTCGAGGACGCGGTCAACCGGGGTATTGCGCTTTACTTCGTCGTCGATTTCGAAATGTCGAAATCGCGCTGGTACTGGTTCGACAAGAGACTCGTTTCGCTATCGCGCACCTGGCGCCTGTCGTATAGCCCGCTGACGCGGCAGTACCGCCTGTCGAGCGGCACGCTGGCGCAACCTTTCGACACGCTGGCCGAGGCGCTTGCCGTGATCAAACGCGTGCGCAACTGGCAGGTCGCGGAGCGCGGCATGCTGCGCGCCGACGACGACTACACCGCGCAAGTGCGCATGCGGCTCGACGTCTCGCAACTGCCGAAGCCGTTTCAGGTCAGCGCGCTCACCAATCGCGACTGGACACTCGCGTCCGATTGGCGCAACGTGCAAGTCACTGCCGAATTGGCGAAGTAATCGGCTGACCATTGCGTTTGCCTAGCAGGGTGTTGAAAAACAATCTGAGACGTCTGTTTTCGAGCTGCGCATCGTGCGCCTCTCCTCTGAAACACCCTCAAACTTTGGGGGTTCTAAAGGGGGCAAGCCCCCTTTTTCAACAACCTGCTAGTAGACCGTGTCTCGCGCCCTCCGCTACGGGCTGCTGATCGCGCTCGCTCTGGGTGGCGTGCTGCTGTTCCTGCTGGCGTCCGCCAGCGGCAATACGCAGACCTTCGAGCGCAACTACCCGCTGCTGCTGGCGATCAACGGCGCCATCGCTGTGGCGCTTCTCGTGCTCGTGATCCTGCTGGTCGCGCGCCTGGTGCGGCGCTGGCGCGCGCGCCGCTTCGGCGCGCGCTTAATGGCCCGATTTGCGCTCGCCTTTGCGGTGATGGGCGTGCTGCCCGGCGTGCTGATCTACGTCGTATCGGTGCAGTTTCTGCAGCGCTCGATCGAGTCGTGGTTCGACGTGCGCGTGGATCGATCGCTCGAATCGGGCCTCAGCCTTGGACGCGCCGCGCTCGAGGCGCAACTGGCCGACGTCACCGCCAAGGCGCGCGCGATCGCGCTCGAACTGGCCGACTACCCCGAGGGCGCACAGCTCGCGCAACTCGAACGGAGCCGCGAGCGCGCCGGGCTGCACGAGGCGCTGCTCGTCACATCGAGTGGCCGTCTGGTGGGCGCAAGCGGCATGCGCGGCGCGGGCCTTGACGAACTGGTGCCGGAACTACCGACGATGGTCGAGCTGCGCCAGGCGCGCGCGTCACGCAGCTTCGCCCGTATTGAAGGCGACGCGCTGGCGCTCGATGTCCGACAAGGCCTGCGAACGCGCGTGATCGTTCCCCTCCCCGGAGACTCCGGGGCGCTGCAGCGCCCAACAACGCCGGCGCCCCGTGCGCCGGGTTTGCGCGCGCCGCCTGCGCGCGAGAGCGGCACGCTTGTGCCTGCCCGCAGCGAAGCCCGGCTTTTGCAGGTCGTGCAGCGTGTTCCACCGTCGATCGCCGCCAATGCGCAGGCGCTGCAAAGGGGTTATGGCGAATATCAGGAACTGTCGCTCGCGCGCAAGGGCTTGCAGCGAATCTACAGCGCAACGTTGACGCTAACCTTGTTGCTGGCGATCTTTGCGGCGGTCGCCACCGGCGTGCTGCTGGCCGCGTCGATGACGGCGCCGCTGTTGCAAGTCGCCGAAGGCACCAAGGCGGTGGCCGAAGGCGACTACCGTCCAGTGCGTGAATTCGGGGGCAACGACGAACTCAATGTGCTGACGCAATCGTTCAATGCGATGACGCGCCAGCTGGCCGACGCGCGCGACGCCGTGGAAACGCGGTCGCGCGAGCTGGAAAATGCGCGCGCGTATCTGGAGCGCGTGCTGGCGAATTTGTCGGCCGGCGTCATCGTGCTCGATGGCGAATATCGCCTCGTGACCGCCAACTACGGCGCCAGCCGCATTCTCGGCGTATCGCTGGCGCCGCAAGTGGGCAGGCCGCTGGCCGACGTCGTTCCGGCGATGGCCGAGCGCGTACAGGGATCGTTCGCCGATCAGTTGCTGAGCGCGACACCCAAGGATTCGTGGCAACAGCAGATGGAAGTGCGGCGCATTGGCGCGGCCCCTGGCGCCGAACCGCTGGCGTTGCTCGCGCGCGGATCGCGACTGCCGCTGGAAAACGGCACGGGTTACGTCGTAGTTTTCGACGACATCACGCAAGTGATCTCGGCGCAACGCGCGGTCGCCTGGGGCGAAGTGGCGCGCCGGCTCGCGCACGAAATCAAGAACCCGTTGACGCCCATTCAACTTGCCGCGGAGCGCCTGCAGATGAAACTGGCCGGACGCTTGCCGGCCGATGCCGCCGATGTACTCGCGCGCGGCGCCGCGACGATCGTCAACCAGGTGGCAGCAATGAAACGCATGGTCGATGATTTTCGCGACTACGCGCGCGTACCGCCGGCGCGCCTGCTGCCGCTCGATCTGAACGCGCTGATCGACGAAGTGGTCGCGCTCTATGGCAGTGACAACAGCGCCGGGCCGCCGATCGAACTGCAATTGGACACGGCGCTGCCCGCCATCGAAGGCGATGCCACGCAACTGCGCCAGTTGATCCACAACCTGATCGCCAATGCGCAGGACGCGCTCGCGGGGCGCGCTAATCGCGGGCGCATTGTCGCGCGCACTGAAATGGTGGCCATCGATGCCACGCATGCAGTGCGGTTCGCGATCGAAGATGACGGTCCCGGCTTTGCGGCGAATATACTTCGGCGCGCATTTGAACCCTACGTGACAACCAAGCCCAGCGGAACCGGACTGGGACTGGCGATGGTGAAGAAAATCGTCGACGAACACGGCGCTCGCGTCGAACTGATCAATCGCAATCCTGCCGCCGGTGGCGGCGCCACCGTAACCATCGTGTTCCGCCGCCTGGCCCAGGCCGACCTCGCCGCGCAGCGACGCGCCGCCTGATTGGTCCGCTTCGATGTCCACGATCCTGGTCGTTGACGACGAGATCGGCATCCGCGAGTTGCTGTCGGAAATCCTGTCCGACGAGGGGCACGCCGTCGCCACGGCTGAAAACGCGGCCATCGCCCGCAATCTGCGTGTGAAGGAGAACCCGGACCTGGTACTGCTTGACATCTGGATGCCCGACACCGACGGCGTCACGCTGCTGAAGGAATGGGCCTCCAATGGCCAGTTGACCATGCCGGTGATCATGATGTCGGGCCACGCGACGATCGACACCGCGGTCGAGGCGACGCGCTACGGCGCGCTCGATTTTCTGGAGAAGCCCATCGCGCTGGCGCGGCTGCTGGCCGCCGTCAAGAACGGACTGGAGCGCGGCCGCCTGATGCGCAACCTGCGTCTTGCGCCGATGCTGGACGCCAAAGCGGCCGCGAGCCTGGCGGCGCGACCCGCCGAGCCGGCGGCGTTTGCCGCGGCCGATTCGGTGGGAGGTCACGCGCTCGTCGGCGGAGGCCGCAATGCGGTCGATGTGAGCCTTGATCAACCGCTGCGGGAAGCGCGCGACCATTTTGAGCGCGTGTATTTCGAATACCACCTCGCGCGCGAAAATTTCAGCATGACGCGCGTGGCCGACCGCGCCGGGCTGGAGCGCACGCATCTGTATCGCAAACTCAAGCAACTGGGGGTTGAACTCGGGCGCAACGCGCGCCGCGCCGAGGAAAAGGCGGCTTCTAGGTTCGAGGCGCCGGTGCCGGGTTCAAGGTCGGACGATCCCGCCACGACCTGATTTTCACCGTGAAGATCATCATCCTCGGCGCCGGCCGGGTGGGCTCGTCGGTTGCCGAAAGCCTCGTTTCCGAAGCGAACGACATCACCGTCGTCGACGCCGACGCGGCGCGCGTGGCCGACATGCAGGACCGCTACGACCTGCGCGGACTCGTCGGCAACGCCACGGCGCCATCGATGCTGGCCGAGGCGGGCGCGGACGATGCCGATATCCTGATCGCGGTCACGTCGACCGACGAGACCAACCTCGTCGCCTGCAAGATCGCCGCCGATCTGTACAACGTCCCGACGCGCATCGCGCGCGTGCGCAACGTCGAACTGCAGAAGCACCCCGAGCTGACCGGCGAGAAGGGATTTCGCGCCACCCACATCATCTGGCCGGAGCAGAGCGTCACCGACTATCTGTTGCGGCTGATCGAGTTTCCGGAAGCGCTGCAGGTGCTCGAATTCGCCGACGGGCGCGTCAGTCTGATCGCGGTGCGCGCGGTGGCCGGCGGACCGCTGGTGTCGCATCCAATCAGCGACCTGAGAAGCCATATGCCCGGAATCGATTCCCGCATCGTCGCCATCTTTCGCAACGACCGCAGCATCCAGTGCGAAGGGGCGACGATGATCGAGGCGGGCGACGAAGTGTTCCTGCTCGCGGCCACCGAGCACATCCGTGACGTGATGGGCGAACTGCGCAAAATGGACAAGCCGGTGCGCCGCGTGCTGATTGCGGGCGGCGGCAACATCGGCTTGCGGCTCGCGCGCGCGCTGGATACCGGCGAGGGCATCGACTGGGCCTCCGGCAGCTTCAACGTCAAGCTGATCGAGTTCAACAAGCGCCGCTGCGAGTATCTGGCGGCGCAACTGTCGTCCAACGTGCTGGTCCTGAACGGCGATGCCACCGATGAGGATCTTCTCGCCGACGAAGGCGTCGGCGACGTGGATCTTTTCGCCGCGCTGACCAACGACGACGAGAACAACATCATGAGCGCGCTGCTCGCCAAGCGGCTCGGTGCGCGCCGCACGATCGCACTGATCAACCGCAAGAGCTATGGCGACCTGATGCAGGGCGGGCAGATCGACATCGCGATCTCGCCGTCACACGCGACCCTGTCCTATCTGTTGCGCCATGTGAGGCGAGGCGATGTGGTCGCCGCGCACAGCCTGCGGCGCGGCGCCGCCGAGGCGCTTGAAATCATCGCGCACGGCGACGCGCGCAGTTCGCGCGTGGTGGGACGCCGCATCGATGCGATTGAATTGCCGCGTGGAGCGACCATCGGTGCGCTGGTGCGAAGTCACGGTCCACAGGCGCATGTGCTGATAGCCCACCATGACACGGTGATCGAACCGGAAGATCACCTGATCCTGTTCGTCGCTCGCAAACGCCTGATCCCGCGCGTCGAGAAACTGTTCCAGGTCGGCGTCGGGTTCTTCTGAAAAGGAAAGCGCGCCCTGTGGGCAGGGCGCGCTCATCGGGTCGGTATCGCGGGGCGATTACGGCGCAATGTCGCCCATGAACATGCGGAATCCCTTCTGGGTCAAGGCGTCGCCCTTCATCATTTCGGCGGCCTCCTTCATGCCTTTCACCTTTTTCATGTGCATGTCGAAAGCCTTGCCCATCGCCTCCATGAATTCGGCCTTGGTCACCATGCCGTCGTTATTCTTGTCGGCCATTTTCCAGACCATTGCGTAGTTGACCGTGATGTCGCCTTGAGCGGCAACCGGAGCAGAAACGGCGGCGAGCGAGAAAGCGAGCGCAACAGCGGTTAGCAAACGTCCTGGCATTTTGAGTCTCCCGTTTCGAAAGTGGCTGAAGCCACGTGGCGGCAGTGGCGGCCGGAGGATACCTGCCCGACGCGTCGCCACACATCCCTGCCGCGACTTGCTCGCAGATTTGCGGGACTAGAATCGCTCCGCGCGGCAACCCCCCGTTCGTCCCGCAGCCGCCTCATTGTGCCGCACAACGCATCAGAAGAACGCAATGATCAGCGCGGGCGCACTCGAAGTCTGAACAAGGAGACACTGATGGATTTCCTGACGAACAAGGAAACGCTGCCCACGCGCCGCAAGTTTTTTGGCCGCGCTGCGGCCGCCGCGACCGTGCTTGGAGTCCC
>Ga0187893_10015150_pt1 | contig 10376 bp, 8 predicted proteins | sample MA1701074metaG_FD_139574 | JGI IMG/M metagenome (GOLD analysis project Ga0187893, IMG submission 139574) | White microbial mat communities from a basaltic lava cave in the Kipuka Kanohina Cave System on the Island of Hawaii, USA - MA170107-4 metaG ...
GTGTCATTCTGAGCCGGAGCGTAGCGGAGGCGAAGAATCTCTCAGCGTCTCGGCCACAACGAGATTCTTCGTCGCGGAGTTTATCCTGAGCGTAGCCGAAGGGCTTCTCAGAATGACATTCATCAAAATCACATGGTTGAAGTACTACTTTCCACGCCGCCCACGACCAGGCGGGCCGGACAAGAGGAACTCAGACCAGTTGACCGCAGTCAGGCCGAGGCGCGTGGCTAGCGATTCATCGCCACCAGCGGTGACTACCAACGGTCGATAGCGCGGATAGCGACGACAGAACTCTAGGAGCCCTCGGAGGTGTGTAGAATCGAAGGCGCCGGTCTTGACTTCAACCGCCCAGGCGCCCCAGTTCCCCTCGATTACGCCATCGACTTCCAATGGCTCTTCGCGCCAGTACCTGACCCGCTGACCGGCATTCCAGGCAAACGCTAGACAGGCATTTTCCACCCATGCGCCAAAGCGGACAGGCTCGCGATCCTTATCTGGTGGTCCTTGCGGATGCATCGCCGACAAAAAAGCGTTGTTCAGCGTGATCAATTTCGGTGGAGCTGCTCTGCGACGATGCGTGCGCTCGCCACACTTCTCCATCCCTACGACTAAATAGGCTTCCTGGAGGAGCGCGAGATAGTGCGCCACAGTTTCGAGCGCGCCACGGTCCTGCAGCTGCCCCTGCAATTTCTGAAGAGAGACGATCTGCGCTGGCAGACTGGCCGCTACGGCAAAAATTTGCCGCAGCAAGGCGGGCCGCCGGATCGCGCCAAGCGCAAGGACATCCCGGCCAATGGCGGGTTCAATAATGGCATCGCGAATGTATGCGCTCCATCGCGCCAGATCGTTCTGGAACTGGAGTGCCCCCGGATACGAGCCCAGGCACACGACTAGTGAGGCAGCATCAGCAGGAGAGAGGTCGAAGTTATGCGCGAGCGCCGAAGCCGACCAGTGCGTGAGAGTGAGCCGCTCGAAGCGACCAGCAAGACTTTCTCGCGATGCACTGCCGATCCGAAGCGCAGAGGAGCCGGTCGCCACAACATGCAGGGGAATCCGCAAACGCCGCAGACGATCATACTGTCCTTTGAGTCGCCGGCTCCAGTCCGCGATATGTTGAATCTCGTCAAAAAAGAGAACTGCTGGCTCATGTCCAGCCCGCGATTCAGCTTCCGTCCAGATTCTCTCCCAGAATCCGGGTAACCCGGCTTGCGGATCATCACCAGCGATATACTGTGCGGTCTCGCCCAGGTGCTTGGTCAAATCCAGGAGCAGGGTGGTTTTGCCCACCTGGCGCGGCCCAGTCAAGAGTTGGATGCGGCCTGGTGCCGACTCCCTTAGCCGTTCAAGTAAAAGCTGCCGACAGGCAGTGTAGTCCAGTATGAATTCGTTATCGGTCATAGTCGAATAATTATTCGACTATGTCTGTCAAGGCAAGGCACAGCCTGTAGGTCGTGAAACACGCCCGCTACAACGGTTCGCACTCAACCGCGTCTTAGGAGCGCGACCAGCTTGGTCGCCCTTCGAGGCGGGCGGGACGCCCGCGCTTCTAGGGAAGGCACTTCCAATTACAAGGAATTAACTTGAGAGCGGTAGGACCGCCGAAGCATTGAGATCAAGTGAGGATCGCTGCCCTTGCGCCAGACGCCATGCGCCGGCAAAGGCGATCATGGCCGCGTTGTCAGTGCAGAGCTTCGCTGAAGGCAGGAATATTTGCAGTCCCTGTTGCTTTCCCTCTTCAAGCATACGTTGGCGGAGTCGCGAGTTTGCAGAGACTCCACCCGACACGACAATCTGCTCCAGCCCTAACTCACGCGCTGCTCGCAGGGTAGGCTCGACCAACATGTCAATCACCGCTTCTTGATAGCTGGCAGCGATATCCTCATCACGGTACGCCGTTCGGCCTTCCGCTTGGAGAAACAAACGCAGAGCTGTTTTGAGACCGCTGAAACTGAAGCCATACTTGCCAGTCCCTTTGCCCTTGCTTCCTGTGCTCAGGACAGGCCCTTCGACCTTGCTCAGGACAGGTTTCAAGTGAGCACGGGGAAAACGGATCGCAGCAGGATTTCCGCCTTGCGCCAACCGGTCGATCACTCGTCCTCCAGGATATCCGAGACCGAGCATCTTGGCGGCTTTGTCGAACGCCTCGCCGGCAGCATCGTCGCGCGTGCCGCCGAGCAGTTGATAATCCCCCCAATCGCGCGCCATAGACAGGCTGGTATGGCCGCCGGAGACCAACAGGCAGAGAAATGGAAAAGGAACCTCTTGCTCAAGTCGCACGGCAAGCAGATGTCCTTCGAGGTGGTTCACTCCAATGAGCGGCAAGTTCTTTGCCAAAGCCAGGGCTTTGGCCACCGAGACCCCAACCAGCAAGGAGCCAACAAGACCCGGCCCACAGGTCACGGCAATACCATCGAGTTGGTCGAGTCGCACACTCGCCGTTTGAAGTGCCTGATCAATTATTGGCAGGATATTCCGCATGTGGTGACGCGACGCGAGCTCTGGCACCACTCCACCATATGGACCGTGCACTTCATCTTGCGACGAGACGAAGCTGGCAAGAATTTCTCTGCCGTGCAGGACGGCAGCGGCGGTATCATCGCAGGAGGTTTCGATCCCAAGGATGATCTGTGGGTTGATAAGGGAATGTGTCACCTGGCAAAGGCTCCCCTTCGGATAAACGCGCCAGAGCGCTCAGCGCCTTAAGGTTCGTCGGGGTCAGTTGGAGACACCGCTGATACGCCGCACGCGCGTGTGCGTGGTCGCCCATTTCCTCATAGATCGCTCCCTGTAGGCCAGTGGTCTCGCTGAGCCAAGCTCGATCTCTTGCCGCAAAGGACAGTTCAGCTTTACGGAGAAACGCGAGTGCCTGTTTATAATCACTACGAGAGAAGGCAATGCGGCCGAGAAAATAATAACTGTACGGCTGCAAAGGAGCGAGGGATACCGCCCGCTCAAATTGCTCTTGGGCCCGCTCGAGATCCCCCTGCTCCCAGAAACCTTTACCGACCTCGACAAAACGCAGAGCAACGACTTCTTGCGCAGAGAGACCCGTTTCTGTTGGTAGAGAGGGAGGAATAGGAGTCATGCTCGTTGTTCCTCCGGGAACAACAGACGGAAGTGGCGGAGGAAAAGGAGCGGTCGTCGCTGGTCCTTCTGAGGCAGCAGAAAATGGGAGCGAGGCGGAAGATCCGTCTTGCCTCGTCCGTGGCGATGTCTCCTCAGGTAGCAAGTCTTCCTCACTTACCCGCCCACGTGATCGGGGGGACGAATCGAACTGTTGCGCGAAACTGGAGGTCTGCCCGATTGAGATGGGCAGCACGTCACTCAAATTCCACAGGAGCAGCGTGATAAACCACAGTCGAAAAGTGCGCATCTTCCTACTCTTCAGAAAATCCGCCACCATGGTCGTTTCTCGGCTGGAGGCGGTGGTGGTGGAACCGGCGGAGAAGACGTGCGTACTCCTGGCAGCGGTGAAGAAGGAAGCGTTCTTTCGGGAGGCATCTCCTCAGGAAAGTAACGTGGAGGAGGACCAGGAGGGGTTTCAACTGGCGTAACTTCAGGGGAGTGGTGAGGGCAAGGTTCGGTCGGTTCCTCCCCACTATAGAACGCCTCTTCGATCACTGTCGGACAGTATCGGGTGGCGCGGAATCCAGTAAAGCGATCAATGGGAACAAGGATCACGCCTGGAGGTGGGATGAACTCAGCAGCGGGACGTCCGGCTGTGGCCTTCTTCATGAACTCCGTCCAGATCGGCAGCGCTGCTTGACCTCCTGAGAGCCCGAGCGGCTCACGGATATCAAATCCCACCCATACGACCGTCAACAAGTCCGGGGTGTAGCCGACGAACCAGGCATCGCCAAAGTCGTTGGTCGTGCCAGTTTTACCTGCGGCCGGACGCTCGAAGCCCTTTTGTCGAGCACCACGAGCAGTTCCACGTTCAAGCACGCCTTCGAGTAAATGCGTCAAGAGGTAGGCGTCCTCAGGAGGAATCACCTGCTCGACCTGGAGGGTCCGCCGTTCAATCGTTGCCCCCTCTCCGTTGGTAATGCGTTTGATGGCAACCGGTTTCACTTGCAACCCTTGATTGGCAAAGGTACTAAACGCCCCGGCAACCTCCAAGGGAGTGACTTCGGCAGCTCCTAGCACGAGAGACGGATATACTGGTAAGGGACTGACAAACCCCAGCCGGCGAGCCATATCGCGAATAGGCTCGAGGCCAACTTGCTGAGCAATGCGGGTGGTCGCTGCATTCAGCGACATCTCCAAGGCGCTGCGCAGCGTGACCGTACCCAAATATTCATCTTTGTAGTTCCCTGGGCTCCACTCTTTGTCTTCATAAAACCAGGTGAAGGGCGCATCTTCGACGAGAGTGGTTGGAAGAAAGCGCCCCTCTCTATATTCGCGTTCCTGCACCAGAGCGGTCAGATACACAATCGGCTTGAAAATTGATCCTGGCTGCCGGTGGGCTTGGGTGACACGGTTGAACTGTGAAATCTGATAGTCACGACCCCCAACCATGGCGCGAATTTCCCCAGTCTGCGGTTGAATCGTGACGAGACAGGCCTGCAAGCGTTCCTCTGGTTTGGCGCGCCGAAGGCGAGGATGCTTCGCTTCCAGGTCTTCCAGTCCCTTTCGCACGGCCTCTTGGGCAATACGCTGAAGCTGCATGTCCAGAGAGGTAAAGACACGGAACCCTGCCGTCGTGAGCATCTCGCCCGAATAATTCTCCTCGAGTTCTTTTCTGACCGAATCGGCAAAATACGGGGCGCCATTAACATCGGTAGGCAGGGTGCGCCGACCGATCGGCTCCTGCACTGCGCTGCGGTATTCTTCTTCTGTGATGTCACCATGCTCGAGCATGCGCTGCAGGACAATGTTGCGTCCCTGTCGCGCCTGATCGGGATGGCGGATCGGAGAGTACAGGTTCGGCGCCTTGACCATCCCCGCCAGCACGGCCATTTCACCGAGCGTCAAGTCACGTGGCTCTTTCCCGAAATAGAAGCGCGCCGCCTCCCACATGCCAAAGATGTTTTTTGCGCCGCGCTGCCCTAGGTAAATCTCGTTGAGATAATTCTCGAGGATCTCCAACTTTGAGTAGTGATGCTCAACGATAACGGCGATGCAGATCTCGACCAGCTTGCGGCGCAGCGTTCGTTCCTGCGAGAGAAAAAAGTTCTTGACCAATTGTTGTGTAAGTGTGCTCCCCCCCTGGGCCGCCCGCCCAGCCATCAGGTTTGCCCGGGCAGCACCGACAATACGCCACCAATCTATACCTTCGTGCTCAAAGAATCGTTGGTCTTCAGCCGCGAGCAGGGCTTTCACCAGGAGAGAAGGAACGTCGTACAGCTTTATTACTTGACGCTCCTCCAACACTTGGTCATAGAGTCCGGTGATAACCTCAGGTTCAAGTTCAACAGAGACTAGATTAGTCCCTTCATCCAAGTCAATTAAACGCTCGACGCGATCGTCTCGGAGAGAAAGACCAACGCGCTGGGCTCGCCGTTCATTGCCCGCATAGGGAAGATCACGCAGAAAGATATCCAGCTTGCCCTTTTTAGGATCGTGGTGATATTCACCTCTTGACCGGACGGCCCCAGAAACCGAACGATAATCGAGCTGGGCAAGACGATCAAACAGGCCGGTTGCAGTGACATCGAGCCCAGGGTAGAGCAAAGTCGGCTCGGCGTAGAGTTTTGACGGCACTTCCCACTGGTGACTAGAGAAGCGGGCAATGACTTCGCGTTCGAGTCCGCGGTAGAATTGCCATCCTACCACTCCGGCGAAAACCACAAAGAGAGGAAAGGCAACAAACAGAACCTTCCAAACTACTCGGGGCATTGCTTTTTTCTCTTATGCTCATCCTGCTGCTTTGAGCGTGAGAAAGAACGTGTTCTCTCCCCGCTGGATCAACAGCAGGACATTTTTCCCTTTTGCAATCTTCTGCAGTGCAGCACGGTAGGAAGCAACATCGCGTATCTTCCACCGATTCACTTCGAGAATCACGTCTTTTTGCTGAACACCGGCCTCCTCTGCGACACTGCCTTGCTCCACTGCTGAGACGAGGACTCCGTTAAGATCGTTCCCCATATCCAGATCACCGCGCAATGACGGAGAAAGCTCTTGCACAGACAGCCCGAACCGTTCGGGTTCGCGAGCGGCGAGCGTTACCGGCTCCTCCTTGAGCTCAGCAATCCGTACCTTGACTGTCTGACGCCTTTTATTCTCTCGAACAACCTCAAGAGTGACGGTTTCGCCTACTGGCGTTCGTGCGACCAGAAAGGGCAGCTCTCCTGAATCGCCAAACCCCCGACCGTTAAATGACACGATAACATCTCCAGCTTGGAGACCAGCTTCTTGGGCTGGTCCTCCTTTGACTACCTCAGCGACTCTGGCCCCCTTCGCGTCAGGCAATCCCACAGCGACAGCAATCTCCGGAGTGACCTTTTGAATCATCACCCCAATCCAGCCGCGCTGGACTTTCCCTTTCTCTTTAAGCTGAGGGACGAGTTCTTTGGCGACGTTGACGGGAATAGCGAAGCCGATGCCAACATTGCCGCCTGTACGGCTATAAATCGCGGTGTTTATTCCTACTACTTCGCCACGGAGATTAATCAAAGGCCCCCCAGAATTGCCTGGGTTAATTGACGCGTCGGTCTGGATAAATTGATCGTACGAACCATGTCCGATATTCCGTCCCTTTGCGCTCACAATTCCTGCGGTGACTGTATGATCGAGTCCGAACGGGTTGCCAATGGCTAGGACCCACTCTCCGACGCGTAATTCGTCGGAGTCTCCCAGGGGAATAGCAATCAGAGAGTCCCTCCCTTCGATCTTTATGAGCGCCAGGTCAGTCTTTGCATCGGCACCAACGAGGGAACCTCGGTACTCTTTCTCGTTGGTGAGGGTTACCCAAATCTCCTCGGCGTTTTCAATGACATGATTGTTGGTAAGGATATACCCTTGCTGGTCAAGGATGACACCTGACCCCAGACTTTTTTGCTGGAAACTATGGGGTGGGAAAGGACTAAAGAACCGATCGAAAGGCTCCCAGAACTCACGGAACGGATCGCTTTGGCGACCGCTCGGACCACGAAACGGTCGCGAGTCGCTTGCCGGCGACTGGGACGATGAAGAAACGATGGAGATGTTGACGACTGCCGCGCTCAGATGCTCAGCAAGATTGATGAAATCGGGAAGGGTGCGAGGGACGTTCGTCATTGCTGCTGACGCGGGAAGAGACTCGTTCTTTCTCCTCTCGTTTTCACTATCTTGAGCAAGCAGAGTAGGGGTCGGGAACAGCAACGCCAGAATTGCGAAAAGACCGGCGGAAACAAACCTCTGCGCTAATCTTGCCAATAAAAGAGATGGGACAATCATTCTTGAGAGCCTTCGTGCCCTTTCCTCGCTAACTCAACGTAGCGCATACGCAAATCAAAGAGTGCATTCGCCAACATCGCCTCCTCGCCTGCATCGAGGTTTCCCACAGTTTTCTGCTTCAACATCGCGAGCACATCGATCATTTGTTGGGCCGCAGATAAATCTGTCTGCTCTGGTTGGCCAGGGGCAGGAGGAATCTCCCCCATGTAGATCAATGCTTGAGTACTCAGACCCAAGATGAAACTTGAAAAGGAAATCTCTGGACGGGGGGGAGAAACGGAGGCAGCCTCTTGAGTTCCAGGATAGGAGGAGGTAGACGACCCTGACTCTTCTGACGGGCGACTCGGCTCAGTTTGAGTTGGCGAAGCGCCGGAATCGGATTCGTCTACAGGAGAGACGAATCGGCGTCGATCTTTTACACGAAAACCTCGTTCGCTCTCTTTTTCTTCCTCTGCCATACAATGCAGCCTCCAAAAAAATAGGACAAAAGGAGAAACAAAAACTCCTTAGCAGTATATTTCTTTCACGGTTTCTTTGAAAGGCGGTTAGCAATTCAAAATCGCTCCAAGGCAGCAATTATTTCTTCAACCGAGGTCTCCGCTAATGAGATACCTGAGGCTTGAGGCTTAGCCTTCCGGTACGGAACATTGCGGATCACCACCAACGCTCCACCCAGTGGCCTCCATTGATGAGGATGGGAGGGACCGAACAACACAATTCCTCGCGCGCCAACCGCCCCAGCCAAATGACTGACGCCCGAATCATTCCCGAGATACACATCTACGCGGCTGAGTAGTGCAGCCACCTGTAAGAGGGAAAGAGCGTTCTCTACTTCCCCTATGTGTCGCCAGCCTTCGGCTTCCCCCTCTTCTGCCGGTCCGAGGAGAATCAGCACTTTCCCTTTCCCGTGCTGCTGCCACCAACGCCCGACCCGTATAAACCCCTCAAGCGCCCAACGCTTTCTCTTTCCTCCACTACCTGGATGCATGATAAGCACGCGGGATGAAGGCCGCCAATCATGATGTTGCCAGTAACGGTCAAGCCACTGCCTTTCCTCCTCCCCAAGAAACAGAGAGGGACCTCGCAGTTCCTCGACGCCAACACAGCGGAGGTAGTATGCACTCACATGACAGTCTTCTTGGCCGGTAAAAAAGGCAAAAGAACGGACCCGCCCTGAAGCAAACCGCTCGAAATTCGCTTTTACTTCAGGATGAGCATGTCCAAACCATGAAAAAATTTCAGAAACACTTGAGAAAAAGCGCGAGAGTTCTTCTCCCTCCGCCGCAGAGTGAGAAAAAAGTTGGGCAAAAACTCCCCGATCAAGAGAAAACACGTGACGGACAAAAGGAAGGCCCTCTATTATTTCGCGCAACGCTCCGCGCGCAGCAATTGCGATCCCACCTTTGTTCGTTAAGGAGGCAACCGATTCCAAGGCAGGAAGCACACAGAGAAAATCTCCTAAACTACCTGGAAAGAGTACGAGCGCAGGTAACTGCTCATTTCGATTGACTTTCTTAGCTTGCATGGATAGCATGAGGTCTTATTTGCGAACCCTGTGTGAATGACCCTGTATTGGCTATGGCAGTTCCCTGTCAAGTTGCTCATTCGCCTCTTGAACTCATCGGCGCAACACCCGTTGTGCAACTGTACAGGCTGCCTGATTCCTCACGAGATGCAGGGGTCTGGGCCAAACTGGAATCATTGAATCCCGGTGGCAGTGTCAAAGATAGGATCTGTCTTAATATGATCACAACGGCAGAGCAAGCTGGCCGGCTCCACCCGGGTGACACAATAGTTGAACCCACAAGCGGAAACACAGGTATCGGTCTTGCGCTGGTCGCAGCCGTCAAAGGGTACCACCTGATTCTGACCATGCCAGATACCATGAGCGAAGAACGCCGGAGTCTTCTTGAAGCGTACGGCGCGACTCTCGTGCTCACACCGGATAGCAAAGGGATGCACGCAGCAATTCAAAGGGCCGAAGAGATCATCGCCGATCACCCAGAGTACTTCATGCCTCAGCAGTTCAACAACCCCGCCAACCCTGAAGTGCACCGCCAGACCACTGCCCGAGAGATCTTGCAGCAAATGCCACAGATAGATGCGCTTGTCGCCGGGGTAGGAACAGGAGGAACAATCACAGGGGTAGGAGAAGTCCTCAAAACCCACTATCCGGATATCAAGATTTTTGCCGTCGAACCCGCCTCTTCCCCAGTGCTCTCGGGGAAAGGTCCAGGGTTCCATAAAATTCAAGGGATTGGCGCTGGTTTTGTCCCATCTGTACTTAACACTGAGGCGTATGACGAGGTCATTGCTGTGACCGACGAAGAAGCATCTTTGTATACCCGAAAACTCGCTTCCGAAGAGGGCATTCTTGTTGGCGTGTCTTCCGGTGCAGCATGTGTAGCTGCGCTTCAGGTAGCCCGGCGCTTAGGGCCTAGGAAAACAGTTCTTGCGGTTTTTGCCGACACAGGCGAACGATATCTCACAACGGACCTCTTTCAAGCAGAGGGAATATGAGAGAAGAAAAATGAAACTGGCAGACATCCCGGTTAAGCAAAAGCTCTCTCATCTCAAAGCGATCCTTCAGGATACGGGCCCGATATTGGTCGCCTTTTCCGGAGGAGTGGACTCGAGTTTTTTGCTGGCTGTAGCAGCCGAGGAGCGGCACGACCAGGTCGTCGCGCTGATGACCGTTTCTCCCTCCACTCCCCCAGAAGATGCACAACACGCAGCCTCGCTCGCCCAATCTCTTCACGTTCGTTTGCTCACTATTGCGCATAACGAACTCGCCATCCCCGAATACGCGGCAAACCCGACCAATCGCTGTTATTTTTGCAAGAACTCGCTGTACGAAATCTGTCGGAGAGAAGCAGATCGCCTCTCCATCCGTTGGATTGCAGACGGAGTGAACGTCGATGATCTGAAAGACTACCGCCCTGGCCTACAGGCCGCCAGTGAATACGGTATCCTCCATCCCCTTGTCGAAGCGCAATTCA
>Ga0187893_10015151_pt1 | contig 10376 bp, 8 predicted proteins | sample MA1701074metaG_FD_139574 | JGI IMG/M metagenome (GOLD analysis project Ga0187893, IMG submission 139574) | White microbial mat communities from a basaltic lava cave in the Kipuka Kanohina Cave System on the Island of Hawaii, USA - MA170107-4 metaG ...
CCGCGCCTGCCCACACTTCCTACACTCCGGACAGCGCTCCGCACGTCTACACTGGTCGCGCCAGTCCTCCACCGGACTTGGCGCGGAAACGACACGCCGACTGTCGTTGTGCGAGCGCAAGAGGCCGAAATGATCTCGAACCGCACGGTCATTCAGCACCGGGTCGTGGACCGCAGATCCACCATCGTGCGCCGGCTGCTTGTACTGCTCGCCCTGCTGCTGGCAGTTTCGTTCGCCCTGCCGCTGGCGGGGCGCGATGGCGACAAACCGGTGGTTTTCGTCTTACGCGTGGAAGGCATGATCGCGCCGGCCGCGGCGGATTTTGTGCAGCGTGGTCTGGCGCAGGCGCAAGCGCGCAACGCGCGGCTTGTCGTGCTCGAGATGGACACGCCCGGCGGACTCGATACCTCAATGCGCGCGATCATCAAGGACATCCTCGCCTCGCCGGTGCCGGTCGCCACCTTTGTCGCGCCCAACGGCGCGCGCGCCGCGAGCGCCGGCACCTACATCGTGTACGCGAGCCACATCGCGGCGATGGCGCCGGCGACGAACATCGGCGCCGCGAGTCCGGTGATGATTGGCGCACCCGGGCCGGGCGCGGCGCCGGAAGAAAAGAAACCTGCCGACGACGCAAAGGACAGCGCGAAGAACGTGCCCTCGAAAGGCGGCGCGCGCGACACGATGACCGAAAAGATGACGAACGACGCAGCCGCCTATCTGCGCAGCCTGGCGCAGCTGCGCGGCCGCAACACCGAGTTCGCCGAACGCGCGGTGCGCTCGGCGGCCAGTCTGGCGGCCGAAGACGCATTACGCGAGCGTGTGATCGACCTGATCGCGGCCGACGTTCCCGCGCTGCTGCGCCAGCTCGACGGCCGCGAAGTGGTGCTCGGCAGCGGCAAGGTGAAGCTCGAACTCGCCGAGGTGCGGGTGCAGACCCTCGAGCCCGACTGGCGTACGCGCGTGCTCGCGGTGCTGTCGAACCCGACGGTCGCGCTGATGCTGATGATGATCGGCATGTACGGTCTGTTCGTTGAATTCACCAGCCCGGGTTATGCGGTACCCGGTGTGGGCGGTGCGATTTCCCTTCTGCTCGGCTTGTACGCACTGCACCTGCTGCCGGTGAACTGGACCGGGGTGGCGCTGCTACTGCTCGGCGCGTCCCTGATGATCGCCGAGGTATTCCTGCCGAGTTTCGGCGTGATCGGTGTGGGGGGCATCGTCGCCTTCATCGTCGGCGGGCTGATGCTGATCGACGTCGAAGTGCCGGGCTTCGGCGTGTCGCCTGTGCTGATCGTGACGCTGGCGCTGGCGAGCGCAGCCGCGATCGCGACCTTCGGCGCGTTTGTTGTGCGCGCGCGTGCGCGCCCCCTCGTCAGCGGCCACGCCGAGTTGATCAATGCGGCCGGCAAGGTCGTTGCCGCCGACTCGTTCGAGACCTGGGCCGAGGTGCGCGGCGAGCGCTGGCGCGTTCGTGAGGCAACCGGAGCCCCGGCGATGCTTGCGCCCGGCGATGCGGTGCGCGTGGTCGCGGTCGACGGCCTGCTGCTGCACGTAGAGCGAAGTCAGCCTGCGAGGAACGAAGCATGACAACGATCGCCTTCGGCGGCTTGCTCGCCATCCTTCTCGTGCTGGCGGCGGCATCGATTCGCATCCTGCGCGAGTACGAACGCGGCGTCGTGTTTCAGCTCGGCCGTTTCTGGAAGGTCAAGGGGCCGGGGCTCGTCATCATCGTTCCGGCCGTGCAGCAGATGGTGCGCGTCGATCTGCGCGTGGTGACGATGGATGTGCCGCCGCAGGACGTGATCTCGCGCGACAACGTGTCGGTCAAGGTCAACGCCGTCCTCTACTTTCGCGTGGTCGACCCGCAGAAGGCGATTATCCAGGTCGAGAAGTTCCTGGTCGCCACCAGCCAACTGGCGCAAACGACGCTGCGCGCCGTGCTCGGCAAGCACCAACTGGATGAGATGCTGGCCGAACGCGAGCGGCTGAACCTCGACATCCAGCGCATCCTCGATGCGCAGACCGACGCCTGGGGCATCAAGGTCACCAACGTCGAAATCAAGCAGGTCGATCTGAACGAATCGATGGTGCGCGCCATCGCGCGCCAGGCCGAGGCCGAACGCGAACGGCGCGCCAAGGTGATCCACGCCGAAGGCGAAAAGCAGGCCGCCGCCGCGTTGCTCGAGGCGGCGCAGATGCTGGCGCGCCAGCCGGAGGCGATGCAGTTGCGTTACCTGCAGACGCTGACGCAGGTGGCCGGCGACCGCGGTTCGACCATCGTGTTTCCGTTGCCGCTCGATCTGCTGAAGCCCTTGGTCAGCGGTGGCAAAAGCGCGGACGGCGGCAAGGCGGGCTGATCAGCCGCGCCGCTCGCGCGGAACTCCTCCCTGAACGCGGAATAGGGCGCGATCGGGCCGGGCGTAGGCTCTTAAAGCGTTTGGCCACTCGAGTTGTGTTCGTGCAGCCAGCCAGAGGAGTAGAAATCATGCTAACTGCCGAAGTCAGCCAAGTCGTGCAGACACGCTACGGCAAATTCGCGGAAGCGGCTGGCGCCACAAAGACTTCCTGTTGCAGCAAGCCGGCCCCCAGTGCCTGCTGCGCCCTCGGGCAAGGTCTCTACAGCGAGTCAGAGCTTTCTTCGTTGCCTGAGCTCGCCCGGACTCTCTCACGTGGTTGTGGCAATCCGACCGGCTTTGCGAATTTGCAGCCGGGCGAGGTGGTGGTCGATTTCGGCTGCGGGGGCGGGATCGACGTGATTCTGGCGGCGCGCAAGGTTGGCGAACGTGGCAGGGTATTCGGGGTCGATTTCACTGCGCAGATGATCGAACGCGCACGAGAAGCCGTAGTGCAGGCGGGCTTGCAAGATCGGGCTATCGAGTTCCGCCAGGCATCGTTGGAAAAAACGACGCTTGCGAACGCTTGCGCGGATGTGCTGATCTCCAACTGCGTCATCAACTTGCACCCCGACAAAAACGCGGTTTATCAGGAAGCGTTTCGCGTCCTGAAGCCAGGCGGACGGCTCGCGGTTTCGGATATTTTGTTGACCGAGCCGATTGAAGCCGGTCTGCGGCAGCGATTTCAATCGGGCTGGTTCGGCTGCATGGGGGGAGCGATCCCGGAAGACGACTATTGGCGAACGCTGAAGAATGCGGGGTTCGCTCAAATTCAAATCGTCGCGCGTCATCCTCTCGCTGGCCAGGAACTGGTCGAAATGTCGGGCTGCCCAGGCGAAGAATTCACGCCCCCTGCGCCGAGCAAAGATCTTGACCAGGTACAGGGCAAAGTCGAGAGCGTCAAGTTCACCGCAATCAAACCAGCGCTCGTAGCTTCCCAAGGGGCTGGGATCGCGAGCAATCGGCTGGAAACTCTCGGTGCGATTGCGCAGGAAAGTCCTAAGTCCGGGAACACGCTTCTCGCCGGCGGGATTCTGGCGGCCATTTGGGCTTCCATATGCTGCGGAATCCCGCTGGTCTTGGTGACCCTTGGAATCAGCGGCGCGTGGATCAGCACAATGACGTCATTTGCGCCGCTGCGGCCGGTTTTCGTCGGGCTGGCGCTGCTGCTGTTCGGATTCGCCATTCAACGCGCGTTCTTTTCTGCGAGGGCCTGCGCCCCAGGCGCAACCTGTGCCAATCCACGACAACAGCGCAATCGGCGGATAGTGTTCATTTCGCTCTCGGTTCTGTTTGCCGCAATCTTCACGTTTCCCTGGTATGCGCCCCTTTTTATCTGACCATTCGCTCAAGCATCGGAGACCGCTATGCGTACTGCGCTTAGGCTGCTTGTTCTTTCGCTTGCCCTCGCCGCGCATCCAACGCTTGCCATAGCCCAGCAAGAGCCAAAGGGAGTGTCGGAGCCCGTTCGCACCGTCACCCTCGCCGTCAAGGGCATGTTTTGCGGGCTGTGCGAACCGACGGTGAAAAAGGCACTGAGCAAAGTTCCAGGCGTGATTGAAGCCAAAGTGGATTACGCAACCCAGACGGCGCTTGTGACGTTTGATTCCGCAAAGACGGACATCGCGGCCTTGACCAGGGCGACGACCAACGCCGGTTTCCCTTCGGCGGTCAAGCAGTAGACCTGCGCTGGCGCAACAGGGCGATGCAGGCGACCGCCGAATAGCGGCGCTTCGCTTGCGCCGCTCCGTGATGGCCGTCGATGCGTCAGCGCTTCTGCGAAAGGATCTTCCTCAAGTCACCGGCGTGCTGCCTGCATGGCTCGCGTCTCAGCGCGCGGTCGCGGCCGCGCGAAATACTTCGGTCTTGGGAAAATACGAGAACCACCCGAACCAGTAGGCGAGATGCCCGCCCAGTCGCGGCAGTCGTTCACCGGCAGGGCCGAGCAGCGCCTCTTCGGTCATGCGCCACGTCGCGCCGTTCGCGTCGATCACGGTCTGCCGATCGGCAGGTGCGGCGTTGAACTGATGCGTGCCGCGCGAGTCAGTGCGCAAATATGCACGCGTTTCGCCGATCAGCCCGCGTTGTGCCACTTCGTTGCGCAAGGCAGGAGGGAAAATACCGGGCGCGGCCTTGTCACCGAGCCGTTCGTCGGTGCTGCGGCTAGACAGCAGTTGCAGCCGATCCTGGGTCGGCATCGCCAGCAACACGTTGGCGGTGAAGCTGGCGAGCAACTTTGGATCCTTGTCGAGTACGCGTCGCGCTGCCGCCAGGGTCAGATCGTTGGCCGACTTGATACTCCGATCGTTCAGCGCGAGCTTGAGCTTCTCCGGCAAGGGCACCCGGCCCACCGCGTCGCGATAGATGACGACAAGCGACTGCCCGCCCAGCGTGTCGTTGGCAACGCCGCCGGCGCGGTTCAGTTCATCGAGCGGATACGCCTTCGCCTGGCCATCGAGCTGCACGGCGTACACGCGAGCCTTGTCGGGCAGTTGCTGACTCTTCCGCCACACCGGGAACATCGTGTTCGGCTGAGCGAAGTAACGGCCGTAAGTCGCACCGACTTCGTACGGCCGCTGGTGTCCGGTGTCGAGCGACAGGACTTTCGTGTCGGGATGCTGCTTTTTCCATTCGCTCCACGAGGTCACGACCACCGGCAGCACTTTCAGGCGCACCGGTTGCGCGGCCAGTTTGCCGATGATCGGCTCACCGGTCAGCTGGTTCCACAAGGTGCGCGTCGCGCGGTCGTACATCAGCTTGTTGGATCGCATCAGAAAACCCGACGAGCCGAACTCGTAGGTCACACCATCAGCGCGTGCGTCGAACAGAATGCCGGCGCCGCACAGCGTGCAGTAGGCGAGCGCGACCGGAACCCCGCCCACGACATCGTTGGCCATCTCGTGCCAGTCGAGAATGCGCAGCGGATACGCGCGGTCGTCGCCGTTGATGCTGACGCCGAACACCGGTTCGATGTCGCGCAGATAAGTCGCTTTGCCGGCCGGCAGCATTTTCGGATTGACGAGCGCCGGAATGCCGTCTACCGGCACGCCGCCCCAGACGACTTCCTCGATGCGCGCCTTCGCATGCGCGCCCTCGTACAGGAACTCGCGAAAACGCGGATCGATGATTTGCGCGTGCAACTCGCCTTTCCACGCGGCGTAGCCGGGCAAGGCCGGCACGTCGTCATGGGTGCCGACCCAGCGGATCAGCGTTTCCCACAAGTCGTCTTCCGGCGCCAGCTGCACGCCAGCGAGTTTCAGCGCCGTGCGCGCGGTCATCAGGACTTCATCGCGGGTTTGCAGGAACCGCAGCACATCGGAAAGCGGTGCGACGAAGCGCTGGTCACCGCTGGCGTCGATGCGTTTGAGCGCCGCTATGCGGAGCTCGGCGTCCACCTGCGGCAGCAGTTCCGCCAGCAACTTGCGCGACTCGGCCTCCGCCACCGGCTGGGCGAAACAGGCAACGCAAATTAACAGCAGAAAGCCGGCGAGCGCCGGCAGACTCAATCGTCTCAAGGTCTCCCCTTTTCCTGTTGGACGAGACCAGCGGCGTAGCGGATTGCGCTGGCGCGGGACCGATTCGCGTTAGGCGGTGAGCGGCGCACAGCTGCTCGGCCGCCTCTGCGACCGGGACCGTCGGCAGGATCGCAAAGCCGGACAGAACAGCACGCTGTCGCGGCCGAGGAGCGGAATTGCCTGCTGTAGCGACGAGCGCCCGACTACCTTGCAAATTGCGAGTGCCACTCGCAAAATGCAAGGTATGTATCAGCGCCTCGCGAGCCTGCGCCTGCGTCAACTGGCGCGGCGTTTCCCGGCGATCCTGATTCTGGGTGCGCGTCAGGTCGGCAAGACGACGCTGGCGCGGTCCGCGTTTCCCGGCGCGCGTTACGTCGATCTCGAGGAACCCGGCAACCGCGCGCTGTTCAGCGCCGACGCTGCACACCAACTCGCTTCGTTCGGCGCCCAGCCGCTCATCCTAGACGAAGCGCAAAGCGTCCCCGATGTTTTCACGGCGCTGCGCGGCCACATCGACGCGCGCCGCGCCAAGATGGGTCGCTATGTCCTGCTCGGCTCCGCCCAGCCGGCGCTGGTCCGCCAGGTTTCCGAGTCGCTGGCGGGGCGGATCGGACTGATCGAGCTCGACCCGCTGACCGCTGTCGAAGGTGCCTCGGGCACGCCGAGGAAAAAATGGCAGGACGTCTGGCTCAAGGGCGGATTCCCGGACGCACTCAAAGGTCGCTTTCGCGACTGGTGGGAGGCTTACCTGCGGCTCTACATCGAGCGCGACCTGCCTGCGCTCGGCGTGGCCACACAGCCGTTGCTGCTGCGACGATTGCTGACGATGCTTGCGCACCAGCAAGGGCAACTCGCCAACACGGCCCGGCTGGGCGCCGCGCTCGGCGCGACTCACACGACGGTGCAGCGCTATCTCGACATACTCGAGCAGACATTCCTGATTCGCCGCCTGCCACCCTACTTCGTCAATGTCGGCAAGCGGCTGACCAAGGCGTCGAAGATCTACTTGCGTGACACTGGTTTGCTCCACCACCTCTTGAACATCGGTTCGGCCGCTGCGCTCGACTCACACCCGATCCGCGGTGCGAGCTGGGAAACCTTTGTGGTCGAGGACCTGACGCGCCGCGAAAGACTCGTGCGGCCTTTCACGCAGTTCTACTTCTGGCGCACGCACGCCGGTGCCGAGATCGACCTTGTGCTTGAACGCGGCGCGCAGCGCTTCGCGCTCGAGATCAAGGCGGGCAGTGGTCGCAGTGCTTACCTTGCGCGCAGCGTCGGCGCCGCGGCGGCAGACTTCGGGGCCACGCGCTCGTGGGTTCTCGACCAGGCAAAGGGCGAAGAGGCGTTGGGTCCGAAGGTGCGGCGGCGCAACTACGCCGACAGCCTTGACTGGTTGCCATGAGCTTCCTCGACGTCGCGCTGCAATCAGTCGCCTGCCGTTACGCCATCCGATGCAGCTCGCGCAGGCGCTCCGCTGCTTCTTTGATCGCCTTTAGCTTGCCCTCGGCAACCTTGTCCGCGGCGACCGGGTTGTCGGCGAAAGTCGCGAAGCCGCAGTCGGGACAGAACAACACGCGATCGCGGCCAAAGAGCTGGATCGCTTGTTCGCCTTTGGCGGCGATCTCGTCCGCGGTTTCGATGCGGGCGTGCTTTTGATTGACCACGCCGACGCCGATGCGCACGTCGTCGCGGATCTTCTTCAGTACGTCCATTTCGCCCGCGCGCGGTGTGCAGAGTTCCAGCAGCAGCGTGCCCACCTCGAGGCGCGTCAGCGCATCGATCAGCGGCCGGTAGTCGCCGGCGAGCGCAACCGATTCGTCCGCGGTCCAGTTGCCTCGGCACATGTGAAGCGCCAGCCGTTCGCGCGGAAAATCCTTCGTTACCGCGTTGATCAGCTCGCGCGCGAAACCGAGTTCGGCCGGTACGTCGTTTTTCTCGGACAAGGCGCCACACATGAACGAACGCTTGCCCGCAGCCGCCGGCGCGCTGAAGACGATTTCGGACAACACCGGTTCGTCGAGCTGAACCAGCGCGACGCCGGTGGCGAGCAGGCACGCGATCTCTTCGCGCAACACGCGCACGAGGTCGGCCGCCAGATGCTCGCGGCTCGCGTAGGCGCGATCGACGATGCAGTCCATCCACATCGTGCGTGTGAGCAGATACGGTCCGGGCAGCGCAATCTTCGCCGGCAGCGTGCTGATGCTTTTCAGAAACTCCGCTTCGTGCACGGCTATCGCCTTCGAGCGACCCAGCGGACCGAACGCGACCGGGTGCCGCACCTCGCCCGCCGGAACGTCGAGCGCGCGCAGTTCGCGTTCGAATTCCTCCGGGTGTTCAACCAGCGGCAGCAAGTCGGTCAGCGGAATCAACTGGCAGTTGTCGAGAATTCCGCCGACAAAGCTCGCATACGAATCGCGCCGCTGTTCGCCGTCGGTCATCACATCGACGCCGGCGCGCGACTGCGCATCGACCGCCAGACGCACGGCATCGCTGGCGGTGGCCTGAAACGCCGTGCCGTCGAGTTTGCCTTCGAGATGCTCGTGCACGGCCTGCAACATCCAGCGCGGCCGCGGCCACGAGCCGATGTTCATTACCGCAAGCGGTCGAATCGACGGCGCGGGAGCGGGTACTGGCAGTCGTTCGAGGAACTGCGGCGTCCTGATCGCCGTACCAAACTCAACGGTCGTGGTTGGCCGCGCCGGTTCCTTGCGTTCCGCGAGCTTGCCTTTGCAGACGAGAAAACTGCGCTGCCTGCCTTCCTTCGTCCACGACACGAGTTCGTTGCTCGTCAGGCGACACCACGCCGGCAATTCCTCATCGACCGAAATTTCGGTGGAGCGGATTTCCAGCAGGCCGCCGCGCGGCAGTGGATCGATATGTTTGCGGATCAGAAGCAGCAGGCCATTGCCGCAATCGAGATCGCCGCCGTCGAAACGCACGTCGGGTGATTTGGTGTGGGCGGGTTGGGGTTGCATGTGGACTCCAAGACCTTGTCGTCCCGGCGTAGGCCGGGACCCAATTGGGCGTTACGCAAATGGATGACAGCGTAATTAGGCCCCGGCCTGCGCCGGGGCGACGCTGCCGTACAAAATGCTTGCGGCGCCTTCATCGAACTGCCGGGTCGCCACGTCAAGCGCAACCCTCCCGTTCGCCAGCCCGACGATGCGATCCGCATACTGCCGCGCGAAATGAACCTGGTGGAGGCTGCACACGACCGAGACCCGCTCGGAGCGGCATATTCCTCGCATCAGATCGAGTATGCCGGCGCTGATGCTGGGATCGAGGCTCGCAATCGGCTCGTCGGCGACGATGATGTCGGGCCGCTGCGCCAGCGCGCGCGCAATTGCGACGCGTTGCTGCTGGCCACCCGACAGTGTGTCGGCGCGCTGCTGCGCCTGCGCGAGCAGTCCCACGCGATCCAGACATTCGTACGCGAGCAGCAAATCGGCGCGCGAAAACGTGCGCACCCAGCCGCGCCATTGCGCCACATGGCCAAGCCGGCCGGCCAGCACGTTGGCAAGCGCGCTCAAGCGCGCGACAAGATTGAACTGCTGGAACACAACCGCGATGTGGCGGCGCGCGCGTCCGCGCAGCGCGCTCACGTCAAGCCCGCCAACGTGCACGCTGCCACGATCGGACGCCATCAATCCGGTCATGCACTTGAAGAGCGTGGTCTTGCCGGAACCGCTCGGTCCCAGCACGGCGACGAACTCGCACTCATGCACCGAAAAGCTCACGTCGTCCAGCGCCCTTACCTTGCCAAAGGATCTGCTGACGCCGCGCACGGTCAGGCGGGCCGTGGCCGACGCGGCTTGTGCGAACGGTTCGATTGCCGAGAGCAGCAACGCGTCGTTCATGGCTCGCACATGCGCCCGGATCTCACACCAGCCTGCGCCGCAGCCAGCTCGACAACTGATCCAGCGCGGTGACCACGATCAGGATGACCGCGATGATCGTGAACAAGCGCGGAAAGTCGAGCAGGTCCATGCTGCTCTTCAGCTCGAGTCCGATGCCGCCCGCACCTACCACGCCCAGCACAGTGGAGGCGCGCACGTTGAACTCCCACCAAAAGAGCGAGGTCGATGCGAACACCGGCAGCACGTCGGGAACGATCGCGTATGAAATCGCCGTCGTACGCCCGGCGCCCGTGGTCCGCACCGCTTCGAAGGGCGCGAGATTCGTGTTCTCCAGATGATCGGCAAAAAATTTCGCGGCGCTGCCCCACGTGTGCAGTCCGATCCCCAGCACACCGGCAAACGGGCCGAGTCCGACGGCGGCGACGAACAGCAATGCGAACACGAACGAATCGATGCCGCGCAGGCCGTTCAGAAACCAGCGCACCGGTACATACAGACGCGGCCACGGTGTCAGATTGCGCGCGGCGAGTACCGACATCGGGATCGCGAGCGTGACCGCGATCGTGGTGCCGAGCGCCGCCATCGCGACGGTCTCGCCCGTGCGCAGCAGA
>Ga0187893_10015152_pt1 | contig 10376 bp, 15 predicted proteins | sample MA1701074metaG_FD_139574 | JGI IMG/M metagenome (GOLD analysis project Ga0187893, IMG submission 139574) | White microbial mat communities from a basaltic lava cave in the Kipuka Kanohina Cave System on the Island of Hawaii, USA - MA170107-4 metaG ...
CGCGCCATGCGCCCCGGTCCTTCCGGGGTGCGCTCATAGGCTTCCATGTAGCACGCTCGCCAATTGCCCGCGGAGCGCGTGACCAGCGCTTCAACGAGGCGGTCCTTGCTCGGGAAGTGATGCAACAGCCCGCCCTTGCTCATGCCCGCCTCGGCGGCGACGGCGTCGAGCGTCAGGTTGGCGATGCCCTGGCGTACGACCACCGCCTCCGCGGCGTCCAGCAGAGTATGCCGCAACAGGGTGTTCGCTCGTTCCATGACGCATACAGTACCGTCCAGACGGTCGGTTGTCAACCGTCCAGACGGTTTTTTTGCCGGTGTTGCCACGGTGCGAAATAGGCAACCGCATCAAGGACTTTGCCGACGCCACCTTGTCGCGCACCGGCACTACGGTGTGATTGAGTTCGATCGCCATGACAGGGCGAGCAGGAAGTTCATTCCAGGGACGGCGCTATTTCGCCACGAGGCGAATAGTTTTTCGATCATTTAAGTTGAATGGCAAGTTCTATTAGCAAACATGATCGGAAAAATGGACCGATTTCCCACCGCCGCAGCAGATTCGTCCTAAGGGCCGACAGGCTCCTAAGCGCAGCGGCGCATCATCTTTAGCGACTGTGTTGCTGCAGCATGCCTGGGAGCTTGGTGCTTCGCGAGTCTCCCGCCGCGTCAATTTTCCGCCACGATACGTCCCGCCTTTTTGTCGGAACTTTACCACCATAGCAGTGTAACCCTTTGGAAATTCGATGAAACATTTTTGGCATGACAGTAGCATAAGCAGCACCATCGGGAAACACTCCCGCTACTCTTGGAATCTTTTGAGCTTTTTACAACTGCGGGCGGTCCCCTGGATCCCGCGGTGGAGGATGGTTTATGTCAAACACTTCGCATACAGTTATCTTGTCGCTCACCTTGCTTGTGCTATCTGGCTGCGCCAGCTACGGCACTTGGGCCCCGACGGTTGATCCGTACGGGGACGCCAATGCTAACCGCATTACCGCAGACACGGCGGAATGCCAGCACCTCGCCAAACAGGCTTCGGGAGGCACCGCCAATGAGACCTTAAAAGGCACCGTCGTCGGTGGTTTATTTGGCGCGGCGGCTGGGGCTGCGATCGGCGCCGCGGTCGGGAACCCCGCCGGCGGAGCTGCCTTAGGCGCGGCTACCGGAGGCATGGGTGGAGCGGCGCATAATGGCTACAACGCAGAGGATCAGTACAAGCGCGCGTATACGAGCTGCTTACGCAACAGGGGACACAACGTCGTTAACTGATCTTATCCAAGGTAGGGAGCCTGTCGGACTTAGGGGATCGTAGCGAGGCGAGTGGGAAATCGAGGACAGTTTTTCGATCATATTAGGCCAATAGCGCGTTCTATTTAACGAAAATGATTGGAAAAATGGACCGATTTCCCACCGCCGTAGTAGATTCATCCTAGTCCGATAGGCTCCTAGGCTGCGAGGGACGGCAGCGCTTCAGCGCGAGCAGACCACGTTCCTTTCTACGAAAACGCCACGCCGTGCGTTACGCACGACGTGATCCGCTCTTAGACACGGCATGGCCTAGTGCGGCCACGCGCCAACAGACTAGAGCTCCCTCTACCTTAATTTTGCCGGAATTAATGTTTTTAGCTTCATCAGGGCGCACCTTCCGGTAATGGGTTATCAGGTCTTTTTGCGCCGTAACCGTCGGGGTTATGGTTAGCTCCCTGGTGAGGAGTGTTTATGCCCTTGTACAAATTCGGCCAATAACGGTCCAATCCTCGCAGGAATCGGCAAATGGCCACCCAGGACGCCAGCTCTTTATTGATCCGAGAAAAGATATTAGTCATGGCATTTGCTCCTATATACACAATTTTTCTTGATCCTTGTAAGCTATACGCGGTATGGCAACGTTTGGATGTTTCGCGCCGTAACTCACCTCCGGCACGCCGCCAAAGTCCTTCCTCGCTGACACCCAAAAAACTTGACTCTGAGGAGCGAACCCGTTTATAGAGACACACTATATCCTCTGGCGGCTAACCCACGATGACGGTCGCCTACGTAACGCATAAAGACTGCCTGCTGCACGAGATGGGAGCATGGCATCCGGAGTCGCCAGCGAGGCTCTCTGCCATCCAAGACCGACTTACCGCCGATGGGCTGTTACCGCTCGTGCGTCTTGTGGAAGCGCCCTGCGCTACCAAAGAACAGCTGTCCCGCGTCCACGATCCGGCTTACGTGGATCGCATCATGCGGATCGCTCCCAAAGAAGGAATGGTAAGTCTGGACCCGGACACGGTCATGAATCCCCACAGCCTTAACGCCGCATTGCGGGCCGCGGGCGCCCTTGCTCACGCCGTCGACCTGGTGGCGCGAAGCGAGGTAACCGCCGCCTTTTGCGCCGTGCGCCCTCCCGGCCACCATGCCAAGCGCTCGCACGCCATGGGTTTTTGTTTTTTTAATAACGTAGCGGTCGGCGCCGCCCATGCCTTGGCGATCCCTGGGATCTCGCGCGTGGCTATCGTTGATTTCGACGTGCATCATGGCAACGGCACCGAAGATATTTTCCGCAATGAACCGCGAGTCCTGTTCTGCTCTTCCTTCCAGCACCCGTTTTACCCGGGAAGCGGTGCCTATACCCGCAGCGATCACATCATCAATATACCCCTGCCCGCCGGCACCACCGGCGTGCAGTTCCGGGAGCACGTTGAAGCGCGTTGGCTGCCCGCATTGGATCGTTTTCGCCCAGAATTGGTGTTTATCTCGGCCGGCTTTGACGCCCACGCCGCAGACCCGCTCGCACAACTGCTTTTCACCGAGGAGGACTACACCTGGATCACGGAGCAGATGGTGGCTGTCGCCCAGATGCACGCTGAAGGACGGATCGTCTCCACCCTGGAGGGAGGCTACGATCTATCCGCTTTAGGGCGTAGTACAGCGGCGCACATTGCAGCCTTAATGGAGTAACGGGCGCCCTACACCACGCGACCTTTCGTTACCTATCTATCCGTGCTGTTCACGCATGAAGACATTGTTCAAATTCCTGGTATGGTCGCTGGGCGTGCTTGCCGTGCTGGTGGTTGCGGCCGTGATCGCGCTGCCCCTTTTGGTTGACCCCAATGACCACAAAGACCGCATTGTGCAACTCGTAGAAGCACAAACCGGACGCGAGCTCTCCGTGCAGGGCGACATCAAGCTTTCGGTGTTTCCCTGGTTAGGGTTCGATCTGGGTGCTGCTTCCTTGGGCAACGCACCGGGGTTTGGTGCCCAGCCGTTCGCCACCCTAGAGCGACTCCGAGTGGGTATCGCCTTGCTTCCCCTGTTGCGCGAGAAGGTGGAAATGGGGACCGTGATCATCCACGGATTGTCGGTGAATCTGGTCCGCAACCAAAAAGGCGAATCCAATTGGGCTGATCTGGTTGCCGAAGACAAGTCCAAGGGAGCAGCCACAGGCCTGCGGCTCGCGGCACTCGCTCTTGGCGGCTTGGACATACGCAACGCCAGTCTGGCGTGGGAAGACCAGGCTCAAGGCCAGGCGTATGTGATCGAGAACCTAAACCTAGAGACCGGTACGGTGGGCATCGGCAAGCCGCTCGATCTCTCCCTTGCGTTTCAGCTCCAAGACAGCACGTCCGCGATCATTGGCGACATCGCGCTTGACGCCCTACTGGATTTCCGTCCAGATCACAAACAATATCGGTTTCGCCCCTTGGATTTCAATGCTCGGCTTAAGGGGCCGCGCTTCCCCGGCGGGAGTGCGGATATCGATCTGAAAGCAGACATCGCGGCGGACCTAAAGGCGGCGACAGCCCGGGTGTCCGATCTGTCCCTGCGCATCTTAGACGCCAGGATAACGGGCGATGGCCATGCGACGAGGCTCTGGGATGACCCCGAACTACATGGGTCAATCCAGGTCGCACCTTTCAATCTGCAGCAACTGCTCGCACAAATCGGTCAAGAGCTTCCCAAGACCGCCGATCCGGCGGTTCTCAGATCCATAGAGCTGAATACGCCGTTTATGGGCTCAAAGCGCGGCCTGACCCTCAAGGCCATGACAGCCAAGCTCGACGATTCCCAGGTCAAAGGCGACGTGTCGATCGCCGACTTCGTCGATCCCGATATCGATTTCGACCTCGATCTGGATCAGATCAATGCCGATCGCTACTTGCCCCCTCAAACGCCGAATGCGATCACCCCGGAGACAGTCGCCGCTGGTGTGGCGGCCGAATGGCCGTCGAAGATGCTGCGCGCATTGAAGTTAAAGGGTCAACTGCGCGCCGAGCACCTCACCCTGAACGCTATGTCGCTGACCAAGGTAACTCTCACGGTCCAGGCGCGCGATGGACGAATCGCCTTGGATCCCGTCTCCGCCCATCTATTCGGTGGCCGTTATGATGGAGCCGTGGCCTTGGACGCGACCGGCAAGCAGCCGCTCATCACCGTAGATAGCGCCGTAGACGCTGTTCAAATGGGCTCGCTGCTGGAACAAGTGACGGGCAGGCCAAAGATGGACGGTCGCGCGACGGCTGAGGCGAAGTTCACCGCGGCCGCTGCCAGTGCGCAGGCGCTAAGGCGTACGCTCACAGGCGATATGCGCTTCGCGCTTCGCGATGGCGCGATTCGGGGATTTAATATTGCGCGGATCATACGGGAGGTGGAGTCTCGGGTGTCGGGAAAACCCCTGCCGCCCAACAGCGAAACCGTACAAACCGACTTTTCCGAACTGACGGGCAGCGCGCACCTGGTCAATGGCTTGGCGAGCACCAAGGACTTGGTGCTCAAGTCACCGCTGCTGCGTGTAGAGGGTGCGGGCCACGCGAACCTTACAACCGAGCAAGTGGACTACAGGATACATGCTACGCTGGTGGACACGTTAAAAGGCCAAGGGGGCAAACGGCCGGAAGAGCTTAAGGGGATCCCGATACCGGTGCGTGTTAGCGGTACCTTCGATAAACTGAAATTCACGCCGGACATCCAGGGTTTAATTGAAGCACGCGCTAAGAAGGAGCTGGAAAGGCAAAAAGACAAAATCCAAAACAAACTCCAAGAGAAACTGGAAAGGAAACTGGGCGATAAGCTCGGTGACCTCCTCGGAAGCAAGCCCAAACAAGAGCAGGGGCAGGCGGCCCCACCGCAAAGCACGCCCAGCGCGGACGAGGGGAAAACTCCAATCGACGATGTGTTGAAAGAACGGTTAAAACGTGTGTTGCCGTTCTGAAGTCGCTTTCGGCATCGCTGCGCTGTTGTTGTTCCCTGCAAGCACAACAACCCATGCGAGCGAGGTCCGTCACCTCGACGTGAGCGCTGATCGCGGCCGTTACCGCGTAAACCTCGAGCTGCTCATCGACGCCGATCTGGAATCGGTGCGGCACATCGTGCAGGATCACGACGGGCTTTACCGACTCAGCCGCATCATCAAACGCAGCCGTGATCGCGGCTCTTTACCGGGGCAGTTACCGCGCCGTGAGCTTTCGCTTGAAGCGTGTATTCTGTTCTTTTGCATGGCGCCCCGTATGCTCGAAGAGATCGAGCGGCAAGCCAACGGCGACATCATCACCCGCATCGTGCCCGAACAAAGCGATTTCTCCTATGGCCGATCGCGCTGGCGCACGCGGCGTTTGAGCACCAAAGCCTCGCGCATCGATCTCAGCGCCGAACTCACGCCCGCGTTTTGGGTGCCGCCCATCATCGGTCCGTGGATCCTGAAACGCAAGTTGCGCGCCGCCGCGCTTGAGACCTGTGAGCGACTCGAACGATTGGCCAGAGGCCGAAAGCTTTCGCCGTAAGCTGCTGCGGTGGTACCGGCGGCGCGGTCGCCGCGACCTACCGTGGAAGCGCGTGCCGACACCCTACCGGGTATGGGTTTCGGAGATCATGCTGCAACAGACGCAGGTGGCGACCGTCATCCCGTATTTTGAGCGCTTCCTACAGCGTTTCCCGGGCGTGAACAGCCTCGCCAGCGCCCCGCTGGATGAAGTGTTGCACCATTGGTCCGGCCTTGGCTATTACGCCCGAGCACGCCATCTGCATCGCACCGCCCGTTTCATCGTGCAACGGTGGGATGGCGTGTTTCCAAAGAGGATCGAGGAGTTGGTGGCCTTACCTGGGATCGGGCGCTCAACGGCAGGGGCGATCTTGGCCCTGGCTTTCGATCAGCGTCACCCGATTTTAGACGGCAACGTCAAGCGGGTGTTAACCCGATTCTGCGCCATCGCGGGGGATCCCGGCAGAACCTCAGTGCAGCACCGACTGTGGGCCATCGCCGATCAACTCACGCCGGAGCGTGACGCCGCGTGTTATACCCAAGCGATCATGGACCTCGGAGCGACGGTCTGCACGCGGGCAAACCCACAATGCCCGCGCTGTCCCTTAAGCAACGATTGCAAAGCCTACGCCCTAGGCAGACCCGAGGATTTTCCGGGGCGGCGTGAAACGAAATCGCTGCTCGTGCGGCGCGCGCTGTTTGCGATCTTGCAAAATCCCGCAGGCGAGGTGCTGCTCCAGCGCCGGCCACCCGCCGGCGTATGGGGCGGTCTCTGGGCCTTTCCAGAATGTCCAGCAGCCGAAGTCTTTTCGCCGTGGTGCGCGCGTGAGTTCGGCCTGGAGGTGCTGGACCAGAAAAACGGGGAAATCCTTCATCATAGTTTTAGTCACTTTCGACTCGATATCGCTCCTGTGTTTGCCCGCGTGCGCGTTTCCGGGCGAGGCGTAATGGAAGCGACAGACACACTCTGGTATAACGTTATCTCGCCACCTGCCGTAGGGCTGGCGGCGCCGGTTCGTAGTCTTCTGTCACGGTTATGTTTCAAGGTAAATGGATAAGAGGTCGAAATGCCCCGAATGGTAAATTGCGTAAAGCTGGAGAAAAAAGCCCAAGGCCTTGCTCGCCCCCCCTATCCCGGTGAGCTCGGAAAACGGATCTTTGAGCACGTATCGATGGAAGCATGGCAGATGTGGCTCAAGCACCAGACCATGCTGATCAACGAAATGCGGCTCACGCCTATCGACCCCAAGGCGCGCGAATTTCTCGAAAGTGAAATGGAGAAGTTCTTTTTTGGCCAGGGGTCGGCCTTGCCGGAGGGCTATGTTCCGCCGGGTCAGCCTCCGCGCTAAGCGCTCTGGAGCTTGACGTCACGAAAACCCATCGGTTTAATACCCACCTCCGTTCGTAACCCGAAAATATCCCTGGGCGAAGTCGTTAAGATTAAGGCACGGCCAGGGCAAAGTGATGGGTGAGAGAACCTGCGCGCAGTGGGTAGTCATGAACCCGCGCCTGCTTGGTGAAAAATAAGGCTTCAAATGGCCAGGTAGCTCAGTCGGTAGAGCAGGGGACTGAAAATCCCTGTGTCGGCAGTTCGATTCTGTCCCTGGCCACCAATAAAAACAATTAGTTAATTAGGTCATAAAAAACGTTTCCGAAAATTTTCCGAAAAAATATTCCGAAAATATTCCGAAAAGCTGCCTATTTCTTGTCCGGATCGAGGCTATCAACGACCTCGATTTTTCGATCGTAAACGGCTACCTGACTTGCGCTCTTGTGACCGGAAAAACGCTGTTTGTCACCCTCATAGTCGCTAATGCCTTTGGCCTTGATATCATGAAAGGTGAAGTCGAGTTCGCCATTCAAGCGCTGTCGTGCTCCTGCTTTTACCTTGCGCCAAGACTGATACAAAGCTCTGCTCGTGTAAGGTGCGCCTTTGCCGTTATGAAGTAGATAAAGGCTCTTAATCTCGCTTGGTTGCTGCTCGGCGAGCTTGACTGCGGCTCTCAGCCTCGGCGTCCAACGCTTAATCTGCTTTTTTCCGGTCTTGCCTTGCCTTATAAAGACGCCTTCTTCGCGCAAATCGCCGAGTTTCAACCGCAATACATCACCTTGGCGTGCGCCACAGAGGTAGCTGATTTCCATCGCGATCTTGAGCCGCAAGGGGGCTAGTAACACCGTATTCTTCGTCGGTGATGTACCGGTCCCGGGACTTCTCGGTGAATTTGCGTACCCCTTTGCACGGATTGGCAACGACTAATCCGCGCTCATACCCCCACTGGTAGACACGAGACAAAAACGACTTTTCACGGTTAGCCTGCACCCGAGAGCGTCGCCCCCGTAGATCCATGTAGCGGCGCACATGTTCGGGTTTGATGCTTGATGCCCGCATGCGACCGAATACCTCTTCGACCTTGAGCGAATACTTTCGATAATCGCTTTGTGTGGTCGGCGACAGACTCTTGAAGTCTTCGCTTTGAACAAAACGTTCGATAAGCTCCGATAGTGACCCTTCTTTCTTTTCGAGACGTGCGCGCTCATTTTCATATCGCTGCCACACCGTTGCTTGGGAGCATTCGAGTGAACAAAGCCGAATGGCTTCGCCCGTGGCACGGAAGCGATATTCATAAGCTGCTTTGCCGCGGTACACATAAGGCGGCATCCATTGGTCGGCTTTCTTGCGATTCCTACCCACGTATCGCCTCGAAGTTGGGAGATTCGTCGAAAACGCTGTTTGTTCGGCTCACGGGATGATTCACGTGGTACCACGTTGTAGTAATGGTGCCATCAAGACGCTCGATAAAAAAGATCCCATGGCTTCGCAAAATAAACGCCTGCTTCACCGACTGTTTGGCGCCAGTCAACTTTTCTAACTCCTCGGTTGTCAATAATTCCGACACGTTACTCACTTAACTCGGGGTAGGATATCCTCGGCGGCTATCAAGATCTCACTAACCGCCCCCATGCGTTACCTAAAGGCGCCATTGGTATCCCCACCGGTGACGTGACCCCAGGTTTTTCCGTACCCCGCAAGCGACCCTGGGATCAGGACCTCCACCATCCCTTTCGGGCGCTTGTCCTCGTAGATCGCGGCATCGAGAAACACGATCACCTTCGGCTTGGCTCCGGGTGCCACATAGCCGAATTGGAATTCTGGCAAGGCCCGCAGCTCGTCCATCAGCACCGCTGCTTCCTCAAGCGACGGCACGCACCGCGCACCGGCTAATCCCTTCTTCCATCCCGGCGGCACAATATCCCTCGCTTGTCCCCCGCTCATCTCGGTAGCGCACCATCGGGGGCCCCATCAGTAGGCTCTTCCCCTACTCCGGGATCAGCAGTTCCATTCCCGGCATCGAGGATCCGCATGTCACTGGCGATCACCTCGGTGATGGTCCGCTCCGTGTTGTCCCGGTCGGTGTATTGGCGGGTCTGCGTCCGACCCTCGAAATACACGTACGAGCCTTTCGTGAGGTACTGGGAGACGATCTCGGCCAGCCGCCCGAAGCACACCACCCGGTGCCACTCAGTGCGTTGCTTCCGTTCACCGGAGGCCTTTTCTTTCCAGGTCTCGTTGGTGGCCAGCCTCAGAGTGGCCACCGCGGTGCCGTCGTTCGGGGTGTACCGAAGCTCCGGATCGGCGCCCAGACACCCAATCAGCAAGGTCTTGTTCAGCGATCGTTTACTCACGTTAATCTCCTATAGCGTTATCTGTATCGACACACAGCGAAGGCAGGTGCCTTCCGTCAAAGTCTGTGCCTTCAGGTTCTGAGGGAAAGCGCCTTTCGCGACATAGCCTTCGCTCGCACGAGCCTTTACTTGCCGCAATGGAACCGGGGGATCATTCCGACGTGCGGATCAAGGGTGATCCGCGCACTGGAAGCCGAACACCGCACCGCCTGATCTTGACGAGAGTGGTAGTGCTTTCCATGGACGCAAACCCGCCATGTCAGGACAAGGGAAAGGTGCCCTGGTTCTGTGAGTAGGCGTGCTTATGCTTGGCTCGCGGCGGTCCTATAGCCGTCGCGTGCGTCGCAGCACGCTGGTTTTGAGGGTTGTCCGCCCTGGTGCTCACATGTTAACGCGCGAAACACCGCCCATCTGGGACAAATGCCCGCAGGGTGGACGACAACGTTGGGATCGACAGGCAAAGCCTGCGCGCCTCTGCCCGATCCAGGAGGCGCTTCACCGCTTCGCGTGAAAGCGGCCTTTCTCCAGAGCCCCAGAGCCCAGGATCTGGAAGAAGGCCCCTTCAGCGAAGGGGCCTTAACAGCGTCTTAAAACGCCGTATCGTCGTCCCAGTCCGGATCGACGGGCGATCCTTCCGGAGACTCCGATTGGCTCTCAGGAGGAACGGGATCCCCATTCTTCCTGCTATCCAGCAGACGCAGCTCCCGTACGATGACCTCGGTCACAGAGTGCTCGTGCCCTCGCGATCGGCGTAGCGCCGCGTATTCAATCGGCCCTCCAGATAGACCAGAGAGCCCTTTGCTAGATAGTCACCCACGAATTTCGCAAGCGCCCCGAAACACACCACCCGGTGCCATTCGGTCTGCTCTTTGCGCTCGCCGGAATGCCGATCGTTCCAGCGCTCCGTGGTAGCCACCCGCACGGTGGTAACAGGGACCCCTTCGTTGGCGGAA
>Ga0187893_10015153_pt1 | contig 10375 bp, 3 predicted proteins | sample MA1701074metaG_FD_139574 | JGI IMG/M metagenome (GOLD analysis project Ga0187893, IMG submission 139574) | White microbial mat communities from a basaltic lava cave in the Kipuka Kanohina Cave System on the Island of Hawaii, USA - MA170107-4 metaG ...
CTCAACGGGCAGACGCGCTCAGTGGAAGTGAAGGATAAAAAATCAGGAATCAAAAAAGCGACACATGCCAAAGCAAATGCTCCCGCTCACATCGGCACACCCTTGCAGGGATTGCTCTCAAAAATATTTGTAAAAGAAAATCAGCAGGTGAAGAAAAACACCCCGCTATTCACCATCGAAGCCATGAAAATGGAAACCACCATCACAGCATCCAAAGACCTGACCATTTCAAAAATTGTTTTGCCCGAAGGTACGCTGGTGGAAGCGGATGATTTGGTGATAATGACGGATTAAAAGTCAAAATCATTTATTGAGATTCCGGCTTTTATTTATTTGTAATTTTGGTGTAGGCTTTCAATCCCGAATTAATGAAACACTATGTAATTATAATTTTCCTGGTGCTTTTTAATGCCGGATATTTACCTGCGGGAGATTTAAAAATTGATTCATTAAAGAAAGTGTTGATGAATTCAGGAGAGGATACAACTAAGGTAAATGTCCTTAATTCCATAGGGTGGGAATTTACGAACAAGGGCAGCTATGACAGCGCAGTTTTTTATGCTGACAAAGCAAAATTTCTGGCAGATAAGCTTCATTTCAAAAAAGGCAGCGCCAGTGCTTACAATACTATCGGATTTGTTCATTACAGCAGGGGAAATTATGATGAAGCTCTGAAATTTCATTATGAATCACTTAAAACTAAAAATGAAATAAGCGACCAGATTGGCATTGCGGATTCTTATAATAATATCGGGCTGGTGAATGAGTACCAGGGCAACTACCCGGAAGCATTAAAAAATTTCCTGCACTCTTTAAAATTATACGAACAAAACGGTGCATCCAAAAAAAGAATTGCCACAGTTATCATTAATATCGGAACGGTTTACATTTATCAGCAGAACAATTCCGAAGCGCTGAATTATTTTTTCAAAGCTCTTGAAATGATGGAGCAAATCGGAGACAAGTTTGGCATTTCGCTTTGCTACACGGATATCGGAATAGCTTATCTGAACCAGGAAAAAAATGATAAAGCGCTTGAATATTATTTCAAGGCATTGAAAATTGATGAAGAAATCGGCAACAAAGTAGGAATGGCAAGGCATTATAATAACATAGGTATTGTGTATGCCGATAATGGAAATTATGATGAAGCGCTGAAATACTATTTTCTCGGATTGCAAATAAGAGAGGAAAGCAAAGACCGGCAGGGAGTGGCTCTTGCATATTATAATATTGGCAATGTGCTTGCAAAGCAGAAAAAATATGCAGAATCTGAAAAATATCTGAATGAAAGCTTGCAGAAGTCAATAGCAATCGGTTCGAAGGAAATTCAAAAGGATGTTTATAAATCGCTTGCGGACCTGGCAGATGAAACCGGTGACATTAAGAAAGCTTATGAGTATTATAAACAATTTTCAGAAGCAAAGGACAGCTTGCTTAATGAAACCAACAGCAGGCAGATTGCTGATATGAAAACAAAATATGAAACGGAAAAGAAGGAAAACGAAATTCAGTTGCAGCAGGCAGTTATTGAGAAACAGAATATCACACGTTATTATCTGATTGGCGGCTTCACTCTGTTTGTTCTTTTTTCAGCCATAACTTTATATTTCTACAATCAAAAAAAGAAAACCGCTTTCAGGCACCAGGTTGCTGAAATGGAAACAAAATTGCTGCATGCCCAAATGAATCCGCATTTTATTTTCAATTCACTCAATTCGATTCAGAGTCTGATACTGGAAGAACAGCCGCGGCTTGCCAGGGAATACATCATTACTTTTTCGCGGCTTATGCGGGCTGTGCTGGAACAAACCCGCAAAAAATCCATTTCGCTGACCGAAGAAATTGAAACCATCCGTAAGTACCTTGACTTGGAAAAGCTTCGGTTCAATAACAAATTCGATTACGAAATTTCAATTTCTGAAATTACGGAAACGGATTTGATTTTGTTCCCCCCCCTGTTAATTCAGCCATTTGTTGAAAACAGCATCATTCATGGAATCAGCCATAAAGAGGATAGGGGTTTCATTCAAATCAGCTTCCGGAAAGATGAGGACATGCTTGTATGTAAAATTAGAGATGATGGGGTGGGAAGGTCAGCCGCAGCTGAAAAGAAAAAAATGCGGGCTGTATCGAGCAATTCAATTGCCACACAACTTGCGCGCGAACGCCTTGCCAACCTGAACGGAAACGGAAAAAGAAAATCAGGCAAAGCAGCTATCCAGATAACCGACCTTACAAAAGAAGATGGGCAAGCGGCAGGAACCAATGTAGAAATTTACATTCCATATAAAATCACCAATGATTAATGCTGTCCTGATTGATGATGAACCGCGCAACCGCAAAACGCTGGAAGTGCTTCTTCGTGAAAATTTTCCTGAATTACATATTGCCGCGCAGGCGGAAAATGTTAAAACCGGGGTAGAAAAAATCATCAAGAACAATCCGCAGATAATTTTTCTTGATATTGAAATGCCGGACGGAACAGGGTTTGACCTGCTGCGAAAATTGGACAATCATGATTTTGAAATTATTTTTACGACAGCGCATGATGAATATGCGCTGGAAGCATTTCGTTTTTCTGCAATAGGATATTTGTTGAAACCGATTGACGAAAATGAGCTTAAAACCGCAGTCAGAAAAGCAATTCATCTGCTGGAAAGCAGAAAATCGGGACGCGAAGCACAGGTGAAAGCGCTGGTGGAAAATTTTGAAAATATTTCCGGAAAAATTCCCAAGCTTGTTTTGCCTGAAACGGATGGGTTCAGAGTGCTTAATATTGATGAAATTCTTTTTTTGCAGGGAGACGGAAATTATACTTTTATTTTCATGACCAATAAGCGCCAGTTCCATTCCAGCCACAACCTGGGTTGGTATGAAAATATTCTTATGAATCAGAAATTTTTCCGGATTTCAAAATCCCATTTTGTAAATCTGTCGCATGTAACCATGTATTCGCGCAAGGATGGGGGGACGGTAATTATGAGCGATAATACTTCGCTTCCGGTTGCCGACCACAGTAAAAAGGATGAATTAAAAAAGCATTTCTTAAGTTGATTTTGTAAATATTTTTTTAAAAATTCCTGGTATCGTCAATTGAAATTTCCAGATGCCTTCGTCTGGATTACATTTTCAATTTTATCCATTATATCTTACGCTTTTCTAATTTCTGATTCATTTTTATTGAAAAACTCCAAATTACCACTTTTGAAATTTTTTTAAATAAATGAAAACGGGGTTTGGATAAATCAACCACCAGAATCCGATAAATCTCCTTGAAAATGACCAAATTATAGTTTTAATTTTACGTGAGTTAAGTCCTGAAAACGGACTTCTGATGGAAATTAATTTACAAGCGGAAATGCTGCAATCGCTCCCGCCATTATGACGTGAAATGAATTTTATTACTCTGTTTCCAAGGTTGTGGTTTATCAGCGCCCTGCTGATTTTTTCCCTGCTGTGTATTTCATTGCGTTCAGCTGCACAGATTAGTTTCATCGGTGCTGCTACCAATACCGGAGCAAGCTGTTCGAATATTACCATTAACAAACCTGCCGGCACTGCAACCAATGACATAATGATTGCTCATATTGCAGTGAGCGGTTCCAGCCCTGTCAGCATTTCATTCCTGGGATGGACCCAAATCAGGGCGCTTGATAATACTCCATCGCTGTATTCCGTTACGCTTTACAAAGTGGCCACCGCAGCCGATTTGCTTCTGACCAATTACACTTTTACCTATGTAGGAAACTGCAATTCCATGTCGGGAGGAATCATTACTTACAGGGGCGTTGACCAGGTAACTCCTGTTGATGTTGAAAATGGTGTTAATACGGCTTCTTCAAATAATCATTCAACACCTGCGGTAATTACTTCCACCTGTAATACCATGCTCGTGGCTTTTTATGGAATTGATTTTCCTGCCAACCTCTGCAATTCCAGTTGGACAGCAGCAGCAGGAATGTCAAAACGATACGATGTAAATGGCACCAATGAAGATATCATGGCTGCTGATGGCATTCAGGCAGCCGCGGGACCTGTGCTGGCAAAAACAGCTACGCTTACAACCGGCTGTTCCGGCAAAGGAACTGCGCAAATAGTTGCTCTGAGAAATGCAAGTCCTCCCCCCATGACGTATGTTTCGAGCACCACTACACAGTCAAATACTTCGCAAGTGATGACCGGAAGCACAAACAACGAGGTAATCGGAATTCAGATTGTAACTGCCGGATGCGCATCGCCTTTAAGCGTTACATCCTTCACATTAAACACCACAGGAACTTCAAATGCTGTAACGGATATTCAGAACGCTAAAATATGGTACACCGGAAACAGCAGCACTTTTGTTGCATCTGTGCAATTCGGAACCACGTTTGCAGCCCCGAACGGTTCTTTTTCCATAGCGGGAATACAATCGCTGACCACAGGCACAAATTATTTCTGGCTAACGTATGATGTTCCCTCCGGAGCTACACCCGGAAATTTCATTGATGGGGAATGTACTTCACTGATCGTTACCACACCGCGTACCCCCTCTGTGACTGCCCTGGCAGGAAACCGGGTTATTGCAGCCCCTGCTGCCGGTTCATTTCAATGCAGCGCGACCAACAGCACAACCGGAAGTTCCATTACCATCAGCAAACCTGCCTGCACTGCCTTTAATGATTTAATGGTGGCTCACCTGGCGCTGGATGCAAGCGGTGCCGTAACTGTAACTCCCCCCGCGGGCTGGACGCAGATAAGAGCGCTGAATAATACCAATTATATTTACAGTGTAACTTTTTATAAAGCTGCTGATGTTTCGGAACCGGCAAGCTATACTTTCTTCGGAAGCGGTGGTACAGTTTGGTCTTTATCGGGGGCAATTCTGACTTACCGCGGGATTGATACCGGAAATCCCATTGATGCCGAAAACGGGCAAAATACCCCCTCCGGCACTTCACATTCCACTCCATCCATTATCACCACAGTTCCCAATACGATTGTTGCAGCTTTTTTTGCCGTGGACTATAATGGTTCAGGTCCCTGGACTCCACCGGCAGGCATGACGGAGCGGTATGATATTAACGGAACGTATGAAGATATTGAAGGAGCTGATGCGCCCCAGCCGGCAGCCGGTGCAACAGGCATCAAAACTGCAACCTGCGCATCACCGGATAAAGGTACTGCTCAGATTATTGCATTGCGTCCCGCCAGTCCAATGGTTTATGTTTCAAGCACAACCACACAAAACAATACCAGCCCTGTTGCAATTGGAACATCCAATAATGAAGTAATAGGAATTCAAATTCTTACGTCCGGTAATTTAAGCCCGTTAACATGCACAAGTTTTACTTTTAATACAAACGGTACAACCAATCCTGCGCTTGATATTCAGAACGCACGCGTTTGGTACACCGGAACCAGCAGCTCGTTTGCCGCAACTTCTCAATTCGGAACAACTGCGCTGGCGCCTAATGGCTCATTCACTGTTGCCGGAGTTCAGACACTTTCGGCAGGCGCCAATTATTTCTGGCTTACGTATGATGTGCAGGGGGGAGCAACCGCAGGAAATTTCATAGATGCTGAGTGTACTTCGCTTACTGTAACATCGCCAAGAACTCCCACTATCACCGCACCCGCAGGAAACCGGCAAATCACGAATATCATTCCTCCTACTTATCAATGCGTTTCGTTGAACAACTGCGGATGTCTTTCACTCACCATTTCACGTCCCGGCTGCACCATTTTGAATGATATCATGATTGCACATTTAACCTATCGCCCAAACACTGGTGATGTGGGCATTACTCCGCCTGCCGGATGGACAAGGATTTATTACGGAACCAATGGCGATGCGCAAACCAGCATGGATGTATTTTACAAAATAGTCACTTCATCAGAGCCCGCCAGTTATACGTTCACTCAAACTTCGAATGGCAGCGACATGTCGGGTGCAATCCGTGTTTACAGAGGGGTGGATACAGCAAATCCTCTGGAAGATGCAGGGGGAAATATTACTCCTGCCGGTAATTCACATACAACTCCATGCATTACTGCAACAACAGACCAGGCAATGATTGTCACCTTTTTTTCACAAAGCAACTGCAATTCATGCGACCTGAATGACAATGCCTGGACTCCCCCTCCCGGCATGACGGAGCGATACGATATAGGAAAAGTTCAAAGCAGCTGGCAGGGTGGGTCGGGAGATGATGTTATAAATCCATTTAAAGGATGCGTTCAGAAAACTGCCACTTCTCCTCTTGTTGCAAGCTGGGGCGCCATTGCAGCAATTGCCGCTTTGAGGCCGGTCAGCGCAACTGATTATTACTCTACATTCTATAAAGGAAACAATATTCTTTTTTCAAGCGGTGCTTCATTGACACTTACCAGACCTGCAGCCATCAGGCAAAATGATTTAATGCTGGTGCATCTTGCTCAGGGCTATGCTACCGGTCCGGCTGCAACGCCTCCTGCCGGATGGACCTTAATCAGGTTTGATAAAGATGCCTCAAATTATATCGGTTCGTGGTTGTATTATAAAGTTGCCGGAGCTTCCGAACCACCCACTTATACATTTTCAGTTTCGTCCGGAATAAACCTGATGGGGTCCATTATGGGTTATGCCGGAATAAATCCTGCATCTCCCATCCAGACATCTGCCGGACAGGAAAGCAGCGCAACTGCACCTAATCATTCCACACCTTCCATAACGACTACAAGTGACAGTTCGGTAATTGTAACTTTTTACTGCGCATGGGGAAGCAATCCCTGGACACCGCCTGCAAATACAAATGAAAGATATGATTATGCCAATGCACAAAATCATTGGAAAACATTTTCATCGGATGATTTTATTTTATTATCAGCCGGACCCACCGGAATTCAAACGGCATCCAGCAGCGGCTCTTCAACCGGAGTGGCTCAAATAATTGCTTTAAACCGGCTTACCGGAAAAGTGAAAACAAATGAATGTTGCGGTTTTGCCCCGCAAGGAACAGCACCGCTGCCGGTAACATTATTGAGCTTTGACGGAAAATGCGTGAACAATAATATCGCTCTCCGATGGATTACTTCGAGTGAATTTAATAATGACTTTTTTACTGTTGAATGCAGCACGGAAAATGAAAACTGGGAAATTTCAGGAACAGTAAAAGGAGCCGGAACAAGTTCACAAACGCAGGCATATTCATTTGCTGACCAACTGACCGACAATTCATATTCAGTTTCTGGTTACAGAATTTACCGGCTGAAACAAACAGATTTCAACGGAACATCAGAGTACCTGGGCAGGATTTCAATTAAATGCAATGATGCATCCGTTGCCGAAGTAATTATTCATCCTAATCCGGGTTTTGGTAATTACCTCATTGTTTCCCCCTCACTCATTGATACAAAGGCGATAATCAAAGTGTATAATTCGCTTGGGCAATATATTCTTCAATCACCCATGGTAAACGGAATTGCCACAATTGACATTCATCAATTTTCCGATGGCATTTACACTGTAAAGCTTCTTTCAGAAGGAGGTTATGTAATTACAATAAAACTTATAAAACAATAAGTATAATGATTCGTTGCAAATGTCCCTTTCAGGCAATCTTATTTCGAAAGCAAATTATGACGACACAATCATAAACTAATCAACTAAGAGAAACAAATTTATGATTGAACTAAAAGAAAATAAAATAAAAATTATTCCATACGAAGATTCCAAATGTTTTGAATTTTCAAAATATGTAATTTGTATTGTCATAATAATCGTTTTGGCTTTTTCCATCAGTGAAGCATTGAAAGCAATAGCTGCCGGCAATGCAAATAAAATTACTCCCTTTCCAAATTCATCGTCTTCGGGTTTCATTGAAAACAAAGGGCAATTTTACAACCAGGATTATAAACCGAATCCGGATGTTTTATATCTGTTTAGTTCTCCCGGATTTAATTTACAATTAAGAAGAACAGGATTCAGTTATGATACTTACACGATGGAATCTCATGCAACCGTTGTTGATGAATCAGCAAGGGAAGGCGAACGGCATGTTCCGCAGAAACACAAAAGCAAATTTCAAAACCCACAAAATTTTTTTTATCGTTTTCACCGGATAGATGTTGAATTTTTAGGAGCAAATTTCACAGCTCCCTTGCCCGAAGACCCATTTCATGATTATTTCAACTATTATAATCCGGTATCTCCCGCAGAAGGAATTATAAATGTACGGCATTTCCGGAAAATCACTTACACAAATATTTATCCTGACATAGATTTGGTTTTTTATGTGAAAGAATCTGAATCAGAAAATAAAATAAAACCTTCACCGAAAGAAAGTTTTAAGTTCGATTTCATAGTGCATCGGGGGGGGAAAGTTGAAGATATAGCGCTTCAATACAAAGGACAACATAACATTTATTCGGAAAACGGGAAATTATTTCTGAGGTTATCAGCAGGAACGCTTGAAGAACAAATACCTGTAAGCTACCTGAGGGAAACCGGAAAATCTGTTCATGTAAAATATCATCTCAATGCAGAAGGACGGGCGGGATTTAAAGCAGATAATTATCCGGACTGGGAATGCCTCATTATTGACCCGATTCCGAATTTACTGTGGGGAACTTATTATGGCGATGCAGGGAATGAATACAGCTATGGAATAACCGCTGACTTAAATAATAATGTTTTGATTACGGGAGAAACATTTTCAGCTTCTGCCATTGCGACTTCCGGAGCGTATCAGTCGAATTTAGGTGGCGGGGTGGATGCCTTCATTGCAAAATTTAATCCCTCCGGAGTGCGGCAATGGGGAACTTATTTTGGAGGAACAGGCAATGATTCGGGATATGGGATTGATGTGGACGGAAGCAATAATATTCTTTTATCCGGCTGGACAAATTCAGATTCAGTCATGGCGACACCAGGTGCACATCAGACAGCATTTGGAGGGGGTCTTTATGATGCGTTCATTGCAAAATTCGATTCGTCCGGGATTCGCCAATGGTCAACTTATTATGGAGATGCAGATGATGATTATGGCTATGGAATAGCTGCTGATAATAATAACAACATACTGGTTAACGGAAAAACAACATCTGCATCAGGAATTGCCACAAGCGGGGCTTATCAAACGGTTTTTGGAGGGGGTGAAGATGCTTTTATTTTAAAACTGAATGTTGCGGGCGTACGTCAATGGGCAACATATTATGGAGGGAGCGGAATGGAATCAAGCTGGGATGTAGATGCAGATGCAAATAATAATGCGTATGTAATCGGAGAAACCAGTTCTGCAACCGGGATTGCAAGCGTTGGTGCACATCAGACCGGCTTATCCGGAAGCAGCGATGCTTTTGTGGTAAAATTTAATTCCTCCGGAGCGCGTCAATGGGGGACTTATTTCGGTGGAAGCGCTGATGAGACAGGTTACGGTCTTGCTGTTGATAATGGCAGCAATCCGGTTATAACAGGATTCACCCTTTCCGCATCCGGAATTTCCACAGCGGGAACGCATCAGCCGAATATCGGAGGAAGCGGTGATGCATATATTGTAAAATTCAATGCAGCAGGGGTTCGCCAGTGGGGCACTTATTACGGAGGGCTTGCCGATGATCAGGGTTATGCAATTGCTGCCGATGTAAACTCAAATATTCTTGTTACAGGACCCACTAGTTCTTCGTCAGGCATTGCAAGTGCCGGAACTTATCAAATAAATGCAGCAGGTAATTATGATGCGTTTGTTGCGAAATTGGATTCTGCCGGCAACCGGTTGTGGGGCACTTATTATGGCGGCAGCGAAGAAGATAAAGGATGGAGCATTGCATCAGATAACAATTCAAATGTGCTTGTTATGGGTTACACGCTTTCAACGTCCGGTATTTCAACCCCTGGAGCGCATCAACCGAATTACGGGGGAGGAATCCTGAATTTATATGATGCTTTTGTAGCAAAATTTGATGCCGGATGCGTTCTTCCACTCATACCAGACCCGATATCTGGTGCTGACACAGTATGCGCTGGTTCAACCCAATCTTATTCCACAAATGCTGTTGCGGGAGCGACTTCATATACATGGACTATTCCGGCAGGCGCCAATATCTTATCGGGACAGGGAACCATTTCTATAATTATTGGTTTCGGAAATGTGTCAGGAAATATTACGGTATCAGCCATAAATACCTGCGGTGCCGGGCCCCAGCAATCAAAGAATGTAATAGTAGAAACCTGCACTGGAATGCAGGAATTAAATACCATACATGAAAAATATTTGATTTATCCTAATCCTGCAAACCGGTATTTTTTTATCAAATGCAATAATTCAGGTGATGAATTTGAAAATATGGAAATAAAAATATTTAACGTTTCAGGTAAGCCGATAAATTTTCAAAATCAATACGTATCACAAAA
>Ga0187893_10015154_pt1 | contig 10375 bp, 19 predicted proteins | sample MA1701074metaG_FD_139574 | JGI IMG/M metagenome (GOLD analysis project Ga0187893, IMG submission 139574) | White microbial mat communities from a basaltic lava cave in the Kipuka Kanohina Cave System on the Island of Hawaii, USA - MA170107-4 metaG ...
GCCTAACACGGCCGCGAGCTCCGGCTTGAGGACCTTTATGGCGACTTTGCGGGCGTGCCTGAGATCCTCGGCTAGATAGACTGTCGCCATGCCCCCGGCGCCGAGCTCACGCTCGATGCGGTAGCTACGGCCAAGGGCTGTGTTCAGTCGATCCGTTGCGGCGGCCATGGGCGCGTTTGCGAGCGCCTAACCATGCGCGCCCGTCAACTGGCCTTCTGGAACACCGGGATCTCGCGTTGCAGGCGATCCCCAAGGCGATCCCGCTCCACATCCAGATCATAAGCCGCCTGCAGATTGAGCCAGAAGCGATCCGACGTGCCGAAGAAGCGCGCTAAGCGGAGTGCAGTATCGGCACTGATGGCGCGGGTACCGTGCACAATCTCATTGATGCGGCGCGGCGGTACCTTGAGACTCTTCGCCACGCGGTACTGCGTGAGGCCGAGCGGTTCGAGAAATTCCCGAAGCAGCACTTCGCCGGGATGAATGGGATCGAGGCGTTTGTGGGTTCGAGCCATCATCGTCTCCTAGTGATAGTCGACCAGCTCCACGTCGCGCGCATCCGCGCCTTCCCAGGCGAAGCAGATGCGCCACTGATCATTGACGCGAATGCTCCACTGGCCGCGGCGATCTCCGCGGAGTTTCTCTAGCCGATTGGCGGGCGGAATGCGGAGATCGTCGAGAGTCATTGCGGCATCGAGCATACGGACTTTCCGCAGGGCAACGTGCTGGAGCTCAGAGCTCCAGCGCCGGACAGGCTCACGGGCGAACAGTCGCGTGGTGTCCTTGTCGCGGAATCTGCGGATCACAGCGGATAGTAACGCGCGGCGTTACTAGTGTCAATTGGGAGCTCCTGTACTCCGCGTCTCCAAATGAAAATGGTGCTCTCTACGAGCCGCAACCTATGACAACTTCGTTCTACACGTCAATTACGCATCTGCATGCCTAACTAGCATTTCTTGTTAGGCAGGTTGCAGAAGTACCTGAACTTGTTGCGTCTCAATGGAGGGGCATTTCCCGCCTCGCATTGGCACTGTTATGACGCGCTCCCAAGCCACGTAGCCAGGTACCTCTACCTTGACTCGATAATCCCCGGCCCTGCCATCCGTCAGACTCAGTGGCAGCGGACTGCTAGTGTATATCTTGCCTGATGCAGTCTGAAACGGAGATGAACGCTGCGTGACCGTAACGATGGCCGCGGTGTTTAGAGATGCATTATTTCGCGCGTCTCTCACGTCGAGAATAATGCCTGATTGTCCAACACCCGCGCACACCTCGACGGCATTGGAGCAACCAGCTGCAGACAGAAGCGCAGCAATTACTAAGAAGTGTAGCCTCATTGGTCGTTCCCCACGGGTCTAATGCGTCTGAAACGATCCGATTTCCATAGTAATTTGCCGGACCGCCGCGAAGGCACTGCCTCCGACTACAGCTCCAAGCCACACTGGCACTACCGCTGGGAGACCTGCCAAATCGCGATTACCGATCGCGGTACGGCCAGTCATACCTAACGATCGGCTCGGCGTTTATTCTCTAGCTGGACGCCGAGGCCATCAGCGATCCGATTGACGAAGGCAAAGTAGGCCACGATCGCGCACGCGTCATGAATCGCGCGATCATCGAGACCGGCAGCGCGCAGCGCGTCGATGTGCGTCTCCGAGACCGCGTGTGGTTCGCGCGTCAAGAGATCCGCATAGCGCACGAGCGCGCGGTCCGCCTCCGCGAGCGAGAGCTGATCCGATGGCGCCGCGACCAGGGCGCGCAGGAGCTCCTCCTGCGTCGCGTTAGGCATGTCCTGCTCGGTCAGCAACCGACGGAGTCCCGCTCCGTGATGCTGCATTCAATAGTGACAGCCGTTCAGTGCCGACACGCGATATGCCAACACCTCGCGCTGGCGACGCGCGAGCGGGCCAGGGCCGTGCATCAGCGTGCGATACAGCTCCCAATGCTGCCGCATCACGGCCGGATGAACGCCGTGAATCTGAATGATGTTGTCCGGGTCGGGGACGCGATCCGCAGGAGCCAGCTCGGATTCGGCGACGTATCGAATGAAGGCCATGGGCAGGACGTAGGTGCCACTACGCATCCATCGCAAGTGGAGGCGCATGCTCATGCAACTCGGCACTGTCGTGCATCGTGAGCGCGCAGGCTTTCGGACGAGCCCCGTACGCTCGATTGCGGGAACTGGCGCGCTGCATGCGCGATACTACCTACTCACGCTGTTGGATTTCTAGCTCAGGAGTGAACAATGACCGCCACTGCCACCGCAACCACCGCCTCCGTCGCGCAGGAGCTCGTCGCATTCTGCCGCGCGCGCCGCAACATGGACGCGATCAACAAGCTCTACTCGCCGAACATCGAGAGCGTCGAGCCCGTTGAGACTCCGGTCATGCCCGCCGTTATGCACGGCATCGATGCGATCCGGCAGAAGAACGTCTGGTGGGTGGAGAACAACGAAATCCACTCGGCCGAGGCGCGCGGCCCCTTCGTCGGTGAGGACCAGTTCTCTGTACACTACATCTTCGACACCACGTTCAAGCCGACGGGTGCGCGCAGGACGCGCGAAGAAATGGCGCTCTACACGGTCAAGGATGGCCAGATCGTGCGCGAGCAGTTTTTCTACAACGCGGCGACTGCCTAACCAGACGTGCGCCAGCGCCCCGACGAAGGGCGCTGGCCATGCACGCGTTAGGCGCTACGTCCCCGACGGACGTGGGACCAGGACGGCCGTCGCAAAGTTCACGCCGAAGCGGCGGCACCAGATCGATACGGCGCCATAACGCGACAGATCGACGCCGGCGGGAATCTCGTAGTTCTGCTCGCCGATATTCCCCTTGAGCGCGCCGAGGGAGACGAAGCCCGCAGCCTCGAGATCGGTGCTGCTCGCCGCGGTCGGCGAGCCTAACAAGTACACGTGCAGGTCCGGGCCGTCCGAGGTCTCGAAATCGACGAGGCGCAACACCCGCGCGCCCCTGCCGAGATCGATCACCTGCGCCGAACCGCGGCTTTCGTGCGCCCGCGATTCGAAATCGCCGGCGGCGACCACTGCTGCTGCCTGCGATGGAGTCGCCTCCGAGACGCGCCGGTCGAGAACAGCGCGTTCGGGGCGGAAGAAGTACCACCCTGCACCGAGGACCACGATGCCGGCGAGTAAGACGATGCTACGTTTGGCTGTCATCGAATCAGTGATAAGAGTTGCGACAGGAATCCGCGACTGAGATCGCGAGTTCCCGCGAGCGTTTGCCCGCCATGGCGACTGCGGAGTGATTTCGTTAGGCGGCTTACCGGATCGTGGCGGTCCCCGAGCCCAATGTCGCCGCGCGATTCGGCAGCGTGAGCGTCACATGATCCACGGCCGTGGCCGCGACCGTACCGAGCAAGGGCTTGAACGCAAAGGGAGCAGGTGCATCATCCGGCTCCGGCTCGATGGTGATCGCGATCGTGGCGCCGCGCAAATCGAGGGGAAAAGTGACCCCGCTCGGGGCATTGCGCAGGTAGTCCTCGCCCGGGAAGGGTGGACCGGCCAGAGTACCGCTGAACGGTGCCGCGTTGTCCGCCGCTCGCGCGTTGAGGAAGCGGCCGGTCGTCAACGGGCGACCATTCACCACCGCCCACCCCTCGTAGATCCAGCCGGCTGGGAGGGTGGGGAGCGTGAGGCCCGCCGCGGGCGAGCCCGATGCCAGCGAGATGAACCACACACCGCTCCGTTCGTTCCCGCTGTCGCTGTCGGTCGGTGTAGCAAGGATAAACGAGCCCTGCGCTGCGGCGAAGTCGCTGCCTAACGCCATCGGCGATGCCACGCTCAGCGTCGCCGTACCGCCCGATACGGCACCGGCCAACACGTGTGTGGCGGTCGGCGTAGCATCGCGGTCGCCGCTCGGCTCGATCGTGAGCACGATCGCCGAGGCGCCGCTGATGTCGCGCGATTGACGCAGCGTTCCGTTGGAAATGACGGCTCCGTTCAGGTCGACCAGACGGCCCTGCGCATCGAGGTTGAACTTCCCAGCGGGGAGCGCCTGCCCGCCGACTAAAGCCCAGGCCTCGTAATGGAATCCGTTCAACAGAGGCTCCAGCCCCTGCAGAGTTAGGGAGAGCTCGCGTCCGCGCGATGGCTCTGTGCTGTCGTCGGAGCACGCAACGAATGGGACAACGCCTAACGCACCAACGCTGTAACGCATTGCAGCGGCTAGGGCAGCCACCTTAATCATTCGCTTGAGCATGAGGACTCCTCTAGAGCCAGAGTGGGTGATTCGCCAGGATCGGTGAGCCGATCTACTTTGGTGAACAGCGGCGCCGCTCCTAAAATTCCCACGACCCGCACATGTCCTCCGAAGCGCCTCGAACGGCTGAGAACAAGCGGAGCTTATTTGAAGAGACCGCTCTGCCGTGGCTCGATGCGCTCTACCGAGTGGCGCTGCGGCTGACCCGCGATCCGTCCGATGCCGCCGACCTGGTCCAAGAGACCTGTCTTCGCGCTTATCGGACGTTTGAGAACTTCCGACTCGGAACCAACAGCCGGGCATGGCTGTTCACGATTCTGTACTCGATCTACATCAATCAGCAGCAGCGGCTTGGCCGGCAGGGCGTCACGGTCCCCATCGAGGCGGTGGATCGCGACGAGAACTTCGATACGCGGGACGAGCCGGAGGCCAGTGCAGCGGTCGCGAACGTTGACGTTGCCGGTGTTCCTGTAGGTCCCGAGGTCGCACGAGCTCTGGGTGAGCTGCGTTACGAGTTTCGGGCAGCAGTGCTTCTGGTGGACGCCGAAGGGTTGTCGTATGAGGAGGCAGCCGTTGTACTGCAGTGCCCTGTCGGAACGGTTCGATCGCGCCTGTTTCGCGCGCGGCGCCAACTCGCGCGGGCGCTGCGCGATTACGCATTGCGCAGCGGCTTCGACGGAGGTCTTTCATGAGCGACGTGAACGGACACGTCGATCTCGAGCTGCAGGATCTGCTGGACGACCGACTCGCGGAACCGCGTCGCACGGCGGTGGCGCAGCACGCGGCTGCATGCGCGCGGTGCCGCGCTGAGCTCGAGGCGCTCAAGGGAGCACGCGATGCAATGCGGGGGTTGCCTAACGAGTCGGCGCCGGCGGACGTGCGTGCCCGCGTGATCGCAGGCCTGGACGCGATAGACAAAGGAGCGCGACGCGAGCAGGCCGCGACCCGCCACCGGCCGCGTGCCGCGCGCAAGGTTGCTGGTGCTCTAATCCTCGCGGCCGCAGCCGTCGCGCTTTTTTTCGTGAAGCGGCCCCCCCCCTCCGCCGAGCTGCCGCTGACGCCGAGCGAGATCGCCGCTGATTTCAGCGCGTACGCAACGGGGGGACTTGCGCTCGACGTGCGGACGACCGAGCCGGCAGCAGTGGAAGCTTACTTCCGCCAGCGCGGCATCGGCTTTCCCACCCGCGTTTTCGACCTCGGCATGATGGGCTACAGCGTGGTCGGTGGAACGGTACGCGGCGCGCAAGCGCGCGCGCGCGCTCTCTTCGTGTATCGCGGCAGCGACGGCTCGGAACTGGCCTGCCAGATGTACGTCGGACGCGTAAGCCAATTGCCGCCGGCAACTGAGGTGCGACAGCATAACGGCATCGAATTCCACATCTATCGCGCGGGCAGCGTGACCCTCGTGTACTGGCAAGAAGGCGACGTAATTTGCGTTCTGGCCTCGGACGCGAGGCCCGAGAGCGTGATCGACCTCGCGATGGCGAAGGCCGTCAAGGTGTGAGACGCTCGCCGAGCGGCGCCGCTAATGAGCGTCGCCGAGCCTCGTGAGCATGCCTAACGGTCTAGGCTAGCGGCGCAGCAGCGAGTCCACCAGCGCGCGGCTTTCCGGCGAGGACCAGTCGGACGCGTAGCGCGTCGCGACAATCGCCCCGCGGCGGGAGATCAGAAAGGTCTGCGGCACACCGAGCATCTGATACTGCGTCATCAGCGTGCCGCGCGCGTCATGCAGAATATCGAACGACAGACCGAGCTCGCGCACAAATTCGCGGACCAGCGGCAACTGCCCCGAGTTGTCAATCGAGACCGCAGCGACTCGCAGCCCGCGTTCTCGGTAGTCGCGATACAGACGCTCGATGCTTGGCATCTCCTCGCGACACGGATCGCACCAGGTGGCCCACACGTTGAGGAGCAGCGGCTGCGCGGAATAGTCGTCCAGCGAGCGCTCCTCGGGGTGCAGCGAATCGGTGGTCCAGGCGACGAAACGCGGCGCCGCGCGCCCCTCGGCAACGGCGGCAAAGTTGCGCGAGCGCATAACGAGCGCAGCGGCGGTTAGCACGAGCACCACGGCCGCGCCCACGACCCGCGGCGCGCGTCGCATTTACTGCTTGCCTGACGAGAGGTTACGCAAGGCGGCGAGGATCATCGCGTTGGTCGGCCGGATCTTGTAGTTGATCTCGATGAACTTCCAGCGTACGACACCGCGCCGGTCGATCACAAAGGTCGTGGGGTGCGGCAACCCTCGCGGGTCGTCAGGATTAAACAGTCCGTAGCGATCAATGACTTTGTGTCCCGGATCGGAGAGAAACGTGAACGTCGGCTTCACGCCATCGGCTGAAACCCTGTCAACCATTCTTTGCAGCAGTTCGCGCGAGTCTGCTGACAGCGCCACCAACTCGACGTCACGCGCCATGCTGTCGCCCAACAGGCTCTTCAGCTCGCCGAGCTGACGGGCACAGTACGGTCACCAATGGCCGCGGTAAAAGATGAGCACAACATTCTTCTTGCCGCGATAGTCAGACAGCGTGACGGTGTCGCCAACCAGCGACTGCAAAGCGAAATCGGGGGCGAGCGCGCCAATCGCAACTCGGCCCGTGTCGAGCGGTGGCAGATCGTTCCCGTCCGCGGGGCCTAACGCGCGACTCCGCTGGGCGCTCGCCGAAGCCGCGAGCGAGGTCGTGAGCGCCACGCCGATAGCGAACACCAGAAGCCGAGGCATTGGTCAGATTTATAATGGCGTGGCGGTTGGCCACTGTAACAGGGACATGTGTGCAGCCACAAGTGAGAGACACCGCCCGGCGCGAAACTGTTCGCGGCACGGCGAATTCAGGTGAGCAAGGCGCCTCTCGCTCAGGCGTGCAGGGCGAAGGAAACGACTCCGGCCGGTGTCTTAAGGACAGATGACACGCAGATCGCTGACGCCCAGCACGCCAAGGGAGTTTGAAGAACTGCTGAGCGAGCACCTCGATGCACTGTACTCGAGTGCGTTGCGATTCTGCGCGGGCCACACCGCAGACACCGAGGATCTCCTGCAGGACGCGCTGCTCCGTGCTTTTCGACACTTCGACGAATTGCGCGATCCCGCGGCCGGGCGCGCGTGGCTGTACCGGATACTGGTACGGACCAACCTGAATCGCCTGCGGACGCGCCGCCGACGAGGCGAAACGCTCACGGCCGATATGGATGAGGGTGAGTTCGAGGAGGCATTGGCCGCTTGGCAGCACAGCATCGCGCCTGACGAGTATGCCGAAGGTGCAGTTGCGAAGCAGTATCTCGCAGCCGCGATCGACGCGCTCGACGCCGATTTGCGACCAGTGATTTGGTTGAGCGATGTGGAAGGATTCCGGCAGCGCGAGGTCGCCGAGATGCTGGACCTTCCCGAAGGGACCGTCGCATCACGCCTCTTTCGCGCGCGGCGCGCGCTACGCGCTGCTCTGGAGCCGCGCATATCGGACGCGAGCGTGCGGAGCCGCCATGAGTAGTGGACCGACGACCTGCGGGCGCGTTAGGCGTTTGCTCTGGCCCGATGGAGGTCCCCGTGTCACGTCACCGGAGCTAATCGACGCACAGGAGCACTTGGCGCAATGTGCGGCATGCCAGCGGTTCGTGCAGGAGATGCGCGCCCAGGGGAACCGGCTACGCGGAGCACCACTGCGCGTAGCAGCGCCGGCCGACGTGCGACGGCGGTTGTTCAGTGCTGTCGCCCAGGCCCGTGCCGGGATGCAGCCGCCGCCACGGCGCCTGGTACCTCTATCGTGGCTCGTGGCCGTCGTTGCGCTCCTGGCGCTGCTCGGAGGTACGCTGGCGCTGGATCACGTTATGCGACACGGATCAATAGACCCGATAGCCGCGCTCGCGGAAGATCACGCGCGCACGTTAGGCGACGCCCAGATCACGTCCTCCGATTCGGCAGAGGTGCGCCGCTGGCTCGCGGGACAGGTGCACTTTGCGATGATCGTACCGGCGCTACCTAACGGGCGCCTGCTGGGGGCTCGGCTGCGCGTGACGGATGGCCGGCGCGGTGCGGCCGTGCGCTATGAAGTGAACGGCGTCGCGGTCACGTATTTCGTTGTTCCGCGAGGGAGCGACGCTCTCGAGCCGGCGCCAGCGGTACCGCCGTTCGAGCGCTTTACCCGGGCGGGCTACCACGTCGTGGCGTGGCGCGAGCCGGGACTGCTGCACGCGATGGTCGGCAGTCTCTCGGACTCGCAACTCGCGGCGTTGGCCGAAGCGTGCATCAAGCAGGCGCGCGGCTCGGTTGCGGGGGTTCGCAGCCCTTCACTCATTCGACAGGAGACATAACGATGCAGTCGCGGATCTCTTCTGGCGCACTCGCCGGCATCGCCGGCGGTCTCGTATTCGGCGTGTTGATGCAGCTGATGTCTGCGCCGACGCCTGAGGGCGGCACGATGCCGATGATGGCGATGGTGGCCATGGTCGTGCGTTCTGAAAGCCTGTTCGTAGGCTGGATCTACCATTTGTTCAACAGCGCGGTGATTGGCGGACTGTTCGGCTGGTTGTTAGGCGAGCGCGCACGAAGCTACGGTAGTGGGCTCGCGTGGGGCGCAGTCTGGGGCGTGGTCTGGTGGGTGCTGGGCGGGTTGATCCTGATGCCGCTGCTGCTCGGGATGCCGGCCTTTGCGTCGCTCAGGATGGCGCCGATGCGGCCTGTGGCGTTCGGCAGCCTCATAGGCCACGTCATCTATGGACTGGTGCTCGGCGCTGCTTTCGTTCGGCTGCGAGCACGTACTGGCGGGTATACGCCCACACCGGCGCGAGTCGGCTAAGGGGGTAGGGAGGTCGACAACGCGCGGCACTCGCCACGCGGCTACTGCCTAACGCCTGATCGTCGAGGGATAGGAGTTTCACTGCCCCGCTGGAACACGCCCCAGCGTGATGCCGTCGGCCTGCCAACGCCGGACGCGCCAGGTGGGTGATCCAAGGGTGATGCAGCGGGCTTGGCCGGCGCCACGTGAGGCCGGCGTGGTCGACAACTCCTGGACCAAGCCGGGAGGCATGTACGACGCCGTCGAAGTCTTCGGCGACAAGGGCCAGACGTACGCCGACACGCTGATGGGGAATGCCCTGCCAACGTACTCCGAGGTCGGCTTCGGCTACGCCGTGGAGAAGGCCGCGGGTACGACCGGGTGGACCTGGCGCGTCTTCGAGGAGCACTACAACGGTTTTCCCCAGGAGATGCGCCACTTCGCGCGCTGCGTGCGCGGCAAGGAGTCCCCAATCTCCGACGGCACGACTGGTCGCGTGGTGCAGGAGGTTCTCTACGCCGCATATGCGTCAGCGGGGCTCGGACGGAAAGTCACTCTGCCGTTTCGGCCCGCCGGCATCGCCAAGCCCATCGACCTCTGGCACCACCCGACTTCCAATCGTTAACGCCCTATTCTGCAGCGACTAACCTAACACGTTTAGGGGCCGCAACGGACCCCAGCGCGCGCTGCAAAAGAACGAGGCCCACGCGTTCTTCCAACCGTTGACGTCGGTGTCATGAGCGAGTATCATGAAAGGCACTAGAAACTCATGATATGACCCGCAAGCGTGTTTCCGAAGCTGCTCCGGTGCAGGTCTACCTCGATGGTCCAAGCCGACAACGGCTCGACCACCTGACCGAGAACCTCGGCATAACAAAATCCGAGGTCCTCCGGCGTGGCCTGCTCGCGCTCGAGCGTGAAACCACGGATCCCAACTCGCATCCGGCGCTGCGGCTCGTCGGTAGCGTAACGGAAACGCCCAGCCAGGTCACATACGACGTGGCGCGGGAGCACGACCGTTTCCTGGCTGAGCTTCATGAAGCCGCGCCGCCGCGTTATGCGCCCGCGAAGCGGCGCCGGCGTGGCTGAGCTGTTCGTCGATACGTCGGCGTGGTATCCGGCGATCGTGGCTTCACACCCAGACCACGCTGCTGTCGCCACTGCTTTGCATGACGCAGTGCGAGGCGGAGCGCGACTGGTCACAACCAATCTCATCGTCGCTGAATCACATGCACTCCTACTTGACCGCACTGGCCGTCAGGTCGCGCGGACCTTTGCGCGAACTGTCATAGAGCCGCCGACCATTGTTGTGTGGTCAACCCCTGAGCTTGAGCGGCGCGCGCTGGAGGACTGGCTCGACCGGTATAACGATCAGGACTTTTCACTTGCCGA
>Ga0187893_10015155_pt1 | contig 10374 bp, 5 predicted proteins | sample MA1701074metaG_FD_139574 | JGI IMG/M metagenome (GOLD analysis project Ga0187893, IMG submission 139574) | White microbial mat communities from a basaltic lava cave in the Kipuka Kanohina Cave System on the Island of Hawaii, USA - MA170107-4 metaG ...
GACCGCGAACCTGTTCGACACGATGATCAGCGCGCAGCTGCTCGGCTATCCGGCGATCGGGCTCGCGGCGCTGGTCGAGCGCCACTTCGGGCTGAAGCTGCCGAAGGACGAGCAGCGCTCGGACTGGTCGGCGCGTCCGCTCAGCGACAGCCAGCTCACGTACGCCGCGGCCGACGTCACGCACCTAATCACTCTCGCCGAGAAGCTCGAGCGCGAGCTGAAGAAGGCGGACCGCCTCGAGTGGGCGCAGGAAGAGTTCGAGGCGCTCACGCGCCGCAGCTGGCCCGAGCGCTCGTTCGACAAGCTCGGCTATCTGCGCATCAAGGGCGCGCGCGCGATGACGCCGGAGAACCTCGGCGTGCTGCGCGAGCTCTATCTGGTGCGCGACCGCCGCGCGCGCGAGATCGATCGCCCGCCGTTCAAGGTGCTCGCGAACCGCACGCTGCTCGAGATCGCCGAGATCAAGCCGACGACCGAGGCGCAGCTCGCCGCGGTGAAAGGTGTTACGGAGCTCGTGCTGCGGCGCTTCGGGCGCGAGGTGCTGAGCGCCGTCGAGCGCGGCATCGAGAAGAAACACGGGCCGCTGCCGCGCCGCAGCGAAGGCGAGGGACCCGTTCGGCGGCGCATCGATCGCCACGCCGAGCGCTTCGTCGCCGCGCTGAAGCGCTGGCGCTCGGCCCGCGCCAAGGAGCTCGCGCTCGATCCCGGCGTGCTCTGCCCGAACGCGACGCTCGAGACGATCGCAATGCAGCGCCCGAGCTCTCTGAACGAGCTCGCCGCAACCCCCGGCGTCAAAGGCTGGTTCGGCCGCCGCTTCGGCAGCGAGGTCCTCGCCACCCTCGCCACCGAGGCGAGCCAGGTCTGACGACCGACCCGCGCGACCGCCTCTTGGAGCCTCCGCGGTCTTGATCGGCGTCGAGCCTCGACGCTCTAGCAAGCCGTCCAACGCCGCGAAGCGGCGTAGGCGGCGCGCAGCGAGCCGCAGGCGAGCGGAGTCGAAAGAGCCCTGAAATGCACTGCGGCCCCCGGGAACCATTCCCGGGGGCCGCTTGACTTGGGGCTCGAAGCTGACTCAGACCTTGGCGGGTGCCGTTTCCGGGGGAGCGCCTTTCGGCGCCTCTGAGTCGTCTCCTTGCACTGATTCTCCGATTCGCGCGCCCGATGGAACCGGAGAACCGAACCAGGTCACGGGTCTGCGTTAGAGCACGCGCCGTGCCAACCCGGCGCTCGAGCCGCGCTACGCGAGAAAGCTCGCGAGTTCCGGGCACTTATCAGGACGGCCGCACGAAGCGCGGGTGCGCCGGCTCCGCAAATCGAGGCGGCACCCAAGCGGTGAGCGAATGCCGCGAGGGCCTTGCTCTCCGCACCGTCGCCCGCTCTCCCTGCAATCCGCAGCCTGCGCTGCACGCAGCCTCGGGCTGCACTTTCGCGAGCGAGAGCGGGCACAGTCGTGACAGAATCGCGCGAGTAACGGAGGTCACAGATGCGCCCGATTCTGCTCTCGATCTGCGCTGCGCTGCTGCTGCCGGTGTCGGTTTCAGCACAAGCGCCCGCCCCTGATTCGGCTCCTGCCCCGGCTCCCGCTCCCGCTCCAGCGCCCGAGGCGACTCCGGCTCCCAGCGGGCCACGCGGAGTCGAGGAGATCATCGTCACCGCCGAGCGGCGCGAGCAGAACCTCCAGGATGTGGCGCAAACGATCACCGCGTTCACGCCCGAGGACCTAGAGGCCGCGAACATCCAGGACGCGTACGACCTCCAGCTAAAGGTCCCCGGCCTCGTCGCCACCGGTGGCCTGCCGGCGATCACGTTACGCGGCCTCGGCCAGGACTCGGACGTGCTCGGTCCCGGCATCGACCCCGGCTTTCAGCTGCACATCAACGACATCTACGTCGCGCAGCTCGCGGTTGCGCTGCTCGGCTTCGTCGATCTCGGAAACATCGAGGTCCTGCCCGGCCCGCAGGGCACCGGCTTCGGACGCAACTCCACCGGCGGTTCGATGAACATCACGACGAAGCGCCCGCTGCTCGAGGAGTGGGAGCTCTCGGGTGACGCAGACTTCTCGCGGTGGGCAAACATTCGGCTCACCACAGTCGCGAACGCGCCGATCGTCCCGGGCAAGCTCGCTGCGCGCATCGCGTATCGCCGCGAGTTTCCGTCGAACTACTACGACGTGACCGGACAGAACGGGCACAAGCAGCACCTCACGAACAACGCGCTGTCGGGAGGCCACTTCGTGCGCACGTCGCTGCGTTGGGCGCCTAGCGAGGATGTGACGGCCGACCTCATCGCGGCTTACTCGCTCGACAAAGACGACGGCGGCTCGCCGCGCCCGCTCGGGCCGTATCCGAGCTTCAACGCGGGACAGAGCACGATCTTCTTCGGCGGCGTGAACCCGACCGGCGCGACGCCGAACTCCGACGATGCCAGCGAGATCCGCTCGAACCGCGAGCAGGATCAGCGCTACGAGACGGTCTGGGCACAGGGGATCATCGAGTGGGCCGCCGAGAGCCACGTAATCAAGCTGAACGGGAACTACCAGTACTGGGACTACGCGATCGATCGCGACCAGGACTTCACGGACAACGATTCGCAGCGCCTCGTGCTCCTCGACCGCCATAGCACCTGGAGCGGCGAGGCGACGATCCGCTCGGACTACGACGACAGCAACGTCGACTGGCTCTTCGGCGCGAACTATCAGGTCGACAGCGCACCGAACACGAACGTGCCGGTCTGGCACTACCAGGCGGACAGCGAGCTCCAGAACTTCGCGGTGTTCGACGCGTTCGCAGGGCTCCCGGCGCCGTTCTCGCCGTTCACGCAAAACGTGGCGAACGTTTGCGGTGGGCCCTGCCTGTTCGCGCCTGGCGATCCGGATCGCCCGTACATCCGCTTCAAGTCCGACACCGACACGAAGACCGCCGGCGTCTTTCTCCAAGGCGGGATCGACCTCACCGAGCGCTTCCGCTTCGACGCCGGCGTTCGTTACAGCTGGACCTCGCGCCACATGCGCGACACCGGCTTCCTCGACATCCTCGCCGAGCCCTACGACATCATCACCGACGGCCTGTGCGAATTGTTCGCTCCGGGTCTCGGCGGGCCTGGCCAGGTGCTCTTCCCGAAAGAGAACTGCTTCAACTTCGTGGTCCGGCCGCTCCTGCAGAGCTACCTGCCGCCGGGCTCGCCGGCGCTCGATGCCAGCAACGTCGCGTTCCTGATTCCGGTCAAGGGCAACCTCAATCAGGACACGTTGAACGCGGCGGCAGTCGTGAAGAACAAAGAGTGGGATTCAGTCACGGGCCGCGCGCGCTTCGAGTTCCGCCCACGGGACGGCCACCTCCTCTATGTCGGCTACAGCCGCGGTGAGCGGCACGGCGGCTTCAACTTCTTCGTGGTGAACCCCTTCAAGTCCGAGACGATCAACGCCTACGAGATCGGCGCGAAGAACCAGCTGCTCGACGATCGCCTGTTCCTGACCAGCACGTTCTTCTTCTACGACTTCCAGAACCGCTTCATCAACGAGACGGTCAACAACGTGACGACGACGGTGAACGCGCCGGAGTCGACGATCTACGGCATCGAGCTCTCGTGGATCTGGGCGCCGACCGACGCGCTGCGGATCTCTGGCAACGCCGGGTGGCTGCACGCCCGAATCACGTCCGATTTCACGTCCCAGGACAACTCGACGTCGCTGTCGAATCCGAACTCGTTCTGCCCTAGCAAGGTCTATCCGAACACGCCGCTCTCCGCGTTTGGAGGGCAGCCAGCGGTCGGCGACCGGCACGGCTACGGGCCGGAATGTGACGGCGGCCGCGAACAGAACCTGAACGGCAACGTGCTGCCGCGCTCGCCGAAGTTCAACCTGTCGATCGGCGCTGAGTACCGCTTCGAGACGGAGTCTGGCGTGCTCACGCCTCGGATCGACTTCGCCTATCGCGGTGCTGTCTACTATCGCCAGTTCGAGAACCCGCTCGATCGCCAGGATGCGTACACACGGACGGACTTGCGCGTGCGATACGACCTCGCGTCGCATCCGTTCTGGTTCGAGGCCTACCTGCAGAACCTCGAGGACCATCAGAAGATCAAGACGCAGGTGGAGATCCCGCTCAACTGGTCGCGGTACTACTGGCTCGCGGCGCCGCGCACGTTCGGCGTGCGGGTTGGCTGGAAGATGACAGGCGGCTCCGCCGGAGATCTGTGGCCGTTCTGAGCGAGAGCGCCGTTTCGGCGCGCGCAGCGAAACGGAGGCTGCGGAGCCGCGCGGACGCCCGCCTATGCCTCGACCCCTGAGATCGCTCGCGGCCGTGCTGCTCGGCGCGACCGCGGCGCTCGGCGCTTGCGCGGCCCCGCCTCCCGATGCGGTCAGCGCGCCCCGGGCGAACGGTCCGGCGCTCACGACCAGCGAGGACGAGCCGCGCGCCTGCGCGTGGTTCGGCGACGTGCGCGGTGACGTCCTCTACTTCGGGATCTCGCGCTTCTGGAGCGCGTCGCGCGCCGCGCGCGGCGATCCCAGCGCGGAGCTGCGCACGAATGGCGCACGCGAGCTCGGTCGTTTCGATCTCGCCCGCGAGCTCCTGCTGCCGCCTCTCGTGATCGCAGCGGACGCGCGCGGCGGCGTCTGGGACGTGCTCGCGCACCCGAATGGCTGGCTCTACTTCACGACGTTCTTCGAGAGCGCCGGCCGCGTCGATCCCGAGACCGCACTCGTCGAGTGGTTCGACGCCGCGGGCACGGGGCTCAACGAGCTCGCGCTCGTGCCGGACGGCCGCGTGCTGGCGACTCGTTACGGCCGCGACGGCAAGAGCGGATCCGTCGTCGTGCTCGACGAGCGCGGCACGCTGCTCGCCGAGCACGCGCTCGCGAGCGAGCCCGGCGTCACCTCCGCGGCGAAGAGCCTCGCGTACGACGCGAGCCGCGACGCCGTCTGGTTGAACACGGACCTATTGCCGGAGAACGACGCGGGCGGCGAAGCTGACCACGACGCGCGCGTGCTCGCGCTCAGCGACGGCCGCGAGCTCGCGCGCTGGCGCACGCCCGAGCTCCAGTTCATGGCGTTCGCCGGCGACGGCACCGGCTTCCTCGTCGAGCGCGACGCCGAGCGCCTCTTGCTGCGCATCATCGACCCCGACTCGCACGCGCCGCTCCAGCTCGCCGGCCGCAGCGTCCTGCTCGACGACTCGTTCCCCGCGCACGACTTCGCGCAGGACGTGAAGCTCGCGCCGGACGGCTCTGCGGTCGTCACGCGCTGGAGCGGGATCGTGCACGTCGTCTCGCGCCGCGGCGACGTCCGGACGCTCGCGCTGCCGAGGCTCGAGGGCGCGCTCTACTACACCGCGGTCGCGCAGGACCGCGAGGTCTGCGCGACGCGCTGCGCCGGCGTCGAAGTGCTTTGCCTGCCGGCGCGCTGATCGTGCCGGGGCTGATAGCCTGCGCCGCCATGTACGCCGAACGACGCAAGCGCTTTCTCGACGCGATGGGCCCGGGTGCGGTGGCGATCCTGCAGGGCGCGCGGCTCGTCGCGCGCTCGAACGACACCGACTTCCCGTTCCGCCAGGACAGCGATTTCCACTACCTGACCGGCTTCGATCACCCGCACGCGGTCGCGTTGTTACGGACCGATGGCGGGCCGGCCTACACGCTGTTCGTCGAGCCGCGCGACCGCGAACGCGAGATCTGGAACGGCTACCGGCCGGGCGTCGAGGGCGCGAGAGCCGACTTCGGCGCCGACGACGCGCATCCGATCGAAGCGCTCGACGCGGAGCTGCCGCGCGTGCTCGAGCACGCCGAGCGCGTGTTCCACATGCTCGGCCGCGATCCGAAGCTCGACGCGAGGCTCGCCGAGATCTTCGAATCGCTGCGACGGCGCTCGCGGCAAGGCCTGATCCCCGCTTCTCAGGTCGTCGACCCACGCTCGATCCTGCACGAGATGCGGCTGATCAAGGAGCCTGCGGAGGTCGAGATCCTGCGGCGCGCGTCCGCGATCACCGCCGAGGGCCACCGCGAGGCCGCGCGGCTCGCGCACGAGGGGCGCTTCGAGTTCGAGGCGCAGGCGGCGCTCGAGCACGCGTTCCGGCGGCGCGGCTCGGCGGGCCCCGCGTACACGAGCATTTGCGGCGGCGGCAAGAACGCGACCTGCCTGCACTACGTCGCGAACGACGCGAAGCTCGCGAACGGCACGCTTCTGCTCGTCGACGCCGCGTGCGAGCTCGCCGGCTATGCGACCGACGTGACGCGCACCTATCCGATCGGCGGCTCGTTCTCCGGCGCGCAGCGCGCGCTCTACGAGGTGGTGCTCGCCGCGCAGCTCGCGTCGCTCGAAGCCGCGAAGCCCGGCGCGACGCTGCCCGAGATCCATCAAGCCTCGGTACGCAAGCTCACCGAGGGCATGCTCTCGCTCGGCCTGCTCAGCGGAGACGTCGACGACCTGATCAAGAGCGAGGGCTACCGCAAGTACTACATGCACGGGACGTCGCACTGGCTCGGCCTCGACGTGCACGACGTGGGCCCGTACACGGTCGGCGGCAAGCCGCGCCCGCTCGCGCCCGGCATGTGCTTCACGGTCGAGCCGGGCCTGTACGTCGGGGTCGACGACGACAAGGCGCCGCGCGAGCTGCTCGGCGTCGGCGTGCGCATCGAGGACGACATCGTGATCACCGCGGACGGCCACGAGAACCTGACCGCGCCGCTGATCCCGAAGCAGCCCGCCGACGTGGAAGCGTGGGTGCGCGACGTCGCCTAGCTAGGGCAAGCTCGCGCGGATTTTCCTGGAACCTCCGGAGCTAGCGAGGCCGCCGGCGCCGGTCGTTCTAGCAAGCGGCCCGAGCCGCGAGGCGGCGGAGGCCGCGCGCAGCGAGGCGAAGCCGAGCGGAGTCGAACGAACGTGACGAACATCGAGTCCCTGCTCAAAGAGAAGCGCGTCTTCAAGCCGAAGCCCGAGTTCGTGAAGCAGGCGAACTGGTCGCCGAAGCAGGTCGCGGCGTATCGCAAGCTCGGGCGCAAGCCCGAGAAGTTCTGGGCGCAGATGGCGAAAGAGCACGTCGCGTGGTTCTCGCCGTGGAAGAGAGCGCTCGACTGGAAGCCGCCGTTCGCGAAGTGGTTCGTCGGCGCGAAGACGAACGTCTCCTACAACTGCCTCGATCGACATCTCGAAGGCGCGAACGCGTGGCGCCGCAACAAGGCGGCGATCATCTGGGAAGGCGAGCCCGGCGATTCGCGCACGCTCACGTACGGCGAGCTGCACCGCGAGGTCTGCAAGTTCGCGAACGTGCTGAAGGGCCTCGGCGTCGCGAAGGGCGACCGCGTCGCGCTCTACATGCCGCTGATCCCGGAGCTCGCGATCGCGATGCTCGCGTGCACGCGCATCGGCGCGCCGCATTCGATCGTCTTCGGCGGGTTCTCGGCCGAGGCGCTACGCGACCGCATCGACGACGCCGGCGCGAAAGTCGTCGTCACCGCGGATGGCGGCTTCCGCCGCGGCGCGCCGCTCGCACTGAAGCCCGCGGTCGACGACGCGTGCGCCGGCTCGAAGGTCGAGCACGTCGTCGTCGTCCGCCGCACGGGCGGCGAGTGCGCGATGCAGCCGGGCCGCGACCTGTGGTGGCACGAGCTGATGAAGCGCGCGTCCGCCGACTGCAAGCCCGAGAAGCTCGACGCCGAGCATCCGCTCTTCATCCTCTACACGAGCGGCACGACGGGGAAGCCGAAGGGCATCCTGCACACGACCGGCGGCTACCTGACACACGTTACGGCCACGGCGAAGGCGATCTTCGACCTGAAGGACAGCGACGTCTACTGGTGCACCGCCGACATCGGCTGGATCACCGGGCACAGCTACGTCGTCTACGGCCCGCTCTCGAACGGCGCGACCACGTTCATGTACGAAGGCGTGCCGACGCACCCGGCGCCGGACCGCTGGTGGGAGATCATCGAGCGCTGGCGCATCTCGATCCTCTACACCGCGCCGACCGCGATCCGCACCTTCATCCGGCTCGGCGACGAGCATCCGAGGCGGCACGATCTCTCGTCGCTCCGGCTGTTAGGGACGGTCGGCGAGCCGATCAACCCGGAGGCGTGGATCTGGTACCACGAGGTGATCGGCAAGAAGCGCTGCCCGATCGTCGACACCTGGTGGCAGACGGAGACCGGCGGAATCATGATCACGCCGCTGCCGGCGGCGGTTCCGACCAAGCCCGGCTCGGGCACGCTGCCGTTCCCCGGCGTTCACGCGGCGATCCTCGACGAAGCGGGGAAAGAGGTCGCGCCGCCGAACGGCGGCTTCCTCGCGCTCACCGCGCCGTGGCCCGGCATGCTGCGCGGCATCTGGGGCGACGAGCAGCGCTACCGCGAGACTTATTGGGCGAAGTGGAAGAACGTCTACTTCCCGGGCGACGGCTCGCATCGCGACGAGGACGGCTACTTCTGGATCATGGGCCGCATCGACGACGTGATGAACGTCTCGGGCCACCGCATCGGCACGATGGAAGTCGAGAGCGCGATCGTCGCGCATCCGGACGTCGCGGAGGCCGCGGTGGTCGGGCGCCCGGACGAGATCACCGGCACCGCGATCGTCGCGTTCGTGACGCCGCGCGCCGGCATCGTCGCCGACGGCGCGCTCGCCGACTCCGTGCGCGACGGCGTCGCGAAGCACATCGGCGCGCTCGCGAAGCCGAAGGACATCCGCTTCACCGAGGCGCTGCCGAAGACGCGCAGCGGCAAGATCATGCGGCGCCTGCTGCGCGACATCGCGGCCGGCAAGCAGACCGTGGGCGACACGACGACGCTCGAAGATCTGAGCGTGCTCGCGCGCCTCCGGGCAAGCGACGACGAATAGTCGAGCCGCTCGATTCAGTGCTTGCCGGCGAACTTCTCGCCCGCCTCGATTCTCAGCTCGAGAACGTTCTCGCGCGGCGGGAGCGGACACGTGGCGAACGCGGTGAACGCGCAGGGCGGGCTGTAGGCGCGGTTGAAGTCGAGGTCGACGAAGCCCTGCGCGTCCGGCGCCGCGGTGTCGAGAAAGCGGCCGGCGGGATAGGTCGACGGGCCGGACGTCCGATCTTTGAAGATCACGAAGAAGCCGCCGTCGTCTCCGGTCAGCGCGGCGAGGCGGTACTCGACGCCATCGACGCTGAACACCAGCAGCCCAGGCGAGGGCGTTCTCTCGCTCTGACCCAGCACGTTGACGATCGGCAGAGTCGTCCCGGGAGGTGACGGCTCGAGCCGGGCTCGAACCCGCCAAGCGGGGTCCGGCGCGAACCAGTCGAGGCCCCGAAACGTGGCTCGCGCCGGATGCTCGCGGTCTTGGGCACGCAACAGCAGGGCATCGCCGCGGCGGATCACGTGCAGTCGAAGAGAACCCGCTTCGAGCACCGTCGCGTTGCCTGCCGAGTCGTCGCTCACGCGGATGCGGGTGACGGGCTGGCCGTCCACTCGAACGTCTGCGCCGGCTGCGGTCGTCCACGAGAGCGCGCCGGCCCCGACGTGCACGGTGCCGAGCAACGCAGGAGCGCGGTCCGACGGAAGGACCGCGGTGCAGCCGGGGTCGGAGCCAACCGAATTGGCGCCGCTCTCGAGCTCGAAACGACCGACCAGCGTGATCCATCCGTCCGGGCCCGCGATCGACTTCTCACGGTCGGCGCGGAAACGCGTCAGCTCGCTCGCCTATGCCGGATCGGCGGCCTGTGGCGCCTCGGGCTCGGAGCAAGCGCTGAGCGAGCAAGTCAACAGCGCGACAGCGGCGATGGAGCGCACGATGATTCGCAGCGTAACGGCCCGCCTCCGGCCGCGGCATGCAAGCGGGTTGGTAGCCGCCGCCTGGCGGAGCTATCACGGCCCGATCCCTAGACGGCCGGCAGGCCGCAGCCGCCGGACCCCACAACAGAGGAATCTCGCGATGACGACTTCTCGGCTCGGCTACGCCGCGTTCGACGCGGACAACCACTACTACGAGGCGCTCGACGCCTTCACGCGGCACGTGCCGAAGAACATGCAGCCGCGCTGCGTGCAGTGGGCGACGATCGACGGGCGCAAGCATCACGTCGTCGGCGGGCGCGTCACGCACGCGGTGAAGAACCCGACCTGGGATCCGATCGCGAAGCCGGGCGCGATGTACGAGTACTTCCGCGGCAACCCGAATCAGCGCAACCCGCTCGAGATGATGCGCGACCGCGAGCCGCTGCCCGCTTATTACATGAACCACGACGCGCGCATCGAGAAGCTCGACGAGCAGGGCCTCGAGGCGATGTGGCTGTTCCCGACGCTCGGCGTGCTCTACGAGGAGCTGCTGAAGCACGACCTCGGCGCGGTGAAGACGCTGTTCACCGCCTTCAACCGCTGGCTCGACGAAGACTGGGGCCTCGCGTACGAGAACCGCATCTTCGC
>Ga0187893_10015156_pt1 | contig 10372 bp, 10 predicted proteins | sample MA1701074metaG_FD_139574 | JGI IMG/M metagenome (GOLD analysis project Ga0187893, IMG submission 139574) | White microbial mat communities from a basaltic lava cave in the Kipuka Kanohina Cave System on the Island of Hawaii, USA - MA170107-4 metaG ...
ATTCGGCTGCACGGGCAGCCTTCCGAGCGTGACAGCCGGCACGATGAACCGGGTGCCGCCCGGTAGGAGGTCAAGGTTGGGCTGTGGTGTCATACTCGTGAATAATGCGCGCTAGGATGGCTGTCCATAAGTTGGACTGTGCTGTGGGCAGCCGTGGCCGTTGGTACTCTCCTGTCCTTCATCCCGGAGTGGGCCTGGAAGGTCTACTGGACAAATGGGGTGAAGCGCTGACCATCAGAATCCGGTGGCCAACTAGCAGGAGGCGTTGGTGAGCTTATCCTCGACCATCTTCCTCCATGCAATTCTGGGTTCGATCACTGATACAGAACCGAGAGGGCGATGAATTTGAGGAGCATCCTGCATCAACGCCCGTGACAGAACTTGCTGTAGATTGCCGGCAACACCAACAAGGTCAGAGCTGTGGACGTGACGAGTCCTCCGATCACGACCGTCGCCAACGGTCGTTGCACCTCGGCGCCCATGCTCGTCGCCAGGGCCATGGGGAGAAAGCCGAGACTCGCCACCAGTGCCGTCATCAGCACCGGCCGCAGACGATCCATCGTCCCCTGGACGACCGCTTGATCGGTCGGGAGCCCTTCCGCTTCCAGTTGTCGGATATGGCTCACCAAGACCACGCCGTTGAGCACCGCGATCCCAAAGAGCGCGATGAAGCCGATGATCGCGGAGATGCTGAGCGGCAACCCGCGAGCCCACAAGGCCAGAACACCGCCGGACAGGGCGAGCGGGACGTTGAGAAAAATAAGCAGAGCCGGACGCATCGTTCCAAAAATAACTGACAACACTCCAAGGATGAGCAGCAACGTGATGGGCACGATCACGGCCAACCGTCGCGAGGCCTCTCGCAGATGCTCAAACTGCCCGCTCCAGCTCAGCTCATAGCCGGTCGGGAGTGTCACGGCCTGGGCCACTGCACGTTGGGCTTCCGACACGAAGCTACCCAGGTCTCTTCCCCGAATGTTGCACTCCACCACGATGCGGCGCCGCACATGTTCACGGCTGACCTGGGCAGGTCCTGTGTCGATTCGAATTGTCGCCACGCGCGAGAGCGGGACCAGTTCTCCGTGTGTCGTGGGAATCAGCAGACTGCCCAGGGTAGCAGGGTCTTGTACCGCTCGTTCTGTGAGGCGGACGACCAGATCGAACCGGCGTGGCCCCTGTACCACGGTTCCGACGACATGCCCCACGCGCATGGTCTGGACGAGGGTCAACACCTCGTCCGCTGTGAGTCCATACCGCGCGATCTGCTCACGATCGACGACGACCCGAAGCACCGGAAGCCCGGCCACCTGCTCGACTCGCACGTCTGCGGCACCCCGCACGCGCTCCAGCGCCCGGGCGACCACTTCCGCCTTCTGCTTGAGCACATCCAGTTCGGGTCCGAAAATCTTGACGGCCAGATCCGAGCGCACGCCGGCAATCAACTCGTTGAAGCGCATCTCGATCGGCTGGGTGAAGCCGAGACCGACGCCGGGCACGCCTTGAACGAGGGCCTCCTTCATCTTCGCAATGAGATCCTCGCGGGTCCGGGCAGTGACCCAGTCACGCCGGGGCTTGAGAATGACGAACACATCGGACAACTCGACACCCATCACATCGGTGGCCACCTCGGGACTGCCCGTTCGCGTGACCACTTGTCTGACCTCCGGAAACCCGCGCAGCACTCGTTCGATCTCCAGTGCCGTGGCCACCGATTCGCTCAGCGAGATGCTCGGCAAGCGCCAGACCTGGACCGCGAGGTCCCCTTCATCGAGGCGCGGGACAAACTCGACCCCAAGCGAAGCCCCGATGCCGAGACTCACCACGAACAGTCCGACCGCCATCGTGACCGGCCACGCGGGACGCGCCAGCGCCCATCGGAGACAAGGGGCGTAGAGACGGCGACTCACGCGGATCGCCCGCGTGTCTTCGTGCCCCGGCGTGGCCCGCACAAACCAGAAGGCCAGAACTGGCGTGACCGTGACGGCGAGGAGAAGCGATCCGGCGAGGGCCATTATCACGGTCGCCGCCATCGGGCGGAACATCTTGCCCTCGATCCCTGTCAGCGCCAGGATCGGCACGTACACAAGAATGATGATGCTCACCGCGAACGCCATCGGGCGAAGCACCTCACGACCCGCCGCCTGAACCTCGGCCAGTCGTTCTTCGCGGGTCAGCGCTTTCTTCTTCACCAACCGTCGGAGGATGTTGTCGACCATCACGACGGACCCATCCACGAACAAGCCGAAGTCGATCGCGCCGAGGCTCATGAGATTGCCCGAGAGCCCGGCCTGCGTCATCCCCGTGAACGCGATCAGCATCGACAGCGGAATCGCCGAAGCGACGATCAAGCCTGCCCGGAGATCGCCCAGAAAGAGGAACAGGACGGCAATGACCAGCAGCCCCCCCTCAACAAGATTGTTGCGCACGGTCCGGATGACCTGGGACACGAACAGGGTCCGGTCGTAATAGGGCTCGATCGTCACACCGGATGGAAGGGACGCCTGGATCTCCTGCACCCGCATCTTCACCCGCCCGACGACCTCCCGGGCATTCTCCCCAGCCAACATCTGGACCATGCCGATCACCGTCTCGCCCTCTCCCATGGCCGTCGCCGCGCCGATGCGAAGCGCCGAGGCTTCCTTGACCTCCGCCACGTCGGCGATGTAGATTGGCACTCCCCCTGGTCCGTGGGCTACGACGATCCGTGCGAGGTCAGCCACCCCGGTGGCCAGGGCTTCGCCCCGAATGAGCAATTGCTCCCGCTGGTGCTCGATATACCCGCCTCCGGCGATGGCGTTGTTTCGCGCCAGCGCGTCAAAGACCTGTTGGAGCGACAACTTGAATGAGAGCAGTTTGGCCGGGTCCACCACGACCTGGAATTGTTGTGGTTCTCCACCCCAGATGTTGACTTCGACCACACCGGGGACGGCTCGCAATTTCATCCCAATGTCCCATTCGAGGAGCGTCCTCAGAGCCATGGGGCTGTAGCCCGCTCCCTTGAGGGTGAACTGATAGACTTCGCCCAGCCCGGTCGTCAGCGGCCCCATGATCGGACGCCCAAACTCAGCGGGAATCCGTTCCGTCGCCCGGACCAGCCGTTCGGCGACCAACTGCCTTGCCCGGTAGATGTCCGTGTGGTCCTCGAAGATGGCGGTGACGGCAGAGAGCCCATACCGCGACACGGATCGTAACTCGCGTAAGGCCGGTAACCCGCTCAGCGACGCCTCGATCGGAAACGTCACAAATTGCTCGACCTCCACGGGGCCCAGGGCTGGCGCGCGGGTGAGGATCTGAACCTGGACGGGCGTGAGATCCGGCACCGCATCAATCGTCAGGTGGGTGAACGACCACAGACCCGTCGCGATCACCAATATTGTCGCCACCAGGGTGAAGAACCGGTAGCGGAGGGAGAGTACGAGCAGTCGCTCCATGCTCACCCGCCCTCTCCCGACTCGATGTGCTCTTTCAGGAGCACATTCTTCAGGTCGAACACGCCGTCAACCACCACGCGATCGCCCTCGTTCAGGCCTTGTCGGACTTCGACCCAGCCGCCGCCCTCTCGGCCGATGTCGATGGGCGCAAACACATACCCGCGCTCCCGCTGCACGAAGACCCCGCGGTGGTTGTCCACCTGGGTGACCGCCGAAGTCGGCACGGCCAAGGTCGGGGCGCTCGGGACCGGCAACTGGACGTCCAGATACTCGTGCGGCTTGAGTCGGCCGTCTTGGTTGGCCACCTCGAACCGGACGCGAACCGTACGGGTCGTTTCGTCCGCGACCGGCGCGAGGTATGTCAGCGGAGCGCTGATGGGCGCTCCACCTTTAGGAACGATCGTCCCGGCGTCGCCTTCTTTGAACCGGCGCGCTTGCTCAATCGGCAGATTGGCAAAGACCCACACCTGACTCGTGTCCACCACTTCCATGAGATCTGACCCAGGGGCGACGCCTTGTCCCAGGACGACATCCTGTCGCACCACCGTTCCACGGAGGGGAGCTCTCAGCAGATAGCGATGACCCTCCGCATGCTTGCCCTGCTCAAGTCCCCGAAACTCCTCGACGGTCATCCCCATGTTCAGGAGCTTTTCACGAATGTGCTGATACCGCGCCTTGGCTTCCCGAAACCGGCCACGGTCCTCCTCCAGTCGCCGCTCCGGTACGATGTCTTCCGCTCTCAGCTTCTCCGTCCGCCGAAAGCCGTTCTCGGCCACCTCGGCCTGGGCCTTAGCGACGAGATACTCTTGAACGAGTTGATCCAACTGGAGACTGCCCACCGCAACCAGGGGCTGTCCGCTCGCGACCCGGTCACCAAGCCGCACGTACACATGTTCCACCTGCCCCTCGATCCGCGAGGTTATCTTTGCCACCCGCTTGAGATCGAGTGTGACCTCTCCCGGTGCGGTCACAATCTCATCAATGGCACGGGTGGTGACCGATTGCGTGCGGAGACGCTCCTTGATTTTCGGGGGGACCTCGATCACCCGCGTGAGCTGAGCCTCTTTCGACGGGGCCACCGCAGCGGGCGGCGGCTGTTCTTGATCACGGTTACCACAGGCGCCGCACGCCCAGAGCGCCAACACGATGACCCATCGGGCGTCGATCATCCGGTGCTGGTTCATACGTCCCTCATAGGGTGCCGCCCGCGGAGCGCTCGAGTCGCACCAACGCCGTCGCTAGTTCAAACCTTGCCTGCGCATAGTCATACACTGTCAGTCGATACACACGCTGCGCATCCAACAGATCCAGCAAGCCGGCATGCCCCTGCTGAAAAGTCGCACGAGCAATGTCGACAGTCCGCTGTGCCTGTTTGAGAAATCCTTCCTCGAACAAGGTGATCTGGTCCTTCGCCATACGTACCTCTTGCATCTGCTGCGTGACCGCTTTGGCCAAGCTGCTTCGCGCGCGGATAAGATCGGCCTCCGCTCGCCGCTTCGTCCCATGGGCGGACGCAATTTCGCCTTGTTGCCGATACCACAGCGGGACAGGCACGCTCAGCCCGGCGGTAATGGCCTCATCTCCGGCTTCACGGTGATAGGTGCCAGCGATGGTCACGTTCGGTATCCGCGTCTCCTGTTCTTGGACGACTTGATAACCAGCCTGCTCGACCTGACGGGTGAGGCGCCGGATCGTGGGATGTTGATCCCACGCCCGGCCGATGATTAGCTGAAGTGACGGCGGCTCTTCGAATGCCAGAAATTCGCCCTCCACGACAAAGTCAGTTCCAAGCACTCCCGCCGTGAGCGCATCCAACTCGGCCCGCGCCGTGTTGATCGTGCTGCGCGCTCTGGCCAGATCCTGTCGCACCTTCATGCCCTCGACCTCGGTCTTCATCACTTCGAACCGTGTCGCATCCCCGGAGGCCACCCGAATTTTCACGATCTCGATGAGTTTCTCCACCATACCCAGGTTGTCCTTGGCGAGGTCCGTATGTCGTTGCGCCAACAACATGCTGTAAAATGCCACCTTGACCTCTGCGCTCACATCGAGCCGGGTCTCCTCCACCGCCGCATGCGCGCCCTGTAACCCCGCTTCGGCCGCACGCCGACGCGCTGACCGCTTGCCGAGCCACTCCAGTGGTTGTTCCACGCTGAAGGTATGTTCTGTGATCGACACCCCGGTACTTGGATCGCGGATCGCGCCACGACCCGCGCTTCCATTGAAGATGGGATTCAGAAAGGCGTTGGCAGCTTGCTTTCGCCCTTCGCTCTGTTCGATGCCCGCCTGAGCGCCTGCGATGCTGGGGTTGTGTTCAAGGGCAATCTTGAGGACCTCTTCGAGGGTGTAGCTCCTGGGTTTGACGTCCCCTGCAGAGACCACCTCCACGCCCAGACAACACACGAAGGTAAGACTGATCAGTGCTGGGATACCGATTGATGATGGTGACATGGAACTCCTCCCGTGAATGCGTGACAGTCTCTTGCCTGTTCGGACGGATCAGGTCAGAGCTGGTGTGAACCGATCCTCAATTAGAGGACTGCTAAGCCTGAAGGCGCTCAGCCTTGGCGGCCACTACGCAACGAGGGGGGGATGGAACAAGAAAGTCACCAGGAGCGGGAGGTGAGTGACTGGCGTGCTAGGAGTAGTCAGAGTAGGAGACCACGAAACCGGGACAGGAACATGCTCTCCCTGCGCAAGGCTGAAATGACAGGGACAAGCATCCTGGACCTGCTGTGAAGCCTGATTGCCTTCATTCACCGGAGAGGAGAGGAGTAGGGGTTCGCCCGAAGAGCCAACGTTCCACCACTCCTGCAGACAGCTCAGGCCGGTCAACTGGAGGGTCAAGAGGCAGACCAAGCCCAGAACAAGAACACTCACAACTGATCTTTTCCTCAGAAGGGTACTCATGTTGTTGCAAGCCGAATGTATCTTAGCATAGCCTTTCGACTGTCAAAGAGAATTCGTGTTTTCAACCCAAGAGATCGACGTTCCCTTCGAGAAATACCCGCTGCAGCCTGGCAGCAGACTTCTCTCTTTCTCAAACGAGTGTCAAGACTTTATTAAAAACGGCATCACGTTGCGCCGATGTCAGGACCCACCCTCTGCCTTTCTGGGATATTCGCTGCGCGCCTCCAGATGAGTCAAAAGAAGGCATGAGGCGGAGGGCCCAGCGATCCCGCCTTCGGTGCGAGCGGCTCCCACGCGTTCCCTCGGATGCGCCAGGCGCCATTTTCATACACCAAGCGGTGGACTTCGCCAAACCAGCTATCGATATTCTCCCGCTGATTGGTTTGGTTTGCCATGGCCCACAGACTCCCGGTGCACGTAACCTCAGATTTTGGCGGCGTGCTATCGGTGTGGGATGTCATTCGCGTAAAGACGTGCGTGCTGGAGAAATCATGATAGCGCTCAAACAAGTCCCTCCAAATCCGTTGCACATCGACTTTCGTGAGCCCGTGATGCTGATAACTTTCCGAGTACAGGGCCATGACTCCTGAGAGATCGCGCCGCTGGACGGCTTCCTCAGCGACGCGGAACGTGGCCACGATCTCCGCGATCGTCTTGCTATCACCAGTGATTTCGGCCGACTGCGTCACGTAGGTCCCCCCCAGGCAGGATTGGGAGGCAGCGTGCCCAGATGACACCCCTGGAGCGTCATGAGGAGCCCGACTGCGATGCCCTTTGCCGTCCGACTCATACTCCTAATCCCAAACCGTCCGCTCCCGTAGGTCCTCCCCCTTGCGCTCTCTTTCACTGGAGCATGCCGTGCGGCAGCATGGCCCGGTGCTCGGTAACTAACGCGTCGGCTTCCTCTGCCGCGGCCCGATAACTCTTGGCAATGGCTCGGCAGTGGGCCGCATGCTTCTTCGGGTCATCCTTCCCGGCCTGGTCCGGGTGCCGCTCATAGGATTCCGCCACGCCATCCCAATGCTTGGCCTTGTCCCTGAATTCTTCCGCCTGGTGCTTGTAGAACGTCACCAGTGCCGGATGATCTCGTTGTTCAATGGCCTTCCCCGCTGGGCCTTCTGCCCACGCGTGCAGAGCCACCATACATCCCACCGCCACAAGAGTACTTGTCAGCCTCCGATAGGTCATGATTGTTACCTCCTTCGTCCACCGTATATCAATGGCCTTGCCCCGCTTGCCCAAAGAAAGGGAGCAAGACTAGTGCCGAAGGGGGTCAGCGTCACAAGTGATGATTTCATAAGATGCTGCGCACATGTTGCGCGACCGATGGAAAAGCGGGCCACCTTGCATGACGCAGAAAGAGGCATTCAATCGTTTGACACTGGGGAAGATTGCTACACGGTTCTCCTCATACTTGCCGAAGGCCAATTCCCCGTCGAGTACGGTAGGTTTTCGCGCTCAGTGTCAGAAGGGCGATGAGAGGCCTCCGGGACCGCACAGGCCGCGCCAGCAGTGCTGTCACGGAAAGATCCTGTGCAATCCGTCCCCTCCGGCACGCCCTTCTGCCCCCGCCCACCTTCCTCCTTTTCCCCTGCGGGTTGAGTTTGCTCTCCGGTCCCCGGTGAGAGAGCAAACATCAACTTCGAAAAAGGAGGACAAGATGAAAACCTACCGCACAGACGAACCCAGCGAGCAGACGCCGAAGCAGGACATGTACACGCGTGTCACGGCGCAGATCATCGCCGATCTGGAAGAAGGCGCGCGGCCATGGATCAAGCCCTGGAACGCCGAACATACGGCTGGCAAGATCACCCGGCCTCTCCGGCACAACGGCATGCCCTATTCCGGCATCAATATCCTGATGCTCTGGACAGCAGCCGTCGCCAGCGGTTATGCAGCCCCGATCTGGATGACGTTCCGGCAGGCCCTTGAGCTGGGTGCGCATGTCCGCAAGGGCGAGAGAGGCTCCCTGGTCGTTTACGCCAACACCGTCACGCCAAGGACACCGACAACGCCACCGGCGATGAGACCGAGCGTGCCATCCACTTCATGAAGGGCTATACCGTGTTCAACGTCGAACAGATCGAGGGCCTGCCCGCCCATTACTACGCCCGGCCCGAGCCGCGCTTTACCGCCGTGCAGCGCATCGAGCATACTGAGCGCTTCTTTGCCAGCCTCAAGGCCGACATCCGCACCGGCGGCACCCAAGCCTATTACGCCCAGGAGTCCGATTACATCCGCATGCCGTCCTTCGAGGCGTTCATGGACGCTGGGAGCTATTACGCCACCCTCGCCCACGAGGCCACGCACTGGACGAAGCACCCCTCACGCCTCGACCGGGAATTCGGTCGCAAGAAATGGGGTGATGATGGCTACGCCCAGGAGGAGCTTGTCGCCGAGCTGGGTGCGGCCTTCCTTTGCGCCGATCTTGAACTGACCCTGCAGCCACGCGAGGATCACGCCGCCTATATTGCCACCTGGCTGACGGTCCTGCAGAACGACAAACGGGCCATCTTCCGTGCCGCCGCCCACGCACAGCGCGCCGCGGACTACATCCACGGCCTTCAGCCAGCGGCGATCGAACCGGCGGCATAGCCGGTGCCGGGGGGACCGCCGCCCGCCCCGGGCGGCACATCCTCCAGGGGACCTTAGCCTCCAGTGGACTGAACCCCTAGATTGAGACAGTGAATATTGGCACACTTGCACCAGGAGGGAGGCAAGGTGGCCAAGAAGCGAGTGGGCAAATTCCCGAAGGCCTTTCGGCAGTACGCGGTCGCGCGATTGAAGCAGTGCGACAACATTATCGAGCTTGCGAAGGAATTAGGCGTCCATCGGCGACTGCTGTATACGTGGCGCGATAAGCTCGAACCGGCGGACGGTGGCGAGGGGCCACCGCCGAATTCCCGTGAGGCGACGCTCCGCAAGGAGGTCGGCCGGCTGAAACGGGCGTTGGCGGACAAGACGCTGGAGGCAGATTTTTTCGCAGGTGCCTTGCACACAGTACAGGCTCGACGCCAGCGGAGCGGCAACTCTGGCGGGACGGCATCTACGCCCACATCCGAGACGTGATGTCCCAGCAAGGCAGCCTGAGTATCGAGCGCATGTGTCAGCTGGCCCTGGTCAGCCGGGCCGGCTTCTATCGGTCGCTGCGCGAGTCGCAACCTCTGGAGGAAGAGATGGCCGTGCGAGACGAGATCCAACAGATCGCGCTGGCGCATCGGCGTCGGTACGGCTATCGGCGCATCACCGCGGAGCTGCGGCGGCGCGGCTTGCTCGTCAATCATAAGCGAGTCGCCCGGCTCATGCGGGAGGACAATCTGCTGGCGGTGCAGCCGCGGGCCTTTATCGCCACGACGGACTCGCAGCATGATCTCGAGGTGTACCTCAATCTCGCCAGCCGGCTCACGTTGACTGGCCTCAATCAGCTCTGGGTAGCGGACATCACCTATATTCGCCTGCGCACCGAGTTCGTCTATCTGGCTGTCATCTTGGATGGCTTCTCTCGCAAGGTGGTGGGCTGGGCCTTGGAGAAGACGTTGGCGACGCGCTTACCGCTGGCCGCCTTGCATCAGGCCATCCTGGAGCGTCAACCGCCACCGGGCTTGGTGCATCATTCCGATCGGGGCATCCAGTATGCCTCCGGAGCCTATGTGCAGGTGCTCCGGCAACACCACATGATCCCGAGTATGAGTCGGCCGGCGAACCCCTATGACAACGCCAGTTGCGAGAGCTTTCTGAAAACCCTGAAGCGGGAGGAGATCGACGCGACCTCGTATCGGGATCTCGACCATCTGCGCACGAACATCGCCGCCTTCATTGACCAATACTACAATCGCATCCGGCTCCATTCGGCGCTGGGCTATCGTCCACCGGAGGAGTTCGAACGCGGCCTGACGTCGGCGCCGCCGTCTGCTGCTGCAAGCATGCAGTTTTTCAGGCCCGCGGAGGGATCAACACCGGAAAGAACGCATTATCGTGGAAAGGAAGCCAGTCAATAAACCCGAAGTGTGCTAATACGAAACTGTCTCAAC
>Ga0187893_10015157_pt1 | contig 10371 bp, 9 predicted proteins | sample MA1701074metaG_FD_139574 | JGI IMG/M metagenome (GOLD analysis project Ga0187893, IMG submission 139574) | White microbial mat communities from a basaltic lava cave in the Kipuka Kanohina Cave System on the Island of Hawaii, USA - MA170107-4 metaG ...
AGGCGTGCGCCGATGTCGCGGCGCCTGCAGCCGCCAGAAATCCTCTTCTTGAAACAGAATCCATAGGTCACATTGTAGGCCCATTCTGCCATTGCGCGCGACGCGGTATCCTGTCGAAGGACTATCATGTTCAGCGGATCCATGGTTGGACGGCGCCTGGGCGCCTACAAAGTAACCGGAATTGTCGGCGCCGGAGGAATGGGAACCGTTTACCGCGGCGAGCGCGCCGACGAGCAATTTCACAAGCAGGTGGCCATCAAGCTGGTCATCCAGGAAAGCGCCGATGAAGCGTCGCTCGCGCGTTTCCGCCAGGAGCGCGAGACGCTGGCCAGACTCGATCATCCTAACATCGTCAAGCTGCTCGATGGAGGAGTGACCGCCGAGGGTATGCCCTACCTGGTGATGGATTACGTTGAAGGCGCGCCGGTGGATGAGTATTGCGACGTCAACCGGCTCAGCCTGGAACGCCGGTTGCATTTGTTCCTCGATATCTGCGCCGCGCTGGAGTATGCGCACTCCTGCCTGATCGTCCATCGGGATATCAAGCCGCGCAACATCATGGTGACCACTGAGGGAGCCGTTAAACTGCTGGATTTCGGCATCGCCAAAATGATTCGCAGAGAGGGCCGCGCTGATCTGGCGGCGACCCAGAAAGTTCGTACCCTCACGCTCGAGTATGCCAGCCCGGAGCAGGTGGCTGGCGGACTGCTGACCGTTGGCGCAGATATCTACGCGCTGGGCGTGCTGCTCTTTCAGCTTCTGGCCGGCCGCTGGCCTTTTGACATCCCGTCGCCCAGTGAGCCCGCCTTGGCCTATGCTATCTGCAAGGCGGAACCCGAGCCTCCCAGCGCCGCACTGTTCCGTGCCGACACGTGGGCTACCTCCGCCGGCTATGCCAGTCAGCCGATGGATCCACATCAAATTGCCGCCTGCCGCGCGACGACGGCTAACAGACTCGGCCGCCGGCTTCAAGGCGACCTGGATGCGGTCGTCCTCAAGACTCTCGAAAAAGACCCGCAAGACCGCTACTCTTCAGTGGCTGAGCTGGCCGGGGATATCCGAAGGCACTTGGCCGGACGCACAGTGCGGGCGCGGCCTCAAACCGCGGGCTACCGGTTCCGCCGCTTCTGGAAACGGAATATGGTCGCCGCCACAGTAGGAGCCGCCGCCATCGTCCTCGCCATAACGGGCGTCACCGGCGTTGTGGTGCAGTCGCTGCGGGCCGAGCGGGAGCGCGTCATCGCCGAGCAGCGATTTCAGGAAATGCGCGCGCTGCTCGGCACCTTCCTGTTCGACATCCACGACAGCATTCGCGATCTGCCGGGAACCACAAACGCCCGCGCCATGCTGGTGAGTAAAGCGTCGAAGTATCTGGAATGGCTGGCGGAGCAGGCTAAGAAGAACGTTGATCTTCAGCTCGACTTGGCCGATTCCTACATCAAAATGGCGGGTCTCAAAGGCAATCCCTTTGAGATGAATCTGGGGAAGACCGAAGAGGCGATTGCGGGATACCAGAAAGCGCAGGAGATCGCCGAACTGATCCTCAAAACCGAACCGAAGAACTTGCGGGCACAGCGTTACTTGGCTTTGTCGAACCTGCGGCGCAGCGACGTTGTGGCAATGACCGGCGGCCGCAACGAGGCAATTCAAAGAAACCGCGCTGCTCTGGATCTGTTTCTGAAGATTGCGGCTTCCACTCCCAAGAACGCCGAATCGCTCATTGATCTCGCGTCCGCTCACGAGATGCTCGCCGATCTCATCCAGGACGATCGCCAACAGGCAATGGAAAACCTCCAGGCGGCGCTCGACAACTGGCGCATGGTGCTGCGGCTGGAACCGGAAAGTTTCCGTGCGCGCCGCGCCTTGGGAGTCGTGCGGATGAAGATGGGTGACGTGCGAAGAGTTGCACGGGATGCCGAGCGCGCATTGAGCGATTACCAACTCGCCAGCGATGAAATCGAGCGTCTCTGGAACGACACCCGCAGAGAGGAATTACGCCGCGTGCGCGCCATCGCTACGGGAAAGGTGGCGCACGTTCTGCACGAATTGGGAGATGGAAAAGCAAGCCTCGAGCGCTACGAAAGACAACGGCTGATCTTCGACGGCCTGGTGCAAATCGATCCCAGCGACGCCAGGGCGCAAATGGATCTGGCCGGCGCCTGGAATAACATCGGGGACGTAAACTACACGCTGGGACAGGGAGCCGCTTCGCTGGCCGCCTACCGCTCGAGCACGGAGATTATCGAGAAGCTTGCGGCCGCGGACCCGGCCAACGCCACCCTTCAGGCCCGGCTGGCCACGGCGCTATTTTCGGTCGGCTACATGGAGGCGGAGCTCAAACAGGCCGAAGGCGGGCGGAAGAACGCCGAGCGGGGGCTGGCAATCAGAAAGAGCTTGGCCGGCCATCCGGGCGCCTCACCGGCGAATCTCGAAGCCTACGCCGATGCGCTGTTGACCTGCCGGCCCGATCAGCTTCGCAACCCCCGCGAGGCGCTCATTTACGCTGAGCGCGCCGTCGGCAAGACCAACGGCGGCGAAGTGAAAGCACTGGCCACGCTCGCACAGGCGCATTACGCCAACCAGAATTCGAGCAAGGCGATCGAAACCCTGCAAAATGCGCTCGCGCTGCTGCCGAAGGATCAACAAACCAGCACGCGCGCCATGCTCGAGCGGCGGCTTAATGAGTACCGGAGCGCTTCGCCGCCTGGCAAAACGCCATAAGCACGGCCAGGGCCGAGATGGCCGCTGTCTCGGCGCGAAGCACGCCCGGCCCCAGTGAAACCGCCGTCCAGCCCGCGGCAGCCGCTTTCCCGCGCTCCTCATCGGTCCAACCGCCCTCGGGTCCCACCAAAACCGCCGGGCTGTCCAAGGATTGCTCGCGCCGGCCGAGCACGTGCAACAGCGCCGGCGCGCCCGGTGTCTCCTCCAGCACAAGCCGCGTGCCATTGTGAGCCAGTGCGCCATCGAACGGGACCGGCGGCGCGACCACCGGCAGCCGCGAGCGCCTCGCTTGCTGGCTGCTCTCGCGCACGATGCGCGTCCACCGTTCGAGCCGCTTGAGCGCCGCCCGCTCCAGCCCCTTTTCGCTGCGAGCGGCGATTACGGGCGTGATGGCGCCGGCGCCCAGCTCCGTCGCTTTTTCGAGCATCCATTCGAAGTGATCGAACTTGATCAGCGCCGCGTACAGGTGCGGCTGGAGCGGAAATGCCGCTCGCTCCAGCCGCTCAATCACTCGAAATACGACGCGGTCGCGCCGCGCCTCTTCAATTTCCGCCAGGTACAGATTTTCGTTGTCGGAGATCTCCATGCGCTCTCCCTTCTCAGCTCGCAGAACCCGAGTCAGGTGCGCGGCGTCGTCTCCTTCCACGCGGGCGCGCTGGCCGTGGATGCTGTCCACGAAAAACAGTCGTCTGGCCATGTACAATTGATGATCGCACGGCTATGATTGGCTTACTCACTGGCGCACTCGTCGAAAAGCATCCGAATGAGGTGATCGTCGATTGTAATGGGGTCGGATATCAGGTCACCATCCCGGTCTCCACCTTTTCTTCTCTGCCGGAACCCGGCGCCGAAGTGCGCCTGCGCATTCATACGCACGTTCGAGAGGATGCCTTCGCCCTGTTCGGCTTCCTGACGGTTGAGGAAAAGTCGCTCTTTGAAAAGCTGATCACCGTGAGCGGCATTGGGCCCAAACTCGCCATCACCGTGCTCAGCGGGCTCGCGGTGGCCGATCTGGTGGCATCCATCCGCTCCGGCGATTTGCAGAACCTGACGCGCGTGCCCGGAATCGGCAAGAAAACCGCCGAGCGCCTGGTGGTCGAGCTGCGCGACAAAGTCGGGGCCGCCGGCGTCATGGCGGCGTCCACCGTGGTTGCCTCCGCCGTGCTGAATGCTCTCGACGAGGACGTGCTCTCGGCGCTGGTCAACCTGGGCTGTTCGCGCCAGGCCGCCGAAGCAGCCATTCGCAAGGCCCGCGCCGCTGGAGCGCCAGATGACTTCGAGCCGCTGTTCCGCCGCGCGCTGGAAATGGTTCGCTGACCCCGCCGGTCTCCTGCGATAACCTGTGTGTATGCGTGAGAAAGGGATCGCCAGCGCCAAACGCCAGGAAGGCGAGCAACAATTCGAAGCCGCGCTGCGCCCCAAATGCCTCGAAGATTTCACCGGCCAGGGAAAGCTCAAAGAGAACCTCGCCATCGCGATTGAAGCGGCTGTGAAGCGCGGCGAAGCGATGGATCACGTGCTGCTATACGGCCCGCCGGGGCTCGGTAAAACGACGCTCGCTCACATCATCGCCAACGAACTGGGCGTGCCCATCGACCTCACCAGCGGCCCCGTGCTCCAGAAAAAGCTCGATCTCACCGGCATGCTCAGCAACGTGCGCGAGCAACAGGTGTTCTTCGTCGACGAAATCCATCGCCTGCTGGCCGACGTGGAGGAGATGTTCTATGCCGCTCTCGAGGATTTTCGCGTTGACATCGTCGTGGGCGCCGGGCCCGCCGCGCGCATGCATTCGCTCAGCATTCCTCACTTCACCGCCATCGGCGCCACCACGCGCATGGGTATGATCAGCGCCCCGCTGCGCGGCCGCTTCGGCCTGCTGCTGCGGCTGAATCACTATGACGTCCCCGAGTTGCGCCGGATCGTCGAGCGCTCCGCTCAGCTTCTCGATGTTGTTGTCGATGCCGCCGGCGCCGAAGAAATTGCCAGGCGCAGCCGCGGCACTCCACGAATCGCCAACAGGCTCCTGCGCCGCGTTCGTGATTACGCCCAGGTACGCGCAGCCGGCCATATCGACCTCCCCGTCGCCCAGACCGCCCTGGACATGCTCGAAGTGGACCGCTTCGGCCTTGATGAAATCGATCAAAAGATCATGCTCACGATCCTCGAAAAGTACGCCGGCGGCCCCGTTGGCCTCAACACCATCGCGGCCTCGGTCGACGAGGAAGCGGACACCATCGAGGAAGTTTACGAGCCCTACCTGATGCAGCTCGGCTTCCTTGACCGCACTCCGCGCGGACGCAGGGCGACCGACATCGCCTACGATTATTTCGGGGTCAAACGCCGCCGCAACGGCTTCGGCGACGCGCAGCCATCCCTGTTCGAATGAAAAAAATCTATCTGGCTCTAGGCTCGAACCTCGGAAATCGAGAGGAAAACTTGCAGGAATGTGTGGATCGGCTTGAAACGATTGGCGTTCATGTCCTTCAGTGCTCCTCCACTTACGAAACCAAGCCAATGTACGTTTTAGAACAGGGCCAATTTCTGAATCTGGTGCTCGAAGCGGAAACGAACCTGTTCCCCCGTACATTGATCAAAAAACTTAAAGCGCTCGAAAGAGAGCTGGGCAGGAAACAGGCGCAGCAAAACCGGCCGAGGCTGATCGACGTGGATGTGCTGTTTTACGGCAGGTTTATAATCGAGACCAAGGAGTTGACGGTTCCCCATCCCCGTCTCGAGGAGCGCCGGTTCGTATTGGAGCCGCTGGCAGAGCTGGCGCCGGAGCTGCGCCATCCGGTGAGCCGTCAAACCATCAAAGACATCCTGGCCAAGGCGCCTCCGCAAGGCGTGAAACGCCTGGGGTTTCTCGTTACGCTGCCTGAAAAACAAAAAGGCGCAAACGATCCCTTGTAGCGGTGTTGCCACGCGCTTTCAAGAGAGTCCGCGCCCTGAGATCGAAAATCGAGATCTCTGGCTAGTTCGCCATCTTCACCGAATCGATGCTGACGGTCTCACCGGTCATTTTGCCGCTGACCGTAACCTTGTGCCCCAGGTGATCCATCACCTTGGACTTGGAACCGTCATCGATCTTGTAAACCTTGTCGCCAACCACGAATACCGGCGCGGCGCCTTTTCCTTTGACGCAGCCCGATACGCATTTCATCGACTTCTCAGAGCCGTCGGAATGCTTCGCACCGCAACCAGCATCGGAAATATAGCCAGTCCAATCGGCGGCAAAGGCCGACATGGCGAACAGAGCAAGCAAAGTAAGCTTCTTCATCAAACCCTCCACGAGTGTATTTTTAGCTCGGAGCCAAAAATAGAGTGAACAGTACTGAATATAGTCGAAAGGCTGTACCCTCCGCAACCATGTGTACGTAAATTAATTTTCCCCGGATTGCCCGCGCCGAATCGGATCGCGATTTCTCATGCTTTGGCGCCTGCCAGCGGCAGATTCTCCTTCACAAGTTGCGCGTTACCCATCTCGGAAATCACCGCGCTCAAATGCGGGCTGCGGAGTGCCCAAACGTATGCTTTTTGAGGCACTTTGAGCGATCCGGGAACAGCCGCCTCAATTTTGGCCACCCGCTCCGGCGGATTGGGGGCTCCCGTGCCGCGCCCATGGTTCACCGCCCGAGCCACTTTCATCGCGATCACGCCCACTCCCGCCTTGTGCGCTTTGGCCAGCGCTTGATCGACGAAGCCGTGATTCACAATATTGTAGGCAACCATCGCCGCCGAATATTTTCCCGTCTCGGCGGCGGCCTCCAGAATACCCCCGGAATCGTTGTGCGCGCTTACGCCCAGATGTCGAACCTTGCCCGCTTTCTTCAGCTTCTCGAACGCGTCGAAGATCTCCGGATAGTTCTTCAGTTCATAACCGCTGGAAGCGCCATGCGGGCACATCAGCAAATCGAGATGATCGACGCCCAGCCGGGCCAGGCTCTCCTCAACCGAAGTCAGAATAATCTGTTTATAGTTCTTGTCGCGATCGATCTGGCGGCCGTATTTTTTCTCCATGACGTTGGCGAGTACGGCATGCTCGATCTCGCCCTTTTGGGCGGCGAAATAATTCACGAAGTAGTCCGGATCGAGCGCGCGCCGCCGCTCCATCTCCTCATTGGCCTGCGACTGAATCTTTTTTTGCTCGCTCTCGGGCAGACTGTCGAAAATCTCTTTATAGAGCCGGCTGCGGTTAATATCCCAAAGGCTCACCTTGGTGTTGAGAAAGAAGCTGTCGCGCTTGCGGGCGCGAATCACCTGGGCATAGCCTTTCTCACTCGCCGTATTGCCGTAAGCGGGCGCCGTGTCCAGATAGTTCAACCCCATATCCAGCGACATCAGTACGTGATCGTGGTTGGCCGGGCTGATGAGGTTGCCGCCCATGACGACTTCGGAAATCATGAAGCCGGTCCGGCCGAGTTTGCGATAAGCCATCCCGGATTGCTTGTTCCGCCATTCGCCGGCGGCTTCGGCTGGAGCCGCATCCGCCTTGCCTGCGATGGCCGCCATCACCGCGGCCCGTGTGGAGAAAGCCAGAAACTCGCGTCTGCCGGTCATTTGATCCTCCAGAAACATTCGATGACTAACTTCCAGTGTACGGGAAAAGCGTGTCGCGCCCCAGCAGCCATTGCGGATCGAGGCGGCGTTTCACCTGGCGCATCGATTCGATATGCTCGGGTGCGTATTGCAGCCCGAGCAGGTGCGCCTTGCGCTTGCCCAGCCCGTGCTCGGCGCCCACCGTTCCACCGAGGGTAACCGCGGCGCGCGCAAACTCCACCATCAATTCCCTGCCCCGCTCAAAGTCGGCCCCGCTTTCCGGCAGAATGTTCACATGCACGTGAGCATCGCCGATATGGCCAAAGATGACATAGCGCCCGGAGAACGAGGCTTCGAGCGCGCGCCGGTAGCATGCCAGCATCTCCGCGTTGCGCTCGAGCGGGACCGCGTAATCCGAGCCCAGTTTCAGGAATCCGTTCCGCCGCACGATATCGTTCACCGACTCCGGCAGCGCATGACGGAATCGCCGGAAGCGCTCGCGATCGGCGGCGCCGGAAGCAAACCAGGATCGCTCAAGCGCCCCGGCACACTCCAGACGCGCGGCCCATTGCTCGATCTCATCGGAGTCGTCCTGCTCAAGCTCCTGCTCGATCAGCAGCGCGGCGCCCGCCTCGGCTGGCATCTCAGGATACCGCTCTCGCAGAATCTTCAGCGAGCCGCCATCGAGGTATTCGAGCATGTTCAGCCGCGGCGTGGCGCGCCAGGCCTCCACGGCCTCCATCGCCGCGGCATCACTGGCAAAGAAAACCACGCCCGCGACAAAATGGCGGGAGGCGGGCAGCAGTTCCAGCTCGGCTTCGTAAACAATGCCCAGAGTACCTTCCGACCCGGTGAACAGATCGAGATAATCCATGCCCGGGTTCCAGCCGGTAGCCGGCAGCGTGTTTGGTGGTTGCCGGCAGAGGGATCGCGGGAATCGGAAAGGGCGCCGGCTCGCCCCTTCGCAGAGTGAGCGCCGTGCCATCGATTAAAGCCACCTTCATCGACAGCACGCGCCGCCGCGTATCGCCATGGCGAAAGCTGCGGGACCCGCTGGCGTTGGTGGCAATGGTGCCTCCGATGGCGGCCGCGTTTTCGGTAGGGTCGGGCGGATATAGCTGACCGGCGCCTTGGGCGGCCTGCTGCAGCTCGCGCAGCAGCACGCCCGCCCCGGCGATGGCCCGGCCGGGCTCGATCTCCAGCCGCCGGAAACGTTCGAGCGAAATCACCCAGCCGCCGTGCGCGCACCGGCCGCCGGTCAGCCCGGTGCCTGCCCCCGCCGCCGTTACGGGAATCGCGTCGCGGCTGGCGCGCCGCAGAATCTCCGCCAGTTCCGCTTCCGACGAGGGCGTAAAAACACCCTCGGCCCGGCCTCGGTAGCCCGAAGCGTCTTCCAGATACGAGGATGGGATGCCCGGGACGCCGCTCACACTTCTAATATGACGGGTACAATCATCGGACGCCGCGAGGTCTGCTTGACCAGGAAGCGGCGCAGATCGATGCGGATCTTCTCCTGCATCACGCCCCAGTCGGTGCGCTCCTCCGGCGAGGAATTCTCGAGCGTGCGCGCCACCACCTGTCGCGCCTCCTGCATCAGCGATCCGTCCTCGAACGAAGCGAATCCCCGGCTCACGATCTCGGGCAGCGTTTCCCGTTTCCCCGTGTGCCGGTTGATGGCGATGATCGGCAGCACGAAGCCGTCCTCGGACAAGTGACGCCGGTCCCGAATCACCATGTCTTCGACCACCTCGTCGACAGTGCCCGAGTCGATGCACATGCGTCCCACGTTCACGCGCTTGCCCCGGCGCGCCTCAGTCAGGCTGATTTCGATCGTCTCGCCGCTGTCCAGTACGAACGATTGCGTATTAGCGGAAGCCAGCACATGCCCGGCGATCGAGACATGCCGCGCCAGTTGCCGGAACTCGCCGTGAATCGGCACGAAGTACTTCGGGCGAACCAGGCTGAGGATCAGTTTTAACTCCTCGGCGCTGGCGTGGCCGGAGACGTGAACCGGCGGATTCATCGGCCCGTAAACCAGCTCGGCTTCGCGGCGCGCCAGGTGGTTGATCATCCGGTAGATCGCTTTCTCGTTGCCCGGAATGATTCGCGCGCTCAGCACCACCATGTCTCCCGGCCTCAGCGACAGATGTTTGTGATTATCCACCGCGGTGCGCGACAGCGCCGACATCGGCTCGCCCTGCGTCCCGGAGGCGATGCAGCAGACCTTGTCGGCCGGCGTCTGCATAATGTCCTGCGGCCGCAGCAGAATCCCGTCGGGGATCGATAGCAGGCCCAGATTGTGCGAAATCTCGGTGACATTCATCATGCTGCGTCCCAGAAAGGCCACTTTGCGCCCATATTCGGCCGCCAGATCCAGGATCTGCTGCAACCGGTGAATCGAGCTGCTGAAACACGAGATCACCAGCCGGCCTTCGGCGCGATGGAAGCATTCTTCGATCCGCGGCCGCACCGCGCGCTCGCTGTCGGTATATCCGGCCCGATCCACGTTGGTGGAATCCGACAACAGCAACAGCACCCCGCGCCGGCCGTAATCGGCGAACGCATGCAGATCAAAGGGCGCGTTGTCGGTAGGCGTGGGATCCACTTTGAAATCGCCGGTGTGAATGACCACGCCGAGCGGCGTAGTAATTGCCAGGGCCACCGCGCTCACGATCGAGTGCGTGACGTGGATGAACTCGACGGCAAACGGACCGATCTCCACACGGTCGCCGGGCTTGACTTCGTTCAGGGTGACGTCTTCTTCCAGATCGTGCTCATCGAGGCGCCGCTCCACCAGCGCCAGCGTCAACGCCGTTCCATAGACGGGCAGATTCATCAGGCTGAGCAGAAAGGGAACGCCGCCGATGTGATCCTCGTGGCCGTGCGTAAGAATCACGGCTCGAACGTGCGCGCGATTCTCCACCAGGTACGCAAAGTCGGGGACGACAATATCGACGCCGAGCAATTCCGCGTCGGGAAACATCATTCCGGCGTCGATCACCAGAATATCGTCGCCATAACGCAGCGCCAGGCAGTTCATTCCGAATTCGCCCAACCCGCCGAGCGGAATGACTTGCAGTTTCGATTCTGACATGAAGTAATTAGGCTAACATG
>Ga0187893_10015158_pt1 | contig 10370 bp, 11 predicted proteins | sample MA1701074metaG_FD_139574 | JGI IMG/M metagenome (GOLD analysis project Ga0187893, IMG submission 139574) | White microbial mat communities from a basaltic lava cave in the Kipuka Kanohina Cave System on the Island of Hawaii, USA - MA170107-4 metaG ...
CTCTTTCTGCATCACACTGGGAGGAGTCTGCGTGAATCGTAAAGCATTTATCGCGATGCTGGCGCGGGACGCGCAAGTAGCTCGCCGGAATTTTGTTCCGCTGATGCTGCAAACCTTTTTGCAGCCGTTGATGTTTGTGTTTGTCTTCGGGCGGGTCATGGTCGGCAGCGGTTACATGCCAGCTGAGTATAAGAGCCTCCTGCTTCCAGGCATCATGGCATTGAGCATGGTCTCGGCGGGTATCTGGTCCGTAGCGATGCCTCTGATCGCCGAATTCCAGTTCACGCACGAAATCGAAGATCGTCTACTCGCTCCGATGGACATTTCGTGGTTGGCCGTCGAGAAAGTGGTTGCGGGGATGCTTCAGGCTCTGGCTGCAGGGCTGACGGTGATTCCGGCAGGCTGGGTCCTGCTCGAACCTGGTGTTGAACTGAGCCTCCAGACTCCCTTCAGCTTTGTCCTGGTTGCCGGGCTCGTGGCGCTGTTTTCGGCCTCGGGCGGCTTGGCCCTGGGTTGCAGTGTTGGTCAAGCGCAGGTGGGATTAATGTTCAGCATGGTGGTGGCACCGATGATCTTCTTCGGCTGCACCTATTACCCTTGGAGCGCGCTGGCTAACTTTCCTATTTTGCAGAAGGCTGTACTACTGAACCCGATGGTTTATGCAAGCGAAGGATTGCGAGGAACGTTGGTGCCGCAATTCCCACACTTGTCACTGCTGGCAGTCGTGGCCGGGTTGGTGTTCTTCAACGTCCTGCTACTCGTCATAGGGCTTCGTCAGTTCCGCCGCAAAGCGATCGATTGATTGCGCAAAACCGACCCTGACCCACCCTAGCCTCGGCACACCAGCCAGTCAGCCCTTCAACTTCTTCCAGATGCCCAGACACCTTTCCGCTGTTTCCATGGCCGGATAACGGCTGCCTTCCTGCTCGATCAAGTAGAACTCCACGCCGCCGGTCTCAGCCGCTTCGAATATTCCTTTCCAAGGCGACGCCCCTTCCCCAAACAGGACGCGATAGCCCTTGTCCCCACCCGGAGCCCAGTCTTTGCAATGAAGGCTGTTGATGCGTCCCGGATGCGCTTTGATCCAGGCGATCGGGTCGGAGCCAGCCTCGACACACGTACCCACGTCGAGCTGCAACATCACCTCCTTGGGCGTGTGAGTAGCAATCACCTCGATCGGACGCTTGCCGTCCAGCGGCACGAACTCCAGCTTGTGATTGTGAAATCCAGCTCGCATTCCCAGCGCCACGAGTTTCTCCGAGGCACGGCTAAGCGTGTCCCCCACCGTCTTCCATCCGTCGAGGCCCCTGACCCTGCCAGCACTAGCCATGACAATGAATTTGGCACCCAGGATCCGGTTGAGTTCGATAGCCTTGTTCAAACCTTCGGGACTGAGCGCATTAGCACTGTTGTGCGTGGAGTGGCAGCGAATACCGAGATCGTTCAGAAGCTTTCGCACTTCCTTGGCGTAGTCTGGTGTCCAGTCATAGTAAGGAGAGTAAAACTCAACCACTTCATATCCCATTCTGGCAACGGCGCGCACCGTGCCCATGAGGTCTTTTCCTAGCTCGTCGCGAACCGAATAGAGTTCGAGTCCAACCGGAATCTTTTGCATAGCAGTTGTGGCAAGCGTGAGCGGCCCGGCACCCAACAGCGCCAACAGCGAACGGCGAGATAGGGAGCGTTCTCTCGTCATACTTGCACCTCCTTTGTACGGGCGTGTCGCTTCCAACTCTTACGCAGGGTTCCGAGACTGACTGAGACACCACGGAGGATTGGATTGATCAATGCACCTCGCAACCAGCGAGGGCGAGGGTGGTGATGCTCACTTCGACCCTGTGATCTCGATCTTGCGAAACTCCCCCGTGTCGTCAAAGGATCCCAACCCAACCCGGCCGGTGCGAATGGTTGTGTCTGAAGCCGCTAGAACTGGGCCCTTGGACCGATCTACATAAACTTCAATACGCCCGGTCGCCCCGTCTCTTTCCAGGCGTATGCGATGCCAGTTCTGATCCTTGAGTTGCGGTTGTCCCGTGCCATTGTCGATCCGGCGGCGATCGGCGTCAGCCACAAGAAAAATCCCGTGGTGCACGTCGTCCGTGACTCCAGAGAGATGCACGTAATAGAAGCGGCTGGGAGACTCATAGCCGAAGATGAGGTTGAGATCCCTTCGAATCACATCCTGTGGAGCTGTCGATCGAACTTCAGCCTTCAGCGTCACCCGCTTGAGAAGATCAGTTTTGAAAATCGCCAGTGCGGCAGGCCGTCGAATGGGGCCGGCTGGTTTGCCTGCTTTCTCCAGAATCAACTTACCATCAGCAACGCTCCAGGAGCCGGACCCATCCAAAGCCCACTCCGCGAGTCCGTCAGCGCCTGTCAGCCGAGGTCGAAATGAGACGCTGTGCTGGGCATCAATAGTCGCCCTCACGAGCGTCAGACCGAAGGAAATCGCTAATAGCAATCGGATGGTTCTCATAAGATTAAGTGTGTCTCATGCCGCCAGAACCTCGTGCTCCCTTGAGACGTTGCTCACGCTTTTCTTATGATATCCCCGACTCGAATCAGGCCAGGCAGCACGACTCGAGCATTGATGCCCCGCAGGTGAAGACGTTTCCCTTCTTCTGAGTTCACGAACTTCACAGCGTCCAGCCCGAATCGTTCCACAAATTTGGCGCAGCCGGTGTGCGGCTGTTTGGTGACTTCAATCACCGCCGAGCCGAGCGCCAGCCTTGTTCCGGGTGGCAAGTTTTCATCACTCAGGTCTAGATCGACAAAGAGCTGATCTCCAGCCAAAGCCCAGCGTTCGGGCTGCTGTGCAACCAAAGCAACGACGCGGGAGTTCATGATGTTCAACTGCATGTCCGGATGCGCCAAGCCGTCGGTTGTCAGAAACGATCCGCGCGTCCTCCAGTTGTCCCCGACTAAACCCTCAACCAGGTCTAGTCGTCCTTCCTGCAAGAGCTCTCTGGCTCCAATCTTCGGCCGGCGCGCAATCAATTCCAAGACGCCTGCATCTTTAGGTGACTGCCGGATCTTTTCCAACCCTGCTTGCAGTTCAATCATCACTAGATGATTCAAACCAGCCATGGTCAGCCCTCGTAATCGTGCCTTTCGCCACTCTTTCCTGGATCTGAATCTGATGCGCAGGAAAAATATCGGTTTCAAAATCGATTGTAAATGAAAGAGCGTTACTTTCTGTACATCGCGTGGCGGGCCGAAAGCCCTTCGCCAAGCATGTCTTCAATGCTATAAGTTCCCTGCGTCTTGTGGCCTGTTTGACCTTGGCTCACCGAATGACAAAGGATCCAGCCCGCCCGGCACTCATTTTGCTGCTGCTCTTCTGCGTCGGTCTTCTGGGTGAAGTCGACTACCAGATGATCCCCCCGCTGCTGCCGCTGCTTGCCTCGACATTCGGAATCACAGCCAGCGATGCCGCCCGCGTCGTGCCTGTCTATTCGGTAGCCTCGGCGGTCTTCTCCCTACTCTTCGGATATTTGTCGGATCATTTCGGCCGAAAGCTGTTCATCCAAGCAGGCCTCGTCTGCTTCTCTGTCATCTGCGCCAGCACCTTCGCCACTAACTCCTTTGAGGCATTCCTGCTTGCGCGGTTTCTTTCTGGAGTCACTACGGGCGCGATCGTCACGGCAGCAACCTCTTACGCAGCGGACTATTTCAGTTACGACCGGCGGGGCCGCGCGATGGGGATTCTGTCGACTGCCTATTTTGCGGCCGCCATCCTTGGTATTCCGGCCGCAACCGCGGTCGCCGGTCGCTGGGGTTGGCGGCCACTCTTTCTTGGCACCGCTTCGGTAGCTCTGATTTGTGGCGCCCTGGTTTGGAAGTTCATCCAGGCTGAGACACGGGCTCAGATCCAGGTAATTGACTCCCGCCATCGCTTGAGCTTCAGCCGAATTCGAGAGGTCTTGGGCCTCTGCCTGCGGCGCCGCGACACTCTGTCGGTGCTTATCGCTTCGCCCTTGTCGTCCGGTGCCATCGTCGCCTTCATCACTTTTCTATCCAGTCACCTCATTACTCAACAGCATGTCTCCGTGCAGCAGGTAGGTCTCGTTTTCCTGTTCTGCGGACTAGCGTCCCTGGCCGGTGCGCCGCTGTCAGGTATCGTTGCAGACCGTTGGGCCAAAAAACCGCTCCTGGTCCTCAGTGGATTCGTTCTGGCCGCTTGCGTGGCTACCGTGCCCAGAGTTGGGTGGGGTCCTGGGCTGTTTGCTGCGCTTGCATTGAGCGGACTGTCCATTGCGTTTCGCATGGCTCCACTTCTGGCGATCACAACGGAACTCGTTACTCCAAGCGAACGCGGAACTTTCCTGGCGCTACGGAATGCATTGTCGCAATTGGGAATCGCGGCATCCACGCTAAGCGCGTCTTATCTTTTTTCCGCTTGGGGGTATGCTTGGGTAGGATTTTTCTCAGCCTGTCTGCTAACTACCTCAAGCGTGGTGATCTTTCTCTTTGTCAAAGAGCCGCAGATGAAAAAGAGCTGAGCCTGAATTCCGAAGTGGCCGGCGGCATTGCAAAACTGCTTGCGTGGGGCAGACATTGTTGTCTGCCAGTTCGAGCAACTTTCCAGTCGCGCCGAGGCCGGACTGGAAAGTCCGGCAGGCCATGATCGGGGTGCGGCGCGACCCCTGAAACCCTCGAAAGGCTGCTGAAGCCTTGGATCTTGCAGGATTTATGGGGTTGAACGATCGCCAGGGGATAGGTTCTTCATGATTTGAAGCTTGCAGCCGAATCAGAACTTTTCGATTTGAGATTTTTATGAGCCTTACCTCAGATAACCTGCACTATCTGGAGGACAAAGCTGGAAAAGCGATGTGATTTATTGCGCAGCACAAGCTGCGTCACTGCCGGAACACATTCAGCAATCTCCCGACGAAGCCGGCTTCATTCTTTCGGACGATCTCGAGTTCTCCATTATCTAGCCAGATGCCTCCGCAGCTGAAACACTTGTCGATGCGTACGTCGCCGAAAGTAATCTCTTCAAGTTGCATTCCGCATTTCGGGCATTTCATAAATGGAGAGTCCGCGCTCGTTCACGCCCTTCAAGCGCTATTTTTGTTCGCCGCTCCTCGGCGAGTTTCCGCCGCCGTTCCGCTTCTTGGCGGGCGAAATATTCCTCTTCGCTATCACTCGGTTTTACGGGCATGATCCCTCCTCCACGTTTACTATTTTAATAGTCGTTTCCACTCCACCGGCATCATCCCTCATTTCTTTGGTTGGGACCGCTACTTCACGGCGACGACCTCCAGCAGTTCAGCCGCTATGCATCCTGTGTCGGGTGATTGGCGAGGAGATATCTATCTCCAAAGTGCTCGACTATCTTCTAAGATCTCAAGTAGCCAACTGCGCCGCGTCACTATTCACAACGAGGCCAGGGGGAGTGGAGCGAACGCAAAATGTGCCGGATGTCAAAAAAGACACTGCTTTATGACACGTAGTGAACACAGACCGAGGATTCACTGCCGCTCACGCCCAAGAGAGCTGCTATCACGGTGAGTGAGACTCCTGGTCAAAGAGTAGAAGAAGCCAAGCGTGATGATCAGATCGAGAAAGACCAAAGACCGACAGTGGGCTAGTTGGGTGGGCATCACAGTGAGGCGCTATCTTCTTCGAAAGATTGGCGCCTTGGAAAAGATAGACAACTGAAAGGTCTTGTTGTACTCGATCACCTGACCGTTGCGCTGCTGCAGGGTTTGGAGGAGATAACCTATTTCCAGTTTGATGTTCTTGTTCAGGGAATATCCCAAGGCTGCATAGGCCCTGTTCTGGTCGAAGATGTTCGCCCCGACTTGTTCCCGAAGTTGACCATGATCTCGTCATAAACTCCCAGGTAGAGCTTTTTCTCTTCTTCGAGAGGGAGATTGATTCGCATCATGTAACGGAACCGGTTTTCGTAACGCCAGAAGTCGATACAGCTGTCGGAGGGCTGGATCTTTTGTCCCAGGTATCTTTGCTCCAGACGATACCGGTGCTGCAGCCCCACCTTCCCCAATTCGTGCTTCAGAATGGTCTGCTCAAAATGCGATGTTCCGGGAAACGGTAACTGACTGGAAAGTCTCCGTAAGGGGAGGTGTCAACAAAGGCATATCCGGCTGTGAACATCAACTTCTTGTTCAGACTGAAATTGATAGTCGGCCGGAGCAAGAGTTGCTGCCATTTGCTGATAACGTCGTGACGCCGCCATTGTCCTGCAAGATGGACTCCCCATCGCTCGCTTACCGGATGGTCTCCAAAGTAGTTGTACCAGCCATTGGCGTTTACTGTCGATATGCGCTGAGCGTTCTGCGAGAAGGCAGGATGGGTAACCAGGACAATGATGAAGCCTAGCCAGGGACACCGGATCTTTTCCAATGGCGACCCTCCTCCTTGCGACGAAACGGAATCAGCCCCGCTGCCTCACTTAACCGCCATTGTTTTCGATTGATCTCGTACCTGCTTCCTGCGATCTCCACGAGCTAAAGAGACCTTGAGAAGGGGAGGGGTCACTAGTGTGGTCAGGATCACCATGATAACCACCGCAGAATAAGTGGAACTGCTGATCACCGGGCTTCCCTGCAGCATGAGGGAGGCGCCAATGCTGGCGAAGATTAGTCCCACTTCGCCTCGCGGGATCATTCCGATTCCAACGGAGAGTCGATCCAAGCCTCTTTCAATAACAGCCAGCGCGCAGGCTTGCTTGCCAAGAATGGCGACGACCGTCAGAATCAAAGCAAAGCCCAAAATGCTGGAATCGGCAAAGGTTCTCAAGTCTACTCTCACGCCCATGAGCACAAAAAAAACGGGCACGAGGAACGATGAAATGGGGCGCAGCAATTCCTCGAGTGAGTGTTCGCCACGATCGCGAAAATCTCTGTAGTGAACGGGATCCAGAATAAGACCAGCCGCGAAAGCGCCAACAATAGGGGCCAATTCGATCCGACTGGCAAGATAGGAAAGAAGGAAGCAAAAACACAAGCTGGTTGCCAGCAGCATCCCGCGCACGTTCAGTTTGGACGCCAGGGAGAACATTCTGGGAGAAAGCCGGGAGCCTATCCAGAGAGCGATGACCAGGAAAGCCACCGCTTTGAGAATGATGAAGCCAATACTCAGAACCGAGATGCCGGCAGCACCGCGGTCAGCCGCTCTGATGATGCCTGCAACGGCCGCCAGAATGACCAATCCCATCACATCGTCAATGACTGCAGCGCCAAGAATGATTCGGGACTCCTTGGCACTTGTCTTCCCCAGATCCCTCAGCACGCGAGCCGTAATCCCAACGCTGGTGGCACAGAGCGTAGCCCCGATAAAGACGTGCACCAGCGTGCCCGCTTGTGGTAGAAACCAGGCGCCCACGCCCCAACCGAGCAGCATCGGCACGATCACCCCCACCAGAGCAACGAGGAATGAGGAGACGCCCACTGCCAGCATTTCCTTGATGTTCGATTCCAGCCCCACCTCAAAGAGTAAGAAGATGACTCCAATCTCGGCCAGAATCATGATGGCTTCATTCGATTTCAGGTAATCCAGTCGGTGAAAGCCCAGCAGGGATAAGTTGCCCAGAATGACACCAAAGATCAACTCGCCCAGCACGGCGGGTTGCCGAAATCGCTCCATCAAGGCGCCACCCAGCTTGGCCAAAAGGAGGATGACGATGAGCGAGACCAGGACAAGAGACACAGGACTCTCATGCCCTGCTCCGGATTCTGAAGGAGAGCTGGCTGACGCTTCGGTAGCAGAAACAACGGCACCAGCATCCCAAGTCAAGCCGGGACCGAAATGCAGCCCGCTGAAAACCGCCAGTCCAAGAACCAGCAGACTGCTTCGCAGCAAGAAGGGAAATCGGAGGCTTGGAGTTTTCAAGGGAGTAAGTAGAGTTTCGTCAGCTTGAGCGGAAGGACACCGTTCATCCTCTGCACGAGATCGGTCACGCTGGCATCCATCATTTTCATAAGCGGACCTGGATAGAGACCCACCCAAAAAATCATAATAGCCAATGGCGCGAGGGTTACCGTTTCCCGCAAGCTGAGGTCGGGAAGCAACGCAGCTGCCCGCGTTGACGGCTCTCCCAAAGTCACACGCTGCAGCATCCAGAGCATGTAAGCGGCCGCCAAAACGATGCCTCCCATGGCGAGCAATACCATCACAAAGCTCCGATACGAGGTCCCGACCAGCACCAAAAATTCACCAATGAAGTTAGCAGCGCCTGGCAGGCCGAAAGCAGCCACCGAGAAGAGACACAAGAAGGCAGCAAACCGAGGCATCGGTTTGTGGAGGCCGCCATAATCGCCGATCAATCGACTATGGGTACGGTCATACAACTGCCCCACCGCTAAAAACAGGGCGCCAGTTGTGATTCCGTGATTAAACATCTGTAGAACCGCACCCTGAATGCCTTGCCTGTTGAAGGCAAAGATTCCCAGCGTTACAAATCCCATGTGGGAGATCGAAGAATAGGCCACCAGCTTCTTCAGATCAGACTGAGCCAGGGCGAGATACCCGCCGTATAAAATGGCTGCGACGGACAGCCACAGAATGAAGGGTGCAAACGCTGCTGAGGCTTCGGGAAGTATCGGAAGGCAGAACCGCAAGAAGCCATAGCCTCCCATCTTCAACAGGACACCCGCCAGAATAACGCTGCCGGCGGTGGGGGCTTCCGAATGGGCATCCGGCAGCCACGAGTGAAAAGGGACCATCGGCAACTTGATCGCAAAGGCCAAAAGAAACGCTGTGAAGATCCAAAACTGCACATTTGACGGATAGGTCTGTTCCGTCAACTTGAGAATGTCGAAGGTATGACCCCCTTCCAAGTACAAGCCCAGAATTCCGACGAGTAAGAGTAGGCTTCCCGTCAGGCTATACAAAACAAACTTAATTCCGGCAGCAATGCGGCCCGGGCCACCCCAAAGAATGATGAGGAAATACATGGGAATCATGGTGATTTCCCACGCCATGAAGAAAAGGAACATATCCAGCGCCGTAAAGACCACAGTCATGGCGCCCTGGACCAAAAGAATCAGGCTCATGAAGGCCCTCACTCGGGTCTCAATCGAGTTCCAGGAACAGAGGACACAGAGGGGCGAAAGAAGGGCTGTAAGCAGGACCAGAAGGATGCTGATACCATCCACGCCGACTGCATACTGAATGTTGAAAGTGGGCATCCACTCCGCACGTTCTACAAACTGCTTGCCCTGATCAGCCAAATCAAAACGGGACCAGAGGAGTACGGCTAGTCCCACAGTCAGCAGCGTGTTGGCAAGTGCCACTCGCCGAGTCCACTCCCTGCTCGGGACGAACGCCAGCGCAACAATTCCGATAAACGGAACGGCGATCATGCAACTGACAAGATGTTCGGCGATGACTGAACTCATGCGGGCTCCAATCTAGCGTGGTTTCCCAAGGATGCACCTGGTCGACGGTTTCTTAAATGGTGACACTTTTTTCACAAGACGAGCCAGTACAACACACTAATTGCCAGTCCAAGCCCGCAAACTATGAGCATCAGGTGGTGCTGAAGCGTCCGAGGTTCCAGCTCTTCCAGCGCGTGCCCGGTTTCTTCTGCCAGCGGGCCTAGGCGTTCCACCGCGCCTTGCGTTCCACGCACGTCAATCACCCGCCAGAGCCACTGTGCAAGTTGGACCGAGGACGAGGCACTGCGATCGACCGTCTGGCCAATGACTCGAACGTCGATCACCCGCCACAGCCACTGCGCGAGTCGAACTGAAGATGTCGCGCTCCCATCGATCGTGCGACCAATTACAAGGAGATCGAAGACGCGCCACAGCCACTGCGCGAAACCCACCGAGACCGTCGCGATTCCGACCACCGCACGGTCAACCGTCAGCACATCGACCCGCTGCCACAGCCAGCGAGCAGATCGAACCGTGAGCTGCACGACGAACGCATCGTAGATTTCGTCAAAGTATAACTTGTTGAGAAAGAGCACGTACATGCGCTTCGCGAGCACCGATTGGCCCAGGACGGATGCCCCGGGCCGTGTGTGAAGCATCAGGGCAAAGCCCCATCCGGCAACCGCTGCAAGGAGCGGCACCACAAGCCAAGCCGAAAAGTCGGCAGGTTCACCCGGCGTTTGAAGTGTGGCGGCCGGCCGACCCACGGCAGGCTCCAAGAAGCTAACGAACCCGGACCAAAGCGCGACGAGCAAGGCCACCGAGACCACTCCCCCCACCGTAACGGCCAGCAGGTGGGACGAAGAGAACAACTGGGGTTGAATCGACATGCCGGCTGGTCCGGATGCCCGATCGGCAATTCCTGGTTGAAAGAGCGAGTGGATTCCGCGAAACAGGTACATCGCAGTGAAAAAGATCGTGATCAGAGCAATGGTCCAGAAGGTGTACCGGGCAGCGGGAAACTCA
>Ga0187893_10015159_pt1 | contig 10370 bp, 10 predicted proteins | sample MA1701074metaG_FD_139574 | JGI IMG/M metagenome (GOLD analysis project Ga0187893, IMG submission 139574) | White microbial mat communities from a basaltic lava cave in the Kipuka Kanohina Cave System on the Island of Hawaii, USA - MA170107-4 metaG ...
CGAGTCGGGTCACGTTCAATTTAACAGTTGCTTGCTATATAGTTGGCCGCTAACTTGACCCAGAATAGCGATTGGCCGCGTAATAGCCTGACCTGAAAAGGAAATTTCTGTGCTCAAGCTGCCTAAGATTGCGCTGGGACCGCGGTACTCGCCGCTGATCGGTCTGGACATCACGACGTCCTCGATCAAGCTGATCGAGCTCGCGCAGTCGGGCGGCCAGTACCGGGTCGAGGCCTATGCGGCCGAGCCGACGCCCCACAACGCCATCAACGAAAAAGCCATCGTCGACGCGGCTGCCGTCGGCGACGCGATCCGCCGCGCGGTCAAGCGCTCGGGCGTCCGTTCCAAGGAATGCGCGGTCGCCATCTCCGGCGACGCGGCCATCACCAAGGCCGTGCAGATGCCGCGGAACCTCTCGGACGCAGACCTCGAGCAGCAGATCGAGATGCAGGCGGACCAGTACATCCCCTTCCCGATGGAGGAGGTCAGCTACGACTTCCAGGTCCTCGGGCCCTCGGAGAAGGACCCGGACATGCGCGACGTGCTCCTCGTCGCCTCGCGCTCCGAGAACGTCGAGCAGCGCGTCGCCGCGGTGAACGCCTCCGGCCTCATCGCCAAGCTCGTGGACGTCGAGGCCTTCGCGCTCGAAAACGCCTGCAAGCTCCTCACGCACCAGATGCCCGACGGCGGCATGGACCGCACGATCGCGGTCGTGGACTTCGGCGCGAGCACGACGACGTTCAGCGTGCTCAAGAACCTCGTCGTGGTGTACACCCGCGACTTCGCCTTCGGCGGCCAGCAGCTGACCGAAGAGATCATGCGCACTTACGGGCTCTCGATGGAGGAAGCCGGCCGCGCCAAGAAGGAAGGCGGCCTGCCCTCGAACTACCAGCCCGAGGTGCTCGACCCGTTCATCGACGACATGACCCAGCAGGTCAGCCGCTCGCTCCAGTTCTACCTGGCGTCGGGCAGCGGGCGCAACCAGCCGGAGCAGATCCTGATCTGCGGCGGCTGCGCGAACATCCCGGGCGTCGCCGACGTGATTGCGAGCCGCGTGGGAATCCCGGCAGAGCGGGGGGATCCGCTCGGCCAGATGAAGATTTCCTCGAAGGCCAAGGCTTTGGGAGTGACGCGGGACGCAACAGCGTTGCTGCTCGCGTGTGGTCTGGCACTGCGGAGTTTCGACGAAGATGCCAAGTATTAACCTATTGCCCTGGCGGCAAGCGCTCCGCCAGCGGCGTCGGAAAGAGTTCCTCTTCGGGATCGTCGGCGCGGTCTTGCTTGCCGGCATCGTGACGCTGATCGCGAGCTTCACGGTGAGCTCGATGATCGACTCGCAGAACCGCCGCAACGAGCTGTTGAAGGCGGAGATCGCGGAGCTCGACAAGGCGATCGAGCAGATCCTCGCGCTCGAGGAGCAGAAGTCCGCGATGATCGCGCGCATGGAGGTCATCGACACGCTCCAGGCCAGCCGGCCCGAGGTCGTGAAGCTCTTCGACCAGGTCGTATCGACGCTGCCAGAAGGCGTGTACCTGACGTCGGTCAAGCAGAACGGCAAGAAGATCGAGTTCAACGGCGTCGCGCAGTCGAGCACCCGCGTCTCGGCGTTCATGCGCAACATCGACGCCTCGGAATCGCTGTCCAAGCCCGAGCTCAAGGTCATCCAGACGGGCAGCGGCACCAGCCCGGGTGCCCAGTTCACCCTGTTCGCTTCGCAGCGCGCGCCCGCCGGCGAAGAGGCGGATGCCAAGAAACGCGACACGCGCGTTTCGGAGGCACGCCAATGACTTTCGTCGAACAGCTGCAGCAACTCGACTTCAAGGACATCGGCCGCTGGCCGTTCCTGTTCCGCGCGCTCGGCGTGCTGCTCGTGCTCGTGGTCACGACCGTGCTGCTGGTGTACTACTTCGTGTGGAGCGACGCCAACGGCAATCGTCCTGAGCTCCTGAAGGCCCGCGCCGAGCAGGAATCGCTGTGGCAGACCTTCGACGAGAAGCAGCGCAAGGCGGCAAACCTAGAGGCCTACCGGCAGCAGCTCGCGGAGATCGAGCGCACTTTCGGCGCGATGCTCCGCCAGCTCCCGGGCAAGACCGAGGTGCCCTCGCTGCTCGTCGACATTTCGCAGACGGGTCTCGCGGCGGGGCTGCAGGAACGCCTGTTCCAGCCCGGCGCCGAGACCAGGATGGACTTCTACGCGGAGCTGCCGATCAAGATCGAGCTCACGGGCGGCTACCACGAGTTCGGGCTGTTCGTTTCCGGCATCGCGGCGCTGCCGCGCATCGTGACGCTGCACGACATCGAGATCACGCGCGGCAAGGCGCGCTCATCCTCGCGCCGCGGCGCGCCCGCGCCCACGGACGAGCTGACGCTCAACCTGACCGCCAAGACCTACCGCTACCTCGACGAGGACGAGACCGCCCCGGTCGCGGAGGAAGACGAGAAGGGCAAGGGCAAGAAGGGCGGCAAGTCCCGGCGCGAGCGTGAACAGGAAAAGAAGACATGAGCCAGGAACGCATGCGCAAGACATTCACTGTCGCCGGCATCGCCGCGACGCTCGCGCTCGCCGGCTGCGGGGGCGACCTCGACGGCCTGCGCGCCGACATCGAGAAGGCCAAGCAGCGCCCGGGCGGCCGGATCCAGCCGCTGCCGGAAGTGCGTCCCTACGTGAGCTACGAATACCAGATGGCGGAGCGCCGCTCGCCGTTCCTGCAGAGCCTCGCCGGGGAGAACCCGACCGGGCCGCGGCCTGACGTGCAGCGCCCGCGCGAATACCTCGAACAGTTCCCGCTCGACACGCTGAAGATGGTCGGTACGCTCCGTCTCGGCGCCGGGAATTACGGCCTGGTCCAGACCAAGGACGGGCTGATCCACCGCGTGCTTCCGGGCAATCACCTCGGCCAGAACGATGGCCGCGTGATGGCCGTGAGCGACGCGAAGATAACTCTGGTCGAAATCATTCCTGATGGACTTGGCGGTTACCTCGAGCGCCCCGCGGCGCTGGCCCTTGCCGACTGATTTCTGGGAGAAAGTCTGATGGCTGGCAACAACCGGACAACGGTGTGGAACATGGACACGGCACGCGGCTTCGTGCAGTGGCTGGGCGGCGCAATGGTCATCCTGGCCATCGCGTGGTCGCAGCTCGCGCAAGCGCAGGGAGGCGCCCGGCTGACCGCCGTCGAGGTGCTGCCCATGCAGGGCTCCACCCTGCAGGTCAGGCTTCGCACGGACGGCACGGCGCCCCAGCCGCTGACATTCACGATCGACCGCCCCGCGCGGCTCTCGGTCGACCTGCCTGACGTCGGGCTCGCGCTCGAAAACCGGCGCATCGACGTAGGCGCAGGCGGCGTCGACACGATCGTCGCTGCCGAGGCCACGGGCCGCACGCGCGTCGTGTTCAACCTCGACGCGCTCGTGCCCTATACCGCGGTCGCCGAGGGCGACAGCGTGATCGTGACGCTCGGCGGCAGCGCCGGCGCACAGTCCGCCTCGGCGGCGCCGAACCTCGCGGTCGCACCCTCCGCTTCGCGCGCCGTCACGGGCGTGGACTTCAGGCGCTCGCCGGAGGGCGCCGGTCGCGTCGTGGTGCAGCTCTCCGATCCCTCGATCCCCGCGAGCGTCAAGCAGGAAGGCAACCGCGTGATCGTCGACTTCACCGGAGCCGCGCTCGGCGAAGAACTCATGAAGCGCTACGACGTCGTGGACTTCGCGACGCCGGTGACGATGTTCGACGCGACCCGTTTCGGGAACAGCACGCGCATCGTCGTGACGGCGAGCGGCGACTTCGAGCAGCTCGCCTACCAGACCGACAACCAGTACGTGGTCGAGGTCCGCCAGCGTCCGCGCGCCACGGCCGTGGTCGCTGAGAAGGACAAGGTCTACACGGGCGAGCGGTTGACGCTCAACTTCCAGGACATCGACGTCCGTCCGCTCCTCCAGCTCCTGGCCGACACCAGCGGGCAGAACATCGTCGTGTCCGACTCGGTCAAGGGCCGCGTGACCCTCAGGCTGCAGAACGTGCCCTGGGACCAGGCGCTCGACATCGTGCTCAAGACCAAGGGCCTCGACATGCGCCGCAAGGACAACGTGATCCTGGTGGCGCCGCAGGCCGAGCTCGCGGCCCAGGAGAAGGCCGAGCTCGAGGCGCAGAAGGACATCCAGGAGCTGGCGCCGCTGCGCACCGAGTTCCTGACGGTCAACTACGCGAAGGCGTCGGAGATCGCGCGCCTCGTGAAGTCGACGGGCGGCGGGTCGCTGCTCTCCGAGCGCGGCAACGTCACGGTCGACGAGCGCACCAACACGCTGCTCGTGCAGGACACGGCGGACAACCTGACGGCGATCCGCTCCATGGTCGCGACGCTCGACATCCCGGTCCGCCAGGTGCTGATCGAGTCGCGCATCGTGATCGTCGCCGACGACTTCACCCGCGAGCTCGGCGTCCGCGCAGGCTTCACCCGCGTCTCCGACGACATCAAGGACCTGATGGCGGTCAGCGGCAGCGCGACGGCGACCGACACGATCATGGGCTCGGCGCTCGACAACCTGGCGGCGAGCGGCCAGCCGTTCCCGGTCGAGGTGCCGTTCGGCCCGGCGTTCGAGCGCTACAACGTGAACATGCCGGTCGCGAACCCCGCGGGCCGCATCGCGCTGTCGATCCTCGACTTCGACGACTTCCTGATCGACCTCGAGCTGTCGGCCGCCCAGAACGAGGGCCGCGGCGAGATCAAGTCGACCCCGCGCGTCATCACGGCCAACCAGCGCGAGGCGATCATCGAGCAGGGCGTCGAGATCCCGTACCAGGAGTCGGCCTCCAGCGGCGCGACCACGACGCAGTTCAAGAAGGCGGTGCTGTCGCTGAAGGTCACGCCGCAGATCACGCCGGACGACCGCGTGATCCTCGACCTCGTCGTCACCAAGGACAGCGTCGGCCAGCTGGTGCCGTCGGCGACCGGCGGCTTCGTGCCCTCGATCGACACGCGCAACATCCAGACCCAGGTGCTCGTCAAGGACGGCCAGACGGTCGTGCTCGGCGGCATCATGGAGACGGAGCGCCGCGATTCCGTCAAGAAGGTGCCAGGCCTCGGCGACGTGCCGGTGGTCGGCAACCTGTTCAAGTCCAAGAGCCGGATCAATAATCGCGATGAATTGCTGATCTTCGTTACCCCGAAGATCCTGCGCGAGGGTTCGCAGATCGAGTAATTGCATCAGGCGACCGAGCCACACGGCCGCCTTCGGGCGGCCGTTTTCTTTGGTGCCGGGTCATCCATTTCGTACTTATTGCCTTGCGACTCGTGCCTACGCGGACGGTCTAGAATCCAATAAGTACGAAATGGATGACCCGGCACCGTCACCGTCACCGTCATGCGCAGCGTCTTCCTCATAGGCCCCATGGGCTCCGGCAAGACCGCGGTTGGAAGGGCGCTGGCCCGCCGGCTTGGCCTGCCGTTCGTCGACAGCGACGCCGAGATCGAGTCTCGCACCGGTGTCGACATCGCCTACATTTTCGAGCGGGAAGGCGAAGAGGGCTTCCGCATCCGCGAGCGCGAGGTGATCGACGCATTGACGAAGTCCGCGGGCATTGTGCTCGCGACCGGCGGCGGAGCGATCCTGCTGCCGGAAAACCGCGAGCGGCTCGCCGCGCGCGGGACCGTCGTCTTCCTCGACACGACCATCGACCAGCAGCTCGAGCGCACGCGACGGAGCAGGCACCGGCCATTGCTTGCCGGGACCGACCGTCGCGCAAAGCTCGAGGAACTTGCCGGAACACGCGACCCGCTGTACCGCTCGATCGCCGCGATCACGATCAGGACGGACGGGCGCGCGCCTGCCGCGGTCGCCGGCGACATCGCGCGCGCGCTCGAGGAATCCTAAGACTCTCTGATTGATCCCCGCGTGGGCGCGACCGTGTGCGATATTCGCCCCCGGCAAGGCGCGAGGAGCGATGTGTATCAGGCGATACATGAGCGACGAGCAACGAAGCCGGGGACGAATATCGCCCGGTCCCAGTGGGTTACGCGCGGGCCTTGGCGGGACTTTGTTGCTCGCCTCGCCCATAGTCCCTGTTATGGGGCTTCGGCTCACGCCTTGTCCCGCCAAGGCGCGCGCGTAACGCGCTCCACGCGGGGATCAAACAGAGAGTCCTGATGAAACGGCTCGAAGTGAAGCTCGGCAAGCGCGCCTATCCGATCCTGATCGGTCCAGGGCTGCTCGGGTCGCCGGCGGTGCTGTCGGAGCATGCCGGCGCGGCGAAGCTCCTGGTCGTGACCGACGACGTCGTCGGGCCCATCTGGATGCCGAAGCTGGAGCAGGGCCTCGCGGGACGCGCGTACGAGATCTGCGTGCTGCCCGGGGGCGAGGAGCAGAAGACCCTCGGCAACGTCGCCATCATCATCGATGCGCTCGTCGCCGCGCGGCTGAACCGGGACGGCATGGTGCTCGCGCTCGGCGGCGGCGTGATCGGCGACATCGCGGGCTTTGCGGCGGCGTCTTACCAGCGCGGAATCCCGATCGTCCAGCTGCCGACGACGCTGCTCGCGCAGGTGGATTCCTCGGTCGGCGGCAAGACCGGCGTCAATCATCCGGGCGGCAAGAACCTCATCGGCGCATTCCATCAGCCCGCGGCAGTCATCACCGACACCGACACGCTCTCGACGCTGCCGGACCGGCAGCTGCGCGCCGGACTCACCGAAATCGTGAAGGCCGCGCTCGTCGCGGACGTGGAGTTCTTCAACTGGCTCGAGACGAACATGCCGCGCCTCCTGCGGCACGAAGCCGATGCGCTCGAAGAGGCGATCCGCCGCGCCTGCGGCATCAAGGCGGCGATCGTCGCTTCGGATGAGCGCGAGCAGGGCCGGCGCGCGCTCCTGAACCTCGGCCATACCTTCGGCCACGCCATCGAGGCCGGCGCCGGCTATGGCAACGTGCTGCATGGCGAGGCGGTCGCCGCCGGGCTGGTGCTCGCCGCGGAGCTGTCCGCGCGCACCGGCCGCATCGCGGGCGCCGATGCGCGCCGCATACGCGAGCTTCTCGCCGCCGCGGGCCTCCCGGTCGATCCGCCGCGGCTCGGCCGCGCGCGCATGCTGGACCTCATGGGCATGGACAAGAAGGTGAAAGGCGGCGAGCTGCGGCTCGTGCTGCTCGACGGCATCGGCAAGGCCACCCTCACCTCCGACTATCCCCGCGAGGCGCTCGAGGCATTGCTGGAGGAACGGGCGGGCGCATGAGGAAGGGCCACGATCCGGACGCCGGCCTCGCGCCCTATGCCGCCCTCGAGCGGAAGTCGCGCGGCCGGCGCCATCCCGAGCCGCCCGCCGACTATCGCGGCGAATACCAGCGCGACCGCGACCGCATCATCCATTCGAACGCCTTCCGCCGCCTGGTCTACAAGACCCAGGTGTTCATCAACCACGAAGGCGACATGTACCGCACGCGGCTCACGCATTCGATCGAGGTCGCGCAGATCGGCCGCTCGGTCGCGAGCGCGCTCTCGCTCTCCGAGCCGCTGACCGAGGCGATCTGCCTCGCGCACGACCTCGGCCACACGCCCTTCGGCCACGCCGGCCAGGACGTGCTGAACGACTGCATGCGCGATTACGGCGGCTTCGAGCACAACCTCCAGTCGCTTCGCGTCGTGGACGAGCTGGAGGAGCGCTACGCGGAGTTCCCCGGGCTCAATCTCTGCTTCGAGACGCGCGAAGGGATACTCAAGCACTGCTCGCTCGCGAACGCGCGCCAGCTGGGAGAGCTTGGGACGCGTTTCATCGAGCGCGGGCAGCCCGGCCTCGAGGCGCAGATCGCGGACCTTGCGGACGCGATCGCCTACAACAACCACGACGTCGACGACGGGCTGCGCTCCGGGCTCGTGACGCAGGAGGAATTGCGCGACGTCGGCCTGTTCGCGCGCCACCACGACGCGGTCGCGGCGCGCTACGGCGAGCTGCCCGGCCGCCGGCTGGTGCACGAGGTGATCCGGCGGATGATCCACGAGGTCGTGAGCGACCTGATCGAGGAATCCGCGCGGCGCCTCGCGGCGGCGCAGCCCGCGGACATCGACGCCGTGCGAGCGCATCCGGGCTCGCTGGTCGGATTTTCGGAGGCGCGGGAGCGCGATCACCACCAGATGAAGAAATTCCTGCGCACGAAGCTCTACCGCCACGAGCGCATGCAGGGGTTGCGCACGGGTGCGGGCAAGGCGCTCGAAGATCTGTTCCGCGGCTTCATGGCCGACGTCACGCGGATGCCGCCGGAGCACCGTGACGCGGCGCTCGTGATGGAGGCGCAATCGGGCATGGCCGGCCGGGCGCGCGCGGTCGCCGACTACATCGCCGGCATGACGGATCGCTACGCCTTCCAGGAGCACGCGAGGCTGCTAGCATGAGCGCCCGCCAGGAGAACTGAGTCAGTGCCCAGAGCCGCCGTACCTGCGCGCGACCGACTGATCTTCGCGATGGACGTGCCGACGCCCGATGCCGCGCGCCGCCTCGCGGACCAGCTCGGCGACTCCGTGACGTTCTACAAGCTGGGGCTCGAGCTCTTCATGTCGGGTGGCGCTTTCGAGCTGCTCGACTGGATGGTCGGCCGCGACAAGCGCATCTTCCTGGACCTCAAGCTCTTCGACGTTCCTGCGACGGTCGCGGGCGCGGTGCGGAACCTGCGCAATCGCGGAGTCACCTTCGCGACCGTGCACGGCAACCAGGCGATCATGGAGGCGGCGGTCGAGGCCGCGGACGGCGTGGGTATCCTCGCGGTCACGGTGCTGACGAGCCTCGACCGCGGTGACCTCGACGACCTCGGCTTCCAGTGCGACGTCGAGGAGCTCGTGCTCTCCCGCGCGCGCCGCGCGCTCGCGGCGGGTTGCGCCGGCGTCGTGTCGTCCGGCCTGGAGGCGAAGACGCTGCGCGCGGGCGTCGACGACCGCCTGATCGTGGTGACGCCTGGTATCCGCCCGGTCGAGAACCGGCCGACCGACGACCAGAAGCGCGTCGTCGGCGTCGCCGAGGCCTTCGGGAACGGCGCCGACTACATCGTCGTCGGTCGCCCGATACGCGACGCCGCGGATCCGCAGATCGCGGCGGAGGCGATCCAGGCGACGATTGCCGGGCTGTTTCCGGGAAGATGAACGAATTGCGGAACGACCGGCTGCTGCGCGCGCTCGCGCGCGAGCCCGTGGACCGGACGCCGGTCTGGATCATGCGGCAGGCGGGCCGCTACCTTCCGGAGTACCGTGCGACGCGCGCCAGGGCAGGCAGTTTTCTGGGACTGGCGACGAACCCGGAGCTCGCCTGCGAAGTCACCCTGCAGCCGCTGGCGCGCTTCCCACTCGACGCGGCGATCCTCTTCTCCGACATCCTGATGATCCCGAAGGCGATGGGCGTCGGTCTCGCATTCGAGGAGGGCGAGGGGCCGCGGATCGAGCGACCGTTGCGCTCGGCAGCCGACATCGACGCCTTGCCCGTGCCGGATCCCGCGCGCGAATTGAAATTCGTCATGGAGGCGGTTGCGCTGGTCCGCCGCGAACTCGCCGGCCGCGCGCCGCTGATCGGTTTCGCCGGCTCCCCATGGACCGTGGCGACGTACATGGTCGAGGGCGGCGGCAGCCGCGACTTTCCGAAGTCGAAGGCGCTTCTCTACGGCGAGCCGAAGGCGCTGCACCGCCTGCTCGCGAAGCTCGCGCGCGCGACGACCGACTACCTGAACGCGCAGGTCGCCGCGGGCGCGCAGGCGGTGATGATCTTCGACACCTGGGGCGGGATTCTCTCGACGCCGGCGTACTACGAGTTCTCGCTGGCCTACATGGAACAGATCGCGTCGGATCTCATCCGCGAGCGCGAAGGACGGCGCGTGCCGGTGATCCTGTTCACGAAAGGCGGCGGCGCCTGGCTCGAGCGCATGGCGATGACGGGCGTGGACGCGCTCGGCGTCGACTGGATGACCGAGCTCGCGGGTGCGCGGCGCACCGTCGCGGACCGCGTCGCGCTACAGGGCAATCTCGATCCGGGCGTCCTGTTCGCGCCGCCGGCGGCGATCCGTGCCGAAGTCGCTCGTGTGCTCGAAAGCTATGGCCACGCCGCAGGCCACGTCTTCAATCTCGGCCACGGTATTCAGCCCGGCGTGGATCCCGATCACGTGGCCGCGATGATCGCCGCGGTCCACGAGCTTTCGCCAAACTACCACCGCTAGCTAGAACGAAGCGGAATGAAGGGGACGTTCACCTTCATTGAAGGTGAACGTCCCCTTCATTCCGCTTCGTTCTAAGCGGCGGCGGGTTTCTGAAGTTCGTCCCGCAGCGTCCGGCGCAGGATCTTCCCGACGTTGGTCTTCGGCAATTCGTCTCTGAAATAGACGTGCTTCGGAACCTTGTAGGCCGTCAGCTC
>Ga0187893_10015160_pt1 | contig 10370 bp, 10 predicted proteins | sample MA1701074metaG_FD_139574 | JGI IMG/M metagenome (GOLD analysis project Ga0187893, IMG submission 139574) | White microbial mat communities from a basaltic lava cave in the Kipuka Kanohina Cave System on the Island of Hawaii, USA - MA170107-4 metaG ...
CCGGCCGCACCCGCGCTTCCCACCGACCCGCACTTCGGCGCCGAGGGAACGCAGCGTCTGGCCGGCAGCGCAACCAGTTCGTCGGCGACGTCCGGTCAGGCCGGCTTCGTCATCGAGTGAGGAACATAGCCATGACAATCAACTACCGTACCTTCCGCCTCACCTGTTCGGTGCTCGCGCTGTTCCTGGCGCCGCTCGCCGTGTCCGCCTGCACCGACAATCGCCTGATCACGCACGCGACCTGGAAGCAGCAGGAGCCGATCGCGCAACCCGAGGTCCGGCGCATCGACGTGCAGTACGTCGTTCCGTTCGCTCCGAAGTCGCTGGAGCTGTCGGACGTGGAGCGCGAGGCCCTCGCCATGTTCGTGCGCCAGAACAACCTGCAGGCGGGCACCCACGTGTCCGTGGCCGCTCCGACGAAGTCGGCCACCCAGGCGGCGCGTTCGCGCAATCGCCTGGCGTCGGTCCGCAACGAGCTGCAGCGCTTGGGCATCTCGAGCACGATCGTGCAGGCGCAGCCGACCAACAACCAGAGCACGGGCGACGAGATCGTCGTCTTCGCCCAGACCGTCGCCGTGCTGCCGCCCGATTGCCCCGGCTACAACGCGCCGATCACGCTCGACTACGAGTGGCGTCCGGCGACGCGCCTCGGCTGCGCCAATGCCGTGAACCTCGGCCTCATGGTCGCCAATCCCGGCGATCTGGCCCAGGGCCGGCCGGTCAGCGCGGCCGACGGCGAAGCCATGGCGCTGGGCATCCAGCGGTACCGCGCCGGGGAGACGTACCCGTCGGGCGCCGCGCAATCGAACGTTCCGTTCCGCGTTTCGACCAACTGATAACGGGAGTCCTCTCTCATGAGCTTTGCAATGAATCTGCGCCGCGGATCGGCGATTGAGGCCAACGAGCCGACCTTTGGCGACTCGTCCGCCCAGGCGGATTGCGTCGCCTTCGTCGCGGATCCCGAGACGCACGGTGCGGTCACCCAGGTCTGCCAGATCCACTTCCCGGGCCTGCAGGTCCATCACGGCGGCACCAAGGAGGCGGTCGACTACCTCGCCGCCGGCGCTCCGCCGAAGATCCTGATCGTCGACGTGTCCGATTCGAGCAATCCGCTGTCGGCGATGCTGCCGATCATCGCGGCGTTCGCCGAGGACACCCGCGTCGTCGCCATCGGCGCCGTCAACGACATCGAGCTGTACCGCGAGATGATCGAGGCCGGCATCAGCGACTACCTGGTGAAGCCGATCGGCGAGAAGGCCCTCACCGTCGCCCTCGATCGCGCGCAGCAGCGCAAGGCCGCGGCGGTCGCCGCCGCCGAGCCCGAGGCCCGGGTCGTGGCGGACGCCGGCAAGCGGTCGCTGGTCGCCGTCATGGGCACCCGCGGCGGCGTTGGCGCCAGCACGATGGCGATGAACCTCGCCTGGCTGATGGCCAACGAGCACAAGCGCGAGACCATGCTGGTGGACCTCGACCTGCAGGGCGGCACGATCGCCCTCGCCCTCGATGTCGAGCCGTCGCACGGCCTGCGCGAGGTGCTCGACAACCCGAACCGCATCGACAGCCTGTTCGTGACCAGCGTCGCCACCAAGTGCGGCGACCGGCTGCACGTCCTGGCTGCCGAGGAAGCGGTCGACGACGAGGTCCACTACAACACCTCGGCCGTGTCGCTCCTGCTCGACGAGCTGAAGAAGACCTCGGCCTCCGTGATCGTCGATCTGCCCCGCAATGCACCCGGCGCGCGCGCCGTCGTGCTGGCAGCGGCGACGGAGATCGTCATCGTCACCGACCTGACGCTGGCCGGCCTGCGCGACGCCATTCGTCTCTTCACGATGGTCCAGCAGGTGGCCCCCAGCGCTCGCGTCGTCTTCGTCGCCAACCGCGACGGCGGACGCGAGGGCACGGTGTCGAAGGGCGAGTTCGAGAAGGCCCTCGGCAAGCCGATCCAGTTCATCCTGCCCGAGGACGCGAAGGCCAACCAGGCGGCTGCCAACGCCGGCAAGCCCGTGGTTGCCGCGTCGGCCAACAGCAAGATGACGGCGGCGCTGAAGACCCTGGCCAAGAGCCTCACGGCGTCGGCCGACGGCGCGAAGAAGCAGAAGAAGTCGTTCTGGTCCCTGTCGAGGAAGTAATAGATCATGGCCGCAGTGCCGCCGACCGAGGGAGCATTGGCGCGGGGGAACGGAGCCGACGGTTCCGATCCCCTGGCCAGCCTCGGACCGATCATCGCCAAGCTTCAGCCGATCGTCGCTCAGCGCCTGGCCGAGCAGGGCGCCAGCAACCTGTCGCGCCACATGCTCGCGCTCAAGGTCGGTGAGATCGCCTCCGCCGAGCTCGAAGCGATGCACCACAATCTCAACCTGCTCGAGCGCCGGACTCTCATCGGCGCGCTGATCAGCAACCTGCCGACCGGCATGCCCGACGCCGGCGGCGGCAATGGTGCGGCGGCAGAAGCCAGGCCGACGCCCAACGTTCCGGCGACGGCCGCGGCGGCCCAGGCGACTGCGCCGAGCACCGCCAGCAACTTGGCGGCGCAGAGCCAGATCAAGACGATGTCGACCAAGGGCAATGACGCGGCCAGCCAGGCGAGCCGGCAGAGCGTCGAGGAAGCCAAGCTCAAGATCCAGCCGCTGGTCGTCGATCGCATCGACATCGGCGCCGCGGCCCGACTGGACCGCGACGAGCTCGGCCGCCAGATCGGCGAGCTGGTCGGCGAAATCCTGCGCGAGGAGCGCCTCCGCCTCAACCAGCGGGAGCAGAAGGACCTCGTCGAGCTGCTGCTCGACGACATGCTGGGCCTCGGCCCGCTGGAGCCGCTGCTCGCCGAAGAGACCGTGACCGACATTCTCGTCAACGGCCCGTACCAGGTCTACGTCGAGCGCAAGGGCAAGCTGGAGCTGTCGGACGTGAAGTTCCGCGACAACCAGCACGTCCTCAACATCTGCAGCCGCATCGTCTCGCAGGTCGGTCGGCGCGTCGACGAATCGCAACCGCTTTGCGACGCGCGCCTCCTCGACGGCAGCCGCGTCAACATCATCATCCCGCCCCTCGCGATCGACGGCCCGAGCATCTCGATCCGCAAGTTTTCCAAGAAGGGCATCACCCTCGACATCATGGCCAAGCAGCGGAACGTCTCCGAGGGCATGGCCAAGGTGATGAAGATCGCCGCCCGCTCGCGCCTCAACATCCTGATCTCCGGCGGTACCGGCTCCGGCAAGACGACGCTGCTGAACGCAATGTCCCAGCTGATCGACGTCGGCGAGCGCATCGTCACCATCGAGGACGCGGCCGAGCTGCAGCTGCAGCAGCCGCACGTGGTGCGCCTGGAAACCCGTCCGCCGAACCTGGAAGGCGCCGGCGAGATCAACATGCGCGACCTCGTGAAGAACTCGCTGCGTATGCGCCCGGACCGCATCATCCTCGGCGAGGTCCGCGGTCCCGAGGCTCTCGACATGCTGCAGGCCATGAACACCGGCCACGACGGCTCGCTCGGCACCATCCACGCCAACCGTCCGCGCGAGGCGCTCACCCGCCTCGAGAACATGATCGGCATGGCCAGCATCAACCTGCCGGCCAAGGCGGTGCGCACGCAGATCTCCTCGGCCATCGACATGATCGTCCAGGTGAGCCGCATGCGCGACGGCATGCGCCGCATCACCCACATCATGGAAGTGGTGGGCATGGAAGGCGACGTCATCACCACGCAGGATCTCTACACCTTCGAGTTCGAAGGCGAGGACACGCAGGGCAACATCAAGGGCAACTTCAAGTCGTCCGGATTGCGCCCGCACTTCCTGCCGAAGGCGTCCTACTTCGGGCTCGATCGTGCACTGATGGAGGCCATGTAATGCTCAAGTCCCTCATCGACGCCGGCATGACGCCGATCGACGTCATGATCGTCGGCGGCGCCATCGTCGTGGCGCTGCTTCTGGTCATCCTCGCCTTCGCTGCCGGCGCCAACCAGTCGAAGCAGCGCCTGAAGCGCGTCACGCGGCTCTCGCAGAAGGCCGACGCCGCCGCCGGCCGTTCGTCCGCGGTCAACGTGAAGCGGGCGACTGCCGACAGCTCGATCGCCGCGGTCGACTACATCATCAAGCGCTGGCTGCCGAACCCGCAGAAGCTGCGCGCGCGGCTGCTGCGCACCGGCCGCCGCATCTCGCTGGGTCAATACCTCACCTTCTCCATGGTCCTGGCGGCGCTGGCCGCCGGCGCGCTGAAGGTGTCGTTCGCCATTCCCTTCATCGCCTGCCTGATGATCGGGGTCGTCATCGGCCTCGGCATCCCGCACATGGTCGTCGGCTTCATGGGCAAGCGGAGGCAGAACAAGTTCAATGCGCTCTTCCCCGAAGGCATCGACCTGATCGTCCGCGGCCTGAAATCCGGCTTGCCGGCCTCCGAATCGATCCGCGTCGTCGGCCAGGAGATCGGCGATCCCGTGGGCGTCGAATTCCGCGAGGTCTCCGACCAGATCAAGTTCGGCAAGACCATGACCGATGCGTTGTGGACGGTCGCCCCGCGCATCGATACGCCGGAATTCCGCTTCTTCATCATCGCCCTGTCGATCCAGCAGGAGACCGGCGGCAACCTGGCGGAGACGCTGGAGAACCTGTCCATGGTCCTGCGCAAGAGAAAGACGCTGAAGCTGAAGATCAAGGCGCTGTCGTCGGAAGCCAAGGCCAGCGCCTACATCATCGGCTCGCTGCCGTTCATCATGTTCGGCATCCTGTTGACGATGAACTATGGCTACGCCAGCACGCTCTATACCGATCCGCGCGGCATCATTCTCGTCGGCTGCGGCCTGGCGAGCTATGCCGTCGGTATCGGCGTGATGGCCAAGATGGTGAGGTTTGAGGTATGAACGAGCTCGTCAATTACCTGCCTGATGGCGTCACGCCGGAGGACGTCGTCATCTGGATGGCGGCGGTCTCGTCCTTCCTGACGGTCATGGCCGTCTGGTTCGGACTGATCGTCCCGCAGCAGAGCTCGCGCCGCGTCAAGGAGCTGGCGCTGCGCCGCGAGCAGCTGAAGGCCGGCGTCGTCAGTCCGGCGCGCCGCAAGAACCGCCAGGCGTCGACCAGCTTCATGCGCCAGGTCGTCACCAAGCTCAACCTGCAGCGCAGCCAGCGGGCCGACCTGATCACCCGCCGCCTGCAGCAGGCCGGCTGGCGCTCCGGTGACGCCGTCATCCGCTACCTGTTCTTCAAGGCGGTCATGCCGATCTTTATGGGCATCGTCGCCGTGATCGCGCTGTACGGCGCCAACATCTATCCGATGGAAGGCGCCTACAAGATGCTGGCGACCGCCGGCGCCGTGATGTTCGGCTTCATGGGCCCGGACATCTTCATCAAGAACGCCGTGCAGAAGCGGCAGAAGGAAATCCGCAAGGGACTGCCCGACGCGCTCGACCTGATGGTCATCTGCGCCGAAGCCGGCCTCAGCCTCGACGCGATGCTGAAGCGAGTCTCCGAAGAGTTCGCCACCTCCTGCCCCGAACTGGCCGAGGAACTGCAGCTGACGTCGCTCGAAGTCGGCTTCCTGCCCGATCGCCGTCAGGCCCTGCAGAACCTCAACAACCGCACGGACATGCCGGGCATCCGCGGCGTCGTCAACGCGCTCATCCAGAGCGACAAGTACGGCACGCCCCTGGCCCAGTCCTTGCGCGTGCTGTCGGCCGAGTTCCGCGAAGAGCGCATGCTCAGGGCCGAGGAGAAGGCGGCGCGGTTGCCCGCCATGCTGACCGTGCCGATGATCCTCTTCATCCTGCCGCCGCTCTTCATCGTGCTGATCGGTCCGGCCATCCTGCGCGTCATGGACGCCCTCAGCGGCTTCGGCAGCTGATCCCGGACCTGCGTCGCTGACCAAAAGCCGCCATCGGGGCAACCGATGGCGGCTTTTTTCTTGCCCCTCCCTCATCCGAGACCCGGCACGACTCGAACCTGCGACGAATTGCTGCAGCCATGCGGCCGGGGACCTGACTGACGCCCATTTCGGCCTGTGTGATCTGCGCGGCCCGATGGAACGCCTCCTATTCGAATGAATTGACCGCGAGAGAGCCAGGAACCCACCGTTCCTGGCCGTACGACCGGAATTGAGGTTTGGAGGTACGCGATGAACCGAACTCTTCGCCGTTTGTTTATGTCAACGAGTGTTGGCGTGAGCGTCGTTGCCTTGCCGTTGCTTTTCGGCGGCAGCGTTCAGGCCCAGGATAGCAGCAGCTGCATGCAAGACGTCCAGATGTTGCGCGAGGAGGCTTCCCTCGGCAAAGGCGGCGACTCCGCCATCGCTGCTTCGGGCAACGCCGCCGCAGAGGCATGCGCGGCCGGCAATCACGCACAGGCCAGCGCATACCTCGCTGATGCGCGGCAGCGCCTCAACCTGCGGGAAGCGCAGCGGGACGAGTCCGGGGCCGCCGGCGGCCTCGGCTCGGCAGCAGAGACCTCCTCCGGCAACGCGGCGGCCGGCGTGGCCGGTGCCCGCGTAGGCAGTACGGGGTCCGGCAACGACGTCGATGACACCGCGGCAGATGACGTCGAAAGCGCCGCCAACGATGCTGCCGAGGAGGTGGACGACGCCGCGGATGACGCCGGCGACGCGATCTCCGACGCTGCCGACGACATCGGTGATGCGTTTGATGATGCGTTCTAAGTGACCGCTGCTCCCTGTTCCCGGCCTCGCTGATCTGGATCTGCGGGGCCGGGGACTTGCGTCGTTCCGCAGCGCTTGAACTACGCTGAACGGCCTTGTGTCAGGAACATGACGTAAGGCTCGCGGGCACAATTCCTGCTGATTCCCGGATCCTGCTGATTCCCGGAAAAGACTGTGCTTCGATTCCCGAGTGTAGACGCATGCCGCCTTGACGAGGCGGGAGCGTTGTTTTGGCGAAACGGGAAGGAAGGAGCGCCATGCAGTCGAAGTGTCCCAAGTGCAACGGCACGGCGTTTCGGATGCTGCCGGAGACGGCGAACGCGACAGAAGTTCAATGCCTGACCTGCGGTCACGTCGCCCCATTCTACGCAACGCCGAGCGGCCGGACGGAACAGCCGACGCATCCAGAGTAGAGCGCGTTCGATTTCAGCGGGCCGGTTGCAGACGAAATTGACGCGCTATTCTTGGACGTCTGCGCCGTCTGGATTGGAACCTAAACCAAGCCGAAGCGTTTTCAGGCTGCGCGGCAAATGCCGGCAATCCTCGCAGCAGGGAGACGAGCATGAGCAGCCTGGTTGCAGTGGTTTTCAACGACGAGACGACCGCGTTCGAGATGCGGGCGGCCCTTGCCAAGATGCAGAAGGACTATCTGATCGAGATGGAGGACGCCGTCGTCGTGACCAAGGACAAGGATGGCAAGACCAAGCTCCATCAGGCGGTCAATCTGACCGCCGCGGGTGCGGTCGGCGGCGGCTTCTGGGGCATGCTCATCGGGATGCTGTTCCTCAACCCGCTGATCGGTGCGGCGGTGGGCGCGGCCGGCGGCGCGATCGCGGGCAAGCTTTCCGACATCGGCATCAGCGACAAGACGATGAAGGAGCTGGCTGAGTCTTTCAGCCCGGGCTGCTCGGCCCTGTTCGTGCTGGTCCGTCGGGCAACGGCAGACAAGGTCCTCGACGGCCTGAAGCCGTTCGCCGGCAAGGGCAAGGTCTTTCAGACGTCGCTCAGCAAGGACGACGAAGCGGCGCTGCGGAAGGTGATCGAGACCCTGTGAGGCTATCGTCGTGAAGCGGCGAACGGGGCAATTTACGGCGCACTCTCGTGGAAGAACTGGCTTCCCGCCTCGGCCACGGACTCGCGGATCACCGAGCGCAGGTTCTCGCGCGAAAACGGCTTGCTGATGGTCCGCGTAGCGCCCAACTCTTCCGCGACGCTCAGCGTGTAGCTGGTGATCTGTTGCCCACACCCTCCGGCCGAGAAATGCGTGCCGCCGGACATGGCGACGATAGGGATGTCGGGTGACATCTCGCGGATCTCGCGGATGGCCTGCAGTCCATCCTTTCGGGGCATGACGATATCGGAGATCACGAGATCGAACCGCTCCTGCCGAAATTGCTCGACACCGTCCTGGCCATCGGCGGCCACCGAAACATCGAAACCCATGGATTCCATCATGGCCCGAACAGACGATCGAATCTCTTCACTGTCGTCTATTATGAGTACGTGAGACATGCCTTTGCCTTGCAATTTGAACGCCGCAGTCATCAAGGAAACCGCCCCGCCAGCGCATTGTTACCGGGAGCTTGTGGAATAAAGATGTCAAGGCGCGGCTGACCGCAACGTGTCAGGTACGGTAGGTCAGCTTTCATGACATGGGCGGTCGGTTTTCCACAATGATCGGAACTCGCGACGCCAATCTGGATTGGTCTTATGTCTGCGCGTTCATTCGACCGGGCCGTCAGTCAGCTTGCGCCCACGCGCGGATTGACCACTTACGGGTCAGGCCGTTTTCATGGGTGTGAGCCCGCTTTCTCGCACCTATCGTCACAAAATTTAGGCAATTTTTAATCGGTCTCCGGCAAGCTCATCGCCGATACCAGACTGAACAAAGTATTCCGCTACTGCCCCGCCGGACCCCAATTCGGCGGGGCTTTTCGCCCGGAGCCGAGATACGCACCAGCGGCCCGGAAACGAAGCCGGCAATATCTCCATGTCTGTATCGACACCCGTGTGATGGGGAGAAATGGGGTCGTAGCTGACTTGCTTGCACTTCGGCCTAAACCTGCGCCCGAACTACGAGCGCGATCGAGCGGCTGCAGGCGACGAAGCCAAGCGGGGGCGAGCAGGTTCAGTAGGAACGCTACTGGGAACTACCAATCGATGCGGTGGTACACGAGCGAGATTTCTTCGGTCGGGACGTGGCGGCTACTGCCCTTCGTGATTTCGACCTTCGGCGCTCCGATCTGACGCTGCGGAGTGAGCTTGCCGAGGAACGCGGCCAAATTCATTCGTGAATTGCGGGCATTCTCGGGGTCATGATAAATGACCTCGTGCTTCGCGGCGACTCCTATCACCACGGATGCGTGATCATAGGTCGCCCCGTGCAGATTCTTGTGCCAGCAGACGATCAGTGGCCCCCACTTGCGCAGGCTCAGCGCCAGATCTTCTGGTCTCCGGGGGAAGCCGCCGGCGAGCGCGGCAAGTTTCTCGCGACTCGCAAACGCCGCTAGCCATTCGTCCGACGATTGCCGGCGGCCGGGAGTCGGCACGTCCAGGCCCCTGTTCGTCAGTTGATAGTCCCAGGAGCCACCGGACGGGGTGCTTCCGGCCGATCCTGCGGGGAGCACAAAATCGCTACTCTTCGTGAAGTCCCAGCGCGTGCCGTCTGAGCTGACCCCGGTTCCATCGGGCAGCCTGAAATTGCTATTCTTCGTGAAGTCCCAGCGTGTGCCGTCGGCCGTACTGCTACCCCCGGTCGAAAGCGCAAATCCGTGAACCATGCGAGCGCAGGCCTGCCAACATCCCGTAGGATCGTGCGCGGTCTTGCGCACTCCCAGCTGCGTCACAAAGGGGACATCGAGATACATGCTCGCCTCCCATGCGGGACGACGTTTGCGATGCGATACTGATGATGACACATTGCCAGCAAGCAGAAATGTGACGGCAGTCACATCTGGCCTGAACATCCCGCCCGCGGCCGGTCGCACCCGCTGTTGCTGGTCTATGTAGCCCGCGTGGGATCTGACTTCGCATCAACCGTCGCCGACCATGAAGCTGGACACGCCGTCGTAGCATGGCTGCTTGGGGCACAGGTCACGGCGGTTTGGATCGTGCCTAACAGCACGGTCGGAAAGACCGAAATTGACCGGGAGCCTACCGACCCAAGCCAGATGGCCATGATCAGCTACGCCGGGGCCCTATCGGAATGGAACGCTCGACCGAACGTGTGTCCTCTCCGGGCGCTTCGTGACTTCAACGAGGCGGAAGAATTGGTCCCGGGACCCGATCGAACGACGCGCCTCATTGACTCGGGCACAGGCCCCTCGTCGCGGGCGACTCTGAGTGGAGGACGACGACTGTAGTGTTCGGGCGAGTCGACGACCGTGATCTGTTCGTTTGGCGGAGATGAAGGGGCAAAGGCAACTGCGAGGCCAGCGGCCGTCCCGATCTCCAGTAGCGTGCAAAACATCGCCACCTTCGCATCGTCAGACCAGTTCAAGAAATCAAAGAAACCGCGCAGCTTTGGACTTAGGTCATCGGCCCTCTTCTGGGCTTCTCCGGGAGTGATTTTCCCTTGGTGCACTTCACGAACAAGAGCGAGGAGCGCCTGTCGAATTTCGACGGGAAGATCTGGACTGGTGATGACCTGCAGCCGATCAATCGTCTGTTAACCCATTGATTTTGGCGACCCCGGCAGGACTTGAACCTGCGACCACCTGCTTAGAAGG
>Ga0187893_10015161_pt1 | contig 10370 bp, 8 predicted proteins | sample MA1701074metaG_FD_139574 | JGI IMG/M metagenome (GOLD analysis project Ga0187893, IMG submission 139574) | White microbial mat communities from a basaltic lava cave in the Kipuka Kanohina Cave System on the Island of Hawaii, USA - MA170107-4 metaG ...
GATTCATTTCGAGAATAGGTATCGAATACGTCCGCTCCCGGTTCGGGCGCGTCGGCAGGGCTTCCGTAGCTGCGCAATCCCCATGTCTCTTCTGGCGGTGTCTGCGGGTCGGCGTGAAACGGGTCGCGCGGAATGCGACGAAGGAAGAAAAGCCGCTGACGCTGTGGTGAGCGGATGTCGACCGCACCGTCGACGAGATCCCGCAGCGCGCGCGGATAACCCGACTCGCCGGCCTTGACCTCGATACGCCCCTGATCGGCCGCGCGCTTGTAGGCGTCGAGCGCCTCACGGATCTCGATCAGTGCCCGTCGCAAGTCTCGTTCGTTGCTCTGACGGACCGCGACGGTTGCCGATGGAATCGCGATCAGCACGAGCACACTGAGCACCGCCAGGGTCATGATGAGTTCGATGAACGTGAAGCCGGAGCGCGCGGCACCGTGTCGAGGCTGAAATACGCGCATGTCAGGGCTGACGGATGTTCAGAAAGAAGTCGATCGGAAGCGTCGACGCTACCGGCGGCGCCGGATCGGGTGTCGCCGACACAAGCTGCACCCGGACGTTGTCCGCCGCGCGAACCGCGCGAAACACCAGCGTCACCAGCGATGCATCGCCGTTCGTGCCTGGGTCCTGACCCGTCGTGCCCTGTCGCACGACGGCGATGAATGCCCGACCCTGGACGGGATCGACGCGGCTGCTGAACGTCGTTTGAGCACCGCCCTGCTTGAAGAAGTCGCCCTCGACAACGTTAGCGAGCTGCAAAGCCGCAGTATCGAAGCCCACGATGATCGGAAGGCCACGGATGACCGGGACCGACTGTAGGCGAAGAACGAGACTGAACTGCTCGCCGGCCTTGACGTCGCGCGGGCCCTGCAAGACGTACGACTGCTGTGGCCCCGGAACGGCTCCGACGCTCGGCGACGTGGATGCAGAAGGCGGCTGCGAACCGGGCGGCGTGGCCGCACTGGTCGGCGGGGGTGGCGTGACCGCACTGGTCGGCGGGGGCGGCGTGACCGTACTGGTCGGCGCGGGCGTGGTTGTTCCTGGCGTGACGCTTCGCGTGGTCGTTGCGCTTGCCGGCGGATTGGAGGTTGACGTTGGGGTCGAACCCGCACCGCTCGGCGCCGTCGGCGTCGGGGCAGTCTGTGGACCGCCCGATGGCGAAGGCGCGGCATCCGCGCCGCCGATTGAAAGCCCACGTGATCCGAGACTTGCTTCGGTTCCTGCCGCGAACTCTGCCGCCACGAGGTCGGGGCGACGAACCGACCGCAGGATCCTCGGTGTAATCGACAGCACGATCTCCGTGCTCTGTGAATCGTCCTTGCGACTGCTGAACAAGCGGCCAAGGAGTGGGAAGTCGCCGAATCCCGGGACTTTGTTAGCCGACGAACGATCTTCCTGGTTGATGAGCCCCGCGAGAATCTGGGTCTCGCCGTCGCGCAGCCGAAGCACCGTACTCGCATTCCGGGTGCCGACCTGATAGGACAACGTGCCCGAGCGGGATGTGACCTCGCGCACGAGATTGCTGACCTCGAGCGCCACCTTGATGGCGACTTCGTCGTCGAGAAATATCGTCGGTTCGACTTCCACGCGAAGCCCGACGTCGAGGTAACTGACGCTGTCGGACACGAAGCCGGTCGACGTAGCCGTAGTGGTAATGACCGGCACCCGATCTCCGATGACGATACGGGCCTTGTCCCGGTTGCGGACGCGAATCCTTGGGTTGGCCAAAATGTTGCTATCGGTGTCATCCTTGCGCGCATTGATGACGGCCGAGTCAAGCGTGACGCCGACGCTGCGCGAGTTCAGGTTACGCAGCCCCTCGAGCGTCAGTCGATCCTCGGTCGTGTTCAGGATGCTGAAACTGGCCTGCTGGGGCCACTTGATTCCCAACTCGAGCAATCGCGACCGCTTGACTTCGAGCACCTCGACTTCCAGCATGACCTCGGAATCGGCCATGTCCTGCAGCTGGATGATTCGCTCCGCGAGCTGGATCGCCTCTGGCGTGTCGCGCATGATGATGATGCCCAGCCGCTCATCGGTGACCAGATCACGGGTCTTCAGGATCGTGCGCAGCGTGTTGGAAACCGCACGGACATCCGCGTTGGCCAGATAAAAACTGCGGATCGACAGCGCCTGATACTCCCTGAGCTTTTGCGGGTTGTTCGGGTAGATGAGCAGGCTCGTCTCGTTGAGCACCTTTTGCTCGAGCTGATTGGTCGTCAACAGGATGCGCACCGCGTCTTCGATCGATGTGTCGCGGGCGAGGATCGTGGTGCGCTGATCCGTGCGCACATCCTTGTCGAAGAAAAAGCTCAGACCCGATACGCGAGAGACCACATCGAAGACCGAGCGCAACGGCGCGTCTCGAAACTCGAGCGTGATCGGCTTTCTGAATGCTGCTGCCAGGCGTATTTCGGCGGGCCGGGCCCGTTTCGCCTGCGCGTCGACGATCTGGCTCTGAAGGGACTTCGCGTCCCGATGCTGCGGATTCTCCGCAAGGATCCGGCGCATCAGAGCGGCCGCTTCTTCGAGGCTGCGCGCATCGCCCTTCTTGAGAAGGGGCTCCGCTTGCTGCACGAGAGCGCGATGATTTCTTTCAGCCGCGATCGCCTCCATGCCGCTTTGCGCCGCGCCGTTGCCCGGATCGACGCCGAGCGCCTGGCGGAACAGTTTCTCCGCGTCGCCGAGACGACCGGCGCGGCGAAACTGTTCGGCACGCGAGTTCAGGTCGTTCAACATGGCCGCGCGCCTCGTGCTCAGCGCGATCCGGTACCGGGCGTTGCCCGGCTCAGCCTTGACGGCGGCTTCCAGCCTCGCGTTGCCTTCTTCGAACTTGCCCGCATCGAAGGCTGCGTTGGCCGCCTGATATTCCCGTGTGCCGGCGCAGGCGCCCAGCAACACCACCACCACCGCGATCGCCGTAATCGAGAGTGTCCTTCCCGCTAACCACCTCATCGCGCGACCTCGTTCGTTGCAAGCCTTAGCTCCTGATTGCTGGGAAGGTGGACGAACGCGATGTAGCCCGGCTCGATGCCTGCGACGCGAAACGTGCCGTCGATGATGTCGCCAGGCTTGATCGCTACCCCGCGATCGTTGACCAGGATGAACACGGATGACGTACCGGCCTCGCTGTAGAGACCCAAGTAACGGTATGGCAGCGCCGGCACGGGTATCGGCGGCTCGGGCATTCGCGGGGGTGCCGGTTTCGGTGCCGGGCGCAACACCGCCGCGGGGGCTTGACCCGCGAACAGATTGCCCGGCTCCGACGTGTCGCGTGATGCTGATCCGACTGCGCCGCCCTCGCGGTCTGGAACCGGCCGCATCGGCGGTGCCCGACGTTCGGCCGCTGTGGGAGAAGCCGCTTGTGTCGGTGCCACGATGTCGCCGTCCCGCGGCTTGGGGACAACAATGATCGCCGCGCCGAGCGCGGCTGCGCCGAGCAGCAACCGGAGCCGTCGTCGGCTCATCGGCGTGCCGCTTCCGAGGCGCGAAGGTAGAGCACCAGGCTCAGTCGCGCATCGACCCGCGTGCTGCGCCGATCGGGCCGACGGAACGTGGCTGACTCGAGTCCCACATTCGGCACCGTATTCAGTATCTCGATCAATGCCCGTTGGATGCGCAAATACTCGTCAGCAGCGATCGCGGAGATGTTGACGCTGACCAGGCTGCCGTCAGGCTCGGTCTTGGTCCGATATTCGGCGATCTTCAGACGCACTTGCTCGCGCTCAGCGGCCATGTAGATGCGCTTCAGTTGGTCCGGAAGCTCGCCGTGTGGCGGCAGTCGGCGCAACAGATCGCCGTTCCCACCGTCATCCGGCCTGATTTGCGCCGCACGCCGCTGCGCGGACGACGCCGACAGCTCCGATTGCAGTTGCTCGATATTGCGTTCGGCAACGAAGACGGCGACCGAGGCGACGATGAGCATGAGGCCAAGGCACGCGGCAAGCGCTGCGCTCGCGCCGAAGCGGCTGACGAATCGACGCCCTTCCCATCTCAGGCGGGACAGCAATGTCTTAAGAGCGCCCACGGTGCATCCAGGTGAGCTCGATCACGAACTGAACATGAGCGGGTCCGCGCTCGGCGAGATACTCATGCCTGACGAATTGGACGTCGGACGCGCCCGGCAGCCGGCTCAGATGCGCGAAGTAGTCCGCGGCAGGCTGCAGTGAGTCCGCGTGCGCCGTGACCCGCACGCGCGGCCCGGTTTCCACCGCATTTCTGGCGGGCAGCACATCGAGTCCCACCACGCCGACGTTGCCGACGACGGCAGCCGGCGGCAACAGGGACCGCAGCAGGGCCGGGAGCGGCAGCGCCAATGTCGCGATCGCCTGTCGTGCCGATGTCGAAGCGCTGCTCGCTTCAGGGCGCGAACGTGCGGATGCTTCTGGTCGGGCGCTCGCGCGAACGAGCTCCATGCGCAACTCGCCGACCGTTCGGTCCCGATCCATCCACAACGCCGCCGCAGCGAGGACGGCAAGGCCGAAGATGCCGATCAGCATGATCCGCGGCCACGACCATTCCGATGCCTTCGGAGCAAACTCGAAGTGCAGACCGGTCATCGCGCGCTCCCGGTGGCGAACCGGACCCACGCATCGGCGCGGTCACTGGTGCCGTGATCGTGCGGCCCGGTCGCAAGTGCCACCGGCGTCGAATCGTTCACGAAGTCGCCGGTCGCCGCATCAAAGAACAACTCTTCGACACCGTCGGGCCAATCGATCTGACGCAATCGCAGCCGGCGCAGCGCGGCGTGCGCCGAAGAGCGCGAAGCGTTTGGCAACCATTCGCTGCCCACGGATCTGCATCGACCGTTCGCTGCGAGGGCATACGCCAGCCCCTCTTGTTCCATGCACCCCACAAAGAGCGCGCCGGCCCGGCTGCGCTCGGACGCAGCGATGGTGCACGCCGACAAGAGCGGCATGCAGGAGCGCAGCCGCACGCCGAGCGTCGCGCAGCCCTCGCGCAACGCGCGCAGCAGTTCTCCGTCCATCGCGCAGGCGATGCGCGGCTCGCCGTAGGGCGCGTCCTCGACGCGAATCTCGCCCGACGCTGCCAGCGCAGCATCGATCAAGCTCAAGTGCTCGCGGGCAACGGATTGCGGTTGACCTGCGGACAGCATCCGGTCGGTCCATGGAATCGACGTGTACGCGGCGAACCGGTTGGAAACAATGCAGGCCATCGAGTCCGTCGGTCGGATGCCGATCTGATCGAGCAGGCGAAACGCGGTCGTCACGGCCCAGCCGGCGTCCGTTCCGGGATCATCGTCGCGCGTGGATTGCAATGCACGGGCCGTGGCGCCAACCCGTCCGACCGCGACCCATGCTGGCAGCAGCGCGACGCCAAGCGTGGCCCGCGAAGACCTACGTGTTCGCGGCCACACGGCTTACCTCGGCCAACGTCGTCTCACCCGTGGCCACGAGCTCGAGTGCGCGCTGCCTGACGGTCAACATGCCGCGCGACCGCGCCTCGTCCTTCAGGTGCTTGACCGGTGCCTTGGTCGCAATCAGGTCGCGCAGGTGATCGTCGAGGATCAGCACCTCCGCCACGGCCCGACGACCCTTGTATCCGGTACCGCGACAGAAGCCGCAGCCAAGGCCTGCGCGAAGCCGCCAGCCGGCGGTGTCCGCGTTGCACAGGCCCGCCGCGTCCAGGTCTTCGCGCGATACGGGCGCATCGATCGTGCACTGTGGACAGTTACGCCGCAGCAGCCGCTGCGCGGCAATGCCGTTCAGCGCCGACGCCAGGCTGTACGGATCGACTTCCATGTGAACGAAGCGGCTCAGCACATCGAACACGCTGTTCGCATGCACCGTCGTGAAGACGAGATGGCCCGTCAAGGCGGCTTGCACTGCGATCTGCGCCGTCTCCGGATCCCTGATCTCACCGACCATGATCTTGTCCGGATCGTGGCGCAGAACCGATCGAAGCCCGCGCGCAAAGGTCAGGCCCTTCTTTTCGTTGACCGGAATCTGCAGCACCCGAGCCAACCGATACTCGACCGGATCCTCGATCGTGACGATCTTGTCGCGCCCGGTGTTGATTTCCGTGATCGCCGCGTACAGCGTTGTCGTCTTGCCGCTGCCGGTCGGGCCCGTCACCAGCAGCATGCCGTGCGGACGCGTCGCGAGGCGCCGGATCGCCGCGACCGCCTGCGGATCGAGCCCCAGGCTTTCCAGTCGAAGCTCCTCGGCACCGGCCAGCGAACGCCGGTCCAGCAGTCGCAGCACCGCGTCTTCGCCGTAGATGCTCGGGATGACCGAAACCCGGAAGTCGATATCCGCGCCCTTGATCCTCACCTTGAACCGGCCATCCTGCGGTATGCGCCGCTCCGCGATGTCCAGGTCCGCGAGCACCTTGATGCGCGAAATGACCTGCTCAGCGGTTTCCAAGCCCGCGACCTGAACGACTTCGATTAGCACGCCATCGATGCGGTACTTCACGTGCAGGCCGGCGGCGTCCGACTCCAGGTGAATGTCGCTGGCACTCAGTTTCAGCGCGTCGTAGATCGTCGAGTTGACGAGACGGACGACCGCGCTCGTGTCCTCCGTGATCGAGGCGATCGACAGATCGAGCGCGATGGCGGCGTCATCGTTCGCGTTGGTGGCGCCGCCGACAATGTCCTGCATTGCGCGCATCGACTCTTCATGGTGTGCGAGCGTGGCCGCGATGTCGTCCGGCTGTGCGAGCGCCATTCGGAACCCGGAAGGGCACCGGCGCAGGACCCAGGTGATCGTCATGTCGTCGAACGGATCGGCGATCGCGCACGTGATGCGGCCATCAGTCGACGCGTAGACGAAGCAACGCCGCTGCATGCAGTCGGCGAACGGCAACAGATCGAACCGAGGAGTGCCGGCGCGAAGTTCCTGCATGCCCGCGGCTGGATAAGCAAACGTGGCGGCGAGGCTCGCCAGGAACTCGCCCGGCGGGCGCGCGGAGTTTTCCTCCAGGACCGCAAGCAACGGACGGCCAAGAGACACGGCAGCCCGCCGCGCGGCGGCGATCGCATGCTCGTCCAGCGCCGCCGCGGGCGGCTCCGGCGAAATCTGCGCCTGCACGAGTCTCACAGTCGACATCGATGCGCCTCGCTAACGCAGGTTGCCTGCAAGCTCGAAGATCGGCAGGTACATCAGCACGACGATCGCGCCGATCACCAGTCCGATCGCGATCATCAACAGCGGCTCCACGAGGCGTGTCGCCGTGTCGATCCAACGCGAGAACTCTTCGTCGTGAAAGCGGGCGGCGCGCTCGAGCATGTCGCCCAGGCTGCCGCTGCTCTCGCCGACGCGGATCAGGGAATCGGCGATCGATGTGGACAAGCCCTCGGACCGGAGGGCCTCCGACAGGGATCGACCCTCGTCGAGCGCGCGCCGCGCGCGCGAAAGCGCATCACGCTCCTGACCGGTCAGGGTTTCGCTGGCCATCGATGCAGCCCGCGACAAGGCAATGCCCGCATGCAGCAGCAGGCTGATCGTTCGATACAGACGCCCGAGCCTGTATTGGCGCGAGCGTTGTCGCAGCCAAGGCAGGTCCGCGACGCGGCGGGCAATGCGTGCGCGCACCTCCGGGCGCATCAGCGCCGACACCGCGAGCGCCATCCCTCCCGTGACCCCGATCGCAAAGAGCACGAGGTTTCTGTTGATCCACGCCCCGATCGTGATCAGGAACAACGAGAGCAGCGGCACATCACGCCCCGCGGAGTCGTAGACGGCGCTGAACTTGGGCACGACATAGCCGATCAGGAACAGTGTCACGAACAGCCCCACGCTCACCAGCAGCGCCGGGTAGATGGAAGCGCTGATCACCTTGCGCCGGAGCACGTCGACCTGCTGCTGGTATTGCACGTAGCGCTCGATCGCAGTGGCCAGGCCGCCGGACTTCTCGTTCGCGCGGACGCCGGCAACGAATATCTGCGGGAAGTGCGCCGGGTAGCGCGACAGGCTGTCGGACAGGGAACGGCCTTCTTCGAGATCGCGAACGATTGCTTCGAGTACTTGCATTGATTGGGGGCGCGACTCCTTCGCTGCGAGCGCCTGAAGCGCTGCGTTGACATTCAGCCCGGCCTGCAGCAACGCGACGAGTTCCTGGGAAAACAACAAGAGGTCGAAGCGCCCGAGGGATCGCGCGCCGGCGTGCGCTGCGTTTTCCACGAACGACAGCACCCGCACGCCGCTCGCGCTCGCCAGTCGCGCCGCGTGTGCTGGTGAATCCGCCTGCAGACGGAGTTCGCGTGTGGCGTTGTCGGGTCCGACAACTATGAGTCGATGTTCCATCCGAGTTGGAGGCTCGCCGCGCGGCAGGTGCTACCGGTAGCTGATGTCTTCTGCATCGCCGCTACCACCGGGCTGACCATCTTTGCCGTTGGACAGCAGGTCGAACTCGTTCTGAGCACCCGGACTTCGATAGACGAATGGCTTTCCCCACGGGTCGGCAGGCACCGCCTTCTGCAAGTACGGCCCGCTCCACTTGGGTTCGTTGATCGGTCGGTCGACGAGCACCTTCAGCCCTTCCTCGGCGGTGGGAAATCGTCCGATATCCAGGCGATACGCCTCCAACGCTCGCGCGAACGCTTCAATCTGCGCTTGCGCCGCCTTGCGTTCCGACTTTCCCACGTGGCCGAAGTAGCGCGGCCCGACGAACGCCGCCAGCAGCCCAATGATCACGATGACGACCAGCAATTCAAGCAGGGTGAACCCGCGTGATCCGTGACGTGAACCGGGATTTGGAGTTGCGACGGACGGTTGGTGTCCACCTGATGACAAGAACAATTGGTTATCCCCATTTGCCCTGACAAACATTCGAGCTGCGATGCGCGCGGCGTAACGACATCCTCGTGACCGTATCGAGTGGGAATCTGCCGATCCCGCCGTTCAGGGATTCGCGCGGCAAGTGTGTCTTACCCGTGCACGCCACGAACCTACGTTTTCCCTACAGCTGGCCTACAGATATATGCTTCGCGGAGCCGAAGTCCCTCTGTCGTTGGTGAATAACTCCGTGACACCGATGCTCACGCTCAGAACACCGGGCGCGGAGGCATTGCGAGATGCCGTGGCGCAGTTGCAGTTGGAGGAGTTGGCAGCGCTGCCGGGCTTGTCGCGCGCCTATACCCTTTTCGAAGCTGACCACGATTCCCGCGGCTGCCTACTAACGGCCTCTTACGCGGTGCTCGCGCTCGCGGCCGCCTATGCGGATTTCCGCACCGCCGCCACCTGGGCGCAACGTCTCAAGGACGCTTCGAGGGGCGCCGATGCTCTGGCGGTCGATGAAGAGCTGTTGTTCTGCGGCGCCACCGTAGCGGCCACCGTGATCGTCGATACAGGCGGTTACGACTCGCCAGGTGTTCGGGAAGCGATCGAACAGGCCTTGCATCTGATGACCGACCGAGTGCAGGAAACCCGTATCGAGTCGTGCTATGTGGTGGCGCGGGCATTGCTCGAGTACTCGGGGACGCAAGCGGAGCCGGACCTCTACCATCGGGTCGTCAATGCGATGGCCTCGAGTTCCGGGGACAGTTCGGCCAGCGCGCTCAGCCGAGCGCGCTTCCAGTTGTTCGAGACGCGATGCGCGGTTCGCTTCAGCGCATTTGAGCCCATCGGGACGATCGATGACTCGATTTCCGCACTCCTTGCTCAAGCCGAATCAGCCGCCAGGGACCACGATCTAGCCTTCTTGTTGTTCGACGTGCGCGTGGTGCAACTCACGATTGCGATCCGGCGGCAGGATACGGCGGCCGCTTCCGGACTGATCGATCAGATGTCCCGTGTCCTGGACCGTGGGCGCCCCAACTGCACTTCAGGCTACTACTGGTTCAAGGCCCGCATACACCTTATGCGCGACGAGACGGCGCCGGCCATCGAAGCCGCGACCCACTCGGTCCGCGCGGCGGTCCGCGCCGGCTGCTCACCTAGCGATCGGACCGGTAACCACCTCCTACACAGTCTGGCGCTACTCGCGGGTGGACAGGTCGAGCGGGCGCAAAGCGAGATACGAGAACTCATATCGACTACTTCGGGGCGAATTCAGGCAACGCTGCAATGCACCCTGGCGTTCGTCGAGGCCTGGGGCGCGGCGCTCGCGGGCGACCGCGAGTACCGCCAGTTGCTGCAATCCGCACTCCAGCAGGCCGAGGAGCTGAACTGGCCGTTGTTCCTCCATGAGCTTCCGCGAATCTCGGCCCAGATTGCAAGCGACGCGCTTCGATTCAGACTCGCGACCGAACTGGTCACCCGTGTGATCGTCCAGCGCAAGCTCGTGCCGCCGCCGGACGCCGACGATCGCTGGCCGTGGCCTCTGAAGCTCTACGTGCTGGGCCGCTTCGCGGTCTTTCGTGGCGCGTCCGAGATCCATCTGTCCGGCCGCGCGCACAAGCAAGCAGA
>Ga0187893_10015162_pt1 | contig 10370 bp, 5 predicted proteins | sample MA1701074metaG_FD_139574 | JGI IMG/M metagenome (GOLD analysis project Ga0187893, IMG submission 139574) | White microbial mat communities from a basaltic lava cave in the Kipuka Kanohina Cave System on the Island of Hawaii, USA - MA170107-4 metaG ...
AACGCGATCAAGGATCTGAAGACAGTTGGCATCCTCAGTGAAAACCGTGATAAAGGCATTGTCGAGATTGCTGCACCGGTTGGCGTAATCGCAGCCATTGTTCCCTCCACCAACCCGACCTCAACCGCCATCAACAAGATTCTGATCTCACTTAAGGGTCGCAACGGCATCGTGCTGAGCCCTCATCCTGCGGCGACGAACTGCATCCTCGAGACATCTAATATTCTCAATGAAGCAGCCCTGGCAGCCGGCGCACCCGAAGGCATCATTCAATGCATGACCATGCCCACGCTCGAGGCTACCCAGGAGTTGATGAAGCATCGCAAGACAGCGCTGATCCTGGCGACAGGAGGGCACGGTTTGGTGCGGGCGGCCTATAGTGCGGGCAAGCCGGCGTACGGTGTGGGGCCCGGTAACGTGCCGGCTTACATCGAGCCTTCGGCCGACATCCAGAAGGCCGTGCGCGATATCTTCACTGGAAAGTGTTTCGACAATGGAACGCTGTGCTCTTCAGAACAAGCGATTGTCACGGACGAGTCGATCCAGGACAAAGTGATCGAAGAAGTGAAGCGACAAGGCGGATACTTTCTGAGCGACAGCGAGGCGGATGCGCTCGGAAAAATCGTGGTCACTCCCAGTCGCTCGATCAACCCTAAGATTGTGGGCCGTGCAGCAACGGTGATTGCCAGCATGGCAGGCTTGCGTGTTCCCGAAGGGACACGGGTTCTCGTGGCTCGCTTGCAGGGCGTTGGCCGGGATTTTCCTCTGTCAATTGAAAAGCTTTCTCCGATCCTTGCATTCTATGTTGAGAAGGATTGGAAGTCGGCCTGCGACCGCTGCATCGAGCTGCTCAAGTATGGCGGCCTCGGTCATACGATGGCGATCCATTCGAAGAACGAGGAAATTATTCGGGAATTTGGACTGCACAAACCAGTGTTTCGCATCGTCGTCAACTCCCAATCGGCCCTCGGCGCGGTGGGATACACCACCGAACTTTTTCCATCGATGACGTTAGGATGCGGTTCCATTGGTGGAAATATCACCTCCGATAACATCTCACCGTTGCACTTGATCAACATAAAGCGGATTGCCTATGGCAAGGAGGGTTGGCGTCCGGGGCGCCCAACGCACGGCTCCGCGGGTGAGAGCTCTGGGCGCGCCGCTGCATCGCGTCAGGCCGTTTCGTCTGTCGTCGATCATTTGCTCAGCCAGAGGGGTCTCGTTCCTGCTTCAGAAACGATCCCGGCGCAAGCTCTGCCATCCGCGACACCACAGACGAAGCCACCAGGCTCAAGCAGCACACCGGTCCCTGTCACCTTCGTGTGTGAGGACGACATTCGCCAGGCTCTGCGTAAGGACGAGAAAATCTATGTGACTTCGAAGTCCATCATCACGCCTGCAGCGAGAGACCTCGGTACCGAAAAGGAGGTGCTGGTATTTATCTCATGACCGTGCATCCTGCCGATCCGCACGAGCGTCCGGCTTCAAAGTTGGCATGATGAGCCGGGGTGTATTACTCAATCCGAATCCAGTCAATCGCGCACCCCAGTGTTCGCGAGTCGGCAGAGTTCCCGGCTTCGGCCGGATTCCACGCAGGGTGGACAGCGATCTCAATGACCGGCTGTCCTGACGTCGCGCCTGGCTGTAGCGTGAACGAGTATTCCCGAAAATCCTTTCCAGTACCAACCATCTCCGCTTTGCCTGCTGGCCTCCCATCCACGCCGACGGAGATCCACTGTCTAAACGACGCATCCGGACAGGACTTGACTGCTCGAACCACCAGCCGCACAGGCTTGGTGGTGTCCAGTGGCGCTGATAGTTTCACTTCTGCTCGGGCCTCCGTCCAGCGATAGGAATCGGGATCTCGGCCGAAGAATCCGGAAAGGTCCGCATCTAAAGTGTCTTGTTCACTTCCGATGTTTAACAAGAGGGGGCGGTTGGCGGAGATCGGAGTCAAGACCTCGAGTTTGGCACCGTCGACCATGATGCCGAGGCGACGCCGGTCGTCGCTCAGTCCCATATCAGTGGGAGAGTGACTGGCAGAGTCGAAGAAGATCGTGTTTCTGCCATTTAAGTTCAGCCAGGCTCTCGGAATGGGCCAGCGGATTACCTCGAACCGTCGAGGCAATTGCAGCTCGGCGACCAGATGCGAATTGAAACGAATTCGAACTGGCAAGGCAAGTCTGGGAGGCAAGTCTTGAGCCAAGCTTAGGCTAAGCACTCCATCCTTTGCCGGCGTTAGTTCTGGTAGCTCCAGCGAAGCGGGTCCCGAAGTCCAGCGAAAAGCCTCACCATCAACCGCTGACTCGACCGCATGAAATCCCCGCGTGGGGTAGCTGAAGTTGAAATCCATGTTGAGGGCGACCGCTGCAGGCGATGGAGCTGGAGCAATTGACTGGACTTGATAGATTTGCACGCCATACTTCAGTTCCATCATTGCCTTGGGTAGCCGTTCGTAGACGGGTTCAACCACTCGAGTCTTGAACTCGAACCGCTCAAGTGGTTCAAAACGCAGGCGCCGCCCACCGCGGACTTCAGAGTGCTCCTCGAAACTTAGAAGATGAACGCGTTTTCCTTGCTGCTGCCAGTTCTCAAGCAGCGTTCCCACGGCGGGTCCGTCTATCTCCCTATGAGCCAGGGGATATACCGTCTTCTGAAAGACGAACTTGAGCGGCGCTGAGAAAAACTCCTGGAAGATCCCTTGCTCCAGCAACAGAATGTCGGCATCTCGATTGAGTCCGGCCAGAACCTCCAGCTGGCGCAATGTTCCTGACAATTCCCGTTCTTTGAGAAAGCCCGCCAGGTTCTTGATCTCACCACTCCAGAGCACTACGTAAATTAGAAGCGAGATCACAGATCCGGCCCTTGCCGAGAGAACACGCGAGGTTCCCTGGCCCAGCCATTGAAGTGCGAAGCAAGCGAGAATGAGGCATCCTGGTATGACAATCTCAATGTATCGTCGAACTACCCAGTAGTTATCTGGGAAAGCCTGCGACTTGTAGAGGTAGAAACTGCCAAACACCCCGAGCACCGCCGCAAATGGCCACAGAAACGAAGATGCACCCGTGATCAACCCAGGGATCATCCGCACCCCCCCTGCACAGGCCAAGGCAAATCCGATGGGCGTGAGATACCAACTGAGGCGGATCCAGTTGATCTCGTTGTAAAGCGGTACGGTGCCGGTATGAGGTGTCGGCATCGGCACAATCTGGCGAGCTGAGTCGAGATGCGGCCTGACGACAACGCCGTATATGACAACCAGCCCAAAAAACACCACGGCGGCTCCGCAAAGCCACTTGGGAGTTGGAGGCGGCGCACTTTCCATCTCCATGGACATCCCTCCTGCAGGCGCTTGGGCAGAACCTGGACCCAGCGTCCGGTATGCCACGAATCCGAGTGCGATAATTCCACCCGCGAGGAGCGCCGTGATCGCCAAGCCCGGTGAGGCGTTCTGAACCGTCCGGAGAGCATGGAAGAAATAGGGAAACGAAAACAGCCAGACATGCACAACGGACCAGGCGGCAAATCCAATCAGCGGCAAAAACAACCAGCGGCGATTCGGGATAGGGTAAAAGAAAAGAACGCACAAGGCCGCTGGGACCAGCACAGAATCGATCCGAACAAAAAGGCAAAGCCCGAAGAGGCAACCAGCCAGCGCAGTGAGCCCCTTGCGTTTTGTTTGCGTTCCAGACGCCAGCAGGGTTAGACCTCCGAGCAAGAATAGCTGGGCGAGCATTTCACTGAATGGGCTCCGGCTCATCCAAATCTGGCCAACGTTACTTGCGAGCAGCAACCCTGCAGCCCATCCCAAAAGTCGCGAACGGAAGAGTTGTTCTGCCAGCTCAACTACGAGCAACACACTGAGTGTTCCCAGCAGGACATTGAATAGAAAGACTCCATCAAACCGCCACAGCTTGAAACAAACTGCCAGCCAAAGGGGGTAAAGGTGAAAAAACTGCGGCAGCAGGGTACCCCTCTGAGGGTCCGCTAAATAAAAGCCCGGTAACACCTCAGGATAGGGTGCGGATTCGAGCGGTTGACGCAAGAAGAGCGCCTGGGTTTCCAGGGCGTTGAATCTTTGAAACTGGGAATCCTGAATACGAAGCGATGGAGAATCAGCAAGCTTGACCGCGATGTTTACGTACTCGCCTGGATCGCGATACGCCGCCACAAACTCGGCGGGACGATTCATGATCCAAAAGGAGAAGGCCGCTAGTGGAACTAGCCACAGATCGTTCCATCTGAATCGGCAGCCGGAAGATTCTCTGCGAGCTGCAGGATGTCGCCATCGCGTGAACCAGAGAACGAAAGCAGCCAGATCAAACACGGCCAGCAGTAGCAGCCAGAAACGAAGGCGGAAAATACCCAGCTGCGAGGTGAACAGCAGAACGACAGAGGTTACCGCAAAGCCGCAAAGGGCGGAGCAGAGCATCCATTGCAGGCTAGTGAATGATTCGGAGTCGGGATCACCGAGCCTCCTACGCAGAGCGAAGCGGGTAGTAAGCCAACCGGAGCAGGCGAACAGGGCCAGGAATATGAATAGCAAGCCAAAATCGGTAGCAGTCGGCTTGAAGTCCAAGGAGATCCTCCAAGGCGCGTGGTCGGCCGCGATCTCAACAGTGTTGGTCGCAGAATGCTATCACACAGAAAACAAGCTTCCGACGGAGTCACAAAGTTTGCCATGCGCGCGTGAACGATCCTTCGAGGAAAAGGTTGCCTGGCAGAGGCCGCTTCCTTGCTTCAGGGGCGGGGCGGGACAGGCCAGTTGGTGCGAAAGCGTTCTCGCGTTTCTAGCTATGATTGCCGTTCGCTTGCTAGAGTGACGTCAAATTCCGTCGTGATATACTTTCCGCTGCCCTTGAGATTCGCCTCAAACGCTCATTTTGCCAACGTGATGATCCGAAAACCAGCCCACCGCGCGGCCATGAGCCTTGAGAGCAAGCCATCTGGAGGTCTCACGGGCGTTCTTTCGCGCTGCAAGTATCCCACACTGCTGTTCCTCTTCACGGTCGCGGTTTTCTGGAAGCTGATATTCAGCAGTGAATATTCTCTCCTCGTTTATACGGATTCCTCGTTTCAAACCTACCCTTGGTCGCAGTATCTCTCTGAGGTATTGCACCAGGGAAGTTTCCCCTTTTGGGACATGTATGCAGACGGGGGCCGCTCCTTCATCGGCGAAACGCAGACGGGCGCTTTCTATCCGTTGAATGTCCTCATGGGCTTGCTGCCTCGAAATGCGAAAGGTTTGGTGCCGGTTTCGTTGATTGAGGGGTTTGTGATTCTCCACGCCTTTCTCGCAGCCCTTTTCATGTATGGCTTGGCAAGGCATTTCGGGCTGAACCCATTCGGCGCATTCGTGGCAGGCGTCACGTTTGCCTTTTGCGGCTCCGTTGGAGTGCGCGCTTTCGCGCAGGTGAATCTCTTTTACGCCTCCGTCTGGCTTCCCTGCGTCTTCTGGTGCTATAGCAAATCTCTGAAAGCCGTTGAGACAAGCCGGCAACTCCTCCTCGTCAACCTTGCAGGCTTGACCCTGGCGCTGAGTCTGCTGGCCGGGCACCATCAGCCGTTTATTTACGCGAGTCTGGCCATCATAGGCATTGCTGCGGCGCTATGGCTTAGAATCAGAAAATACCCAGCCGGAAGCGTGTGCCCCAGGCCTCTCATTGTCCGCCAAACCTTGCTGCTGTTTGTGTTCGCCATTGCTTACGCCTCGCTGCAGCTGCTGCCTTCGCTCGAGTATTCCAGGCTGGCGTATCGCTGGGTGGATAGTGTGAATCCTACTCTCGTGGGGCAACGGGCGCCCTATTCGGTTGTTGGCACCGATAACTTGTTACCCCCCCATGGTCTGATTCTGATGCTCTTCCCTTACATCACCGCGGCCGAGAACAGCCCCTACCTGGGAATTCTGCCTTTGTTGCTCGTGCTATTCGCCGTGCCGTTGGTCAGGAAACATCGTGTCGTCGGGCTGGCCCTCGGGCTGGCCTTGGTTTCGGCGCTTCTCTCTCTGGGCCATTTCTCACCGCTGCACGGTTTGGCCTATGCTTTGGTGCCGGGCTTCGATAAAGGCCGGGAAGCTTCGCGGATTTTTTTGGTGGCGCACTTCGGTTTGAGTGTTCTGGCGGGATTTGGCTGTCAGGCGTTTTTCACTCCGGCACCAAGGGCTCTCCGAAAAGTTCGGACCCGGATTGTGCTGGTGTTCACGGCCCTTTCTCTGGCTGTTTGTTTGATTACCCTCGCCACCTATTTTTACCAGACCCAAGCACTTTCGCAGGACCCGAATTACGGCGCCCCTGCATTCGCGTGCCTTCTGCTGCTGGCCACGTCAATGTTGGCGCTTGCTCGTACGTTTGGCTTTGCCCGCGCGAAGTCTCTTCAACTTGCTGTCGCTTTGATCTTGCTTTTTGATTTTCATTTTCTGCTATCGGCGCACATTCGCTTAAAGCGAGACTTCGACCGAAAAGGCAACTTCGAACCCAAGCAATACTACAGCCAGGACGATGTCATCCGGTTCCTTCAATCGTATAATGGACAGTTCCGAGTTGATTTTCGTGACGACTATTATCCGAAGAACTCCGGAGAAGTGTTCAGACTGGAGACCATCAATGGTTACGGTGCGACCTCGCTTAAGCAGTTCTATCATTTCCAAGCCGAGGCCTACCCGCCGGGAAATGTTTTCACCGACATGCTGAATGTCCGGTATGTCGTGTCACAAGTGGGATTGGATTTGCCGGTGGCTTTTCAAGGCCAGAACTCCAAGGTGTACGAGAACCCCGGGTTTCTGCCACGGGCCTGGCTGGCCGCTCACGTTGAAGTCAAGTCAGACTTCACTGAAATGGTTCCTCTGTTCCGAGATCCTTCCTTCGATCCTTACCTGGTTGCGTACGTCGAACAACCGCCAGGGGATTCGCAGAGTTTGACAGCGCCAGCGCAAGCTCTCAACCAGACAACCGGAGCAAGTTCCAGCAAGAGCGAAGCGGCTGTCTTTGTTCGAGAGGGCCCGAACCGATTTCGAGTGGAAGCCCATTGCGCGACACCAAAGCTGCTGATCGTGAGCCAGAACTGGTATCCTGGATGGACGGCCCGCGTCAACGGACTACGGCGGCCCGTTGAGCGCGTGAACGGCACATTGATGGGTGTTCTGGTTGGAGCCGGAGTTTCGCAGGTGGAATTCCGGTATCGACCTACGGGATTTTTTTGGGCCCTGGGGATGGTGGTTGCAGCGTTGGGAATTCTAACGTTTAGCGCCTTCAAGCTCAGAACGGAATCGAATCGCTGATGGAAGCCACGAACGTTAGTCTGGATAACGAACGCAAAACTCCGGGGTCAGATGCAAGTGGGTTTTCGTCCGGGCGGGAGCGATTCTCGTCATCGCAGCTGTCATGTGAGTGGGTTTGATGAGCCCTTTCTTCAAATACTCTTCGTCTGTGAAATGGACCTTGTCGATAAAAGCCAGATCGCTAGCATTGGCGGGATCGAAATTATGACCAAAACACCGATCGATGAAGACATCGATGATATTGGCGAAACCGATAAACAGATCAAAGTGAAACTTCTTGATCAACAGCGGCAGGATGTCCTGGGCCCTGATGCCTTCGAACCCTTCCTTCGAACAGTCCCAATTCTCATACTCGATCTCCGTTCGCTTTAGCAAGTGATTGTATTTGTACCGCTCGGGCAGTTCTTCCCAAAGCTTTCTGAAAACGTCCAAAGCTTCCGGCCAGCGCATGTGTCCGTTTCTTCCGACGATATCATCGGTCAGGAAAAATCCATCAACCGCCAACACCCCATTCACTTTGTCGAACAGTGTTTCCAATTCGACAAAATGGTGCAATGCCTGATTCGCCATCACAATCTGGTAGGGCCCGTGCGGCTCCCAGGAATTGATGTCAGCCTGGGTAAAGCGAATGCGCTCCAGCAGCTGCTTTTCTTGAGCCAACCGCCTCCCGCGCTCCAACATGTGGGGATTGACATCCAGGCACTCCATAACAAAATTGGATATGCCTTTTTCACAAAGCGATTCGACCAGCGCAACTTCCGTGTCGCAATTTCCTGAGCCACAACTGATGAAACGGGCTGAGCCGTTCTCCTTCGCGCAAACTCGTGTCATGTACTGAAGATAAAAACTGTTGGGATTCGAGAAACCGAATTCCTGGTACTTGGGAACCAGATACTTGTTGGACCAATAGTGGAAGATCTCAGGCAAGTCGTGAACGTTCTCGACAGATCGATAGTTGGCGACTTCCCGAGCCATCATGGCTTCGTAGCCCGCGTCCCGTGTTGAGCGGATGCGCCCCTCCTCCAAGTGAGCGCGAGACCAACGCCGTACTTTGCGCAACAGCTGCCGGACGGTGGGAGTGATTTTCATAGTAGTTTCAAGCGCTCCGGGGCTGAGGCCAGCTGTTCTGAAGGTTACAATTGAACAACTCGAGCGAACCGGATGCTTGGACAGGAACGGATCTCCTGCAACAACGACTCGGTCACCTGGCTGTCCACATTCACCACGCCGACGGCATGATCGGCTTCACCTCGACCGAGGGCGAAGTTGGCGATGTTCACCTGGTTGCGGCCCAGAAGTGTACCGATCTGACCGATCACGCCGGGAGTGTCGTTATTGCGAATAAAGAGGATGGCACCATGCAAAGGAGCTTCGATGTCGATGCCATCGACAGACACCACGCGAGGTTTCCCTTGGGAGAGAATCGTTCCTTCAATCCATTCTTCGTGCAGGTCCGTTTTCAGCCGGACGGAGATGAGGTTGGAATAACTGCGGACGCGGCTGCTTTGGGATTCAATCAACACGATCCCCCGTTCATCCAGATGCTTGCGGGCGTTGATCAGATTGATACCATCGCCAAGAATCGGCTTCAGAATTCCGACCAGGATGGAGCTTGCGATCAGGTGGGTGTTGATGTCGACCGTTTCACCATAGTAGCGAATACCAACTTCGCTCAATCGCCCATCACAAATCTGGGAGACAAAGCCGCCCAGATTCTCACCGAGTTGAAGGAACGGGCCGATTTTCTTGTACTCCTCGAATGACACAGACGGAAAGTTCACGGCATTCCGGATGATGCCATCCTTGAGGAAGCCGCGAACTTGCTCTGCAATCTCCACCCCTACCACTTCCTGGGCTTCAGCGGTCGAAGCTGCGATGTGCGGTGTGGCGATCACTTTCGGGTGTCTCGGCAAGGGATTATCTTTCGCAGGCGGTTCCAGACTGAGCACGTCCACCGCCGCCGCCGCGACCTTGCCGCTGTCGAGGGCTGCCGCGAGATCTGCTTCTTGGATCAGTTCGCCTCGGGCCGTGTTGATGATGCGGACGCCGTCTTTCATCTTGGCGATGGAGGCGGCATTCACCAGGTGACGGGTCGCCTCCACGAGCGGGACATGCAACGTAATAACATCTGACTGGGCAAACAACGCGTCAAGAGAAACTAACTTGACGCTGAGATCCTGAGCCAGCCGACCAGAAACGAATGGATCGTAAACCGCTACGTTCATCTGGAAGGCGCGTGCCCGTTTAGCTACTTCCATACCAATCTTTCCGAATCCGACCACCCCGAGTGTCTTGTCCTTCAGCTCAACTCCGGTGAAGTTCTTCTTGTCCCACTTGCCTTCTTTCGTTGACGAGCTCGCCTGCGGCACGGAGCGGGCCATGGCCAGCATCAGGCCCATTGCAAGCTCCGCAACGCTGACGCTGTTGCCCCCGGGGGTATTCATTACCACGATGCCTTTGTTGGTTGCGGCTTCGAGGTTCACATTGTCCACTCCTGTCCCGGCGCGACCGATCACCCGCAGGCTCCTAGCAGCCTGTATCACTTCCGCGGTCACCTTGGTATTGCTGCGGACCAATAGAGCGTCGTAGGCGCCAATCACTTCAAGCAACTGCGGTGGGGTGAGCCCTGTGTTGACATCCACTTGCCAGTTCGTTTCCTGGCGCAACAGTTCAATTCCTTGGACTGATAATTTATCACTGACGAGAATTTTCATGCTTCTGAATAGGTCCCTCTATGTAGTTGAGCTTCAGAATGCCAGACGGCTCCGACATTCGAGCGTGGTGGTCCGTAATCGGGCGTGCTGTAGGGTTTGGGCTTGGAGTCGGAGGGGCACAACCCTCGCCAAAAATCTCTCCAGGGTCTTATGACTTACCGCTGACATCGGATTCGAGAGGATTTCTAAGGATTCCATCAGGAATTGCTGTCCAAGTAGACCTTTTGGGCAGCCGTCACGCCGGCTCCGAGTTCAACTGGAATGTCGAGTTTCTTGAGAATCAGTTCGAGGCATGCGATCAAAGCCACGGTGTCAGTGAAATCATAGTAACCGAGATGCGCGATGCGGAACAATTGTCCCTTCATCTCGCCTTGGCCATT
>Ga0187893_10015163_pt1 | contig 10369 bp, 8 predicted proteins | sample MA1701074metaG_FD_139574 | JGI IMG/M metagenome (GOLD analysis project Ga0187893, IMG submission 139574) | White microbial mat communities from a basaltic lava cave in the Kipuka Kanohina Cave System on the Island of Hawaii, USA - MA170107-4 metaG ...
GCCACGCTGTCGCGTCCGGTGGCGGCCGGCGTCCGCATGCGGACCCGCCACGGCTCGAGGTCGCTGCGGAGGGCGTGGTGCAGCTCGAAGTCGAGGAGGGCGCGCACCCGTCCCGGTTCGTCCCCGGGCACCTCGATCCGGCCGTGGCGCGACCCGAAGGCGGGGAAGGCGACGAAGACCGGGTCGGAGAGCGTCGCCCCGCGCGACTGCAGCAGGTCGGTGAGGCCGCGCCCGACCACGTCCTGCAGGTGGGCGCGCAGCGGCTCGTCCGCCTCGCCGCGCAGCGCGAAGGGCTGGACGATCGCGTCGAGGATGCGGTACGTCCCGCCGCGCCGTTCCAGGCGGATCGCGCGCACCGCTCCCCCGGTGAGGTCGACTCCCCACGCGGCGGGGCGCGTGAACAGCATCGCGTCTCCTCGTCGGGCGCGCGTCGGGCGCGCGCCGCAGCCGGCTCAGCGATCCGGGATCGGCCGTCCGATCAGTCCCGCCACGAGCTTCAGGTCCTCCCACGCCTCCCGCTTCGCCGCCGGGTTGCGCAGGAGGTAGGCCGGGTGGAACGTCGGCACGAGCGGGATGCCCCCGGCCTCGAGCCGGCGGCCGCGCACGGCGCTGATCGCCCTCACCTCCGGTACGAACGCGCGCGTCGCCGGCAACCCGAGCGTGCAGAGCAGCGCGGGGCGGATCGCGGCGAGCTGCCGCTCGAGATAAGGAAGGCAGGCGCGCACTTCGTCGGGCTCGGGGGTCCGGTTCTCCGGGGGCCGGCACTTCACGATGTTGGCGATGAAGACCTGCTCCCGCGCCAGCCCGATCGCCGCGATCATCCGGTCGAGGAGCTGCCCCGCGCGCCCGACGAACGGCCGTCCCGTGCGATCCTCCTCCGCTCCCGGCCCCTCACCAATAAAGAGGATGGGGGCGTCGATCGCCCCCTCGCCTGGAACCGTGGTCGTTCGTTTCTCGCACAGCTTGCAGCGGGTGCATGCCGCGACCTCCGCCGCGATGGCGGCCAGCGCGGCGGCGCGCTCGTCCCGGCTCGCCGATCCAGCGGTCGCGCGCGTGAAGAGCGGCCGCGCGAGGTGAGCCGCCCCCGCCTCCCGTTGGAGCGCGGGCTCGAGCGCCGCCGGCGCCGGGGGGGGCGCGGGGGGCGCGACCGGCAAGCGTCGCAGCCCGGCGCGCCGGTGCGCCAGGAGCTCGAAGGCGATCCGTTCACGTGCCGCGTCCATGGGTCGGCGGCGATGGTAGCGTCGGGGAGCGCCGATCGGGGCGACCAGGACGACGCGATGGTGGGCGAGAGCAGGGAGCGATCCGAAGCGGCGCGTCGGCCCGGGCTCACCATGGGGCTTTGCCTCTTCGCGGTCGCTCTCGCGGCGCACCTGGCGGCGCTCCGCGACGCCGACTGGCTGGCCGGCAGTGGAGCGGCGGGCGCGACGCTCGCGTGGCGGATCGCGCTCTGCGCCGGGATCGCGCTTGCCGGACTGCTCGTCGTGCGCGCCGCGGCGAGGATGGGAGCGGGCGGAGTCGGCGCCGCGGGCGCCGGAGTGATCGTCGTGGCCTCCTCCGCCGCGCGCGGGCTGCTGTGGGACCGAGCAGGCGCCGCGGTCCTCGCGGTGACGCTCGCGTGGCTGCTGCTCGTGGAGCGGAAGCTCGCCGTGCGCTCCCGCCTCGCGTGGACCGCGCTCGGCGCGCTGCTCCTGGCGGCGCTCCTCCTCGCCTCCGCCGGAGGGAGCGCGGACGCGCTGCCGGCCGTGGCGCGCGGGGCGGCGCGCACCGGGCTCGGGCTCTTCGCGCCCGAGCCCTTCCTCGCGATCGGAGGGGCCGACCTGCTCCCGATCGGCTTCCTGCTGCCGATCGTCGCCGCGCTCTCCTGCGCGACCGCGCTCCTCCTCCGCCGCTTCGCGCTGCCGGCGGGGCTGCTGCTCTTCCTCCTGCAGCTCGTCGAGGCGGGCGGGAGCGGCCGGCTCCGCGCGGCGCTCGCGCGCTCTCTCCCGCACCCCGCCGCCGCCGGGCGGCTGGCCGCGCTCCTCGACTCGCCGGAGCCGCTCGAGGAGGCGGCGATGCGGGCGTCCGACTCCGCGCGTCCGTCGTCCCCGGCCGTCGAGGAGGAGCTCGGGTTGAAGGCGGCCGCGCTGCGCGGGCGCTCCGGCGGCGGCGAGGCCGAGCTCGCCTGGCTCGAGCGGTGGCTCGCATCGCGCCCGCCGCCCCGGGCCGAGCGGGTGCTGCCCGACGCGCGCGCGCGCCGGTTCGCGCTCCTCCTCGAGCTTCACGGTCCGGAGCGCGCGGCGGCGCGCCTCGGCGAGGAGGTCGACTCCTTGAGGGGCGATCCGCGCTACGCCGCCGCCGTCGCGGCGGTCGCCGTCGACTCGCTCTCGCGCGCGGCGCACGACCGGACCCGGGTGGAGAGCCTGCTTCCGGTGGTGCGGCGCCTCCTCGAGCGCGCCGCGGCCGATCCGGGCGGCGCCACCGCGGCGGAGCTGCAGTGCCTCGCGCTCCTGCGCGCCGGCGAAGCCCGGCGGGTCGAGGCGGTGCGCCTCGCCGAGCTGGCCGTCGAGAAGGATCCGCGCAGCGCGCGGCCGCACATCGTGCTGGCGCGCATCTACCTGGGAGTCGGCGAGCGCGAGGCGGGACTGCGGGAGATCGCCGTCGCGCGCCGGCTCGCGCCCGGCGATCCGGCCGCGCGGCTGCTCGAGGGCCGACTGCTGTGCGCGAGCCCCGACTTCGCCGAGAAGGGGGTCGAGCGCATGCTTGCGGCCTGGCGCTCCGCGCCCGGCCTCGAGGGGGCTCGCGACGAGATCGCCGACGCCCTCTTCGCGGCGACCGTCGCGCTGCTCGGGCGGAACGAGGCGGACACGGCCGAGCGCCTCGTGCAGCAGGCGCTCGACGCGGTCGGGAGGCGGCCCGGCCTCGTGCAGGCGCTCGGACGGATCGCCGCGAGCCGGCGCGAGTTCGACCTGGCGGCGCAGCGATTCGAGGAGGCGCTCGCGGCCGAGCCCGGGCGCCTCGAGCTGCGCACCGATCTCGCGCAGGCGCTGCGCGATTCGGGCTACTCGCGCCTCCTGGCCGGAGAGCGGCCCGCGGCGGTCGAGCGGTTCGCGCGCGCTCTCGCGGTCGCCCCGCCGGGATTCGAAGTGACCGGGATGCAGGCGGTGGTCGACTCGTTCCGGGAGCAGGGCGAGCCGCCGCCCGAGTCGGTCGTCGGGGCGGCGCGCGTCGAGTTCGAGGAGGCGGCGCGCCTCTACTCCGCCGGCGATCGCACCGGCGCCCGCAGCGCGCTGCAGCGGTCGATCGAGCTCCTGCCGCTCAATCCGCTCGCGCACCTCAACCTCGGACGCATCGAGCTCGAGCTCGGGCGCGATCGTGAGGCGGAGACCTGCCTGCGCACGGCGATCGCGATCGGAGTGGCGCGGTCGATCGACGTGGAGGATGCCTACCCGTTCCTGGTGCGGGCGCTCGGCGCGCAGGACGCCGACGAGAGCAAGGTGAGGGCGGTGGTGGACGAATACCTCCGCCTCTATCCCTCCGGACGGTTCCGCGAGGGGCTCGCACGGCTCCGGTGAGCGCGATGCTCTACCTCGACCACGCCTCGACCTCGTACCCCAAGGATCCGCGCGTGATCGAGGCGGTGGCGCGCGCGCTCGCCGATCCGGGCGTGGCGCCCGACCGGGGCCACTCCGCGCGCGGGCGCGCGGCGGGACGCCTCCTCGAGGAGGCGCGCGTGCGGGTGGCCGAGCTGCTCTCGCTCCCCGCTCCCGAGCGGGTGACATTCACGCTCAACGCGACCGACGCGCTCAACCTGGCGATCAAGGGGAGCGTGCGCGCGGGCGACGAGGTGGTGCTCTCGCAGGTCGAGCACAACTCGGTCGTCCGGCCGCTGCACGGGCTCGCGCGCTCCCACGGCGTCGAGCTTCGCGTGGTGCCGGCCGACGCGCGCGGAGTCGTGGCGGCGCCGGCCGTGCTCGCGTCGGTGACGCGGCGCACGCGGCTGGTGGCGGTCTGCCACGCGTCGAACGTGACCGGCGCGCTGCAGCCGGTGAGCGCGATCGGGTCGGCGCTGCGAGCTGCCGCCGCGGGCTCCGGCGGCGCGCGACCGCTATTCCTGGTCGACGTGGCGCAGAGCGCCGGATACCGCCCCCTCGACGAGGTGGCGGAGGCGGCCGACCTGATCGCGGGCGCCGGCCACAAGGGGCCGGGGGGACCGCTCGGGACCGGCTTCCTCTGGGTGCGCCCCGGAGTGGAGCTGCGCCCTCTGCGCGAGGGCGGGACCGGCGTGAAGAGCGAGGAGCCGCTCCAGCCGACCGGGTATCCGGGAGCTCTCGAGGCCGGCTCGCCCAACGTCCCGGGAGTCGCCGGCCTGGGCGAGGCGGCGCGCCTGCGTGTGGCGGGCGGTCTCCCGGGAGTCGCCGAATCGCGGCGCGTCGCGGCGCAGGAGTTCCTGTCGCGAGCCGCCGCGATCGACGGCGTCACCGTCTGGGGACCCGCCGAGGCCGCGGCGCGCGAGGCGGTCTTCCCCCTGCGCGTGCGCCACTTCACCGTGGCCGAGGCGGCGCTGCTCCTCGAGACGCGTTTCGGCATCGAGCAGCGCGCCGGCCTCCACTGCGCTCCCGGCGCCCACGTCGCGCTCGGCACGGCGTTCGAAGGTACGCTGCGCCTCTCGTTCGGGGCGTGCCCGAGCGCCGCGGAGGTCTCGGTCGCGATCGCGGCGCTGCGCGAACTGGCGGCGCGCGGGGAGTCGGCGCCTGGATCGTCAGCGTGAGGAGACCCGGGGGCGAATGGGGACGACGATGAACGTGCGGCTGGGGGCGGCGGGAGCGCTCGCCGGCGAGCGCGCCCAGCTCGTGGGGCTCCTCCTCCGGTCGGACGACCTGAGCCCCGATTGGCTCCCGGCGTGGCTCGCCAACGCGGTCCGTCCGCCCATCGCGGCGAAGGACTTCACCGGCCGCGAGCTCGAGACCGCCCTGGTGTGGGACGGTTCGGCGGGAGCAGGGCGTCGCGCCCGCCGGGTGCTCCTGGTCGGCCTGGGGGCCGGGAAGAAGCTGAAGCTCGAGACGCTGCGCCGTGCGGCGGGGAGCGTGTCGCGCCGCGCGCGCACCCTCAAGCTCGACGGGTTGGCGCTCGCGCTTGCACCGTCGCCCCTCGATCCGGCCGACGCCGGTCGGTCGGCCGGCGAGGGGATCGTGCTCGGCGGCTACGCGTTCCACGGCCTCAAGACCGAGCCGGCGCCCCGGGCGCTGCGCAAGGCGACGGTGCACGTTCACGCTTCCGTCCGGGAGACGCGCGCCTTCGGAAAGGGGCTGCGGGCCGGCGCGGCGTCGGCGTCGGCGCAGTGCTTCGCCCGCGATCTCGGCAACCAGCCGGCCAACGTCGCCACGCCCACCTGGCTGGCGGCTCAGGCGCGGCGGCTGGCGCGCGGTTCGGCGCTTCGGGTGAAGGCGGTGCGCGGGCGGGAGCTCGAGCGGCGGCGCTTCGGCGGCCTGCTCGGCGTCGCGCGCGGCTCCAGCGAGCCGCCCGTCTTCCTCGAGCTGGAGTGGCGGCCGCGCCACTTCCGCCGGACGGTCTGCCTGATCGGCAAGGGACTCACCTTCGACAGCGGCGGGATCTCGCTGAAGCCGGCCCAGAACATGGAGGAGATGAAGTTCGACATGTGCGGCGGCGCGGCGGTGCTCGGCGCGTTCCAGGCCATCGCGCGCACGCGGCCCGGCGTGCGCGTCCTCGGGCTCGTGCCGTGCAGCGAGAACATGCCGAGCGGCAGCGCGATGAAGCCGGGGGACGTGCTCAAGAGCTACGGCGGGATCTCGATCGAGGTCGTCAACACCGACGCCGAGGGGCGCCTGCTCCTGGCCGACGCCCTCGGCCGCGCCCGCGAGCTCAAGGCCGACTACACGATCGACCTCGCCACGCTCACCGGAGCCTGCGTGGTGGCGCTCGGCCACCGCGCCACCGGCCTCTTCTGCAACCACGACGACCTGGGCGAGCGCCTGCGCAAGGCCGGCGACGCGACCGGCGAGCGGCTCTGGCCGCTCCCGCTGTGGGACGAGTACCTCGAGGACATGAAGTCGGCCGTCGCCGACGTGAAGAACTCCGGCCCGCGCTTCGGAGGCGCGGTGACCGCGGCGGCGTTCCTGCGCAAGTTCGCCGGCGACCTGGCGTGGGCCCACCTCGACATCGCCGGCACCGCGTGGGACGTCCCGAAGACCGAACTCTACGAGGCGGGCGCGAGCGGCGTGGGCGTGCGCACGCTGCTCCGCTTCATCGAAGGACTGAACTGAATGAGCCACTCCAAGGTCCTGATCCTCGGTTCCGGGGCGGCCGGCTGGACGGCGGCGATCTACGCCGGGCGGGCCAACCTCGAGCCGACCCTGCTCCACGGGCCGCAGCGCGGCGGCCAGCTCACGCTGACGAGCGACGTGGAGAACTACCCCGGGTTCGAGAAGGGGATCCTCGGGCCCAAGCTCATGGAGGCGTTCGAGGCGCAGGCGGTGCGGTTCGGCACCAAGGTGGTGGAGAGCTGGGCCACCGAGGTCGCCCTCGGCAAGCGACCCTTCACGGTGAAGACCGCCACGTCGGGCGACTTCACCTGCGACGCGCTCATCGTCGCCACCGGGGCCGAGGCGAAGTGGCTCAACCTCCCGTCCGAGACGCGCATCCGCGACGCCGGCGGCGGCATCTCGGCGTGCGCGACCTGCGACGGCTTCTTCTTCAAGGGCAAGGAGCTGGTCGTCGTCGGCGGCGGCGACACCGCGATGGAGGAGTCGACCTACCTCACCAAGTACGCCTCCAAGGTGACGGTCGTGCACCGCCGCGACAAGCTGCGCGCGTCGAAGATCATGGCCGAACGCGCGACGAAGAACCCCAAGATCGGCTTCGTGTGGGACACCGAGGTGGTCGACGTGCTCGACACCGACGGCAACAAGAAGATCCGCGCCGTCGTGCTCGAGAACGTGAAGACCCGCGAGCGCAAGGAGTTCGCGTGCGGAGGCCTGTTCGTCGCGATCGGCCACAAGCCCAACACCGATCTCTTCGAGGGGCAGCTCGAGCTCGACGCGAAGGGCTACCTGGTGACCCGCGAGAAGAGCACGCACACCGACGTCGAGGGCGTCTTCGCCTGCGGCGACGTGCAGGACTCCGTCTACCGCCAGGCGGTCACGGCGGCGGGGACCGGCTGCATGGCGGCGATCGACGCGGAGCGGTGGCTCGAGGCGAACGCCGGCCATTGAAGCGCGGCGCCGCGGCGGGGCCGGTTGCGGGCCGCGCACGCCGCGCGTAAGGTGCGCCGCGCAAGGCGGCGCTACGCACCGACGGCGGCATAGCCAAATGGAAAGGCGACGGATTGCAAATCCGTTATTCCCCGGTTCGATCCCGGGTGCCGCCTCCATGCAAACCCCTGCGTCTCAAGGGGTTGAACCGGAATCTGGCAGCGCCGCGACAACCTCGTGACACCTCGGATTCACGTTGGTTGGGTAGCCGCGGAGGGAGCCGCGAAGCGGTGTTCGATCGTAGGCGCGACCGTTCCGCCGATCGACCTGGGTCTCGTTACGACCTGCCGTACGCGCCGCAGCGGCAGCCTGCGCAGCGACGCGGCACGTTCCGTCGTCGCGCGGCTCGTCGCTTGAACCTCCCCCGTCGCGACTGCTGGCCCGTCTTCGCCCCCCGGCACGAACCCCGGAGCCCGTGGGTCCCATCCTCGTGCAGATTGAGGCTCGCCGTCTCGGGGGTTCCGACCGGATCCACTCTTCCAATCGGATGGTCGAACCGCACGGATCCGCGCCGGCCCATGGTCCAGCGCCGGTGACCGACCGACGAGGGGCAAAGCTCGAGGCGACGAAGCTGGATTTGGGGGGAAGTGGGGGATTCCGTACGGTTGTAGGATCGCGTGCGGCTCGGCTTGGATCACCGGGGCCGACCAGAATCCCGATCGAGCCTTCCTCGACGACCTAGCGCGTCTCGGGGCGCTGCGCTCCGCATCGGACGACGATTACGAGCCCGGGGGTGCCGTCGTCGAGCGCGGCGAAGTCATCGCCGCCATCGTCCGCAGCGGCAAGCGCGAACAGCTTCGCGTCATCCACGACACCTGGAACGGGCGCGAGCTCGCCTCGCTGCGAGTCTGGTTCAGGGACCCGGACAACCTGCGTGTCTACAAGCCAACCGTTCGCGGCGTGACCGTCCGGCGTCGCGAATTCCAGCAGGTCCTCGCGGCGCTCCACGAGATCGCTCGCCGGACTGGCGTGGAGGGCAGCGGTGGCACCCCCGGGGGGGGGGAACGCTAGAGCGCGAATAGGGGATTCCTTCCGGCGGCGTTCACAGAGCACGAGCTTTCGCCCCCCGACTGGGCCCAGTTTCGCGTCGCGGGTAGCGGGGAGCGCCTCCTCCGGGTCCGCTGCGCTCCAACGTAGCAGCGTCACGCACGGCTGCGCACCGCGTGGTAGGAAAACGCAGCGTCGGCCGGGAGCTATCGCGCCGGACTCGTGGTCGTGAACCCCTTGGCGAACTCGAAGCTGTGATCGCCGTCCGGCATGTGCGCGACGAACTCGACGGGGTACCTCGGCGAGGCGCCGCGCGCGATGAAAAAGAGCTCACCGCGCGCCGTGCCGTTCGGCACCACTTCCTCCGGCATCGCGAACCGGCCGCGTCGAAAACTAAGCTCCGGTGATGGAACGAAGATGCACGGCGGCGCGGCGAGCAACTCAAAGCGGCTCGAATTGAGCGCAATCGGCTCGGCGGCATTGTTCTGAATTGTCACCGTGACGCAATACCAATCGTCACCGTGATAGCGCAGAAGGGCATCGACGATGCACGTCGGTTGATCCGGCCGCACTCCGCGCGTTGGCAACATCTCTCGCGCGACGCAGCCAGTGAGCGCAGCGAGGAACACGGCGAGATTGGTGCCTCGACCCATCTCTTCGCCTCCTAGAAGCGGACGCCGAGCTGGAGAACGACTCCGCTGAAGGAGGCGTCCATGCTTCGCACGCTGATGCCGTTGTTGTCGTCGCTTTCGGATTCGTGCGTCGCGCGATACGCGTAGCCGAGTCGCATTGAGAAGTGCTTGCCGAACAGCGCCAGCATGCCAAGCGACGCACCTACCGATTTCCCGTCTCCGTCAAAGTCATCGGAGATCCCCAGTGAATCCGAATCGACGTCAATGCTCGTGCCGTGATAACCGAATGAGGCGTCGCCGACGATCGCGAGCGACACTCGATCGGATCGTAGGAACCAAAACTCCGGTTCGACCTCGACTCGAGCACCGAGGCCGCGCCAAGTGATCTCTTCATCCCCTGGTGAATCGTCTAGGCCTATTCTGGTCGCGCGGTAGTACGGGCCCACCCGAATCGGCAACCAGAACCTCTCGCCGCGTAGCGGGACCGCGGTTGCGTGGATGAACAGATCACCGATTGAGCCGGACGTGTCACCAACGCCGAGGTCGTCGAACAGATCGTCGTCCGACGCTGCGGCTTCCAATGAGAACCCACCGCCGAACGCTTCCTCCCCGACTCCTTCCGTTCGAAGTCGTAGGTATACGCCGTCCGTGCTCCCGGTGGATGCTCCACCGTCCCCGCTCGTGTCGTGTCGGTAGCTCCCGTACCCCGCGGCAAAGTCCACCGTGATCGTCGGCGAAGTGCACGCTGTGGCTGCAAGGACCATTAGCGCGCCAAGGCAGATTGGTCGCATGAGAGTCCCTCCTTCTCTGTACCGAAGATCGGGACAGTACACGCGTCTGGCGATTCGAGCAAAAAAAGCGAACGGCTCCCCGCGCTAACGCGCTTGGCGCCCGGCGAGGCGCGACCTTCGAACCCGGCCGTGTTCGCGCGCGGACGGATCGCCTCAGAATGCTGCCGTCCGGGCGGAGGAACTGCGTCCATCCGCTGCGCGGCTCGACGTAGGGTCCACTTCATTCGAGCCGGAGGCTGGTTCAGTCACGCGCGGAGGGGCGAAGAATGGCCGCGAAGTCCAGAGCCTTGCACCGATTCAGTCAGCGCGTTGTCGACGAACGTCAAACACGCGAAGGTGCTCGCTCGCCGAAAGATCCGGTGCGACTGGAGGTACGACCAATGCTCGACGCGCCGCTCGTCCTTCGCGAGCGATTCGCTGACCTGCGGATCGCCCAAAAGGTCGCGAACCTCGGCCGGCGACATTCCGACCCGAAGGCCGGGGAGCATGTCGCGGCCTCACGCAGCCCGAGTCGCAGCGCACCCGGCGACCGTCAGCAGGACGACACACGACAGCAGGAGACCATCGCGCACCGAATCATCGGTTCATCACTCCCGATCGACCGAAGAAGTCTAGCCCAGGTTCCGCAGTTGAGGATGGTCGGATGAGTTCCGACAAGGACTTACGTCCATTGGTTGGCACTACATTCCGGCTTTCGCGACGGCGGGCGGGA
>Ga0187893_10015164_pt1 | contig 10368 bp, 5 predicted proteins | sample MA1701074metaG_FD_139574 | JGI IMG/M metagenome (GOLD analysis project Ga0187893, IMG submission 139574) | White microbial mat communities from a basaltic lava cave in the Kipuka Kanohina Cave System on the Island of Hawaii, USA - MA170107-4 metaG ...
CCCGCGGACGGGCAGGCACCGCCGGATCCTCGAGGACTCGCGCATCGGCGACCTGGTCTTCCACCCGAGCGACCGCTCGCTCTGGGGAGTGCGCCACTTCAACGGCATCTCGTCCCTCGTGCGCCTCGTGCCGCCCTACACCGACTGGACGCGCGTCTACTCGCTCCCCTACGGGCAGGACGCCTACGACCTCGACGTCTCGCCCGACGGCGAGTGGCTGGCCATGTCGTGGGCAGAGGTCAGCGGACGCCAGACGCTGCGGCTCATGCGGCTCGCGGCACTCGCCGCCGGCGACACGAGCGCCCGCGTGCTCTACCGCTTCGGAAGCTCGATCCCCAACAACTTCGTATTCTCGCCCGACGGCCGCCACCTTCTCGGCAGCTCCTACTACACGGGCGTCTCGAACCTGTTCCGCTACGATCTCGTCGCGGACTCGATGGACGTGGTGAGCAACGTCGAGGACGGGCTCTTCCGGCCGCTGCCGATGAGCGGCGACTCGGCGATCGCGTTCCGATATACGGGCGAGGGCTTCGTGCCGACCGTGGTCCCCACGCGGCCGCTCACCGACGTGAGCGCCATCACGTTCCTCGGCCAACAGCTGGTGGAGAAGCACCCGGTCGTGAGGTCGTGGAAGCTCCCGCCGCCCTCGGCGGTGCCGCTCGACTCGGCGTGGCTCCGGGCGCGCGATTACCGCCCGCTCGCGAGCGTGCGGCCCGCGTACCTGCACCCGTACGTCGAGGGCTACAAGTCGCACACCGCGGCCGGGATCCGGCTCCAACTCTCGGACCCGGTCGGGATTCACACGTTCGACGCCACGCTCTCGGCCACGCCCACGGCGCGCATGCCCGCGGGCGAGCGCTGGCACGCCGCGCTCCGCTACCGCCACCTCGGCACCGGCGTGCGCATCCGCTGGAACCCCGGCTCGTTCTACGACCTGGTCGGGGCCACCAAGTCGAGCCGCAAGGGCTTCCACGCCGAGGTCGAGCACGACCACACGTTCATCCGCGACCAGCCGCGCACGCTCGCGTTGAGCACATCGGTCTCCGGCTGGACCGGGCTCGAACGACTGCCTGAGAACCAGAACGTCGCGATCGGCCAAGGATTCGATCAGGTCGTGACCGCGGCGGCCACGCTCGATTACCGGAACCTCCGCAAGTCCATTGGCGCCGTGGACCCTGAGAAGGGCCGCGCCTGGAGCGCGACGGCGGAGCTCAACGCCGTGCGCTTCGACCGCCCGGGCGGTCGGGTGACTCGCGGATACCCGAAGCTCTCCGGAACGCTCGACGTGGGCACGCCTGTACCGTTCCGAAACTCGTCGGTCTGGCTCGTCACCGCCGCTGGCTGGTCGCCCGGGGATCGCTCGGAGCCGTTCGCCAACTTCTTCTTCGGCGGCTTCGGCAACAACGGCCTCGACCGCCAGGAGCCGCGCCGCTATCGGGAGTCCGGTCGCTTCCCCGGTCTTGAGATTGACGAGGCGGGGGGCACCAATTTCGCGAAGGCCGTCCTCGACTGGAGTTTGCCGCCGCTTCGCTTCCGGCGGCTCGGCACGCCGGGCTTCTACGCCTCGCTCTTGCGCGTGAGCCTCTTCGGCGGCGTGCTCGCAACGCAGCTCGACCGGCCCGAGGGCTCCGAGTACGCCGACGCCGGCGCACAGGCGGACCTTCAGTTCCAGGTCCTGTCCCACCAGTTGTTCACCCTGTCCTACGGGTACGCCCAGTCCTTCCGGCGCCACGGCGAGCGCTCGAACGGGTGGATGGTGTCGCTGAAGCTCCCCGGATGATCGTCCTCGCGCTCGCGACCGGCCTGCTGCCGGTCGTGCTGCTCCTCGCCGGCATGGTCGTGCTCGACTGCTACAAGCTGGTCACGCGCCGGCAGGTGCTGGGCTCGCTGGCCTGGGGGGCGGCCACAGGAGCTGTGGCTTGGGGTCTACACGCGGTCGCGCACTTTCGCCTCGGTGTCCCGCTCGAGACGCTTCGTTGGGTGGCACCCGCGGTGGAGGAGGTGCTCAAGCTGGCCGGCGTGGCGCTCCTCCTTCGTCGCGGCCACTTGGGCTTCCTTGTGGACGCCGCCACCCACGGATTCGCCGTTGGTGCAGGCTTCGCGGTGGTCGAGAACCTCTATTACGCGGCGACGCTGAGCGACGCGGGCCTTCTCCTGTGGGTGGCGCGAGGCCTCGGGACCGCCATCATGCACGGAGGCGCCACTGCCATCGCGGCGGTCATCGGCCAGGTACTCGCCGGACGTCGAGGCTCGAACCACCCGATCTGGCTCGTCCCGGGGCTCGCCGTGGCCATCCTCGTGCACACGCTCTTCAATCAGATCCCGCTCCCGCCGCTCCTGCGGGCCGCGAGCGTGATCGTGGCAGTGCCGGCGCTCCTCGTCCTGGTCTACGAGGTGAGCGAGGCACGCACGCGCCGCTGGCTCGGCGTGAGCATGGAGCGCGACGCCGAGCTGCTCGATCTCATCCATTCGGGGGTCATCGCCGAGACCCCCGTCGGCCGCTACCTCACGTCGCTACGCGCGCGATTCCCCGGCACGGTGGTCGCCGACATGCTCTGCCTGCTCGAGATCCACGCGGGGCTCGCGATGCGCGCGAAGGGCCTTCTGCTCGCGCGAGAAGCGGGGCTCGAGCTGCCCCCGGACGCCGAACTCGCCGCCCACCTTGGGGAGCTCCGCTTCCTCGAGCGCGCCATCGGCCCCACAGGCCGCCTGGCCATCGCTCCGTTCCTGCCCGCCGGTCGGGAGCGCTGGCAGGTCCGCCTGCTGGGCGCGAGCGACGGGCGGTGAGGACTGTACGTCGTCCGACTAACGCTCTCCGAACGAAGGCCCGACGAAGCGCCAGCTGGTCCCGAGCGTGTAGTAGATCCCGTCATGTGTATTGACCCCGGAGACCGTGCCGCCGATATCCAGGGAGACCCCCTTGCTCGCGTCGAACTGGTAGCTCAGCGAGCCTCCCGCTCGTCGGACCACAGACGCCGCAGCGGCATCGTGAAAGTTCCAATCCCCGGCGAAGTCGGTGGAATACCAGTCGATGCCGTTCTTCACCTCGAAGTAGCTGAAGTAGCTGCGGATCCCGATCTCGGGAGTGATCGAGTACCCAAGGTCGATCCCATAACGATCGGAATCCAACCCGAGCTGGTCGACGTCCTCGACGAAGGAGTGGGCAAATGAAAGCTGCGCAAATGCGCCCGAGATCCAGGGATCGAGACTGCGGCCGAGGAACGCCTGGGCAGTGAACGACGTAAGCCCCCGGCCGGGTGCGACGTGCCCGTGGTGCGCGTACTCGTGAGTGGGGAAGGAGTAGGAGATACCGGGCGTAAGCCCGAATCCCGCCAAATAGAACATATAGCTGGCGCCAAGGCTGGCGTCCTGGAAGGCCCCGTGGAACTTGCCGTCGTCCAGCTCAGCGGATTCCGGGAACGTCCCCTTGTAGGTCCCGCCGACGTATGCCATGTTCGCTTGTAGCTGGAGGTTCTCAAGCGGAACATAGCTTGCGTTCAGGTAAAGTGACTGCCCGGTGATCCGTCCGAGATCCCAGCGGCCATCGGCCGTTCCGGGTCGGCGGAAGCCCGTGAGATCACCGCTGAGCAGGTGGTTACGGACCTTGGAGACCTGATAGCTGAGCGAGACCGTTCCCGTCCCGGGGCCCGCGATCCAGGCCTGGGACAGAGCGGGACGGCCCGGGATGGCTTCCAAACACACGAAAGCGCCGAGCGCCGCCAAGCGCCTGACAAGAGACGTACGCATCGCACACCTCCCCGAGTACCAACTCGAGTGTGAGCGTCCCCGAGGTGATCAGCGCGGGGACGGGGCCGAGTTGGCCGCGCGGTTGATGACCGGGAGCAGGCGCACGCCGCCACCCGCCGCGTCGAATGCGTGGCCATAGGCGGCCTTGGCCGCCTTGACCTCTTCCTTCGATGCCTTGAGGAGCACGGGCACGACGCTGGAGCCCGACTGCTCCCTGGCCGACTTCGCGTCCTTAGCGTCGGCGAGGATTACGTCGAATTTCCGCTCCCTGAGTTCGCGCTGGCAGTCGTCGGTGCCTCTGCAATGGACGACCTTGTAGCCGACCATCTTCAGTGTCTTCTGATAGTCGGGAGAGCTGAGCGCCGAGACCGCGTCGGATGACTCGTCGCCGTAGATGAGGACGGCGATCTTGTGTGGCGGCTTGTTGACGGCGCTCAGGCCGGGGCCCCGCCCGGGCGCGAGAAACTTGTCGCCGCACGCGCTGGCCGTGGACGACCATGCGAGCGCGACGAGCACCAAGGTTCCGCACGCCGCTTGGACTCGGAACATGGTGACCTCCTGCGGATGAAGTTGTGGGGGGGGATGCCCGATACTCTACGGCCATCTGGCATACGCTGAAAGTGGGAAATCACCTGGCGTCACGGATAGCAGTCGAAACACGTATCGCCGGATCATGGTTGGGGTCAGGCGGCGGTGGATCAGATGCCGAGACATGAGCGTGTTGAACCACATTGTTGGACCGGCGGAGGGGGGTCAGAGCACTGGAGGCCGACTGAACCGCGCCGGGTTTCGCGGAGGCCCCATTGTTTGTGAGGATGGGGTCATGGCATGACCGGGCAGGTCTTGCCCGGAGGTTCGCGAGCGGGCGGACGGCCGGTCCTGGAGCACGCGAGCGAGCACGCGTCGCAGTGGGGGGGCGACCAAGTCGGTCGCCGAGAAGATCGGTTGCGCGGCCGAGACGCTGCGCAGTTGGGTCCGGCAGACGGAGCGCATCGAGGGCAAGCATCCCGGCCTGACGACCGAGGAGCGAGCCCGCCAGAAGGAACTCGACCGCGAGAACCGCGAGCTGAAGCGGGCGATCGAGATCCTGCGTCTGGGGTCGGCGTATTTCGCGAAGGCGGGCGTCTTGTGGTGTGTAGCGGATTCTCATGGTTCTCTCCCTGCCCGGCCGACTTGCTACCGTGGCCACCGGAGCCGGGGGCCCGGTACGTCGGGCTCCCGCGGCAGGGCTTTCGCGACGATGGCCCGATAGCGATTGAAGGCGACCACCCGTGTCGCGTCGATCAGGTCCTGAGAGTCGGTGTATTCGGGACTCGCCAAGAGTGCCACGATACCCGGCAACCGTTTGATGCGCTCACCCCCGAGCGGATCGACCGCGTCAACCCAGTGCTGTTCCCACGGTGGGCGTCGAGCCCGGGCGGTCGCCTTAGCCTCCTCGACGAGACCGCCTTCGGCGAGGATCCTGGGGAGAACGTCCCAATGAGGATCCATCAGGGCCCGCCGCGCCTGTGCAAGAGCAACCTTATATTCCGAGGTGTCCCCCAGAAGGGCGTACGACGCCACCATCGTCTCATGGAGTCGCTCATTATTCGGTGTTGCGGCTAGCTGCCTGATCAAGCCCAGTCGAATCGACGTCAGAAGCTCTTCGCACTCCTTCCGATGTCCTGTATCCAGGTATAACCGCGCGAGGATTCGTATTGAATAGTGTACAGGAGATTGTGCGGCCAATTCCACGGCGCGAGTCAAGTATTGGAACGCAGCCGCGTCATTGTGAAGCGAGAATTCTGCCCCCCCGAGCCACGTATAGATCTCGAGGTCTTCGCCGTAACGCTTCAGGTATTCGAGTGCGGCATCCCGGCAGCGGGCGGGTTGCCCACTCCAGCTCAGAATGACCGATCGGTTCCACGCCAACCGCTGGTTGTCGGGGTCCAGCTTGAGCGCGTGCTCGACGATTGGAAGTGCCAGTTCGGCAAGCCCGCCGAGCATGAACCCGATTGCCGCGGTGGTGAGCTGGTCCACATCGTCTGGATCGCGCGCCAGTGCCCGACCCGCGATTTCCAGGATCTCGTAGGTACCGCCGCTGAAAATCGCCCGCATCTCGTTGAATTGCCTGATCAGGCCGCGCTCGGCGGCAGGCAGCCCAGGACTCGATCTGAGTGCGCGACGGAACATCTCTCCAGCCACCGTGAGGTCCGCCTTGCCGGTTCCTTCCCCGCGGAAGTATCGATCCGTCCGCAGCGCCCCGAGTGCCACCCAGGCGCCGGCGAGCGTCGAGTCGAGCTCCACCGCTTGCTCGAAGAACTGCTCGGCGAGCGGCAGCAGGTTCGGGTCCCCCGAGTGCCACGCATTGCCGCCACGGATGAAGAACTCATACGCCTCGGGGTTCTTCGGCGCCGAGGCGAGCAACCGCGCCCGCGCCGCGCCATCGAGGGAGCGCGAGGCGTGCAGCGAAACACCACTCACCATCGCGGTCTGCAGCCCGATCAGGTCGCCGAGCGGCCGCGTGATCTCCTGCGTCCACTTCGGCCTGCCGCTGTGGCCGTCGATCAGCTCCACCTGCACGCGCATCCCCTCGTCGTCCACGTGGATCGACCCCGTGAGCAGCAGCTCGGCGCGGATGTCGCTCGCCAGCCGTGTGAGCGGGACGTCGCTCGGGACCGGCCGCCCGCTCGTGGTCCATGGCAGCACGCGGAACGTGCTCGCGGCGCGGAACCGCGTCACCAGTTCCTCACCGAGCGCTTCCCCGACCACGCCGGCCTCGGTCGAGTCCCCGCCCGCGATGCGCATCGGCAGCACCGCGAGCACGCGATGGCGGCGCTCGCCAAGTTGATGTCGCAGGTAGAGCCCCGCCGCCGTCAGCGCCAGGGCCGCGAAGAAGAGCGCCGTTACGTGGACCGGGCCGAACCGGCGGCGCGCCTGACGGCGCCACCAGCGGCGGAGCGAGTCGAGCGCGGCCGCCGGGCTCCACTGCTCGACCAGCGAGCGCGAGCCGTCCGGGTCGAGCGCGCGGAGCGCCGTGGCCAGCGTGCCGGCGCTCGCCGGCCGGTCGCGCGCGTCCTTCTCCAGCAGCCGCAGCAGGATGCGAACGAAGGCAGGGGGAAGGTCCTGGCGCACCCTGCTCGACTTCGCCGGATCCTCGTTCAGAGCCCGGTACATCACCGCTTCCGGGTTCTCGGCGGCGAACGGTTCCCGCCCCGTGGCCGCCAGGTACAGCACCGCGCCCAGCGACCACAGGTCGGTGCGCGCGTCGACACTCTCTTCACGCCACTGCTCCGGCGCAAGGTACATCGCGGTACCGAGCGTCGTTCCGGTCTGGGTGAGCGTGAGGTCGCCGTGCGTGCGCGCGAGACCGAAGTCGACGATTATCGGCGATCCGTCGCCACGCAGCATGATGTTCGTCGGGGTGATGTCGCGATGGATCACCTGGCGCTCGTGGGCGTGCGCGAGCGCGTCGGCGCAGCCGATCGCCACGCGGAGCAAGTCGGGAAGGGGGAGGGGCCCGGCCGCCAGCCGTGCGGCAAGGGTCTCGCCCTCGATGAGCTGGTAGGCGATGAACACGTTGCCGTCGGCCTCGCCCGAGTCGCGGACCGTGGCGATGTTGGGGTGCTCGAGCCGCGCGGCGGCACGCGCCTCGCGCAGGAAGCGATGGCGCGCCTCGTCGGAGGCCGCGAGCACCGGCGAGAGGAGCTTCAAGGCGACGCGCCGGCCGAGCAACGTGTCCTCGGCGAGCCACACCGTGCCCATCCCGCCTTCGCCGAGCTTGGCGGTGATCCGATAGCGGCCCAGTGTGCGACCGATCATGAGGGAACCCACGGGCGAGCAGTAGCCCTGTCAACGAGTGCGCGGTAACGCTTGGCGGCGCTCGCATGAAGCGCAGTGAGGCGATCTCGCAGTTCGCGGAAGTCCGAAGTGGACATTCCCGACGGTGACGCTTCTCCCAAATGGCCGGCGCCTCGATCCAGGAAGCCGAGCTTCCGCCGCCACGGTGGCCAGGTGTGCTCGGTGACAGGCAACAGCCTGAGCAGCTTCAGCGCCATTCCGGGGTTCCCTAGCTGTGCGCTCGAATACACCAGGTCCGATTCCATGCCTCCGGTCGCCATGTTGCCCCGCCGCATGCTCACACTGATCGTCTCGGCCTCTGTCAGCAGCCGGGCCCAGTCCTTGCGCTCCGCCAGGAGCGAGGCCCTGGTGCAACGCAATCGTAGATCACCGGGATCGGCAGCTACTTTCGCGTCGAGCTCCTGGAGCGCGCTGTCTGCAACAGCCGCGAGGCGAATCGTGTCCCCGGCGGTACGGTATAAGGAGACAAGGGCCAACGGAGCGTACTGACCGTTCTGGCCCAGCTTGACGGCCCGCTCCTGAAGCGTGATCGCGTCGCGGAGATTGCCCACTGCGGCGGAAGATGCCGCGATCATCCCGTACACTTCGGCGTCTTCCCCGTAACGCCTGATGTAGCCACGACCTGCCTCGATGGCGCGTGCGTCGTCGCCCGTCCAGCTCAGCGCGATCACTCGAATCCATTCCACACCTTGATTGTTGGGATCCAGTTGGCGTGCGCGGTCGAGGCAGCGGCGCCCGAACTCCGGAAGGCCGCAGAGCGTAAAGCCCCAGCCAGCGGTGATGAGGGCCTCGAGGTCGCTGGGCGAACGATTCAGCGCGGCACCCGAGATCTCCAGCCCCTGATCGAACAAGCCCCGTTCCGTCGCGACGCGGATCAGTCCCCGTTCTGCCACAGGTAGATCGGGCTTCAATCGCAGCGCGCGGCGGAAGCATGAGTCCGCGATGGTCAGGTTCCACAGGTCTCCCGGTCCGCGCTGGAAATAGCGTGTGGAGTGGATCCCGCCGAGCCCCACCCAGGCGACGGCGAGCGTCGAGTCCAGCGCCACCGCTCGCTGGAACATTTGCTCAGCGATCGCCTGATCGTGCTCGTCAGCCGACTGAAGTTTGCTCGCACCCCTCACGTAATACTCGTACGCTTCGGGATGGCTCGGCGCGCTCGCCGCGATCCGCCCCGCCCGCTGGCTGTCGTGCCCGCGCGCCATCCGCTCGCTCACGGCAATCGCGAGCTCGGTCTGCAGCTGCACGAGATCGGCCGTGGTCCGCACATAGCGTTCGGACCAGATCTGCAGGCCGGTCCTGCCATCGGCGAGCTCGGCAAGGACCTCGATGCGGTCACCTTCACTGGAGTATCGTCCGACGAGGATGGCGTCGGCCTGCAACGCGCGCGACATGTCCGTGATCGAGAAATGCTTCGGTACGTACGTCGAGGTCGTGCTCCACGGCAGTATGCTAAACCCGCCGCTCGCGCCCAGCCGGCGAACCAGCTCCTCGCCGAGCGCCTCACCGATATAAGCCGTCTCCAAGGAGTCGCCGCTGGTGTTCCGCAGCGGCATCACCGCCAGCACGTGGATACGCCGGGCTTCGACCTGCCGCCGGGCATAGAGTCCACCGATGGCCACCAGAACAGCGACCAGCAGCAGCAGGACCACCCTCGTCGGCCCGACTTTCTTGCGCGCCTGCCGGCGCCACCAGCGGGCGAGGCGGGCCGACCACGGCTCCCCGATGATCAGCCTGTCGTCGGGGCTCTCCGCCGTCAGGCGACGCGCCACCGTCGCCAAGTCGGCGGCACTCTGGATCCGATCCCTCACGTCCTTTTCGAGCAGGCGCAGCACCACGCGCTCGAACTCCGGCGGCAGCTCCGCGCGTAACTGCGATGGCCGCACCGCCTCCTCGTTCATGACGCGGTACATGATCGCTTCGGCCGTCGTTCCGTCGAACGGCTGCTGTCCGGTGGCGGCGTAGTAGAGCGCCACGCCCAACGACCAGAGGTCCGTGCGCGCATCGCCGGGCTCGTTTCGCCACTGCTCGGGGGCCAGGTACGCGGCCGTGCCGATCGTCACGCCCGTGCGGGTCAGCGTCAGGTCGCCCTGCGCGCGCGCGAGCCCGAAGTCCACGATCACCGGAGCGCCATCGGGCCGCAGCATGATGTTGCCGGCGGTCAGGTCGCGGTGCAGGACGCCACCGGCGTGCATGTGGGCGAGTGCATCGGCGCAGCCCTTCGCCAGGCGCGCCAGCTCGGGAAGCGTGAGCGGCCCGGCCGCCACCCGCGCGGCGAGCGTCCCGCCCTCGATCAACTGGTAGGCGATGAACACCTCGCCATCGACCTCGCCCGCGTTCTGCACGGCTGCGAGGCCGGAATGCTCGAGCCGCGAGGCGGCCCGCGCCTCACGAAGGAAGCGTTCGCGCGCTTCTCGCGACGAAGCGAGGTGGGGTGCCAGCAGCTTCAATGCCACGCGCCGCTGGAGCACCGTGTCCTCGGCGAGCCACACCGTCCCCATGCCGCCCTCGCCGAGCTTCGAGAGAATGCGATAGCGGCCCAGCGACCGCAGGAGTTCCTCTCTCACCCTCGTGGTCCCGCGATCCGGGAGTCGGATGTGGCGGCCATGCGAACCTCCAGTCCCCAGGCAGGGGCGGCCCCTGCTGCAGCGGGAATCACCCCGCGGCCGGCTCCGCGACGACCACGACGGTGATGTCGTCCACCTGGGGTCAGCCGGGCCCAGCGCCCATGTGGCGGGCTCATCCCCGAGGCGCGGGGCTGAGCACCATCAGGGTCTGGTCGTC
>Ga0187893_10015165_pt1 | contig 10368 bp, 6 predicted proteins | sample MA1701074metaG_FD_139574 | JGI IMG/M metagenome (GOLD analysis project Ga0187893, IMG submission 139574) | White microbial mat communities from a basaltic lava cave in the Kipuka Kanohina Cave System on the Island of Hawaii, USA - MA170107-4 metaG ...
ACCAGCGGCACCTTTGCCGGCATCTTTAGCCAGCAGAGTAACGTTAATGTCGACAACCCAATGGTGGTCTTTAATATCCGAGACTTGGAGGACGAGCTCCGGCCGGTAGCTATGTACATTGTGCTGAACTATATATGGAATAAAACCAAGGCCGATAAAAAACGACGACTTTTGATTGTCGACGAAGCTTGGCAGCTGATGCACTTTGAGGACAGTGCCAACTTCTTGTTCAGCTTGGCCAAACGGGCGCGCAAGTACAACCTAGGTGTAACCACCATATCCCAAGATGTGGAAGATTTTATGGCGTCACGTATGGGCCGGGCCATCGTAGCTAACGCCAGCATGCAGCTACTGCTCAAGCAATCTCCGACGGCTGTAGATGTATTATCGGACGTCTTTAAGCTAACCAGTGAGGAGAAAAAGCGCCTTAGCCAGTTTCCAGTCGGCCAGGGTCTGTTTTTTGCCGGGCAGAACCACGTTCACATCCAAATAATTGCTAGCCCAACGGAAGCCGGCCTGATAACTACAACCCCTGTGCCCGTTCAGCAGGGGGAGTTCCCGCAAGCACCTGGGCCAGCTGAGGACCAAGTACCACAACAGGCCGAAGGCAGAGTCGAAGCACCGGCACTAGAGCGGCCGGCTGGAGGCCAACAAAGTGGCTAACCCCTACGACCCGGAAGATAAGGACAAAGACCTCAACTCACTGCCCAGAGATGAGCTAGACAAGCTAGAGCATAAATACAGTACCTCGGAAGACGAGGCCGAGGATAAGAAAATTGAAGATGGGGAAGACCCTGATGCCCTGCCCAGGCAAGGCATGGGCCGCAAACTCCGTGAACACGGGCAAGCAGCCGAGGCTGAAGAAACCGCAGCTCTAGACGAAAAAATCAAGAAAGAGTGGGCGAAAGCTACAGCTGAAGATGAGGCAGCCGGTAATAGTCTTTATATGCCAACCAAAAAGGGTGAAAAAGTTTCATTTTGGGGGAAACTGAATAAAAGACGCAAATGGCTTATTGGCGCAGCAGCCGCTGGTGGGTTGACTATCGCATTGGTTGCTCTATTACTTAGCTTCCTGAATATCTCCAAGTTCGACTTTCTAGTATCCAATATTGATAACCGAGTATTCGCTCGCTTCACATCAGTAGCCGACCGGCGTTCCAGCAAATGGGTGCAAGCCTACGTCTCTGTACGCTTGCTGGAGTGGGGCGACCAGCGGGGCGAAGGCGCTATGAGAAACAACCAGCTGTTCAGATCCAATGCGGTTGATACCAACCATCCCTTCACTGACTGGTATAGAACAATGCGGACTTCAAATTTTGAACAGGAGCTGCTTGAAAAAAATGGCATCAAGTTCGTCTCGGTAGCCGATGCAAACGGCCAAGTTCGGCCAGGATACATTAACTTAAACGGTGAGCGGGCCATTGATATCCCCATATTGAATGCCGACTTTGAGGCCATTGGCAGGGGTGACATAGCAGCCTTTGACAGATTCGGCCAGTACCTCGACTTTGACACATTCGATAATGATAGGCAGGCTCGGCGGGCTATCAAAAGGGTGGTCAATGACAATACCCGGTTCTACCAGGTAGTGGAGCGGCGAATGTATCGCAAAGCCATCCAAAACATGACGGGGGTCAGAAGCTGGCGGTTCTTTGAAGATACCCGCAATAGAATAGATGCCAGGGCCATTAATATCCGTAACAAAATTATTACTGCTGCTATTCCGGAAACAGTTACGGCCGGCAAGTTTTTAAGATGCATGATGGGGATGGCTACCTGCCAAAAAAGCGTTGACCAGCTGCACTCCCAGTACCGGGCAGCTACCGGAGAAATAATAGGTGTTGATAATTGCGACGCGGCTTGTGAGGATGCCAAGACAAGAAGCGATGTCCCGGACTATGATCCCAATAGCGATCCCAATAACCCACAGAGGAGTAGGGTGCCAGTCGAACGGCCTAACCCAGATTGCCCCCCAGCTCCACCATGCAATCTGCCGCCGATAACGGTCATAGAAGACGCTCCTAATCTGGAACTCACTCCAAGGGAGCTGGAGGTACTGAACTTTATGAAGGGCGCGATAGGCAAAGCAGCCTTCACCGGCATCTCACTGATAAATATCATCGAGCTGCTGGAACTGCTGGAGGGTGTGGATGGTGCCTTGTCTGGCGGGCTGACCAAAATGGTCGCCGTGGCCAGGGGCACTCAGGCCATGGGGCTTTACCAATCCTCCAAAACAGCCCGCGACCAAGTTAAGGCCGGCAACCCCAATAGCGAGGAGCTAGATGAGTACTTGGAGACCTACGACACGGTCGCTAGAAGCGAGGGGTGGACTGAAGTCATGAGGGGTGAAGGTGACCCCACGCAGTTAACCGACAATGCAGAAAGTCGGCGGTATTGCGGTAAGGAAAATCAAGACTTTATAGTGAACCCCGATAACGCCAAGGCGGCCAGTGAGCAGTTCCATTACCTGTGTGATGACAAGCAAATCGGCGGCGGTTCGAGAGCAGCGAGTATTTCAGGAGCCTACACTAGAATCTTCCAGCCGATATTGGGACCAATTACCGATGCCTACGGCGGGCTGAAAAGCGCAGAAGGCGGAATCTTAGGCCGGGCCATCGCCTTCGGCTACAGCATCTGGGAAACAGTAGCCAATGCCGTTGCCAATGCCTTTATAGCGATTATCCGCTTCGTTGGCTGGGGTGAAAGTTTGAAAAAGGTTGAAGTCGCGATGGAGTCACTGGTCGCTAAAATAGCCGGCTTTTTGGGAGCGGGACCCATCCTCTCTGAACAGGAGCCAGTCGGAGTCCTTATGAACTGGATGATCCAGGGTGGAGCCTTTACCGCCGAAACCGTCTCCCGTACCCTAGGAGCACTGGCTACCACGACGACTACCCGATCCAGCACCCAAGCTATTGTTGCACAGTACCAAAATTCGAAACTTGAAGATGCCTCTTTAAGTGAGCGGTATCTCTCAACAACCAACCCTGAGTCTCTAGCTTCACAAGGCTTCTACAAAGCCAGCGAGCTTGGCCAATCCGGAATCGTTGCCAAGCTCTTTGATGTCAAGGGCGTCCTGAAGCAAATTACATCAAACATCACCAGTCTTTTTGACAGGTCAGCAGGAGCCCAGGACTTTGACGGCTACGAGGGGGCCGATTTTGCCGGCATCCAAACCTATGATTTCCCCGAAGAGTGTATCAACTTAAATCCATTGCTAACTGGGCCAACCAACGCAACAAACATTTTCTCGGTCTTTAACCAATTTGGCATAGAGGGCAGTTTGTCCGACTGGGGCGCAACCGCTCAAGAGCAATGGGCAGTGGTAAATAGCACCGAAAAGTTTTACGACTACTTATACGGCAAGGTAGCTGATAGGGACGATCCTGACGAGGTTACACTGCTGGTCTATAACTGCAATCTACTTGATACCTCAATTCGTGGCGGGCTTGGCTACCTATACGGCTATAAAAATGATAACGGCCTAGAGGAACCCGCCCCCGCCGCGCCCGGTGGCCCTGGTGACGGAGGCGGACCTGATGCCTGCGATAGACTTGCGGTATTCAACGATCCAGAGGATGGTTCGTGGCCGTACTCCAGCGACACTGAGTATATGGATACCAATAATCCCCCGCCTAGCGGGCAGGGTTCTAACTATGCCCAGAATGTGGCTGCGCCAGTACGATTCCCGGCTGTTTGCTTGGGGGGCGGTGACGATAGGCACGACCTTTCCTACACCAAGAAAGAGGGTGGAGCTTACTTCGACGGCACAGGCCAAAAATTTAGTGACAGGGGCTTGAAGGAATAATGAAACGGCTGATTATTTTTGGCGTTATCTTATTAGTCTTTGATTTACTGGCTCTCCCAGCCGGACTGTTTTTGTCCAATAGAGCCAGCGCCGCGCCAGACCCAAAGGCGGTGATAAAAAAGTTCGTCGATCAAAATCCCGGTTCGGCGGTGGTGTTCCGGGATTTAGGCGCCAACAGCAGCAGCGTTGCCAACCAAAACACGCCAATAACAGCCGCCAGCCTTTATAAATTATTCGTAGCCCAGTTCTTATTCTCGCAAAAGGAGAAAGGCAGTCTAAACTTTGACCAGCAGTTCACGCTTCAAGATATAGAGGGCCAATGGGCAGAAAATGAAGCCGACTGTGAATACAAAGGCTCGGCCAAACAAGCCTGCCTGAACACTATGTGGCCATCTAAACCGAAGCCTGGACAAAAAGCCAGCATAAGCCAGTGCTTACCAAAGATGTTAAGTTCTTCTGACAATATTTGCGGATATACATTCCTGCTGGAAATGAGAAAAGTTGATGAAAGCTCATTCCTACAAAATAACGGATACCTTAGCACCTCTTTATCAGGTTCACTGGTTACATCGGCTAAAGACGTGGCTTTGCTACTGGAAAAAATTGCCGAAGGCACTCTAGTAAACCAAGGAGTCTCTCAAAATATTTACTCTTTATTGAGCCAGCAGTACCACCGGGAGAAGATACCTAAGGGCATTCCGGCTGGTGGAGAAACGGCGAATAAGACAGGTGAGATCCGCTCCAGTTCATCTGGCAAATCCCATGACGCGGCCATCGTCAAAATTGGCGGAAAGACTTACGTGCTGGTAGTGATGACCCAGCTGGACCCGGATGACGCGGCAACTAACGTCGCAATAGCCAATCTTGCCGCTGAACTTTTTGGCGGCGAAATATCGGCCGGCGGCTCAAATACAACGACCAATTGCGATTCCCCCGGCAGCAGTGGAACCTCAGGTTTCGAGAGCATCTATAGGAAACTACAAACCCCTTTTTACGATGGCAATGAGACGGCTATTTGCTGCTCGCAAAACCAGCCGGGGGTAGTTGATTTCAGCGGTGAAATTAAAGAATATCCCGACCAAGTTGACGCCAGCTTAGTGTCGGAACTCAAAGAAATAGTGAAGACCCTTAAACCCAATATTGCAAAATACCAGGCAGCCGCCAGCCGGTGGGGCATGCCGTGGCAAGCCGTTGCCGCAACCCACTGGCGGGAAGGCGGAGCTGGAGTTAATAAATCTATGGTAAATGGCCGGACTCTGCCAACCTCTGCCGAACTGGGCGGCAGAGAATTCCTATATGGGTCTGCCAATGTCAATACCGGTGGGTTTTATCAGAATATGGACGATGTTCCCGGTGGAGACCCGCCCCGGCGATTTTACGGGTCTTCGCTCAAAGATATTGATTATTCAACCTGGCTGCTTATTCAGCACGGCGTCAGAAACCAGTTTAACGGCGATGCCGAGGCATTCATACAAGCCGCTCAAACCCGGGGTTTAACTAAAGATGAATGGATCGTTACCTGGGGAGCTTATCTGGGCGATCCTAGCGCTGGCTACGGAGACTTCGGCAAAGATAAAAACGGCCGTATGGGGGCCGGCGCCATTATGGCTTACTTGGGCGGTTTGGTGGAGAAGCCGCCGGCACCAAGCGTTACAAGCTGGCCGGGTAGCGGCGACAGTGACTATGACAAAGTGGCAGACGGTGTAGTTGGCGGAATAGGTTCAAGCCCCGGTGGCTTTGGCTGCGATGACGTCAGTTCAGGAATTGTTGATCCTTCCGGCTATGCCTATCCGGTCGCACCGCTTAATCAGTCCGCAGATATGCCTACTGATAATCATGCTGAACCAAAATATGCCTATGATTTCATGCGGCCAGGAGGAGGACAAGAAGTTTACGCAGTAATAGGCGGAATTATTGGTAAAGTAAACGAGGACTATACAATAGATAACCGAAGTTCAGTTAAACCAGGCTGTACGAGCATTAACCTATTTGGTGAAGATGGCTGGAAGTATTGGTACGGCCATATGATGAATCCGTTGGTTAAAGAAGGAAAGAAGGTCACAGTCGGCCAAAAAATCGCCGAAGTAGCCAATGAAAGCTTTACTGATGTTTGCTGGGGCGGAGGTCCTCATTTGCACTTAGATCGCGGGTTCCCAAAGGGTGAAAATGGCGGCGGCGGAGATCTTAGTCTGACTACAGATGCTCGAAGAGATCCCACTTTTATACCTCTAATGGAAACGCTCTGGAGGAATCTGCCAAAATGATACAAAGAAGAAAGATTATCTTAGCAGCTTTAAGCCTTATCTTTATAATGTTTCTTATATATGGGTTTGGGCACAGCATAATAATTGTCAGTTCAGATTCTGCGGGTACCGGAAAAATTAACGCCCGATTTAGTGGCGCCTCCGAAACTAAGACAGAACTACTAGTCGGTGATAGCAAAGTAATGCTTGTCAAAAGCGGTCGCTACGATATTGAAGCCAGCAGTGGCGATAAGAAGACCTTAATAAATACTAGCGCCAGGCCCTTTTGGATCAATAGCGTGAAGCTAGACTTTAGGGAGCGGCAGCCGCTGGCCATGCTGGGAGTTGGCTCTGAGAAATGCTCCCTTGACACTATGACTTCCGGAAATGTTTATTATTTCAATTGCGTTGACCCGGTAGCGCCCAAGGCTTTAAGTACCAATGATGGTAAAACAATAACGGAACTTCCCGTGCCTGCCGAAGCCAGATCCGAACGAACTTTTGCCAGAGCAATGCCATATCTTGGAGGACTGAGCTTTGTATACCAAACTACCAGCGGGGCAAAATTTTTTGCCAGCGGCGACCCGAAAGCAGTACTTGTTTTGCCTAATATAAATCTCAACGGGGCGGGGCGGTTGCTGGCCACCGATACTAACAACTCCGGGAATAGCCGGCTGGCTCTACTGGCCGGCAATACATTGCATATCTATGATGGGATTGCCGATACCCAGCCTGAAAAACTGGACCTATCCAAATATTACGGTGACAGTGAGCACCTGCATGACATCGTCACTCTATATAATAATGAAATTTACATTTACAGCTCTTTAGGCCGCAGTTCCGAACAAGACGGCAATGTCCAAACCGACTCTTTTCTACTAAAAATTGATGCTACTAACACGAGCGATACCCAGCAGTTCGGCTTGAACAAAAGCCTCTCGTTCGTGGATGTGGTAGCTGGTGAGTCGCCAATTCTAGTAGAACGGGTCCCTGGAGAGGGTGATTTGACCAGGGTCCATATCTTTCAAGAATCTAAGCTCGAACCCTTGGGTTTGCCGCAGGATGTCGGTGATGATGTCTGTTATACGGACGCCGATTCACTTTACTTTGTTGCGAACGACACAGATTTATATAAATACGATTTTAGTAAGGGTACCTCTTACTTTATTTATGGTAGTAACCCGAATGGAATCAACAATATCCAATCTGCGTTCGGCCAATGTAATATCACGGTCAACCTGTCACGTGACAGCAGCGATTATGTTTACTTTAGTTCCGCCGCGCCCCCCGGCCAAGAAAATAATTTGCAGACAGTGCTCCCCATAGGTAGCGATTCTATAAACGACATTCGACGAGCCTATGCTTTTAGAAACGATGTGTTTGTCCGGTTAATTAACAAAGCCGCCTACGAGAACCGCAACAATCCTAACTACAGGCCGACAGCTGCCAACCAAACTGAGGATGAAGAGAGAGTCCTTGATTCGTTGGCTAAAAAGGGGGTTCGGATAGACCAATACAAGTTTATCTTTAGCTACTGATTAGCAAATAGCAATCAGTTATTGTTCTTAGTGTAGGTTATTGACTTTCTGGTGCATATGTGGTACCATTTATAGTGGTTTCATGAAAATAGAAGATTAAGTATATGGCAGAAAAAGGCTCAAAAATCGGTAAGCTTGGCGGCCCGCTCTTGGATGCTGCTTCTAAGGCCGCGGGCAAAGTTGTCGAGCGGCCTAGCCAGGCCGGCGAAGACGCGGCTAGAGAATTGGGTGAGCGAATCCAAGGCAGAGCAGCACATACTGCCAGCCGATCTAGGGGCGTTTGGGGTTTATTACTGCAGGTGGCTGGGGGACGGCTTGCTCCGACCCGCAGAGGAAGGGCCCAAATGATCGAGAGGGGTAAAAGCTGGAATGATAGCGAAAATGCCCTAGCAGGCGGCATTGCAAGGAGCGAACATGATGCCGGCTACAGAGAGGGCGGTGTTGCCGGCGGCAAAGCCGCCTTAGTGGACCAGGTGGGTAGGGGCGGCCGCATTGCTGAGCAGGCTGTTATTCAACTAGTTGGTTCAAGCTCTTGGGTTGAATTTCAGGGCTCCGTAATTGGCAGGAGGGGCCACAACCAAGGCAAGAGAGTCACAGAAACAGCTGCTTGGCAGAGCTCTTTAAGCGAACCAGCAAACAGCCAGCTATGGGTTGAGGTTGGCAAGAAGCGGCCGGATCTTACCCCGGACGTCCAGCAGGGCGCTGAAAGAGCATTAGGCTATAGTTATGATTCTGTGCCAGGCAACCGACGGGGACTTTTAGATGATTTGGACAGGCTGTGTTTAGCCGAGGCTATGCGCAGATTTGATGCGGGTGTATTATCGGGTCTTCATGAGGGTATTTTCAGCGAAATCGCAAGACTTGGGGACCCCTTACTATCCCAGCAGCTTTTTGATACTCTTCACAATATTGCCAACTCGCCAGGTACGGTTGGCCGGGATGCTATTGGTTCTCTGCTTGGGCCGCGAGCCATAGCAATCGACCATGCCCTAGCTCCCATTCGCCAAAGCTACTCAACAATTTAACGGCTAGGTACGGCTTGCCCTCCTCTGCGATTGGAGGGGGATGGGGGTGTGGTTGTCGGCTTTGCCCGCACAAACTTCATGGAAGTTTAGGTGGGCGAGGTAGTTGACAGCCTATTTGTGGGATAGAGATATCAGTGTGTGTTCGCCTGAAAAATATTCCACTACGGCGTCGGCGTCGGTTAATACGTCATAGGCCTTATTGTCTATTTGTAACCTATATCAACACCATTGATCCCCCTCACCACCACACATTTTAATGTATTTACTTTTAAATGCGCATGTTATAAAATCGGGATATTAAAGACTGCCCTTAGGCTAGGCACCAACCAAAAAAGGAGAACTATGAATACCAAATACACCAAGAAAGCCACACTCTACATCAACCCAACCATCCACAAACTGCTGAAAATAAAAGCGGCGGTGGCCGATGAGACTATATCCGACATCACCAATGATCTGCTGGAAGCTTACTTTGAGTCCAGCGACGAAAAATTAATAAAAAAACTGAAGAAAGCCCAAACCGAGGCTGATGGCGGTCAGGGCGTGGCATTTGAGGAAGCATTCGGCAAGCTTTAATCAGGCAAGCCGATGGCCCACTGCAAATATTTTGTCACCAGCAGCGCTCTGCGCGACCTCAAAAAGATTGCCGATGCCGATAGGCGTAGGATCGGCCGAAAGTTACAGTATTTTATATCGGTAGACGACCCTCTAGGTTTTGCTATCCAGCTAACTGGGGTCAAGCCACCAATTTATCGTTACAGGATTGGTAAGTATAGGATCTTCTTTAGCGCCCAGGGTAATACACTACATATCTTAAATGTGTCACTAAGAGGCAAAGCTTACCGCTAGCGTGGTTTTTGGAGGGGGTCCCGCTTAGACTCTTCAAGCGGATTGCTTGGAGTCTAACGGGATTAAGTTGGCGTTGCCTGAAAAATATTCAAGTACAGCATCAGCATCTGTAGTTGTGATAATTGCCTGGTATTTTTTTAGATATTTAACCAAGGCCCGGCGACGGGCGCCGTCTAGCTCTGAAAAAACATCGTCGAGTAGGAAAATTGGCTTTTGGCGGCGGACTTTTTCGACTAGCCCAAGTTCAAAGATTTTGAGCGCCAGCAGGATAGAGCGGACTTCGCCGCGTGAAGCAGTAATAACAATTGGCTGTGAATTCAGCTCGAAAGCTATGTCCTCGCGGTGCGGGCCGTAAGTCGTAAACCCCCGCTCGAAATCAGTTTGGTGAGTTGTTTCCAGCTTAGCTAGCATCTGAGATGAGTAGGCCTCCGGTTTGAAGTGATGCTCGTACTTTGCGCTAACTACGGACTTACGCCCAGCGATGCGGCTGTAGTTTTTAGAGATATCTTTATTGATTTCACCAACCAGATGAGCGCGCGATTTAGCGATCTTTTCGGCAAGCTCGCTCAAGCGGATGTCCCAGGCAAAAAGCTGCTGGCTGGCGTGAGCCCGACTTTGCTTCAAAAGAGCGTTACGTTGGGCAAGAGTTCGGCGGTAGCCAGCCAGGTTTTGTTTGTAGCCAAGCTCGGTGCGCTCCAGTAGGTCGTCAAAGTACTCACGCCGCTGGTCGGGCCCACGGGTTAGCATCTGCAAGTGGCTTGGTTCGAAGAAAACCACCGGAATAGTCCGATCAAACAGCATTCTTTTATATTCTTTGCCGTCCAGTGTGAAAGACTTGGCTATCTGCTCGCTTTCGCCTATGCGCTCCAACTTGGCAACTCTAGGATGCGCTCCGAAAAAGCCCTCCA
>Ga0187893_10015166_pt1 | contig 10366 bp, 11 predicted proteins | sample MA1701074metaG_FD_139574 | JGI IMG/M metagenome (GOLD analysis project Ga0187893, IMG submission 139574) | White microbial mat communities from a basaltic lava cave in the Kipuka Kanohina Cave System on the Island of Hawaii, USA - MA170107-4 metaG ...
CGAAGGCCGCCGAGCGCCTGCATGACTTTCTTCGCACGCTGCAGAATGAGGTACTGCCCGTCCAGACACAGACCGAATATCTAACTCACACCAACGGCTCTCCGACAAACCCGGGGTGGTTCATCCTAGAGTGCCCCATACTACGTTCTCCACGTCGTTACTGCCACCCGGCGCTGTGCCTGTCACCTGCGTCACTTTAGCAAGGACCAGCGGCTCGAGTTCATCGAGTTCCATCACTTCCTGATTGTCCAAGTTGTTGCGTTCGTGCATGGCTTCCTCCCTCTCTGAACGTGACTCGAACAAGCGTTGTTGCCGATTGTCGACGGATCGTTTAGATCAAGCAACAAGAACTCGTTGGTCACAGTTCCGATATTTTCGTTGGTCAGAGTTCCGGCGTTTTGGTTTTCACGAAACGGTGGCGACCGGAATCGACGAGATGACGGGTTCGCTGTACACTCGATCACCTGTGCCGTGCCAAGGCGAGATAAATGGATCCGCACGAAGCTCGCATCGAGCGCTTCAGACTCGTGACCGCTGCGCACCATTTTCTGATCGCGGCACTGCCGTTGCGGGATCCGCAGTCACGGAACGCGCTGAAGCAATTTGTAGAGCACCTCGAGCGATGCAGATTGCCGCCACCCGAAGTTGATGCAGTTCTGCTCCGATGCCTCACCGTGCTTGACGGTTCACTGGCTGACGGACCGAGTCTCGTCAAGTGCTACTTGGAGCATCAACGGGCAGACATACGGGAGAGTCCGACGTGGTTTCGGCGCTGTGTCGAGGATCTTCTCAGATACCGCGGTGTTGGAAATCCGGACATTCGGCACGCGATTGCTCTCGTGGAGGATCGGTTTCGGGATCCGAACCTGAGGCAACACGCTGTCGCCACCACTGTTGGCCTGGGCACCGCGGAATTTGCGGCAAAATTCAAGACCTGGACGGGCATCTCGTTCACTGAGTACCTGCGGAACATGCGCTTGGACCACGCCGCCGCTCTCTTGATCGCTGGCAATCAAACTATCAAGGAGATCTGGACGGAGATCGGCTATAACCATCCAAGCAATCTCGATCACGATTTCAAGCGCCGATTTCGTGTGACGCCCAGTCAATATCGAGCTCTGGCGATCGGCAGCGAGAGTGCCATGGAACAACTCGAAAGAAGGTTACCGATGAAGCGGCGGGGTTCGGAAGGCTCTAAAGGGACAATCCGAACCGTCCTGATCGTCGATGATGATCAGGGCACTCGCGAAACGATCGGCCGTTATCTGAGCTTGGAGGGCTATCGAGTATTGTTGGCGTCGACAGGAAGCGATGGGCTGCTTGAAGCCGCCCGGGTGTCACCTCAGGCAATTCTTCTGGACTACCACCTGCCCGACATCGACGGATTGACGTGCTTGCGCACGCTGCGGCGCAACGAGAAACCCACAGCCCGAGCGACCGTCGTGCTCTTCACCGCAGACTGGGAATTGGAAGTCAGTACTCGCGAGCTGCAGGAACTCGGAGCCAAGCTTGCATCGAAACTTTGTGATCTCGAAGAAGTTCAGAAATTGCTTGCCGCCCCCTAGCCGTCGTTCAGTGACGCGTTGCGCTCACTCGCTGCGCTCGTTCGCTGGCGACCTGTCCACGCGTAGCGCGCAGGCCATCGCGAGCGCGACGGCGGGGTACGGGTGGCAAGCCACGCGAAGGTGGTCCCTCGTGGTTCAGCGAAGGCGGACCTCTTCCCCCTTCTGTCGCAACCGAGGTGCGCTAATATGTCCGCGCCGCAAGTGCGCGCTGACCTGACGCCGACATTCGGGTCGGTCAACATGATCGGGGGCGAGCTGGATCGGTGAACCTCGCAGCGCTCGAGCCACAAGCCCGGGAAATCATCAAACGCTACGACGAGCCGCGGGCAGCGGTGCTGCCGCTGCTGTGGCTGGTTCAGGAGAATTCCGGCCATATCTCCTCCGAAGCGGAGTTCTGGGTCGGACGTCTCGTGGGCGTGGCCGTCTCCCACATCCGGGAGGTGGTGTCGTTTTACACGATGTTCCGCACGCAGGCGGCTGGCCGCTCTGAGCTTCGCGTGTGCACGAGCCTGCCGTGCATGCTGCGCGGAGCAGACGAGGTGCTGGCCCGGCTCAAGGAGCGTCTGCATATCGGTCCGGGTGAGACGACTCCGGGTGGTGAATTGACGCTCACCGAAGTCGAGTGCCTGTGTGCGTGCGAGCTCGCGCCGATGGCCCAACTCGACGAGCAGTTCGTCGGACCGCTTGACACGGAAACCCTGGAGACGGTCCTGAGGAAGGCGCTCGAACAGTCGGGCTCCCCGGCGCGCGAGCCACTCCCCCATCTGTCCACCGACGGACCTGTGGTGTCGACGCGCTTCAAGGATCCCGACGGGACCTGGTGGGACGCGTACGTCGCGGCTGGAGGCTACGTTGCGGCAAGGAAGGCGTTGTCGATGACGCCGGCGCAGATCATCGACGAGGTCTCGCGCGCGAATCTTCGCGGCCTGGGTGGAGCGGGCTTTCCTACCGGGAAGAAGTGGTCCTTCATTCCCAAGGCCAGTCCGAAGCCCAAGTACCTGGTGGTCAACGCAGACGAAGGGGAGCCCGGAACCTTCAAGGACAGATACATCCTCGAGCGCGATCCGCACGCGCTGCTCGAAGGCATGATCATCGCCGCGTGCGCCATCGGGAGCCATAAGTCCTACGTGTACATCCGCGGCGAGTACTTCCGGTCGGCCCGGCGCTTCGGCCGGGCGGTCGAGGAAGCGTACGCCCACGGGTGGCTGGGCAGGAACATCCAGGGGAGCGGCTTCGATCTGGATGTCGTGATCCACCGTGGCGCCGGTGCCTACATCTGTGGCGAGGAGACGGCGCTGCTGACCTCGCTGGAAGGAGGCAAGGGCTTTCCCAAGCTCAAGCCGCCTTTCCCCGCGATTTCCGGCCTCTTTCAGTGTCCGACGATCGTCAACAACGTGGAGACCCTCGTGTGCGTTCCATTCATCCTCCGTGAAGGCGCCGAACGGTTCGCCGCCCTCGGCACCGCGAAGCAGGGAGGCACCAGGCTGTTCTCGGTCTGTGGACACGTGAACCGGCCTGGCCTGTACGAGGCGCCGGTGAGCGTCACCCTGCGCGAGCTCATCGACAAGTACGCTCAGGGCGTCCGCGGCGGCCGGACGCTCAAAGCCGTCATTCCCGGTGGAATCTCGGCAAAGGTGCTCACGGCGGACGAGATCGACGTCTCGATGGATTTCGACTCGCTCCTCGCCGCCGGGACCATGGCCGGATCGGGGGGCGTGATCGTGATGGACGAGACGACCTGTATGCTCGAGGCTCTCCAGTCGGCGGCGAAGTTCTTCGCCCACGAGTCGTGCGGGCAGTGCTCTCCCTGCCGGGAGGGAACCGGCTGGGTGTATCGGATTCTCCGCCGCATTTCGGATGGAGCTGGAAGGCGCCAGGACCTGGACGATCTGCTTGCGATCGCACGCGACATGGAGGGCAAGACGATCTGCGTGTTCGCCGACGCGGCGGCCTGGCCGGTTCAGTCCTACATCACGAAGTTCCGATCGGAGTTCGAGGAACACATCCGCACGGGGAGATGCCTCGCGCGCGGCGAGGCAGCCGTATGCCTACCCTGACGATAGACGGCAGACAGATCGACAGTCCCGACGGCAGCACGGTCATCCAGGCTGCTGAGAAGCTCGGGACGTTCATCCCGCGCTACTGCTACCACCCCGGGCTCTCGATCGCCGGAAACTGCCGCATCTGTCTCGTGGAGGTAGAAAAGAATCCGAAGCTCCAGATCGCCTGCAACACGCCAGTGACTGACGGGATGGTGGTGCACACGAAGAGCCCGAAGGCCGAGGACGGCCGCCGGGCCGTGCTGGAATTCCTCCTCGCCAACCATCCGCTCGATTGCCCGGTCTGCGACCAGTCGGGAGAATGCGATCTCCAGAACTTCTACATGAACTTCGGCCTGTACGATGCCCGGTTCCGGGAGCAGAAGGTCAAGAAGAAGAAGGCGGTAGCCCTCGGCCCCCACGTCATGCTGGATCAGGAGCGCTGCATCCTGTGCTCCCGCTGCGTGCGATTCACGGACGAGATCTCCAGGACGGGAGAGTTCGGCATCTTCAACCGGGGAGACAGGGCCGAGCTCGCGCTCTATCCGGGCCAGCGCCTCGACAATCCCTATTCGGGCAACGTGGTGGACATCTGCCCGGTGGGAGCGCTCACCGACAAGGACTCTCGCTTCAAGGTGAGGGTCTGGTATCTCTCCAGCGCTCCGACGGTCTGCAACGGCTGCGCCCAGGGATGCAACGTGGACGTCCATTACGTGCTCGACAGGCCACATCTCAACGACGGCGCGCGCGTCCTCCGCCTCAAGCCGCGATACAACGCGGACGTCAACCAGTGGTGGATGTGTGACGAGGGTCGGTACGGCTTTGGCTGGATAGACAGGGGCCGGCTGACGAAGGTCCGCCATCGAGGCGCTGACGCCACATGGGAACAGGCTCACGCAGCCCTTGCCGGCGAGCTGGCGAAGATCCGCGAGCACAAGAGCGGTTCCAGGCTGGGTGTGATCGCCTCCTCGCAGCTTACTAACGAGGAGCTCTTCCTGATCCGGGAGATCTTCCAGAGAGCGCTCGGTGCTCAGGTGACGGCCTCCGTTCCGACAGCGGCCGGATACAGCGACGACTTCCTCATCAAGGCCGACAAGAATCCGAATACGCGCGGCGCAACGCTGCTGGGCCTGGCCGGGCCGGACGCGCCCGACGCCGCCGGCCTCATCGGTGAGGCGCTTCAGGGACGCGTCGAGGGCCTATGGGTCTTCGGGAACGACGTGACGACGATCGTCGGCGAGGAGAAGCTACAGGAACTGTCGCGCAGGCTTCGGCTATTCGTCTACTCGGGAACCAACGAGAATCCGACGGTCCCGTGGGCCCACTGGGTACTGCCCACCGCTGCGTACGTCGAGAAGGACGGGACCTTCGTGAACTGCCACGGTCGAGTCCAGCGCATCGGTCGCGCGTTTCCTCCTCTGCGAGACGCCGTGGAGGACTGGAGTCTCCTCCTGGAGATCGCGCGGCGGCTGAATCACCCGCTGCCGTGGCGCAATCCATCGGAGATCTTCCGGGCGCTGGCTCAGGCCGTGCCCGGTTTCGCGGGTTTGAGCTACGAGAAGATCGGATTACAAGGAATTCAACCCGGTACAGGCGACCAGCGGGGCGAGCGAAAGCGAGCCGTGGCAGGCGATGGGGGTGGGGCCCCATCGCAATGAGAGCCGAATTCAACCCGGTACAGGCAATCAGCGCGGCGAGCGTGAGCGAGCCGTGGTAGGCGGTGGGGGTGGGGCCCCACCGCAGATAAAAGAATGCTAGCCGACCTGACCATCAAGCTCGTCCTGGCAGGGATCATGTTTTTCGGGGTCCTGAACCTGGCCGCGCTGCATACCTGGCTGGAGCGTAAACAGTCGGCCATCATCCAGGACAGGATTGGGGCCAACCGGGCCAGCATCTTCGGGTGGCGGTTGATGGGCCTCTTCCATCCCCTTGCCGACGCCATCAAGATGTTCACGAAGGAGGATATTGTCCCGGCGGGGGCGGACAAGGTCCTCCATACGCTGGCGCCCTTCTTCTCGGTCTTCTTCGCCCTGGTTGCGTTCGCGGCGATTCCGTTTGGCGATCGTGTGATCCTCGGCGACCGCGTTATAGAGCTTCAGATCGCCAAGATCGACGTCGCGCTGCTCTACGTCTTTGCGATGCTCTCGCTGGGGGTGTATGGCGTGATCCTCGCGGGATTCGCTTCGCGGAACAACTACGCGCTGCTCGGCGGGCTGCGCGCCACCGCGCAGATGCTGTCGTACGAGATCGCCCTGGGCATCGCGATCATCGGCGTCGTCATGATCTACGGGACGATGGACCTGCAGGAGCTCGTTCGGGGTCAGGGACGCATGCTGGGCGGCTGGATTCCGCTGTGGGGCATCGTCGTGCAGCCCGTGGCGTTTTTCGTGTTCCTGACCGCCGCTCTGGCTGAAACCAAGAGGGCGCCCTTCGATCTGCCCGAGGGGGAATCGGAAATCATCGGGTACTTCGTCGAGTACAGCGGGATGAAGTTCGGGATGTTCTTCCTCGCCGACTTCCTGGAGACCATCCTGGTCGCCTGTCTGGCGACGACGCTGTTCTTCGGCGGGTGGCAGGTGCCGTACCTGATGCCGGACGGTTTCCACTTCCCGTGGGGATCGACGCTGCCCGTTTCACAGTGGACGTATGTCCTGCTCGGCGTTGCCAGCTTCTCGATCAAGGTCGTGCTTTTCTGTGTGCTGTTCATGCAGCTCCGCTGGACGCTGCCGCGCTTCCGTTACGATCAGCTCATGCGGCTGGGGTGGCTGGGGCTCTTCCCGATCTCGGTGTTGAACGCGTTGGTCACCGCCTCCGTGTTGGCGTGGGTCGATTACTGATTCTCGTGTGGTACCAGGCACTAGTAGGCACTAGGCACTAAGCTAATGGCTGTAAAGGTCGTCCGCAGGCGTGAGCTCACCATCTGGGAAAAGCTCTACCTGCCTCAGATCGTCAGCGGCCTCAAGGTCACGACCGCGCACTTCGTCCGGAACCTGTTTCTTCACACGGCGCACAGCGTCGGGATGCTCAAGCATCTTCCGGCGTCCGTAACCTTCCAGTACCCCGAAGAGCCCAGGCCGTACGCGTTCAGATTCCGGAGCCGCCACCGCCTGACCGTCCGCGAAGATGGCACGCCGCGCTGCGTGGGATGCATGCTCTGCGAAACCGTCTGCCCGGCGAAGTGCATCACCATCGTACCCGGCGAGCACCCCGACCCCAACGTCGAGAAGTACCCCGTCCGGTTCGACATCGACCTGGGAATCTGCGTTTATTGCGGGTACTGCGTCGAGGTCTGCCCCGAGGACGCAATCCGGATGGACACCGGCATCGTCGATGTGGCCGCCAGCTCCCGGGACGAGATGAAGCTCGACATCCACGAGCTGATGAACCCGGCGTTGCGCAAGCCGGTCACGGATTGCCGCCTCGAGTTTCCCCACCAGTGCCGAATCTCGGGCGGGGAGATGAAGGGCAGCTGGGAGAAAACATAGCGCGAAGCGCACTCTCTGTTCGCGTTCCGCCCGGTCAAAAGCTCCCAATCCGTTCCCTCGCCTTGCTTGCTGCGCCCGCCGGCTGGACGTCCCGCGACTGATCCGGACGCGGCGCTCATCTAACCAGCCTCCTCGGCGGAGGAGGACCTTCCCCGAGCCATGCCCGAAGAGCTGGTGCGCGCGATTCTTGCCACGCGCGGGCGCTGACGAATCTCGTCGAGCGTTTCTCCTTCAACTCTGCGCCGACAACTCTTTCACGTACTCGAAGAGCGGCATCCCGAAAAAGTCGCTGACCCGGCCGGACGCGCGGTAACCGTGCTTCTCGTAGAAGCGGGTCGCGCGCCGGAGCGGTTCGGTGGTATCGAGCGTCACCCGCGAGCAGCGCCGGTCCCGCAGCTCGCGCTCCGCGGCGTCCAATAACACCGCGGCGACGCCGGCGCCCTGCCACTCCGGAAGGACCGCCATTCCACGAAGATGGCCGACGCCGGGGCCGGCGACCGAGCTTGCGATCGTACCGACGATGTCGCCAGCCGGAGCCACCGCGACGAGGACAGACATCGACGCCATGCGCTCATGAATCATCTCGGGTGTGAGCGTGGTGTCGCGGTACCCCTCTGGCGTGTAGTGGGTCCGATATGGCTCGAAGGCGGACCGCAAGCACTCGAGGATGCCTCCCGCGTTGGCGCGCGTGGCAGCGCGGATCGTGAACGACGACGCCGTCACTCCCGCATTATCACTTGAGTGACCGGGGTCCGGCGTGGGAACTGAAGCTGCAGCCTGACAGACCCGAATGCTTTTCGTTCCTGGCGCGTCTAACTTGAGGATCTCGGCAATCCTGCCCAAGGTCTCTGTCCGGTGTTGTCGCCGCGTGAGCTGGTTCACGCCTGATGGACGCAGGAGGTTCTCATGTCTCTCGGACTCGGTCGGACCGTCATCCTGAGCTGCGGCCTTTCGCTTCTCGCGCCGGTCGTGACTGCGGCTCAGACGATTCATGGAGGAGTGAAAGGCGGGATCGCGTTCTCGAACCTCTCCAACCTGCGCGAAGCGCTCGACGCCCCGAGCGGCCTCGACGTCAACACACGCTTCGGGGCTGCGGTTGGTCCGTTCGTGAGCTTCGAGGTCAACGACTATTTCGCCATCCAGCCCGAATTCCTGTTCGTGACCAAGGGGGCGACGGCGGCCGACGCAAGCGGCGAGCTGCGGGTCAGGTTGAACTACGTCGATATTCCAGTCCTCGCGGTCATCAGGCCGGTGCGAAGCAACCCGTTCTACCTGTTCGTCGGGCCGTCCGTAAACTTCAACGTCAGCGCGAAAGTTGAAGAAGCGAACGGCGCGACGAATGAGCAGGACATCAAGGACGACGTGAAAGACACGGAGGTCGGGCTCGTCTTCGGGGCAGGCGTCAGCATCCGGAACTTCCTCGTCGAAGGACGCTATGCCGCCGGGCTCACCAACGTTGCCGACGATCCGGATATCGACGAGACGGTACGGAATCGGACCTTCGCGATCCTCGTTGGCGTGCGATTCTGACGCAGGCAGAGCCTACGGCACCTGCCACAGCAGGTACGCCGCGGCGACGGCGCCACCGATCGCGCCGCCGTAGCAGGTCACGGCGATCACCTCGTTCAGGTGCTTGATCTGCAAGCCATCGTAGAGCGTGTGACGGAAGCGGTGCGCCCAGTGGAACAGCGACAGCAGGCAGAGGCCGAACAGCGCCAGGCGTGTCAACGGGTGACTCAGCACGGCAAGCAGATGCGCGTGAGCGGGAGGCTGCAGCCAGCCCAACGGGAAGGCCAGGCCGAACAGCACCAGCAGGATCGGCATCAGCAGCGCCGACATGACACCACCGGCGCTGAAGAGCAGCCACAACAACGGCTCGGGATGTCGGTGGATCATCTACGCACCCAGGAGGATCCAGGCCACGATCCCCGACGCCGCGAGCAGCCCCAGGTAATGTGCGGCGCCCACCACCCTGTCGGGCACGCGCCGGCGGCCGACGTGAACCACCATCGCGCGCGGCGCCGCCTGGAAGAACGTGATCGCATGGAGCCCGATGAAGAAGAAGCTGACGAGGTTCAGCAGCAGCACGATCGGGCTCGCCGACCAGCCGAGGAACTGCTTGTAGCTCATCTCGCTCTCGCTGACCGCGCGAACGAGCATCAGCAGGTACACGACGAACCACGCGACGAAGAGACAGCTTGCCTCGCGCAGAATGAAGGCCAGGTAGGAACGCTGCTGCAGCCACCAGTAGGTGGACACGGGTTGCCGCAACCAGCGCGGATGGTACTCGGTGTACTGATGCTGCCCTGTCATGCGCCCCTCGGCATGAAAAACGACTTCATCGTCTCCACCGCGGCGCTCAGCTTGTAGCGTTGGATGGCGCCGGCCGGATCGACATTCTTGGGGCAGACCTTCGTGCACTCGCCGACGAACGTGCAGCCCCAGATCCCCTCGTGCTCGGAGAGCACTTCCATGCGATCCGAGGCCCCCTCGTCTCGGTTATCGAGGTTGTAGCGCTGAGCGAGCGCGATGGCCGCAGGGCCGATGAACTTGGGATCCAGCCCGTAGACCGGGCAGGCCGCGTAACACAGCATGCAGTTGATACACATGCTGAACTGCTTGTAGTCGTCCAGCTCCTCCGGCGTCTGCCGGTACTCGCCCTCGGAGAGCGGTTTTTCCACGTGCCGGACGATCCACGGCTTCACACGCACCAGCTTCCGCATGAAGTCGCCCATGTCGACGATCAGATCGCGGATGACGGGGAAATTGCGCAACGGCTCGACCCGCACGGGGCCTCTCCCGTAGTCCGAGAGGAACGTGGCGCAGGTCAGCTTCGGTTCGCCGTTGACGGTCATGCCGCAGCTTCCGCAGATACCCATGCGACACGACCAGCGGTACGACAGTGTTCCGTCGATCCGATCCTTGATATGGTTCAGTCCGTCCAGCACCACCCACTCTTTCGGGCAGGGCACGTCGTACTCGTCGAAGGTCGCCTCAGACTCCTGTTCCGGACGGTAACGCGCGACCCGCAACGTGATGCGGTCCCTCATAGGGCTTGGCCTCCCCATACACCCGTTCGGCCGGCGGCCAGCGGGTGATCGTAACGGGCCGATACTCGACTCGAGACCCGCCGTCGAGGTTCTGGTAGATGAGCGAGTGCGACAGGAAACGCTGGTCGTCGCGTTTCGGGAAGTCGGTGCGCTGATGCGCGCCGCGTGACTCCTCTCGGCGCAGCGCGGAGGCAACGATCGCCTCCGCTACATCGAGCATGAACGAC